>Ga0075425_100001871_pt1 | contig 20701 bp, 25 predicted proteins | sample SoiMethybrSBSTD4_FD_75300 | JGI IMG/M metagenome (GOLD analysis project Ga0075425, IMG submission 75300) | Bulk soil microbial communities from a Populus tree surrounding site in Tennessee, USA - Soil MetaG P. TD hybrid SBSTD4 | ecosystem: Environmental > Terrestrial > Soil > Tree plantation... | reverse complement strand
CTCGCGATGCTCGCCGCGATCCAGGTGCATCGCGTGGTCTACGGGCTCGCGCTCGTCGCCGCGTTCAGCGCCGGGCTCGCGGGCGCGCTCCTCGGCGTCGGCGTCGGGGCGCTCCGGGCGCGCGACGCGATCGCCCGCCGGGCGGGCGATCGCGTCGCCCACGCGCTACCACTGGTGTCCGCCGTGGTGATCGTGATCGCGGGGCTCGCGGTCGCCGCGAGGGCGGCGGCCGCGATCTGAGCCGGGCTCAGGCGGCCGTATCCCAGACCACGTCGCCCGGCTGTCCCGGTGCGGATCCCTCGGGCTCGACCGTGACGAAGAGCGCGCCGACGGACGATGCCGGCAGCATGACCTCGAGGAGCAGCGTGCCGTCGTCGGTGGGAAGGAAGTCGCCGATGTATCGGGGCTGGTCCGGAGATCCGGCCCACAGCCGGTAGACGTTGCCCGTCGGCGGGAGCGGGATGCCGGTGCCGTAGATGTAGAGCTTCTCGGTCGCCGGCGCCGAGATCTCGGTCGCCTGCCCGAGCGGTTGATGCGTCGCGTCGCTCATCACCGCGGCCTTGGTGACGTCCTGGAGATCGGCGCGGGCCAGCTGTCCGTTCGCGAGCCCTCCTCCGCCGCGGGTGAGCGCGACGGCTCCCACGCCGACCACGACGACGACGCTCGCCGCGATCGCGACGATCCGCCCCGCGTTCCACCGGGACGGCGCGCGCGGCTCGAGCTCCTTCCGCAGGCGAGCGCGCAGCGTGTCGGGGGGCGCCGCAGCGGGCGCGCCGAGCGCGAGGTCCCCGGCGACGGCCTGGAAAGCGTCGAGGGTGGCCCGGCACTCGTCGCACCCGGGCACATGGTCGGTGAGGATCCGGTCCGCCTCAGCGGCGTCTTCCCCGGACAGGCTCCGGAGCACGTAGCCCGCGAGGAGCTCTTGGATCGCCTCGTGGTCCGTCACCCGGTGTCCTCCAATGCCGTCCGGAGCTTCCGCATCGCAGCGAACGTCCTCGTCTTGACCGTCCCGAGCGGGATGCCAAGCTCGTCGGAGATCTGGACCTGCGTCTTCCCGCCGAAGTAAGCCATCTCGAGCACCTGTCGTTGTTCGGGGGGGAGGGCCGCGAGCGCCTCGCGGACCTCCTTCCGCCGAACGCCGAGGTAGGACTCCTCGGCGATGGCGTCCGCAGGGTCTTCGCCGACGAGCGGCTCGAGGTTCGCCGCCCGTTCGGACCTGGCCCGAAGACGCGACTCGCGCCGAACGAGGTCGACCGCGCGGTGGTGGACGAGGGCCAGGAAGAACGTCCGGAACGGCCCCCGGGCCGCGTCGTACGCCTCGGGAGCGCGCCAGAGCGCGAGGAACGCGTCGTGCACGACGTCTTGCGCGAGGATCTGCTGGCCCGTGACACGGAGGGCCAGTCCATAGGCGGGCCCCGCGTAGCGGTGATAGAGCTCGTCGAACGCCGCGCGATCCCCGGAGGTCAGGCGGCGGTGGAGCTCGAGGTCCTCGCGGTCGCCGTCTCGCACGGACCGTATCCTCCCAGCCCGTGCGAAACGTCGTCCTGTACTCGCGTCCCGGTTGTCACCTGTGCGACGAGGCGCGCGGCGTCATCATGTCGGTGCGCGTGCGGCAGCCGTTCGCGTTCGACGAGATCGACATCGAGACCGACGACGCGCTGCTGCGCGACTACGGGATCCGCGTCCCCGTCGTGACGATCGACGGTGAGGAACGCTTCGAGATCGCGGTCGACCGAGACGAGCTGGAGGGGCTCGTCCGGCTACGCTAGCGTAGATGGACCGGCACGCACCGCGATCGTGAACCGACCCGTCCCCGACGCCACCGTCTCCCGTCTGCCCGTCTACCTGCGCGTCCTCGTGGAGCTGGCCGGGGCGGGCGAGGCGACCGTCTCGTCGGAGGAGCTCGCCGACGCGGCGGGCGTCACCTCGGCGAAGGTGCGGAAAGACCTCTCCGCGCTCGGTTCGTATGGGACCCGCGGGATCGGCTACGACGTCGCGGAGCTGATCGACGCGATCCGGTCGACGCTCGGCCTCACGCAGCATTGGTCGATCCTGATCGCCGGCGTCGGGAACCTGGGGCAGGCGCTCGCGCGCTACAAGGGCTTCGCGGAGCGCGGGTTCCGCGTGGCCGCCCTGCTCGACGTTGATCCGCACAAGGTCGGGACGAGTGTGGCGGACCTCGAGGTCCGCCACCTCGACGAGCTCCCGGCGATCGTTCGAACCGAGGGCGTCGCGATCGGGGTGATCGCGACGCCCGCCACGTCTGCGCAGGACGTGGCCGACCGGATGGTGAGCGCAGGGATCCGTTCGATCCTCAATTTCGCGCCGGCACGGCTCTCCGTCCCGGAAGGCGTCACGATCCGCAAGGTCGACCTTGCGATCGAGCTGCAGATCCTGTCGTACTACGAGCAGCGCGACGGGCTGAAGGATCTCGAAGGAGGAGCCGCGGGAGCTATCGGGGGATCGTGAGCCACACCACGATCGCCACGACGATGATCATGACGACGAAGATCATGAACTGGATCGCTCCCTGATCCAGCAGCGGCGTCTCGAGTCCGATCATCCTCTCGCTCCTAGGCCGGACCGTACCAGGGCGGCGCCGTGCCGCCGGTGAGGAATGCCTTGCGCGAGCGCTCCGCGCGGTCGAGCAACGGCAGATGGATCACGAACAGCAGGATCGAGCCGACCAGGAACATCGCCGAGTAGCGCGGGACGCTGCCGCTGTTGTGGTACATCGAGAGCACCGTTTCCGGACCGCCTGCGGTGAAGTGCGCCTGGACGACCGCGATCGGCGTGCCGTCGGCCGCGGTCGTGAACGTGGTCGAGTCGACGGTGAAGTTCGTGCTCTGGATCGCGTTCACGTCCAGCGGGTCGCGGCCGAGCGCCGCGTTCGCCTGCTGGGCGAGGAACACGGTGGCCGCCCCCTGCGCGGCCTGGAAGTCAGCCGACGTCGGATCGCCGGGTTGCCACGGCGGGTTCGGGTAGCTCTGGAACTCCGCGTAGCGGTCGCGCGCGGCCGTGCTTCCGGCCTCGAGCACCTGCCACGCCGGCTCCGACCCGCGCGGGCCGAGGTTCGTCTTCGTGTCGGGACCCTGGGCCCAGAACCCGAAGAACCACAGCGACGACTGCAGGATCATCCATCCGCTGAACGCGATGATGAGCACGAGGTACGCCATCCACCGACCGAAGACCGCGGCCAGGAGCACGTACACGCTCCCGACGAAGAGCACGAACCCGGCGATGACGACACCCGCCCCCTTGAAGAGGGTGCCGCAGGACACCCCGAAGCCCACGCACGTGTTGGCGAGCATCAGGGCAGCTCCGTCACGACGTGGTTCTGCGCCGCTACGTCGAGCGCCTTCTTCTGCGCGTCGGGGTTGATGCAGATGTTGTTCTCGTAGGCCACGTGGCCGGAACCGGTGCTCATCGCGATCAGGTACGTCACGATGTCGTTGATCTGCTGGTCCGTGAGCGCGCCGGAGAAGCGGATGCTCCACGACGGCATCGCGCCCCGTCCCTGCTCGATCACCTGGTAGATGTCGGCCACGCTCACGATCGTGGGGTGGTTCCCGGCGGGGTCCAGGATCCCGGCGCAGATCGTGGTCAGGTTCTTCGGATAGGCGTACCCCTGCTGGCCGGTGGTCGGGTCCGTGTACGGGATCACGCCGCCCTCGAGCGTCGCGCCGTGGCAGCGCGTACAGCCCACGCCGAGTTGGTTGTCGGCGGAATAGGGAAGCACGGCGGCGGCTCCGCGCTGCTCGGCGAGGGCTCGCAGCTCGTTCTCCTGCGCGTAGTTCCGGGAAGGCTCGAGGAGCCACTGGATCGGGAACCAGATCACGAAGAACGTCATGAGCACGACGCCCCAGCCCTGCAGGCGGTTCAGGAGCGGCGTCTCGAGGGCCGCGTCCGCGGGGCCCGGCCGCAGCGCGCCGGGGACCTGCGGCTTGCGCCCCCGGGCCCGGTTGCGCAGCGCGAAGGCCACGATCGACAGCGCGATCGCGAGCGCCCCGAGCGTGACGAGGAGGATGCCGGTCGTGTTCGTGGAGGCGAGGAGCGACGTCATCCCGGCGCCACGCAGAACGGCCCCTGGGGGGGCTCGTTGATCGTGTTCGTGCCGCGCGGCGGCCCGAGGATCACGCCCGATGTGTCGACGATCACGTGATCGCCTTCCATCGTCATCGCGAACCGGTCGAGGCCGCGAGGCGCGGGCCCTAGCTGGTACTCACCGGCATCGTTGTACTTGGACCCGTGGCACGGGCATTCGAACCACTGGGACTGCTGACAGAACGGCACGCGGCACCCCAGGTGCACGCACTTCTGGTACAGCGGCATGATCCCGTTGGCCGTCACGCCGAGCTGCGGGTAGTTCGCCTGGCCGCTCCCCGGCTGGCCGTTCCACTCGACGACGTAGAACCGGCCCTGTCCGACGTAGAACGGCTGCTTGTTGCCTTCGATGAACGCCTTGATGTCGTTGAGTGAGCCGGCGTCGATCTTCGAGCCGAACCCGCCGCGCAGGTTCGGCCACAGGAACCCGATCGTGCCGAGACCGAACTCGGCCGAGAACACCAGGACGGAGGAGACGAGCGCGCGACGCTGGAAATCGCGGCGCGAGACGACGGCGACCGGCTTGGTCGGCGCCTCGCCCTCGCGCTTGGCCCGGCGGTTCGCGCGCAGCAGGTAGACGCTGAAGAAGAACGCGAACAGGATGACGCCGACGAGGACGACGATGACGGCGACGGTCGCGGCGTTGAGCTCGAGCGCCGTCACAACTCGAAGAACACCCCTTGAGCCCACGGCCAGATCCAGTTGTAGCCCTCGCCGCGGAAGAAGGAGCCGATGATCGTGAGCGTCGCGCCGAACATGAACAGCACCGTGAACAGCGTGATCGCGACCTTCCGATCGCCCGGCAGGATGCTCGGGTTCCGGTCGATGTACGGAACGGCCGCGAGGCCCACGAGGATGAACGTGGGGATCGAGATCCCGGCGATCATCGGGTGGAAGTACCGCAGCAGCTCCTGCAGGCCCAGGAAGTACCACGGGGCCTTCGACGGGTTCGGGGTGAGGTTCGGGTTGGCCACCTCGCGGAGCGGCGCGTTCACGAACGTCGAGAACACGAGCATCCCCGCGAAGAGGATCAGCATCGCGATGAACTCTTCGAGGAGCAGGTGCGGCCAGACGTTCACGCGGTCGCCCTGCTGGCGCTCGACCCGCTGGATCCCCTCCGGCGGGACGAGCGCGAGCAGGCGGTGCTTGTCAGGGGCACCCTTCTTGGGCGTCGGGATCCCGCCGGTCGGGAGCGGCGCGTCCCGGCGGGGGACCGTCGCAGGGGCGGCCGCGACGGCGGTCGCCGTCGCGGCCACGGCAGGAGCTGCGGCCGCGACCGCTGCCGGAGCCGCCGCTGCCGCCGCCGGGGCGGCGGCAGCGCCGTCCCCGCCCGCGGCCGCTGCGGCCGGCGCTCGCGCGGGGCGCTCCTCGACCTCCTCGGGGTGCTCGGCGTGATACGCCCGGATCGCCTTCGACCGGGCGCGACCCTCGGCGATACGGCGATCGGTCCCGGCGGCGAGCTGCGCGTCCAGCGTCTGCTGGTACGCCGCCATGTCCTTGTTGACGTCCTCCCAGGTCATCGATCGCCTCTCCCTGCCATCTCCTACATGGGCCCCGAGATGCCGCCGTCCTTGCGGATCCGCCAGAAGTGGACCGCCAGGAAGAGCACCAGGACGAACGGCAAGGCCAAGACGTGGAGCACGTACCACCGCAGCAGCGTGTTCGGGCTCACGATCGCGCCGCCCAGCAGGAGGAAGTTCGCCTGCTTCGCGATGAACGGCGAGTACCCGGCGAGCGACGTCCCCACCGTGATCGCCCAGATCGCGAGCTGGTCCCAGGGGAGCAGGTATCCCGTGAACGACAGGCCCAGGGTCAGGAAGAGAAGGACGACGCCGACGACCCAGTTGAACTCGCGGGGCGGCTTGTACGCGCCGGTGTAGAAAACGCGGGCCATGTGGAGCGTCACCGATAAGACCATCAGGTGCGCACCCCATCGGTGCAGGTTGCGAACGAGATCGCCGAAGAAGACCGAGGTCCTGATCGACTGCATGTCGGTGTACGCGACGGCCCCGCCGATATCGGCCATCGGCCGGTAGAAGAACATCAGGAAGATCCCCGTCAGCGTGAGCAGCACGAACAGGAAGAACGAGATCCCGCCCAAACAGAAGGTATAGGTCAGCTTCAGCCCGTGCCGCTTCACCTTGGTCGGGTGCAGGTGCCACAGCACGTTGTTCATCGTGGCGAGCGCGCGGTCGCGCGAGGTGTCCTTGTAGCCCTTCCGATAGATCGACCCCGGCCGGAAGATCGACTTCCAGACCTCTGACTCGCGGAGAGACGGCGGTTTGATCTTCGCCACGCTTCCCCTCTATACGTCGGTCACTCGGGTGCGGCCTGCGACGCAGGGACCTCGGCCATCGTTCGCCGCCCCCCGGAGGACTCCGGCAGGCGCGCATAGTACAGGGTGTCGGTCGGGCACCGGTCGACGCAGACCGAACACCGGGTGCAGGCGTTGTCGTCGACGACGAAGATCGCGTTCGCCTCTTCGACCTCCGCCTCGACCGAATCCTCGTCGGATCCCTGGACGATGCCGGTCGACATCATCCAGATGCAGTTCCAGGGGCACACGTCCTCGCAAGCCCGGCACAGGATGCAGTTGTCGGGGTCGAGCATGAGGTGCTTCGGGGACTTCACCCCTTGCGTCAGCCACGCGGCGTCGACCGTCTCCACGACGTAGTCGTCGTGGATGTCCACCTCCGTCTTCGTGAAAGGCATCTGGACTCCTACCGGTACCCGCCGGTGGGCCGGGTCTCGCCGCCGCCGCCGCGCAGCTTCTTGCGCCAGTTCTGCATCGCCGCCGCCGCCACGAGCACGGTGATGATCGGTCCGGTCGTGAGCCCCATCGCGATCGCGTCGCGGACCTGCTTGTACCCCTCGAGGCTCAACGGGTTCGTGATGCTCGTCCCGAATGGGTGCTGCAGGAACGCCTGGATGTCGGTCGGCCCCGCCCAGCCGATCTTCTGTTCCGCGTAGTACATCCAGAAGGAAGGCATCACGACCGACGCGATCAGCAGGAAGAACAGCAGCGCCATCGAGAAGATGATCGCGTTGGTCCAGGTCCACTCGAAGTTCCTGACGAACGCCTCGGTGCGGCTCTTCAGGCCCTGCGTGCGCTGCCGGATCGGCGACCTGGTCGCGACATCGATCTGAGCCATGCGCTCCGTGCCTTCCGCCCTTTCGGATCCCGTGGCTGTTCGTGGCCGGCGAAGCGGCGGCATCATAACAACCCACCCTTCGAGCCCGGGTGCGCGGCACCTACACTTGCTCGCGGGTCGGACGATGATCGCGGATGCCACGGAGTCCTTGTCGCGGTGGTGGGCGCCGGGGATCGCGTTCGTCGCCGGGGTCGTCTCCTTCGCGAGCCCGTGCGTGTTCCCACTCGTGCCGGGCTACCTGTCCTTCGTGGCGGGCGAGTCTGTCGTCGGCCTCGAGACCGAGCCGGCGGGCGGGGTGGCGACCCGGACGCGACGCGTGCTCCCCATCCTGTTGTTCATCGCGGGGTTCACGCTCGTCTTCACCCTCTACGGGGCCTTCTCGACCACGTTCGTGAGGATCTTCAAGGGCCATACCGGGCAGGTCGTCGCGGGGGCCGTCGTCGCCGGGATCGGTCTCCTCATGATCGGCTACGGGCTCGGTCGCGGCTCGTTGCGGCTGTACGCGGACCGCAGGCCGTTCCTGAACAAGGTGCGTCCCGGCCTCTCCGGATCGTTCCCACTGGGGATGGCGTTCGCCGCCGGCTGGACCCCCTGCATCGGGCCCGTCCTCGCTGCGATCTTCGCGATCGCCGCCTCCTCGGGCGGAGCACTGCGGGGAGCGTTCCTCCTGGCGATCTATTCGCTCGGTCTGGGTGTCCCCTTCCTCCTGCTCGGTGTCGGGATCCAGTGGTTGACGGGGACGCTCGGTTGGATCAGGCGGAACTACCGCGCCATCTCGATCGTGTCCGGCGGCATCCTCGTCGTCCTCGGCGTGATGCTGGTAACGGGGACGTTCACGCGGTACCTGAACGCGCCGCTGCAGCGGTTCGCTCCCGGGCTGTGAGGCGGTCGCCGAAGTAGCATCCGCTCGGCCCCATGTCGCTCCCCGCCTCGTCACCTCCTCGCCGCCCGCCCGGGCTGACCCTCCGGCAGTCGGTCGCGCTCGTGTGGAGGACGTTGCGCTCGATGCGCACGGCGTTGGTGCTCCTGCTCCTGCTGGCCGCCGCATCCGCGGTCGGCTCGCTGCTCCCACAGATCCCCAACAGTCCCGAGCGCGTCGCGGCGTACCGGATCGCGCATCCCGTGGTCGGCGACTGGTTCGCGCGAGCGGGGTTCTTCGACGTCTTCGGATCGTGGTGGTTCGCGCTCACCCTGGCGCTGCTGTTCGTCTCGCTCGTCGCCTGCCTGATCCCGAGATCGCGGGCGATGCTGCGGTCGATCCGTCAGCGGCCGATCCAGGCTCGGGAGATCGATGCCTTCCCGCTGTACCGGGAGGTCGTCGTTCCGGGCGATGCGGTGGCGGCCGCGGGGACTGCGCGCCGGGTGCTCCGCCGCCACGGCTACCGCGTCGCGGTTTCGGACGACGGACGCGCGGTCGCCGCCGAGAAGGGCGCCCTCCGCGAGGCCGGGAGCCTCGTGTTCCATTGGGCGTTCGTCGTCCTCCTGGTCGCGGTCGTGATCGGCAAGGGGACCGGGTACGTGGGGCACGCCACGATCGTCGAGGGGCAGACGTGGACCGACGCCGCCTTCAACTACGACGGCGACCTGCGGACGGGCAGGTTCTCCTCCGGCGCGCACACGGGCATCGGGATCAAGCTGATCGACTACTCCGACGACTTCCGGCGAAGCGGCGTCCCGATGGATTTCACGTCGAAGGTCGAGCTGATCGCGCCCGACGGCACCCCCGTCCGTGAGGACGACGTGACGATCAACCACCCGGTCAGCTTCGACGGCGTCCGGATCTTCCAGTTCGGGTTCGGCTGGGCGCCCGTCGTCACGATCCGGGACGGGGGCCGGATCCTGTACGACGGGCCGATCGTGATGGGACAGAACGCTCCGAAGGGCGTGAACGCCCTGACGGTCCCGTGGATCGGGTTCGTGAAGCTCACGTCGCTCCGGCCCCAGGTGGCGATCCAGCTCGAGCTCTATCCGGACAGCGTCGCGTACTTCGGCGGACTGCTGTCGGGCGGGTCGCCGCAGCCGATGACCGAGGCGAACGCGCCCTTCATGCGGTACACGGTGTGGCAGGGCAGGATCACCGACCCGTCGCTCACGAGCCTCGACACACGCTTCATGCACGTCACCTCGAGCGGGGGGATCGGACGGGGGTGGACGGTGGATCTCTCGAGCGGGTGCGTGGTCTCGGGTGGCGGGGCATCGGGGCTGCCGGAGCAGGTCGCCGGCACCGCGTGCGAGCCGGGGCATCGATCCGCAACCTCGATGTCGTTCCCGCAGCTGCGCCAGTACACGCGACTGCAGATCTCGCACGACACGACCGTCCCCTTCGTCCTGGGCGCGGCTATCCTCATCCTCCTCGGGCTGATCGCCGCGATGTACTCCTCGCGCCGGAAGGTCTGGGTCCGCGCGGAAGCCCGCGATGGCGGAACGGTGCTGCAGGTGGGAGGGTTCGCGTTGCAGCGGAAGGACCGGTTCGACGAGGCCTTCCCCAAGCTCGTCGCCGACATGACCGATGCCTCGACCCGGACGCCGATCCGGCCCAGGCAGGAGGTCGGCGCCCGGTGACGGCCGCCGACTGGGCGCGCGTGTCGAGCGACGCGTTCAACGCCGCCCTGTTCGCCTACATCGCGGCCATGGTGCTGTCGTTCGCGTACCTCGCGTTCCGCCGCGAGGGCTTCCACACGGCGTCGATCGTGGTCGGTGCGACCGGCCTCGTCGCGAACGTCGTGTCGATCGTGGCGCGCGGGATCGCGGCCGACCGGACGCCCTGGGGCAACATGTACGAGTACTCGTCGCTCCTGACGGCGCTCATCGTGGTCGCGTACCTCGTCGTCGTCGAGTGGCGATACCACGTGAAGACGGTCGGTGGGTTCGTGTTCGCGTTCGCGATCTTCACGATGGCCATGGCCGTGTCCTTCTTCTACGTCGGGCCGACGGACCTGCAGCCCGCGCTGAACTCGTACTGGCGCCAGATCCACGTGACGGCGATGATCACCGCGTCGTCCCTGCTCGGGATCGGCTGCCTGTTCACGATCCTCTACCTCGTGAAGCTGGCGTCCGAGCGCCGGGCGGTCGCCGCCCTCGGGTCGGGAACCCCTCCGCCGATCGTGGGCGGATCCGTCGACGCGGATCTGGATGACGACGCCCCGCCCGACTACGTGCCGGGCGCGGACGAACCGGTGGGATCCGGCGCGCCGGCTCCGCCGGCGCGCCGGATCGCCCTGCCGCCCTCGGCGACCCTCGATCGGCTCGCCTACCGCTTCATCCAGTTCGGCTTCCCGATCTGGACCTTCGGCGTGATCTGCGGCGCGATCTGGGCGCAGCAGACCTGGGGCCGCTACTGGGGGTGGGACCCCAAGGAGACCTGGTCGTTCATCACCTGGACGATCTTCGCCGGCTACCTCCACGCGCGCGCGACCGCGGGGTGGAAGGGGGCGAAGGCGGCGTCGATCGCGCTCGTCGGTTTCGTGAGCCTGCTCATCACGTACTACGCGGTGAACCTGTGGATCGCCGGTCTGCACACGTACGCGACGTGACCCCGTCCCGATGTGCGTCCCCCGCTCCGGGCGGGAAAAAGGCCGGTGGTACAGTCACGCGGACCTGCGCCCCGAGCGCGCTGTCGGAGGGACGAGGAACGGTGCGGACGAAGCGGTGGTTGGCGTTCGGGCTCCTCGCCGTGACGCTGCTGCTGCTCTCCTGCTCCAAGGATCTCCCGCAGAACACGATGAACCCCGCGGGTCCCACGGCGCAGACCGAGAAGAACCTCCTCGTCCTCGTCCTGTGGCCGGCGGCCCTGGTCTTCCTGATCGTCGAGGGCGGGATCCTGCTGATCTCGATCCGGTACCGGCACCGCAAGGGTCGCGACCGGATGCCCGCGCAGCTGCACGGGCACACGCGCCTCGAGATCGGGTGGACGATCGCGCCGGCGATCGTGCTCGCGGTGATCATGGTCCCCACCGTCTCGACGATCTGGCAGCTGGCACGTCAGCCGGCGGACGCGATGCAGATCACCGTCGAGGGGTACCAGTGGTGGTGGGGGTTCAGCTACACGGACCCGGACATGCAGACCGCCTACGGCGACCACGGCCCGATCATGACGGCCGATGTCATGGTGATCCCGGCAGGCCGCACGATCGACCTATCGCTCACATCGCTCGGCGGCGGGGCGCACTCGACGAACGGCATCCCCGACCACCAGGTGATCCACTCGTTCTGGGCGCCGCGCCTGTTCGGGAAGCAGGACGTGATCCCCGGGGACCAGACGAACCACATCGTCTTCTCGGCGGACGAGCCGGGCACGTACTACGGCCAGTGCGCGGAGTTCTGCGGCCTGCAGCACGGCCGGATGAAGTTCCGTATCGTGGCCCTCGACGCCGCCGGCTGGCAGCACTGGGTCGAGGCCCAGCGACAGCCGGCCGCGACGCCGACGGAGCAGCTCGCGAAGCAGGGGATGGACCTGTTCTTCGGGACGAACGGCGAGGGCGGGCAGTGTATCCAGTGCCACTCGATCGGGGGGACGGACGCGGCGGCGACGGCTGCGCCGAACCTGACGCATTTCGCGTCCGAGACGCACCAGTGTTTCGCCGGATGCGACTTCGAGACGACCGACGAGGCCGCGCTGAAGGCCTGGCTCGCCGACCCGAACGCCGTCAAGCTCGGCGCGAAGATGCCCGACTACGGGCTGACGCCGGATCAGATCGACGCCCTCGTCGCCTACCTGTATAGCCTGAAGTAGGAGCGAGCCTCCGCGTATGGCGACCGCAGCGAGCGTTCCGGCCCACCGAGGGATCATCCGCCGGCCGACGGCGACGACCGGCTGGCTGAGCTGGTTCACGACGATCGACCACAAGAAGATCGGGATCCTCTACGGCGTCAGCGCGTTCGCGTTCTTCCTGGTCGGAGGCGCGGAGGCGTTGCTGATCCGCGCGCAGCTCGCGAAGCCGGACAACACGCTGCTGAACGCGGATCAGTACAACCAGATCTTCACGATGCACGGCCTGACGATGATCTTCCTGTTCGTGATGCCGATGTCGGCCGCGTTCTTCAACTACTTCATCCCGCTCATGATCGGCGCCCGAGACGTGGCCTTCCCCAGGCTGAACGCGTTCTCGTACTGGCTGTTCCTGTTCGGCGGGCTGTTCCTGTACTCGAGCTGGTTCCTGGGAGGTGCCCCGAATGGCGGGTGGTTCGGGTACCCACCGAACTCGACGACCGACCCGTCGATCGGGATGACCTTCTACGCGATCGGGCTCATCCTCACCGGCATCGCATCGAGCGCCGGCGCGATCAACCTCGCGGTCACCGTCATCAACATGCGCGCGCCCGGGATGACGTTCTTCCGGATGCCCGTGTTCGTGTGGATGGGGCTCGTGGTCCAGTTCCTGCTCGCGTTCTCGCTCCCGATCGTGACGGTCGCCTTGTTCGAGATGCTGTTCGACCGCCGCTGGCAGACGAACTTCTTCGAACCGGCCGCGGGCGGGAAGCCGCTGCTCTGGCAGAACCTGTTCTGGCTGTTCGCCCACCCGGAGGTCTACATCCTGATCCTGCCGGCGTTCGGCATCATCAGTGAGATCCTGCCGGTGTTCAGCCGCAAGCCGCTGTTCGGTTACCAGTTCGTGGTGTTCTCCGGGATCGCGATCGGCTTCATCGGCTTCGGCGTGTGGGCGCATCACATGTTCGCCGTCGGCCTGGGTCCCGTCGCGAACACGGCGTTCGGGATCACGACCGCGATCATCGCGGTCCCGACCGGCATCAAGATCTTCAACTGGATGGGGACCATGTACGGGGGCGATCTCCATTTCGACACCCCGATGCTGATGGCGGTCGGTGCCGTCTCGATGTTCGTGATCGGCGGACTGTCCGGGGTCACGCACGCCGTCGTGCCGTCGGACTACCAGCAGACGGACACCTATTACGTGGTCGCGCACTTCCACTACGTGCTGTTCGGCGGCGCCGTCTTCGGGCTGTTCGGCGGGATCTACTACTGGTGGCCGAAGGTCTTCGCCCGCATGTTGAACGAGTTCTGGGGCAAGGTGCAGTTCTGGATCATGCTGATCGGGTTCAACCTGACGTTCGGCCCGATGCACATCCTGGGGCTCGGCGGGATGATCCGCCGCGAGTACACGTACCCGGCGTCGCTCGGCCTCACGTTCTGGAACCAGGTCGCCACCGTCGGCGCGTTCCTGATCGCGCTCTCCGTGCTGATCTTCATCGTGAACGCGATCGTGACCCAGCTGCGGAAGCCGGGCCTCGAGAACGAGGATCCGTGGGACGCGCGAACGCTCGAGTGGACGACCTCGAGCCCGCCGCCGGTCTACAACTTCGAGGAGATCCCGGTCGTGCACGCGCTCGACGAGTTCTGGCACCGGAAGTACGCGGAGGACAAGGAGGGCAGGCTGATCCGGGTTCCCGCAGGCGCTTCGGATGACGCCCCGGACACGCACCGAGAGCACGCGATCCATCTGCCGAGCCCCTCGTTCTGGCCGCTCGTGGCCGCACTCGGCCTGCCGGTGATCGGGTACGGGGTGCTCTATTCATGGTGGCTCGTCGGAGCCGGCGCGCTCCTGGCGATCGTGGGGTTCATTGGATGGGCGATGGAGCCCCCGGTCGCGGACTGATGGTGGCGGACTGATGGCCGACACGACCACGCACGCCGCGCCCGCCGAGCACACGAGCACGGGGCTGCCGAGCACGAAGCTCGCGATGTGGATCTTCCTCGCCTCGGAGTGCCTGCTCTTCGGGGCGCTCATCACGACGTACGTGCTCTACCGGGGCTCGAGTACGACGCCCCCGTACCAGCACGAGGTGTTCGACATCGCGTACACGTCGGTGTCGTCGTTCGTGCTCCTCGCGAGCTCGCTGACGATGGTGCTGTCCCTCGTCGCGGCCGAGAAGCGCGACTTCGCGCGGATGCGGCTCTGGCTCGTGGCGACCGCCCTGCTCGGCATGACCTTCGTGGGCGGGCAGGTGTACGAGTTCACGAGCTTCTACCACGAGGGCCTGAAGATCGGCGGGCCGGGGAGCAACCTGTTCGGGACGACCTTCTACACGCTGACGGGGTTCCACGGCGTCCACGTCACGGTCGGCATCCTGATGCTGCTCTCGCTCGTGGGGATGTCGTGGGCCGGCCGGCTGCCCGACGATCAGGCGTTCCCTGTGGAGATGGTGGGGCTGTACTGGCACTTCGTCGACATCGTCTGGATCGTGATCTTCACGGTTGTCTACCTGATCCCGCAGCCGAAGCCGCCGGGGACGTGATGCAGGAGCTCGATCGCTTCCACGAAGAGGCGGGCGCGCGGGGCGTCGCGGACCCCCGTGAGGCCGGTCACGCGCGTCATACGCACCCGAGCGCGAAGGAGTACGTCCGGATCGGGATGATCCTCGTCGTCCTGACGGGTATCGAGGTCTGGATCAGCTACTCGGGGCTCCCGCACGGGCTCATGATCACGCTGCTGTTCTTCTTCGCGTTCGTGAAGTTCGCGCTCGTCGTGCTCTGGTTCATGCACCTGCGCTTCGACGACGCGAGGTACTCGCGGTTCTTCATCATGGGCTTCGCAGGCGCGTGCATCCTGTTCCTCGTCGTGCTCCTGCTGTTCAAGGCCTTCGCGTGACGGGCGCGTTCCCTGCCTTCCGGCTGCACCTCGACGTCTGGGTGGTGCTGGGCTCGCTCGCGGCCGCCTACCTGATCGCGTGCCGGCGCCACGCGGAGCGCACCGGCGTTCCGGTCTCCGCGCACTCCAGGCGGCTGTTCCTCGGCGGCGTCGCGGTGCTCACGGTGGGCTCGCTCTGGCCGATCCACGACCTCGCGGAGCGCTCCCTGTACTTCGTCCACATGTGGCAGCACATCCTGTTCACGCTCGTCGCGGCGCCGCTGCTCGTCGCGGGCACGCCGGCGTGGCTGTGGCGCGATCTCCTGCGGACCACGGCCGTGCGCAGGGTCTGGCGGTTCCTCACGCGCCCCCTGCCGGCGACGATCCTGTTCAACGGGGTCCTGCTGTTCACGCACTGGCCGGCCGTCGTCACGCTGTCCGTCCATTCCGAGCTGGCGCACTTCTGCCTCCACACCGTGCTGCTCGGGTCGGCGCTCGTGATGTGGTGGCCGGTCGTGTCGCCGCTGCCGGAGATGCCCCCGCTGTCGCCGCCGGGCCAGATGCTCTACCTGTTCGTCCAGTCGCTCGCGCCGACGATCCCCGCGTCGTTCCTGACGTTCGGGCACACGCCGCTGTACCCGGTGTACGCGACGTTCCCGCGGCTGTGGGGGATCTCGCCGCTCACCGATCAGATGATCGCGGGGCTCTCGATGAAGATCGTCGGCGGCGCGATCCTGTGGACGGTCGTGACGGTCGTGTTCTTCCGGTGGGCGCGCCGCGAGCGGGACGAAGGGTGGGACGCGCTCCAGTGGCGTGACGTGGACGCCGAGCTCCGTGAGAAGGCGAGCCGGTGAGCGATCCTCCCGAGGCGCCACCGCCGGACTCCCGCGAGCGGCTCCTGTGGCCCATCCTGATCCCCCTCGTCGCGCTCATCGTGATCGGGATCGCGCTGTTCGCGTTCTCCCGGGTGCTGCTCCGCGTGACGCCGACGGCCGCGACGATCACGGCGTTGATCGTCGCGGCGTCGATCCTGGGGATCGCGACGCTCGCCGCGAGCCGGCCGCAGGTCTCCGGGGCGTCGCTGCTCACGATGGTCGGCGGCGTCGTCGGGATCGCGATGTTCGCCGGCGGGCTCGCGCTGATCCTGGGGCAGCCCGCTGAGGAGATCCAACCGGCCGTGCTCCAGCTGGCGGCGCCCGTCGGCGCGGCCACGAAGGGCTTCGCCCCCAACGAGCTGTCGGGACCGGCGAACTACCCGATCACGATCGCGTTCTCGAACGACGACACCGGGACCCAGCACAACGTCGTGGTGACGCAGGAGAAGACGCAGGATCCGTCGGGCGCGATCGCGACCGGTGCGCCCGTGACCGGTCCCGGCACGGCCGACGTGCCGGTGCCCTCCCTCGCGCAGGGCTCGTACTACTTCTTCTGCGAGTTCCATCCGACCACGATGACGGGCACCCTCACGATCGCCGGCGCGCCACCCGCGCCGGGACAGCCCTCCGGCCCCGTCGTGACGGCGCACGACCCGACCGCGTTCGACCCGAACACGATCGAGCTCGCCGGAGGGCAGCCGGCGACGATCACGTTCGACAACGAGGATCCGGGCGTGCAACACAACCTGGATGTCTTCCGCGACAAGGACTACACGCAGGGGATCGCCAAGACCCCGGACGTGACGGGGATCGGGACCGGTCAGGTCGCGCTCCCGGCGCTCGATCCGGGGACGTACTACTTCCGGTGCGACTTCCACCCGACGACGATGACCGGCACGATCACGGTCTCCGGTGGAGGCGGTGGGGGCGGTGGCGGCGCGAGCGGCGGTCCGTCGGCGACCGGCTCCCCGGCGAGCGGGGGCGCGAGCTCCAGCCCGAGCGGCTGACCCCGAGCGACCGGGTTCGATCACCGGCGGTACCGTGACGGGCGCGATGTCCCCTCGACCGCTCGTCGTGCTGGCCGCGCTGCTCGTCGCGTGTTCCTCGTCCGCGTCGACGACGGGGACGGTTCGGGTCGAAGACCGGCCGCTCCCCGAGCTGGCGGGTGAGGGTCTGCACGGGGAGCGCCTCTCGACCACCGATGCGCTCGGGCACGTCCTCGTCGTGAGCGTCTGGGCGACCTGGTGCGCCGACTGCGAGCGGGACCAGCCGGGGTTCGCGAACGTCGCGAACCGGTACGCCGGGCACGGCGTTCGGTTCCTGGGCGTCGACACGGGGGAAACCGGGACGGCGCAATCGCTCGAATGGGTCCGTCGCTACCAGGTTCCGTACCCGAGCATCCAGGATCCTTCCGAGCGATCCGCCGCGAGTCTCGGCTACGCCGGGATGCCGGCGACCTACGTGGTCGACCGCGACGGGACGATCCGGTTCTCCGTGATCGGGGGCACCACGAGCGAGGAGACGCTCTCGCACCTGATCGATCAGGTGGCGGCCGGGGCGAGCGCGACGCCCTCCCCGGCCTAGACGAGCGCGTCGATCGCGACCGCGGCGAAGAGCGCCGCCAGGTACACGACCGAGAACTTGAACAGCGACCACGCCCTGGCTTCCGACGGCTCACGCCAGAGGCGCAGCGCGCGGAAGACGAACGCGCCACCGAGCACGACGGCCGTCCCCAGGTAGATCGGACCCATCGGCGCGACGGGGACGAGGACGAGCGTCGCCGCGAACAGGACGAGCGAATAGAGGAAGATCTGGCGCCTCGCCTCGGGCTCGCCGCGGACGACGGGGAGCATCGGAACGCTCGCGGCCGCGTAATCGTCGCGCATCCGGATCGCGAGGGCCCAGAAGTGCGGCGGCGTCCAGAGGAAGACGATCCCGAAGAGCACCACCGCCGGCCAGGCGATGGAGCCGGTGACGGCGGCCCACCCGACGAGGACGGGGACCGCGCCGGCGGCGCCGCCGATCACGATGTTCTGGTCGGTCGTCCGCTTCAGCCACATCGTGTAGACGAAGACGTAGAACGCGATCGCCGCGAGCGACAGCGTCGCCGCGAGCACGTTCACGGTGATCGCGAGGAACGTGAACGACAGGGCGGCCAGCCCGAAGCCGAAGCGCAGCGCGGCGCCGGGCTGGACGTCGTGGTGGGGGAGGGGCCGGCGGCGCGTGCGCCGCATCACCTCGTCGATGTCGCGGTCGAGGTACATGTTGCAGGCGTTCGCGGCGCCGGCGGCCATCGTCCCACCGATCAGCGTCGCGACGACGGCCCATGCGTTCGGAAGACCGCCCGCGGCCAGGATCATCGGCGGCACGGTCGTGATGAGCAGCAGCACGATGATCCGTGGCTTCGTCAACGCGACGTAGGCGCGGACCGTGTCCTCGATCGACGGGGGCGTGTCGACGCGATCGGCGGCCTCGACCTCCGCGAGGCGCACGAGGTCGGCGGGTGGCTCGCGCCCTGCGACGGCGGCGAGCGCGACGACGGTCGCCCAGATGAGGGCCGAGATCGCGACGTGCGCGGCCCTCGCCCACGTCGCGAGCTCGGTCACCACGTTCAGACCACCCACGACGATCTGCGCCGCCAGGAGGACGAGCGCCAGCGTGGACAGGCCGACGATCGCAGGGGACCGCGGACGCATCGTCCGCGCACGCACGACGCACCAGGCGACGAGCGACGTCACCGCGATCGCGAGGAGCCGGTGCGCGAACATCGGGCCCGCACCGGGCTGCGACAGGTCGGGGATCAGCCGGCCACTCATGAGCGGCCAGTCACGGAAGGCGAGCCCGGCGCCCTCGGCGCGGACGTACGTTCCGACGAGCAGCAGTGCGTACGTCGCCGCGGCGGTGACGAGCGCGAGGCGCGCGTAGGTGCGCACGCCGCCGGGCCGCTCCAGGAACGCGAACACGACGATCGTCACCGCGAGCGCGAGCACGACGAAGGCGACCGCGAAGTGGAGCGTCACGACGCCGGGGTCCTCGTGCGTCGCGATGATCCATCCGCCGATCGCCGCCTGGACGAGGAAGAGCGGGGCGAGCACGACCGCGGGCCACGCCGCGACGCGAGGCACGTCGCGGGCGCGTCCGCGCACGAGCGACCATGCTCCGATCGCCGCGAGCACGATCGAGAGCGACGCCGAGAGGAACGCGAGGAACCGGTGCAGGTATTCGATCACGGTGTGGTACTCGAGCCGCGGCACCCACGAGCCGAAGCACGTCGGCCAGTCGGGGCACCCGTCGCCCGAGCCGGTCGCGCGGACGACGCCCCCCCACGCGATCAGCAGCACCGTGGAGACGGTGGTCGCGACGGCGACGGTGCGGAACGCGCGCTTCATCGGGCCCTTCATCGGGTACACCCGCGCGAGCGGGGTACCCATGATAGGGGCGACGCACACGCCGCACCTCGACCGGTGGGGGTTGCCATACTGGCGCCGTGGCGTCGTCCGATCCGCCCGTGGTCCGGGAGCTCGAGTCCCTGAAGGACCGCGTCGACGACGCCCTCGCGACGTTCCTGACGGCCAGGCGTCAGGAGCTCGAGTGGATCGACCACCGGTCCACGACGCCGATCGACGAGGTGATCCGGCTGTTCCGCGCGGGCGGCAAGCGGCTCCGGCCGGCGTTCTGCTACTGGGGGTACCGGGCGGCCGGCGGCGCGGACGATGCGCGCATCGTCCGCGCCGCCGCCGCCCTGGAGCTCCTCCACACGATGGCCCTGATCCACGACGACGTGATGGACGGCGCCGCCGAGCGCCGCGGCGATGCCACCGCGCAGGCGCGGCAGACGCGGGCCGCGTGGCGCCGTCGCGATCCGGACCCCGAACGCGTCGGGACCGCGGTCGCGATCCTCGCGGGCGACCTCGCCGCCGTGCTGGCCGACGCGATGATGCTCGAGGCCGGTTTCCCACCCGAGCGGCTCCCGGCCGCCCTCGAGCGCTACCACCGGATGCGCACGGAGATGGCCGTCGGCGCCTACCTCGCGGTCACGGGCATGGAGGCGGATGCTCGCCGCCTCGCCTTCCTGAAGGGCGGCTCCTACACCGTGGAAGGACCGCTCCTGATCGGTGCGGCGCTCGCCGGCGCCCCGGTCCAGGTCGTCGCCCGACTCGAGCGGTACGGCGAGCCCCTCGGCGAGGCGTTCCAGCTGCTCGACGACCTTCGCGACGGCGACGCCGCCGCAGGCGTCAGCGGTCGCGACGCCCGCAAGCTGATCGCGGAGTCGAAGGACGCGCTCGATCCCGACGTCCTGCGACCCGAGGCCGTCGCGGCGCTCGGTCACCTTGCCGACCAGGTCGCGGCGCAGGGGATCGCGAGGTGAGCGAGGACGTCGAGCTCCTCCGGCGGGTCTTCCGCGACGCCGGGACGTGCCGGATCGCGACGGTGCGGCCCGACGGAGGGCCACACGTCGCTCCCCGGTGGTTCGTCTGGCTGGAGGATGCGGTGTGGGTCTCGACCCGCGTCGGCGATCAGACGTGGGAGCACGCGATGCGCGATCCGCGCGTCTGCGTGCTGATCGATCGCGGGCGCGACTGGTCCGAGCTCACGGGCGCGCGCGTCGAAGGGGTCGCCGAGTTGCTCCCCGCCGAGCACCCCGACCTCCGCGACCCGATGTCGGCCTGGCACGACAAGTACCGGGCGATGCTCACGGGTGAAGGGTTCGAGCGCTTCGCGGCGAGCATCCCCGCGCTCGGGTTCGTCCGAGTGGTCCCCGCGAGGGTCGCGTCGTGGGACCACCGCGAGGTGGCGTACCCGGCCGCGACGTGATCGCAACGGCTGCGGTAGCCTGAACGTCGAAGCTTGTGAAGTTTTTCACAAGCGCCGCTCGAGAGCAGGCGGGACGAGGCCGCGGGGGGGATCCGTGAGCGCGGAGCACTCGATCGACACCGACGTCCTGGTCGTCGGGGCCGGCCCCGGCGGCTCCGCGACCGCCTAC
>Ga0075425_100001870_pt1 | contig 20711 bp, 27 predicted proteins | sample SoiMethybrSBSTD4_FD_75300 | JGI IMG/M metagenome (GOLD analysis project Ga0075425, IMG submission 75300) | Bulk soil microbial communities from a Populus tree surrounding site in Tennessee, USA - Soil MetaG P. TD hybrid SBSTD4 | ecosystem: Environmental > Terrestrial > Soil > Tree plantation... | reverse complement strand
AAGGCCCCGCTACCGGACTACGGTTGGCGGCACGCGAAGAATCGGGCCGAGTGGCACAAGATCGTGCTCGCCGGGGGCGTGCGGTGCGTCCGGTGCGGTGAGGTAATCGAGCCCGATGAGCCGTGGGATTTGGGCCACGTGGACGGCGACCCGAGCCGCTACCAAGGGCCCGAGCATCGCCGCTGCAACCGGGCGACCTCGGGCCGTCGGCCGTGGGCCCCGCCCAAGGTCGAGCTTTCGGCCGAGCGTGACGGGCTCACCGCCGACGATGAGCGTTGGCGCGTGCCTTGGCTCGAACCGCTGCTAGCCGTCCCCCGCAATGCGACGTGGCCCCGGCTTATGACGGTGCCGCATCCCGACGCGGTCGGCTCGCTCGGCGACGAGTTCGTTGCGTGGGCCGAAGAGCGCTCGGGGCGGTCGCTTCGGTGGTGGCAACGGCTCGTGGCGGCGCGACTCTTGGAGCACAACGGCGCGGGCGAGCTTGTCTGGACGTGCCTCGTTTTGTCAATGGCCCGGCAGTTGGGCAAGTCGTGGCTCCTTCGCGAATTGCTCTTGTGGCGCGTCCACCAGGGCGAGCGCTTCGGCGAGCCGCAAGACGTGTTGCACACGGGCAAGGATTTGGCGATTTGCAAAGACGTGCAACGCCCGGCGCGTATGTGGGCGAAGGCGCGGCCGGACGATTACAAGGTGCGCGAGGTGAACGGGCAAGAGGAAATCGAACGGCTCGCCGACGGGTCGCGCTGGCTCATCCGGGCGAAGGAAGCGGTGTACGGCTACCCGGCTTCGGTCGGTGCCGCCGATGAGGGGTGGAAGGTGCGCGCCACCTCGATTGAGGAAGGGCTCACCCCGACCATGGTCGAGCGGGTGCAACCGCAACTCTTGCTTGTCTCGACGGCGCACCGGCTCGCCACGTCGCTCATGCTGAACCGGCGGCAAGTCGCGCTCGAACAACTCGAAACGGGGGCGGGCGACTTGCTCGTTGAGTGGTCGGCCCCGCGCGATGCGTCGCTCGAAGACCGGCACGCGTGGCGGCAAGCGTCGCCGTTTTGGTCGCCGCAACGCGAGCAGTTGCTTTCGGCCCGGCTCGCGGCGATTCGGGCGGGTGAGTCGGTTGACCCCGAAGAGCCCAACCCGGAAGAGTCGTTTCGGGCGCAGTGGCTCAATCAATGGCCGCGTGAGCGGACGATTCCGGCCGGGGCCGTGCAAGACCTTTTCCAACCCGGTCAGTGGGCCGGGCTCGCCGAGCGCGGTGTTGAAAGCGACGGGCCGGTGTATGTCGCGATCGAAGACGACTTCGGGCTTGGTGCGGCGGTCGCGTGCGCGGCGGTGTTGGACGACGGGCGCATTGAGGTGGACGGGTGGCTTCGGGATGAGTGGGATTCGGCCATTGCCGACGTGCGCGTGTTGGCTCTTCGCCGCGAGCTTGCCGAGCTTCACGTTGGCGCGTCGCTCGTTGACCGGATGCCGACCGAGGGCTTGCCCGAGCCTCGCCCGGCGGTCGCCTCGGGCGTGCGGCACGGGCTCGCCCTCTTGCGCGACCTCGTCGCAAACGGGGTGCTCGTGCACGACGCGACCACGGCCGAGCTCGACGCCGCGCTCACGCAAGCCCAAGTGCGCGAGTCGTTGACCGGGCTTTACTTGATCGCGTCGGGGCCGACGCACCTCGTGCGAGCGCTCGCGTGGGCGGTGCGGGCGGCGCACCGACCGGCGAAAGTTCCCGCGATTCACTGAGGGGGGTGATGCTCGTGCAGTCGGTTGACCCGGCCACCGAGTTAACCGGGGGCCGCACCCGCCCGAGTACGGCCCCGCTCATCGAGGCACCATGCGCGCGCTCTCGACGTGCTCTAAGGCATACCCGTTTTCCGTGAGTCATAGGCCGCGTCGAGTGCTCCGAGGGCGTTAGGAGGCAAATGGTGGCCTTGCAAACGCATTAGCGTGCTCTATCCTCTTGCTTGCCGTGCGTTTTGGGTTACGTGACCGGTCGATACGCCCTCCCGACCCGGTCACCCCAAACGACAACGACCCGGCGTCGGTGCCCCCCGCGACGGTCGGCCCGCCCTCGGCCACGCCCGGCGACCCGCACGGCGTCGTGCTCGAAGGCGAAGACCCGCCCTCGATACCGCCGCCCTCGGTAGTCGCTTCGGCGTGGTCGGGGTGGCCGTCGGATTGGTGGCCCCCAAATTGGGGCTCGGGCTATATCTCGTCGCTGACCGATACCGCGTGGGCGTGTCTCGACCTCAACTCGTCGTTGCTCGCGACGATGCCGCCCTACCTCGTGAACGCCGCCCCCTCGCTCGATGCGGGATGGATGACCAACCCCGACCCCGACCTTTATTCGTCGTGGGAGGAATTCGCGAAGCAACTCTTTTGGGACTACCAACTTGGGGAAGCGTTCATTCTCTCGACGGCCCGCTATACGTCGGGGTGGCCCGCCCGTTTTCACGTCGTCCCGCCGTGGGCGGTCAACGTCGAAATGGACGAGGGCTTTCGTCGCTACACGATCGGCGGCGAAGACGTATCCGAAGACTTGCTTCACCTTCGCTACCAATCGACCGTTTCCGACGCGCACGGGCACGGCCCGCTTGAGCAAGGCTCGGGCAAGCTCATCGCCGGGCAAATCCTCGCCCGCTACGCGGCCGGGCTCGCGTCGTCGGGCGGCATCCCGGCGTCGGTGCTCGAACACCCGGAACGACTCACGAAACAACAGTCGGCCGAGCTTCGTGAGCAATGGGTCGTGGCCCGCCAATCCGCGCTCGGCGAGCCCGCCGTTTTGTCGGGCGGCGTCACGTGGAAGCCGACGCAACTCAACCCGAAAGAAATGGCCCTGCTCGACCTCTTGCAGTGGAACGACGCGCGCATTGCGATCTTGCTCGGGGTGCCGCCCTTCCTCATGGGCCTACCCTCGGGCGGCGACCCGATGACGTACGCGAACGTGAACGCGATCTTCGATTTCCATTGGCGGGCCGGGCTCCGTCCGAAAGCGGAAACGGTCACCTCGGGCTTGTCGGAATGGCTGCTACCGCGCGGCACCTCGGTCGAAATCAATCAAGACGCATACGTGCAACCGGGCCCGCTCGAACGGGCGCAAACGGCGGCGATTCTGAACGGCATCCGAAGCGACCAAGGCGTGCCCGTGCTTTCGGTCGAACAAATACAAACGGCCGAACGCTTGAACAACGCAACGCCGTTGGAAGGGGCGATTCGATGAGCGAACTTCGCTTTCGCACCGCCGAGCAAATCGGCGTGTCGTTCCCCAAGAGAATCATCGAGCTCGTCGTCATGCCGTACGAAACCGAAGCGCTCGTTCCGCACCCGTCGGAAGATCGCATGGTGACCGAGGTGATAAGCCGGGGCTCGTTCGACGGCATCGAACGCCGGGCGAACCGCATCCGGGTCAACCGCGACCACGAGTTGCAACGCACCGTCGGCCGCGCGCTCGCGCTGCACCCCTCGCGCGACGAGGGCCTTGTTGCCGAGCTTCGTATTGCCCGCACCCCGCTCGGCGACGAAACGCTCACGCTCGCCGATGAGGAATGTCTCGACGCGTCGGCGGGCTACCTCCCGATGCCGGGTGGTGAAACGTGGGAAGCGCGTAACCGGATGCGCATTACGCGGGCGTGGCTCGGGCATATCGCGTTAACGCCCGACCCGGCATACGAGTCGGCGCGGGTGCTCGCCGTGCGCAACGCCGAGCACGTCGAAGGCGAGCCGGTGCCGACGCCCAATCTCGACCTTGTGCGCTCGTGGCGGCTCGAAGACGACTACCGACGGATTGGGGGCACGGGATGAAACGGCAAGCGTTTGGCGGCAAAAGGGCGGCACCGTTCAAGAAGGGCGGGGGGCGCGACTCGAAGCATCCCAACACCGCGAAGGGCCGACCGCGCAAAACGAAGGGGACACGATGACGTTTACGACGAAAGACCTCGCCTTGGTCGCAATCGCGATTGCGTTTTGGGCGGCGCTTATTTGGGGCTTCGGCTGGACGTGAATTGGTGGTCTTCGAGGTATGGCTCGACGGCGTGCCGTCGGGCATTTTGATTTCGCTTCCGTCGGACGCACCCGATTACGTGCTCGAAGCACTCTTCGACGCGGCGGCGAATCACGAAGCCGCACTTGGTCACGTGCTCGAACTTCGGCGCGTGCGTTTGCACGACGAATGAGTTTGCTCTAACCTCGTTGCCGAACCGCTGAACTACCCGCGCGAAGGCTAGGCCACCCGTTGGACGGGCGCGCGGTTGCGGGGGACGCGGAGCCGTACGGCGTTAACCGACCTCTTGTTAACGCGAAAGTGAGGTTCCCGCGCAATGGCACGACAAACCGACGCGATGCTCGCTCGCTACGTCGGCGAGATTGAAGAGCGTCAGACGTTCATCGACGGGCTCGTTGAAGCCGCGCAAAACGAAGAGCGCGACCTTAACGAGCAGGAACTCGAACTTGTCACCCGAGCCCGCGACCGCATCGGAACGGTGAACGGGCTTATGGCCCCGCTCGAAGAGGCGCGGCGAATCTCGGGCGACTCGGCCGAACGCATCGCCCAACTCGCCAAGTTCATGGGCGACGGCGACGACAAGCCGCGCAAAATGGAATACCGCTCGGCGGGCGAGTACGTGCTCGACCGGTGGCGGGCCGGGCTCGGCATGGACGAAGCCGTGCACCGGCTCGACCTCTACCACCGAGCCGCCGCGCACCAAACGACGGCCGACAACCCCGGATTGCTACCGACCGAAATTCTGGGGCCGGTCGTCAACTTCATCGACGCCGCCCGGCCAATGGTGGCCGCGCTCGGCCCCCGGCAGTTGCCGAACGGTTCATGGTCGCGGCCGAGGGTCACGCAGCACACGCAAGTCGGTGCGCAGTCGGCCGAAAAGGCAGAACTCCCGAGCCGCAAAATGGTCATTTCCAAGGTGCCGGTCACGGCCAAGACCTTGGGCGGCTACGTGAACGTGTCCCGTCAAGACATTGATTGGACGCAACCGGCAATTATGGACATCGTTATTAACGACCTCGCGGCCGAGTATGCGCTCGTCAGCGAAGCCGACGCCGTGCAGGCGTTTTACACCGGGGCAACCGCCGGGCCGACCATTCCGGCAACCCCGAATGGCGACGCCGTCGCCGCCGCGCTTTGGACGGCGGCGGGGCAGGTGTATACGGCGACCAAGGGGCAGGGGCGGTTGCTCGCCGTTGCCTCGCCCGACGTGCTCGGGATTCTCGGCCCGCTCTTCGCGCCGATTAACCCGGTCGATGCGCAGTCGTATGGCTTCAACGCCGCGACCTACGGGCAGGGTGCGCTCGGGGCAATCTCGGGCATCACCGTGATCGTGACCGGCGGCTTCGCCGCCGCGAAGTCGCTCATGGTGCTTTCGTCGGCGGCGGCTGAGGTGTACGAAGACCGCGTTGGCTCGTTGCAGGTCGTGGAGCCCTCCGTTTTGGGCGTGCAGGTTGCCTACGCGGGCTACTTCACGGAACTCATCATGGAACCGCTCGGCATCATCAAGGTGACGGTCACGTGACCGCCACCGAGCAAGACGCGGGCGGCACGATTTGGGACGCCCCAAATCAGCAAGTCGTACGGGAAGACCAATCGGCCCCGTGGGACGAAGGCACGGGCGGCGTGCCCGGCGTACTCGAAGCCGAAGACCCGCTCGCGGGCATGACCAAGTCGGAATTGCTCGCCGAAGCGGAAGCGCGCGGCGTGCAAGCCGACGACTCGATGACCAAGGCAGAAATCACCGAGGCAATCGAGGCGACGAAGTGAGTTACGCGACCGTTGACGAGTTCCTTGCGCGGCTCGACATTTCGACGCCGTCGGACGCGCAACTTGACCGGGCGGACTATTGCTTGGACGCGGCCACCGCCGAGATTGATTCGCACCTCGGTTGGAACGTGACCGGCATCCCGGTTGACCTCACCGACGACGAGTTGGCGCTCGTCAAGGTCGTGAATATCGAACGGGCGAGCGAGCATTGGCGGTTGCTTCCCTTCGGCGCGTTGCCGCAAGGGCCCGAGGTGCCGTCGGTGCTCACCGCCCGCGACTCGTGGTACCGGCACGCGCGCAAGCTCGCGTCGCTTGAGCACGAGTGGGGCGTTGGGTGAGCCTCGTGCAGTTGATCGCCGACGTTGCGGCCGGGCTTGCACCCATCGCCGACGAGATAGAAGACCTCACGGTGTATCCGGGTTGGTCGGACGTGCCGACGCCGCCCGCGCTCGACGTGTACCCGTCCACCCCGTTTCAGATTGGGGCGAGCTTCGGGGCGGGCAACAATCAAGTGTTCCTTACGGTGCGAGCTCGGGTCGCGATGAGCGACCCGCCGACCGCGCAAACGACCTTGCTTCGGATGCTCGACCCGGACGACCCGGCGTCGGTCGAGAAAGCACTCGCCGATGTGGAAGGGCTCGCGATCGCCGAGGGCGGCGTTTCCGGCTTCACCCAATACGCCGACGACCAACCCGCCGCCGAGCGGTTGCTTGGGTGCGAATGGAGAGTGACGACATTCCTATGACCAAGGCCAAGTATCGAGTAATCGCCCGCACCGGCTTTATGGGCCACGCGCAGGGCGAAACGTTCGAAGCCGCCCTTCCCGAAGACGTTGCGCGGCGTGCGAAGGCGCGCGGCGCAATTCGCGAAGTGGCTTCGAAGAAAACCGATGAGCCGAAGGAGGCTTCGAAGTGAGCAAGCGCATTGCCCTAAGCGATTCCGTCACCGTGGACGGCACCGACCTTTCCGACTTCGCGCGTTCGGTGGCGCTCTCGTCGGAGCACGATCGCGTTGACGTATCCGGCTTCAACCCGACCGGCGCGAACGAGTTTCTAGCCGGGCAAACGACGCAGTCGGTAACGGTCGAGTTCTACGGCTCGTACGACGCCGCCGAGGTGCACCAAACGATTTACCCGATTCACAAGAACCGGGACATTGTCCCCTTCGCGTGGCGACCGGACATGAACAACCCGGTGTCGGCGACGAATCCCGAGCTTCGCGGCAACGTGCAGGCGTTGACGTACAACCCCGGTGCGACGCGCGGCGATGCCGACACCTTTTCGTGCGAGTTCGTTGCCGCCGACGAAGCGGGCTTGGTCTTCTTCGACACGCCGGGGCCGTGAGTGGCACGCGGTGGGGCCCAAGGCGAAACCCTCCGCGTTGAGGGATACCGGGAACTAATCGTTGGGCTCGCCGCGTGCGACGTGGCGACCAAGCGCGAGGTTCGCAAGGTACTTCGGGAGACCGGCACACGGGTGCAAGTGGACGCCGCCCGCGACGTGCTCCGAGAGAAAGGCACGCCGGACGCGCGCACCGCCGCCGGGTATCGCGTCGCCGTCCGGCAACGCGGCGTGTCGGTCGAGCAGTCGCTACGGCGCACGACCGGGCTTCACCCCGAGTGGGGCGCGTGGCAAATGCGCCACGCGCTCATACCCGCGCTGCACGACAACGAGGCAGAAACGAACCGGCGTATGGAACTCGCCTTGGACGTAATCGCCGCGCGCTTCAACGAGGCACCGGGAGGTGTGCCGCAGCATGACTGACTTCATTACGCTCGAAGGGCTCTCCCGCGCGTACGACGGCCGCTACGAGCTTGACCTTGGCAACGGGCTCACCTCGCGCGAGTGGGGATGGGTTAAACGGCTCGCGGGTTACCTCCCCATGCAAGTGGACGGCGACGTGCTCGGCGACCCGGAATTTATTTGTGTGCTCGCCGCGATCGCGATTCGCCGGGCGGGGAAGGTCGAAGCCCCCGAGGTGCCGCACGTGTACGAGCGGCTACTCGACGCCCCGGCTGAAGCAATCCTTCGCTTTGAGTCTGACGAGGAAGAAGAGCCCGAGGGTGATGCGGGCCCCCCGGCCGAAAACTCGAACGGGAACACGCCCATTTTTGGGGACGATTTGAAGCCGAGTTCGGCGAGCTCGGAGCCGACCCGGTCACCTATTGGGACGCGCGGCTTGGGCTCTTCGGAGTTCGACCCGGCGACCTCGGAGAGTTGACGCCCGCGCAAATGCTCGGGTGCGTTGACCTCTTCGAAGCCCTGCACGGCGGGGGCGAGTAGTGGCCCGCCCGATTTCCGTTCTCATCCTTGGCGATTCGCGCTCGCTCGAACGTGCCTTTTACCGTTCCTCGAAGAGCGCGGCTCGCTTCAACCGCGATATGTCGAAAATGTTTCGCGGTGCCGCCGCCGGGTCGGGCGTGTTCCGGGGGCTCGGCCGGTCGCTCGCCTTCGCCTCGGGCGGCTTCCTCGCTTTCTCGTCGGCGAGCGCGCTGCTACGTGACTCCATCGACGCCGCTCGTGGAGCCGCCGTTGCGCAACGCTCGCTCGCCGCGCAGTTGAAAGCCAATGGCGAGTCGTGGAAAGCGAACCGCGACCAAGTCGAAAGGGTCGCTTTTTCGTACGGCAAGTTTGGCTTCGCAAACGAAGAGGTTGTTCAGTCGCTCACCGTGCTCGATCGGGCGACGGGGAACATCACGAAGGCGACCCGCTTGCAAACGCTCGCCGCCGAGATTGCGCGCGTAAAAAACATCGACCTTGCCGCCGCCGCCGCCGTCGTCGGCAAGGTCTTCGGCGGGCAGGAAACCGCGCTTCGCCGAGCCGTGCCCGGTCTATCGAAAAACGCGAAAGGCATGGACTTGATACGCGAAGCGCAACGCAAGCTCGCCGGGCAAGCCGCCGCCAACACGACCGCCGCCGAACGCTTCCACGCGATCTTGCACAACACCGAGGAAATCATTGGTGCCGCACTTCTTCCCGTACTCAACCGCTACTTGAACGTGCTCGGCGGGTGGCTCGAAAAAATGGATAGGTCGGGGCGGCTGCAACGCAACGCGACCGTCGGGGCCAAGCTCTTGACCGACGCCTTCGCCGCCGCGAAAGCGGTGCTCACCCCGCTCATCGACGCGTTCAAGACGTTGAGCGACGCCGTCGGCGGAACGAAAAACGCGCTCGTGCTGCTCGGCGCGACATTCGCTGCATTCAAGTTCGCCGCGCTCGCGAAGTCGTTCGGCCTACTGACGACGGGAATAGCCGAGACCGGCGCGGCGGCGACGACCGCGACCGGTGAGGTAGCCGGGCTTCGCACCGCGCTCGGCGGCATTGCCGCGCTCTCGGGAATCACGATCGCGCTCGAAGTGCTCATTCACCGGAAAGAAATCACCGACAAGGCGCGCGACCTCGGTATTCCGTTCGCCGACAAGTCGGGGCTCGACTTGGTCGGGATGCTTGCCGGGAAGCTCGGCGGCACCCGAAGCAAGAGCGCGCTCGTGCGGCGATTCGCGGGCGAGAATCAAACGCACGCCGACCTTGTCGGCGACTCGCTGACGAAGAGCGCGAAGACAATCGCGAACGCGATTCGCAAGGCGCGCGACACGATCACCAAAGCCGCGAGCACGGCGACCGCCGGGCCGATGACGAAGGAACGGCGCGGCGCGCTCATCGACCTCTTGCAATTCCGCATCGACCAAGCGCAAGCGACGCCCGGCATCGCCGACGACCTCCGCGCGCTGCACCGGCTCGAAACATTCCTCAAGCGACAAATCGCGTTGCATAAGACGAATCTCGACCTCCAAAAGCAACTGCTCGCCGTGCAGGGGCAAATCGCCGACGTGCTCGCCCGCCGGGCCGAGCAACAAGCCGCCCGCCGCAAGCAACGAGCCGAGCGCGCGGCGCGAGCCCGCGACGCCGCGCAATTCGGGCGGCTCGGGCTCGGGCCGACCGGCGAACCGCTCGTGCCCGGCGTCGCCCTCTTGCAACGGCGGCTGCTCGGGCTCCGCGACGCGGTGAAGGGCACCTTCCTCGATACCGACAAGACCAAGGGTCTACTCGCGAACATCGAAACGGTGCTCTCGGGCAGGCTCGGGAAAATCTCGGCGGCGGTGCGCGCGAAGATCGCCGAAATTCTCGCCAATATGCGCGCGCAGTTGAAGCAACACGTCGAGCGCGTAGACCGTACGGCGTTCGTGAAGACAAACGCCGACGCGCTCACGGCCGGGCTCGGCTTGAGCCGCGAGCAACGCCGACGGATTCGCGAGCGCTTCGCCGCCGTCGGGCCCGGCGGTGTCGTCCCGCGCGGCGGCGTGCAGTTCGCACACGCCGGGGCGGTGACGGTGTACGGCGGCGTTCACCTTCACGGCGTCCAAGACGTGAAGAAACTCGAACAGGAACTTATGAAGCGGTCGAAGCAACGCGCACACGGGCGACGGGCCCCGCGATGAGTGCGCGTGTCTCGGTCGCTTTCAACGATGCGACCCTCGAACCGGCCCCGACGTGGACGGAGTTGGACGCGTACCCGTCGCTTGTCGCCTCGTACACGATCGACCGGGGGCGGCAATACGAGCTCGACCGGTGCGACACCGGCCGCGCAACGGTCACGATCAACGACACCGAGGGGATACTCGACCCGACCAACCCCGCCGCCGCGTTGCCCCGGCTCGACCCGCTCGTGCAAGTGCGGCTCATGCGGCGTAACCCCGTTACCGGCGTGTGGTCAACGCGCTTTCGCGGCTTCGTGGAAGAAATGAACTACGAGTTCGACCCGTCGCAACGGGTGAACCGGCTCACCGTCGAACTCGTAGACATTTTCGAAATCATCGCGGCTATCGAAATGTTGCCGGGCACCTTCGGCGACCCGCCGCCCTCCGACTCGGCCGGTCAAGTCTTCTTCGATGACACGCCGAACGTGCCGCCGCCGTACGGGATGCAAACGCGCGTGTGGCAAGTGCTCGACAATGCGGGCATCGACGTGGACACGTGGAGCAACGTGTTCAGCGGCAACGTGTCGTTGCACGAGGCGATCTACTCGGCGGGTGAATCGGCGATGACCGCGATACAGGACGCGTGCGACGCCGAGTTTCCGAGCGTCGGCAACGTGTACGGCGACCGGCTCGGGCGGCTTGCCGTGCACGGCCGCTATGCCCGCTTCGACCCGGTCGGCACCGCCGCTGCAACGCCGGGGTGGGATTTCCACGATTGGAAAGCGGGCGACGCCGCCGCCGTCCACGCCTCGCCGACCGACACCGCGCATATTCGAACCTTCGGCATGAACCGGGGCCTTTCCAAAATCGTCAATCAAGGGCTTGCCATTCCGATCGGCGACGAAAACGGAAACAAGATTCCCGACGATGCGATTGAGGGCCAACGCGTCGATGCCGACGGCTCGATTGCGCTCTACGGCATCCGGCCGTGGTCGGCGCAAGGGTTGCTCACCAAGTACGGCATCACCGACGCGCTCGGCGCGCTCGATGAGTGTCAGCGCTTCGCGGAGTATTACGTCAGCAACTACAAAGCCGTAAAGACGGTCGGCGGCGTAGATCAACGGCACCCGATTTACCGCGTGCCCGCAATCGGCTTCCGCTCGATGCACCCCGACGCGCTCGGGGCCGAAGCCAATTGGGCGTTCCTCTGCACGTGCGACATTGCCGACCGTGTCACCGTGACCGTGGGCTCACCCGGCGGCGGCGGCTTCCCGGTCGCGGGCGAGCCTCTTGCCTCGCAACACCTCATCGAAGGCGTGCACGAAGAGGCACGACCGCTGCAAGCCGGTTACGACGACGTGACGTTGACGCTTGACCTATCGCCGTTTGCCTACCAGGAAAACAACCCCTTCCCGCCCCTTCCATGACCCTCGCGCAAAAACCGGTGATGCACGCGCGCGACCACGAGCACGGCGGTGCCGACCCGGTGCGCTTCACGGTCGAAGACGTGGGCGACGACTCCGGGGGCGGCGGTGGCGGCGCGATGGACTACGGCACGCCGAACGCGATCTTTACCGGGTCGAGCTTGTCGAGCGGGCTTTGCGTGTGGAGCCCGTCGCCGTGGGAGGCATATTCACCCAACGGGCAAGTCGCCCACGTTGACCCGACCGACTCGACCAACCGCACGTTGAAGGTGCAACAGGGCTACTACCTCGCGACCTTCTTTCTCAACTCGAACGCGAACTTCGCGTTGAAACAAACCGGCGACGCGACAATGTCGGATTACCTCCAAGTGTCGCCGTCCGGCAACGTCACGCAACCGGTAGGCGTGCAAGCCGCCGCCACGTGGGCGGGCTCGAACGACGGCTTCAACCGCTTCGTCGGCTTGGTCAATTTCTCCTTTCCGCTGCAATCGAGCTTCGGTCACGACTTGCTTACGATGCAAGTGGACTACCTCCGCGCGGCCGGTGCGATAACGCCGACCTTTTCGCTTACGCTCGTGAGGCTCGACCCATGACGATACGCGGCTCGAAGTTGCAGTTCGGCGACGGGCTCGTGGTCACCGACGAGGGCAACGGCGTCGTGCGCGTCGATGGGGTGGGCGGCGTCGCCGGGCCTACCGGCCCCGAGGGGCCACCGGGCCCAACCGGGCCAACCGGGCCCGAGGGGCCACCGGGTGCGGACGGTGCCGACGGTGCGACCGGCCCGCCGGGGCCGACCGGGCCGACCGGCTCGACCGGCCCCGCCGGGGCAACGGGCCCGCCGGGGCCGACGGGGCCGACCGGGCCGACCGGTGCGGCCGGGCCAACCGGCCCCGCCGGGCCGGGCGTGCCGACCGGCGGCACGACCGGGCAAGTGCTCACGAAGACGAGCGCGACCGACTACGCGACCGATTGGGAAACACCCGCGACCGGCGGCGGGGGGTCACCGACCGGCCCCGCCGGGGGTGCGCTCGACGGCACCTACCCGAATCCCGGCCTAGCGGCGAGCGTCGCCGGGGCCGGGCTCGCCGAGTCGGCCGACGTGCTCTCGGTCAACGTGGACGGCTCGACCGTCGAAATCGCCGCCGACGTGGTGCGCGTGAAAGCGGACGGCATCACCGCCAACGAGATAGCCGCCAACGCGGTCGGCCCCTCCGAGCTCGCGGCAACCGCCGTTGCGGCCGGTAGCTACGGCGACGCAACCCACGTGCCACAAATCACGGTGGACGCCGACGGCCGCTTGACCGCCGCCGCGAGCGTCGCCCTCAGTGGCGGGGGTGGCGGCACGGGCGGCAACCTCATTTTGCTGAACGCGATCACGCTCGCGAGTGCCGGAACCTTCGACGTGTCGGGTATCTCGGGCGCGTTCGATGACCTCGTGCTTGTGCTCATCGCCCGCGACACAATCGCGTCGTCGTCCTCTGACATATGGCTTCGATTTAACAACGACTCGGGCAGTAACTACGGCGCTCTTCGCGCGTCCGCAATTTCCGGGGCGGTCGCCGTTGGTGACCAAACCGCTTCGAACCGCATCGAAGCGGGCCGCATCCCCGGCGCATCATCGACGCTCGGCGGTTTCTTCGGGTCGGTGAGAATTGAGCTTTTCGGTTACGCCTCTACCGCGTGGCTGAAAACGCTGCAAGTCGATAGCAGCTACAACACCACCGCCGTAGCGAACGGCATCGGTCGCCAGATTGGTAGCGGCTTTTGGAACAACACGGCCGCGATTACCCGCGTCCAAATCCTTGGCAACGGCGGCGGCAACCTCGCGGCCGGGTCGCGCCTTTTGATCTACGGGCGCGGCGGCTCGGGCGGCGCACCGGGTGGGATTCCGACCACGATCGTGGACGCGAAAGGCGACCTCATCGTTGCGACCGGCGACGACGTGGTGGCGCGGCTCGCGGTCGGCTCAAACGGGCAAGTGCTCGTCGCCGACTCGTCGCAAACGGCCGGGGTGAAATGGGCGGCTTCGCCGGGGGCGGGCTACTACTCGACCGCGACGCACGCGGCGGGCACGACGTGGTCGGTTCCGCAAACGACGCACGGCTTGCGCGCGTCGCCGGGGCTCATCGTCCAGGTGCAAGACGTTGCCTCGGGCACGATCGAGTTTCCCGACGTGGCCGTGGGTGCGGGCGGCGACGTGACCGTGCAATACGCGGTGTCGCAGTCGGCCAACTCCAAGCGAGTAACGATCATCGGCTAATGCCCGAGTTCCCCGGCCACCTACGCCCCCTCCGCACCGGCACCCCGCCCGGTGGCCCGGCGGGCGGTGACCTCTACTTCGATACGGCGCTCGACCGCTTGCGTTATTGGGCGGCGACCGCCGCGCAATGGGTGACGGTCAACCCGAGCCCGGCGTTGGTGACAAGCCTTCCCGCGTCGCCCGTGGACGGGCAAGAGGTGTTCTACCAAGCCGACGCGACCAACGGCATCGTGTGGCACCTCCGCTACAACGCCTCGTCGTCGTCGGCCTACAAGTGGGAATTCGTCGGCGGGCCGTCGCTCTTCGCCGAGGTGGCGACCGAGGAAACGACCGCTTCGACCACGTACGTAGCCCTTGCCACCGCCGGGCCAACGCTGACCCTTCCGAGGGCGGGCGACTACGACGTTGAGCTTGGCTTTCGTGGCTATTCGAGCGTGAACAACACCGGGGCACTCATGGGCTACGACATTGGCGCGACCGGGGCCGTGGACGCTGACGCGATTTCCTACTACGCGGCAACGAGCCTCGGGGGCGGCGCGACCGTCGCCGGGAACCTCGCGAGGTTGCGACGGAAGACGGGACTAAGCGCGGTCGCGCTGACCGCGAAATACCGGGCAACGTCCGCTATCACCGTTGCGTTCGGCTCGCGGTGGCTACGCGTCACGCCCGTGCGGGTGAGTTAGAGGTGCCCGCGCCGAATGTGCTCTTCAAGCGTACGGCCGACGAGCGCGACCCACGCGAAGAAACCCACGAGCACGAGCACGAGCACGACGAGCACGGCGACGAAGACCCACAACACGAGGATGGAGGTTAAGCGATGCCCGACGAACGCGTGCAGTGGCCACCGCCCCGGCGCGAGCCCGAGCTCGAACCCGCCGAGCCGTGGGCCCGGCACGAGTGGCGGCTCCGTCGGTGGTGGCGGTGGACGTGGATACGCCTACAAATGCGGGTCGGGTGGTCACGGTGGCGCTGACCCGGAAAGCGATGCCGAGCCCCAACTACTCGTCGCGCGGCGGCGCGGGCGTTCGCCTGCTCGTCGTGCACACGGCCGAGGGCGCGCGCACGATCGAAGAACTAGGCAACTTCTTCGCCAAGTCAAGCTCGGGCGTGTCGTCGCACACGGGGGCCGACGACAAGCGCGGCGTCGTCGGCGAGTACGTCAAGCGCGGCAACAAGGCATGGACGGCCGCGAACGCTAACCCGGTGGCCGTGCAAATCGAGTTGTGCGCCTTCGCCTCGTGGTCGCGCGCCGAGTGGAACACGCACGACGCAATGCTCGACAACGTCGCCGCGTGGCTCGCCGAAGAGGCGAAGCACTACGGCTTGCCGCTCACGAAGCTCACGCCCTCACAAGCGCAAGGCTCCGGGCGGGGCGTGTGCCAACACCGCGACCTAGGCTCGTGGGGCGGCGGGCACCACGATTGCGGCGACGGCTTCCCGATGGACGACGTGTTGGCCCGCGCGAAAGGAGGCGACGACGAAATGGGTTATCCCGAGTGGTATTGGGATTGGGCGAATTGGTACCTCACCACCGACCGCGACGAGTCGAAGCGACCGGCGGCGGCACCGAAGACGATTCCCGAGTGGGCATGGGAAGCGAACGACGAGCTTGTGCGCATCGCCGACCGCTACGGCATGACCGGCGGCGAGCGCGATTGGCTCGCGTGGTACACGGGCGGCAAGACGGGCAAACGGCCGGACGTGCCCGAGACAATCCCGCCGAGGTGGTGGGATGACGAAAAGTGGTACGTGAATCGGATGCCGTGATGCTCGCGACCATTCCCGGCGAAGTGGTCGCCTCGGGGTGGAGCGCGCTCGTCGCCGCCGTGGCCGCGCTCGCCGTCGCGCTCTCCCGCACGCGCGAGCGAATCGCGAAGCTCGAAGAATGGCAACGTTTGCGAGACCGGGCTTACGGTGAAGAGCGCGAGTAGTGCCGCCCCGCGAGGCAAGCGCGGGGCGGCACGTCCAAGCGCGCTTGCTCACGTCCGGACGTGCGCACTCTAACGCCTCACGTGGCAACAAGTCGTTCGCAATTTGCGAAAAACTTATTCCCTAGGCGAACTTTTTCTTCCCACGCGCTCGGGTGACGGTGCGTTAGAAAGGGGACGCGGCGCGGGGCAAGGTCGGGGCAAGAGGCTCCCCCGCAATTTACAAGGGTCGGAAAATCGCGAGGGGGTTGCTCGTGTCGGAATGTACCGACCGGATAGCCGACGACTTGGCGACCAAGATCAAGCGCGCTCGCCTTCGCCGGGGTGAAACACAAGCCGAGTTCGCTGCTCGTTTCCCCGTTGACCGGCGCACCGTGCAAAAGTGGGAAGCGGGCACCATTCCGCAAGCGAAGCACCGCGCGATGCTGGACGACCTCCTATGAGCGACGCCCTAGATCGCGTCTTGCTTGAGATAGTCCAACGGCGCGATTCCTCGCGCCGTTGGACATTGCTTCGAAGTGTGGAGCCCGACTCTCAGTCGCGAAAGACCACCTCCGAGCGCGACTCGAAAGGCACGCCGCGCGCGGTCGAACGCCCCTCGGGCAAGTGAACCGTCACCCGCTCGATAGCGGCTTTCAGAATCCGGCGCTTGTCTTCGATGCTCGTCGTCGGGTCGTGCCATACGCCGAGCGCGTCGGTGCGCACGGTCTCGACCTTGCCCGAGAGTCGAATTGCATCGACCCGCTCGCGGGCTTCTTCGACGGCGAGCTCACGGGCCGCGAGCCCGGCCGAGAACAACTCCGGGTTGGCCGACGCGCTCGTGGCCGTGGTGAACGCGACCATTTCCGCTTCGGCTTTCGCGAGCACGTCCAACGCGGCTTCCAAGTCGGCGAGCGACCGCGACGTGCCTTCGATTTTCGCCTTGCCCTTCGCCCATTCCAGGAAGCGGGCTTCCACGACCGGGTCGGCGACCTTGGCGAGCACCGACATAGGCGCGGGGCAAGGCTCGCCCGCGCATTGGTCGCGATAACACCGGTACGTCGTGCCGTGCTTGCGGCCGGTGCTACCGGAACTCATCGGCCCGCCGCACGACCCGCACCGCAAAATGCCCGCGAGCAGCGAGCCGGGCCCGCGAGCCGGACGCGGCGCGTGCACGTTGCGCGCTTGCGCGCTCTCGAACTGCTCGACGGTCACGAGGGCGTCATGCGCGCCGTGCTTCGTTTCGCCGCCGTAGGTGACTTCGCCGAGGTACACGCGATTGGCAACGATCGCCGTAAGCCCCGGCCGCGAGATTCGCTCGCCGGTCGCGTCGCACCAGAACTCGCGAAGGGCCGTCCACGAGTGACCGGCCGAACGCCGCGAGAACAACTCGACCACGATCGGGCCGTACACCGGGTCAACGACAAGCCGGTGGTCGTCTTCGTCGCGCCACCGGTACCCGACCGGGCACACGCCCGAGAGTTTGACGCCGCGCGCGAGCGCGTGCGCCTTCGCGTCCACCCAATTTTCGGAGTGAACTTCGACTTCGAATTGCGCGATCGCGGCAAGAATCGTGCGCATGAGGCGACCTTGCGGCGTCGTCGTGTCCACGTTCAAGTCGCCCGCGATCAACACCCCGTCGTGCTCTTCGAGCCGCTGCAATGCCCGCTCGACGTGCATCACCGAGCGCGCGAAGCGCGAGAGTCGAGCAACGACGATTGCCGACGCCCGGCCCGCTTCAACGTCGGCAAGCGCGGATTGGAAGCCGGGCCGATTTTCCTTCTTCCCGGATTGGTCAAGATCGACGTATTCGCCGACGATGCGAAGCCCGCTCGCCTTCGCGATCGCGTCGATGCGTTCGCGCTGCACCTCGGGCGAAATGAACGAGTCGCCTTCGCGGCCGGATACGCGCGACACGCGAATGTAGGCGATTGCCTTGCGAGGCTTGGTGCTGCTCATTGGAAGACCCTTTCTGTGGCACCGGCCTATCCGGTGCTTCGCACCGGAGGTTACAGGCGCATTGGGGATAACGCAACTCTCAAACCTGAAAGTTTCGTTAACCCTGCCGGGGGTGGAAACGGTCTAGTAGAGCGGAAGCGGGCCCGGTCGCCTCAACGCCGGGCGAACTTTAACGCCGCTCTCGGCTGTACACAAGACTTGGGCCGGGGGGGAACCCGAGCGCTTACCCCGTCCGCTCGGCCCCGGCCCGAGGCATCGCAAAGCTTGGGGCGGGGCGTAGGCCGTACCGCCGTCGGGACTTGGTGCGGTAACACCGACGACGAGCAGGCTCGCGACACCGACGCGCGACGGGCCGCACTTGGCGCGCGGTCACTCGACGTGCCCCGCCCCGAGGTGAGCCCGTGCTAGGCGCGGATTTGGCCGACCGGCTCACCGAAGCCGCGCACGCCTCGGAGATACGAGGCGACCAACACGAAGAGCAAGGCAACGAGCACATGGCGCGTATCGCCTACGAAGTCGCGATTGCGCTGCACGTCGTCGCGCACGTGATTGACGCCGTCCACGGCGACGACGACTTGACCGAGGGCGGCGACGAGTGAGAGGGGGCGCGATGAAGAAAGGCGATCGCGTGACGACGCCCGACGGTGCGGGCACGATCGTGGCCGAATGGCTTGACCGTGGGCTTCGCCGGTTCGGGCCGTTGAAGCCGACCGATTCCTACGTGGTCGTGCTCGATGAGGGGCGCGGGCAGTGGCGGCGTATCTACCGCCGCGACGAGCTCGAACCGCTTGAGCGGGTGACCTCGTGACCGGCGAAGTTCGGCACGGCTCCGAGCGCAACGAGTCGTGTCCGTCGTGCGGCGAGTGGAAGCGGGCCGACGCGGCGTTGTGCCGGTCGTGCCGCGACGAGCAGTCGGCCCGCGAGGCGAAGGGGCAACTTCCGCCCCGGTGGTCGCTCGACGCCGACGCGGCCGACCCGGCGTACGGCCGCACGTGCCCCGAGTGCGGCGGGCCGAAGCGCAACTACCACGCCCGGCGGTGCGGCAAGTGCGTGGGCCGGGGCGACGCGCTCTACAACATCGGGCGCACCGAGTCGAACATCACCTTTCGGCACGAGCCGACGGGCGAGCTTCGGTCGTTCCAATGCTTCGGCCGGGGCGTGCGGGCGCAAGTCGCGGATGGACTCGCGCACTTCGACGCACCCGACGAGTGGGTTGTCGAGTCGCGTTCAACGCCCGAGTCGATTCTTACCGACCTTCACCGCGAGCCGACCAACCGGCCGCACTCGCGCAACTTTCGGAGGGGGGCAACATGACCGGACGCGAGCAACGGCACGTGGTCGGTTTCATCGTGCTCGTACTCATCATCGCCGCGTGCCTCTTGTGGGTGAACAAAGCCGGGGCCCGACCGCCGGTACCGCCCCGCGTGTTCGTCGCGGTGCGCACCTATTGGCCGACGCGGGCCGAACGGGTTAAGGCGTTCGACGTGGTCGCGTGTGAGACCGGGAACCGGTACAACACGACGGCCCGAAACGGTCAGTTCATGGGCTTGTTTCAAATGGGCGCGTGGGCGCGCTCGCACTACGGGCACGGGACGACGGCCGACGCCCAAGCGCGGGCCGCTCACGCCTATTTCCTCGATGCGGGGTGGTCACCGTGGACGTGCGCACGATGAGCGCGCGCGGGCCGGACGACGCCGCGCTTGCGCTCGCCGCGTGGTCGCGTGCCGTGCTCGCCGTGCGCGAGTTGGAGCCGCGCTTGGTGCGCGCGCTCGATGAGCTTGCGAAGGCGCAAGACGGGCTCGGCGCGGCCGGTGTCGTCGGTGTCGAACTGCGCTTCGGTCGCGAGGTGCAAGCCGCCATTCAAGTGCGGCGCGGCGATGCGTTTTGGGATAGGCCCGAGCCGGAACCGACACCGTCGGCGCTCGTGCCCGACAACGGGAAGCGGTGACCGAGCGCGAACTCACCAAGGCAATCGTCGCTTTCGCCCGCGAGCGCGGGTGGCTCGTTGCGCACTTCGAGACGGCGCGCGCGATGCGTGAGGGCGGCGGGTACTACACGCCGCAACGGGGCGATAAGGGCTTTCCCGACCTCGTCATGGTGCGGGCGTCGCGCCTCGTCTTCGCCGAGTTGAAGACGGCACGCGGGCACGTCGATTTTGCGCAAGCAACGTGGCTCAACCGGCTCGACGGCGTGGGCGGCATCGTGGGCGGCGTCGAGTGCTACATATGGCGACCGGCGGATTGGCCCGACGACGTTGCGCGGGTGCTTTCGTGACCTCGCGCGAAGCCGCCGCGCTCGTGTACGGCGAGCGGGTCGTCGCGCACTACGAGCTTGTGAAGACCTTTTACACCCGCTACGGGCTCGCGCTCGAACGCACCTATTGCGTCGCCGTCGGCGGGCGGCTCGGGATACGTGGGCGGCGCGGCGTGCAGGGCGAGCCGGACGTTATTACCCCGCTCGGCGCGTTCGAGTTTTGCGCTTCGGCGAACACGAAAAACGCGGCGGGCAATCACCGCGACCGGCGGTCGGGTGTCGTTGTCGTGCAGATCGCCGAACGCACGGTGCGCGGGCGAATCTCGGGCGAAGAGTTCCTTCGCCGCCACGGCATCGCCGAGCCCGAGCGCGTCGCCGAGCGATGCCAAATCGAAGCAATGTGGGATGCGGCCGGGCGCGGGATTCAACTTCGGATTGACGCATGAGAGTGGCCTACGCCGACCCGCCCTATCCCGGCCAAGCGAAGCTCTACGAAGGGCACGCCGACTACGCGGGTGAGGTTGACCACGGCGCACTTATCGGCGGGCTCGTGTCCGGCTTCGACGCCTTCGCGCTGCACACGAGCTCGAATGCGCTTCGCGACCTCTTGCCCTTGTGCCCGCCCTCGGTGCGGGTGCTCGCGTGGATTAAGCCGTGGGCGTCGTGGAAGCCCGGCATAAGCCCGGCGTACGCGTGGGAACCGGTGCTAATCGACGGAGCCCGGCCGCGTGCCGAC
>Ga0075425_100001869_pt1 | contig 20721 bp, 13 predicted proteins | sample SoiMethybrSBSTD4_FD_75300 | JGI IMG/M metagenome (GOLD analysis project Ga0075425, IMG submission 75300) | Bulk soil microbial communities from a Populus tree surrounding site in Tennessee, USA - Soil MetaG P. TD hybrid SBSTD4 | ecosystem: Environmental > Terrestrial > Soil > Tree plantation... | reverse complement strand
TCCCTGAACCTCGGCGCCGGCTTCAACTGGGGCACGGGCCGCAGCCTCACGCTGCTCGACTCCAACCCGGCCTACAACAACGCGGGCGAGATTCCGGACACCCTGCGCGGCGGCGGCATCCAGACCTCCGAGGGCTTCCTGAAGCGGACCAAGTCCGACACGGCGCTCGACGCGCATGCGGATTACGGGATCAAGGTCAACGACAAGCAGAAGGTGGTCTTGATGGCGGACGTGTTCAACCTGTTCAACCGGCAGACCGCCACCAACTACGACAACTACCGGGACCGCAGCTTCCAGGTGGCGAACCCCAACCTGGGTCTGGCCGTGAACGGCGGCAACTCGTCCACGCCGTCCTACCAGGCTCCCCGCGCCATCCGTCTGGGCGCCCGGTTCGAGTGGTAAGCGTCTAGACGTCCGCAGGCCGTAAAATGCGGGGGCGGGAGCAATCCCGCCCCCGTTTTCCGTTGTCGTCCCGCGCCGTGGCCGTTCCCCGGAGATCGGAGACCCCACTCATGCGCACGATGGTGGCGCCGCTGCTGCTGGCCCTGGCTGCGTCCGGAGGGCCCGGCAGTGAAGCGCGGCCCCAGCCGCCCCCGGCCCCCCAAGCGGGAACCGCGTTCCCCTCCAGCGTGGACGTGGTGAACGTCGACGTCGTCATCCTGGACCGCCAGGGCAACCCCGTCGAGGGCCTCACCCAGGCCGACTTCACGGTCCAGGAGGACGGCCGGCCCCAGACCCTCTCCGCATTCGAAGCGGTCGACTTCCGCGAGTCCCCCGCCACCGCGCCGCCCGGACGGCAGCGCATCTCCACCAACGCGACCGCTCCCGTCCGGGGCGACCGCTCGTTCGTGATCGTCTTCGACGACGCGAACATCTCGTCCTACGCCACGCCGCGCGCGCGCAAGGCCATCATCGCTTTCCTCGACCGCGGCCTGCGCGGCGGCGACCAGGTCATGATCGCGCCCACTTCGGGGGGCCCGTGGTGGGCCGGCCGGATGCCGGAAGACCACGACACCCTCGTCTCCTTCGTGGACCAGCTGCAGGGGGCCTGGAGGCCCGACACCACCGCGGCCCGCATCTGGGACCACGAAGCCATCGCCATCGCCAATGGCCGCAACCGGCAGCTCGAGGCGGAGGTGGCCCGGCGCTACTTCGAGAACAACCTCATCCCGGAGGCCTATCCGCAGGATCGCGAGCTCGCGGCCGAGCTCAACGTCTCACCGGGCGTGGCCATGATCCGGACCAAGGCGCAGCAGGTGTACCGGGAAGCGGTGACGCGGCTGCGCGCGACCCTCGACACCCTGGCCCGCGTCTCCACCTCCATGGCGCAGCTCCGCGGGCGCAAGACGCTCCTCCTCGTCTCCGAGGGGTTCATCATGGACTCGTCCCAGGGCGAGTTCCGGGACCTGATTCAGGCCGCGCGCAATGCCAGCGCCGCCGTCTACTTCGTCGACGTCCGCGGCCCCGCGGGGTCCGTCGGCCAGCCGGGAATGGCGGGAGCGGGAGCGGAGTCCGGACGTGCGGTCGAAGAGCAGGACACGACCACGGCGCTCGCCTTCGCCACCTTGGAAGGAGAGGGATCGCGCTCGGTGGCCCTGGATACCGGGGGCACCGTGATCGAGGGCACGAACCTGGCCGAAGGGATGGCCAGGGTCGCGCAAACGCGCGCGTATTACCTGCTCGGCTATACCTCGACCAACCCGAGCCGAGACGGGAAGTTTCGCAAGATCCAGGTCTCCATCGCTCGTCCGGACGTGGTCGTCCGCGCGCGGCGCGGATACTACGCGGCCTCGTCCGAGCCCCGCCGGCCCCCGAAGCCGGACGAGCTGGATCCCTCCGTGCGCGCCGGCCTCGATTCGATCGCCGGGAGCACCGGCATCCCGTTGCGCCTGACCAGCTACGTCTTCGGCCCCCAGCCGGAGGGCAAGAGGCAAGTGCTGCTGGCCGCCGAAGCCGACATCGCGCCTCTCCACCTCGCGGCCCATGACGGACGCTATACGGCCAGCCTCGATTCCTACATCGTGGTCTACGCGCTGGCCGCCGGGAAACCCGAGCGTCAGGAGACTCGACTCGACCTCGCGCTGCCCGCGGAGGCCTATCGCGAGGTGGAGCGCTCGGGAGTGCCGATCCGCCGGGAGTTCACGCTCGCTCCCGGGCAGTACCAGGCGCGGCTGCTGGTGAAGGACCGCGCGAGCGGCCTCATGGGCAGCGTGCGCCACGAGTTCGAGGTGGCGCCGGTCCAGCCCCTTCAGGTCACGACCCCCATCCTCACGGATTCCTTCCAGGCCGGCGAGGCCGGGCAGCGGCGGCCCATCCCGGTGGCGCATCGGACGTTCGCGGCGGGCGCGACGATCGCCTGCGCGTTCTCGATCCTGGGCGCGGCTCCCGATCCGGTGCGCGGCGGCCCCCGTGTGAGCGTCGCCTATCGCTTGCGGCGCGCGGACGGTGGCGACGTCATGGCTTCGCCGGCCCGGTCCCTCACCGCGGGCCCGCAGGGTCAGGTCACGCCCGTCATCTTCCTGAAGCTGCCGGATGCCGAGGGCCCCTACGAGGTCGGCCTCACGATTCACGACGAGGTCGCCAACACCACCCTCGAGGTCACCGAGCCGTTCACGGTCGCACGCCCGTAGAGGAGCTTCGCCGCTCGGAAAGGAGGCCACGATGTCAGGATGGAAGGCGTTGGTGCTGGTCGCCGTGCTCGGCGTCCCCGCCCACGCGGGAGCACCCGAAAAGGCGCGCGAGGCGGAACGGCACTACCGGGCGGGCGTGGAGTACATGCAGTCCGAGTCGTGGGAACAGGCCGCCGACGAGTTCCGCGCGGCCCTCGCCGCCGATCCGGACATGGTGCTCGCGCACTACAACCTCGGCCAGTGCCGCATGGCCCAGAAGCGCTACGTGGAGGCGGTGGCGGCCTACCGGAACACCAAAGACGCGTTCACGCGCATGGGGCATCTCTCCGAGCAGGATCGCGAGAAGGGCGAGCGCGACCGCCAGGACGAGATCCGGGGGCTCCGTGACAACCTCACTCAGCTCCACACGGTGAAAGACGGCAGCGCCGAGCGCCGCGCCATGGAGATCGACTCCCGCATCCGGCTGCTCGAGTCCATGCAGTTCAAGGGCAACGTCCGTCCCGCGATGCCGGCCGAGTTCCCGCTGGCCCTGGGCTCCGCCTACTTCCGTCAGGAGAAGCTCCAGGAGGCCAAGGCCGAATACGAGGAAGCAACGAGGCTGAATCCCAAGCTGGGCGCCGCCCACAACAACCTGGCGGTGATCTACCTGCTGACGGGCCTTCCGGAAGAGGCGGAGACGGAGCTGTCACGGGCCGAGAAGAGCGGATTCGCGGTCAACCCACGCCTGAAGGAAGACATCAAGAAGGCCAAGGCGGCACGCAGGCCCTGAGCGGCGAGAGCCGTCACTCGCGCGCGGGTGCGCCGGGCACCTCGACCGAGAACGGCTCGCGGACTTCGAGCGTGCGGCCGGCGACGTCGTCGCGCAGATCGAGCACGAGCTCGTAGCGCCCGGGGGCCATCCCTTCGAGGGAGAGCCGGCCCAGGCGGGCCAGGCGGCCGTCGGCCGCGGGCCGGATCGCGACGGGCGCGCCCCGCGAGATCACGGCCCCGTCACTCGCGCGCAGCGTGAAGCCGGAGCTCACGCGGGGCAGGCCGGAGGCGGGATCGCGGGCGGAGCCGTAGACCTCGAACTGGAAATACAGGGTCGCGCCGGGGGCGAAGGTGCGGCGGGCCGGGATCACCGGCCGCAGGGCCGCGCCTTCCGTCCGCGGCTCGAGCGCGTCGCTCAGGACGGGAGTCGACGTGCGCCAGCCCTGGAGATCGGGCACGTCGAAATCGTGGCTGACCGAGCCGATGGTCCCGCTGCGCGTGTCGCGCACGGCGAGCTTGGCCTGGTAGCCGCCGGGGGCGAGGTCGAACTCGCGGCTCACCGGGAGCCAGCTCCGGCCCAGGGAGAGGCGGACGTCGGGCGGCAGCTTCAGCTCGAGCTTCTGGTCCTGGCGCTGGAACACGCCGCTGGCGCGGTGCGTCACCACCAGCAGGAACTCGACGGTGTCGACGGAGCGCCCGCCCTCTTCCGCGAAGGCGAGGCCGCGCACGTCGATGTCCGCGCTCAGAAGGGCACGCGCCTTGCCCTTCTCCTCGCCTTCGCCGAACACGTGATGGGTCAGGCGGACGGGGATGGCCTGGAACTCGAACGGGGAATCGAGAGCCTGCTGCAATCCGGGGCGCCAGCTCCCCGCGGCGGCGCGACCGCCCTTCTTCCCTCCCCCGGGCGCGTAGTAGCCCTTGCGGGCGCGGACCTCCACGTCCGGGCGGTCGACCTTGACCTCGATCTTCCGCCAGTCCCCGTCGCGCCGCGCGTTGGTGGAGACGTAGCCGAGCAGGTAGTAGCGGCGCGTCTCCTGCGCGATACGCGTGAGCCCGCGGCCGAGGTCGTTCGTGTTCTTGATCGCGAAGCCGCCCGTATTGTTGGCCAGGGTGTCCGCGCCCAACGTGGCGACGAGCTCGTCCGTCCTCTGGCTGGCGACGTCCGCCGCGGGAAGCATGGCGCCGTACTGGGCGGTCGTCGCCGCGGGCATGCCCTCCAGGCCCTTGGCGTCGACGAAATAGATGGCCGCGTTGGACCGCTGGGCGGAGCGGATGACGGCGTCGTACTCCTCCAGGCGAGTGTCGCGGATGAATCCCTCCGAGAAGAGGATCACCGTCTTGCGCCCGCGCACCGCGCCCAGGGAGTCGAGGACGCGCCCGAGCCCGGAGAGAGTCGTGCGATTGGAGACGACGGACTGCTGGTACACCTCCTGGGCGCGGTTCCGGACCTCGTCGTCGGACACGAGCTCCTTGCCGCCGCTGGCGTCGGTGATCCGGTCCTGACCGCGGACGGGATCCCCTTCCGCCGTGCGCGAGCGGCCGCTGATGTAGGTCTCGAACCGGCGGCGCACCTGCTCGAGCGTGATGGGGTCACGGTCCTGCCAGATGCGCATGGCCTCCCAGTCCGTGATGCGATCGGGGGTCTCGGTGGCCGGGGATCGTCCCTGGAGACGCTTGAGCACGTCGCGCAGCTCCTGCATGTCCTCGCTCGCCCGCGTCATCCACCAGGAGCCCCCGCCCGTGCCCACGATCGTCACCGTGTCGCCTTCACGCGGACCGAAGCGGAGGAAATCGGCGATGGCCGTCTTGGCTCTCTCCGCGTTCAGGGAAGTCAGATGCACCTGGTCGAAGACGATCACGAAGGACCGCGCCGTCATCCCCTGGAGGCCGGTGTTGACGGACACGCGCGGCCGGAGCTCCGCCGGTTCGACCTCCGCCGTTTCCGCGGAGACGTCCACCGCCTCGAAGGTGCCGACTTCCTGCGGGATTCCGTCTTCGTTGATCTTGAAGTCCTCCGCACGGAGCCCGGCGACGGGCGCACCCGCCTTGGCGGTCACGACGACGTCGACCACGACCAGCTCGACGTCCGAGGGAAACCGCGGCGCATCCGGCGCGCGCTTCGGTTCCTGTCCCCCCGCGCTCACGGCCAGGGACACCGCCAGCAGGACCGCGGGCTTCGAGGGATTCATGACCGCATTCTCGCTCGTAGGAAGAAAAACGGGGCCGGCCCCGAAGGACCGGCCCCGGTGAGATCGGACGCGACTTCGGAAGCGGCTCCTAGAACGTCAGGCTCACGCCCAGGCGAACGGTCCGGAAGTCCTGGTAGGCGCCGAAGTTCGGGAAGCGCGCGGAGAAGGCGCTGGATCCGCTCGAGGCACCGGCGACGACCGGACCGCCGCCATTGCGGTAGCTCGCTCCCGGCTGGCCGTAGATCGGGTTGTAGGGCACGCCGGTACCCGCGCCCACGTACTTGTTCGGGTCATACCCCTTGAAGAACTGGGCGAGGGGCAGCTGCGATGCGCTGATGGCTCCGGTGCGGTTGAGCTGCGTGACCCGCGAGAGGACGGAGTCCTGGTCGAAGAGGTTGCGCACGTTGGCCTCGAGGCGCAGGCCCATCCTCTTTCCGAGGTTGAAGGCATGGCTCAGCGTGAGGTCGGTCTGCTTGTACATCGCCGTGCGTCCGAGGTCGCCGCGCCCGTACGGGAGAGTGGGCGCCGAGAGGTAGATCACGGACGTCGTGTCCGGGGTGCCGCTCAGGAGGACCTGGTTCACGCCGATGTTGGTCGCGCCCAGCCCGCTCTTGAAGCTGTAGAACGCGAAGATCTTCACGGCGTGCGGGCGGTCCGTGCCGAGAAGGCCTTCGCTCTGGCCGCCGGCATCGTTGAAGTAGTAATACGGCAGGTCGAAGGCGCGGGACACGCCGGGGTCCTGGCGGCCCGACTCGTCGGAGTTCGCGGAGCCCGAGTAGTTCCCGAAGAGGCGGCTCAGGGTGTAGGAGGCCACGAAGTTGAAGCCGCCGAACTGGCCCTGGGCCCGAACCTCCATCGCGTCGTACTTGCGCTTCGCCTCCGGGACCAGGAACGTGCCGTCCGGGGCCTTGCCGCCGTAGACCGAGCTCGTGTCGCGCGTCTCGCCGAAGCCCGGATTGCCGATGAGGTAGACCTCGCTCCCGTCCGCGTCGAGGACGCCGATGTCCTCGATGGCCCGCAGCAGGTTGCGGTGGGTGTAGCGGACGCCGGCCACGAAGTGGGACGAGAACTGATGGTCGAGGGCCACCGTGAACTCGGCGCTCTTGTAGGGCTTGATGTCCGGATCGACGCCTTCGATCTCGCCCGCGGAGTTGATGGGCAGCTCGCGGTTGTCGTAGTTGGTCACTTCCGGCCCCAGGGCGCCCGGGTTGGCCTTGCTGAGCTTGTTGATGTCCGAGTCGTTGAGGCGGTAGACGTGGGTCACCCAGAAGTCGCTGCCGAAGGAGCCGCGGGCCAGCTCGTATTTGAGCGTGTCGTAGAAGAAGCCGAAGCTCCCGCTCACCTTCCACTGGCCGTCACCCTTCAGGTCCCAGGCGAAGCCGGCGCGGGGGGCGATCTTGTCACCCCAGCCGAAGGAGATGGGGTTCGCCACCTTGATGCCGTTGACCTCCTCCTTGAAGGGCGGCAGGAACTCGTTCTCGACGCGGACGCCCAGGTTGAGGGTCAGCTTCCGTCCGGGCCGCCACGTGTCCTGGAGGTAGACGGACTGGTTACGGCTGGTCACCGCCCCGGAATTGCGAACGCCGTCTTCCCAGGTGTAGTAACCGTAGGTTCCCTTGACGTTCTGGAACGAGGCGCGCGTGAAGGCGTCTCCCCAGTACATGAGGAACCGCCCGTTCGGGTAATCCGTGGAGACGTCGTTGCCCACGCGGTTGAGCGCGTAACCGGCCTTGAAGGTGTGCGCGTTCAAGGCGTAGGTCATGTCCAGGTAGGCGTTGTGGCGGCTGGTGGCGTCCTCCACCGTCTGCAGCGTGTTGGAGACGGTGTTGAAGCCGCCGCCGCCCGGAACCGCGACGGGAAGGCCCGCGGCCGAAGACGCGGTCTGATAGGTGATGAACGGACTGCTCGGAATGCCGTAGTTGCCGTCCTTGTCGTTCTGGAACTTGTAGCCGTAGCGGGCGCTGATGACGAACTTCGAGTTGGGGTTCCAGTTGAGGCCGGCGGTCGCGGTCTGCGCGGGCACGAACCCTCCCAGAATGGACTGGTCGTTGGAAGGGGGCGCCACGCGGATATCCCGGTTCGGCAGCGACCCGTCGCGCTTGGAGGGCGACCAGAGATAGCTCGCATTGAGCTGGAGGCGGGGGCTGGCCGCGAAGTCCAGGCGGGCCACCGAGAAGTGACGCGTGTTCTTCTGCTCGAACGTGCGCGACCCCGAGGCGTAGTCGATCACGCGCGTCGTGTTCTCCAGGTCCGGTGAGTAGGCGGTGAAGAAGTTGAGCCGGTCCTTGAGGATGGGCCCGCCGAAGGTGAAGCTGGGCGATACGATCGAGTAGTCGTCCTCCTTGGGCTGGAAGAAATCCGAGGCGTCGGCGTTCAGGGGCGAACGCTGGAAGTAGCCGCGATCGCGGCCGTTGAGCCCGTCCCCGGTGTAGGCGACTCCGAGGCTGCCGTGGAACTCGTTGGTGCCGCTGCGGGTGGCCACGTTGACCACGCCACCGGTGGCCCCGCCGAACTCCGCTTCGAAGCCGCCGCTCTTGACCTGGATCTCCTGGACGAACTCGAACGGGATGTTGTTGGACTCGCGCAGCGAGCCGCGGCGGAGATCGCTCACCTCGGCCCCGTCGACGTAGAACGCGTTCTCGGCGCCGCTGGAGCCGCCGACCTGGACACCGCCGACCCCCGCGCTCCCGTTCTTGGGCTCGAGGAAGACGCCCGGAGCCAGGGCGAGCAGCGAGTTGAAGCCGCGGCCGCTCTTGGCCAGGTTCTCGATCTGCTCGGTCGTGATGTTGGTCGCCGACCGGCTCGAGGTGGGATCGATGGAGAGGACCTCGCCCGTCACCTCGACCACCTCGGTCACGGACCCCACCGACAGCTTGGCGTTGTGGGTGAGCTGGGAGCCCAGGCGCACGTCGAGAGTGGCCTTGTGGGAGCTGAATCCGCTCAGGCTGGTCGTGACGGTGTACACGCCGATCGGCACGTTGAAGAAGTGGTAACGGCCCTGGGCGTCGCTGACCGTCTGCAGCGGTTTCGGCTGCGCCTTGCTCTCGAGCAGGATGAGCGCGCCGGGCACGGGGGCGCCCGTGTCGTCGACGACCGTACCCAGGATCTCGCCCGACCGCTCCTGCGCGTAGCCCACACTCGCGAACAGGACGATGGCCAGGCCGAGGGTGAGCCAGCCTGGTCTACCGGCTAAGAAGCGCTTCACAAGACCTCCCACTTCATTCACACAAGACCTGGTGAGAGGTGGAGAGGCTGTGCGCGCGGAACAGGGCACACCGCCTATCCGGCCTCTGGCCGGCCGAGAGCGAAGTCGTCTCTGGAAGTTGTTTGTTAAGAATGAATTAGCGCAGGAGTCAGACCGAACTCCATGGCCGTTTCATTCAATTGGCTGGATTCTATCCAATTGAGTGAACGAATCAAGGGGAGATTTCGGCCCGCTCAGCCGCAGCGCTACGCGGTCTGTATGACCTTCAGGACCCGCATGTTCTGCTTGGAGATCTCCGCGGCCACGCGCCCCGCGATGTCGAGGAAGGCCTTGGCCGCCGGCGCGTCGGGGGCGGCGCTCACGATGGGCCGCCCTTCGTCGCCGCCGGAGCGCACGCGCGTGTCGATGGGAATCTGGCCCAGCATCGGGATGCCGAGGTCTTCGGCCATCTTCACGCCGCCGCCGTGCCCGAAGATCTCGGTGCGCTCCTGGCAGTGGTCGCACACGAAGAAGCTCATGTTCTCGACCACGCCCAGGACGGGGATGTTGAGCTGCCGGAACATCGCGACCGCCTTGCGCACGTCCGACACGGAGACTCCCTGGGGGGTCGTGACCACGACCGCCCCCGCCACGGGGACGCTCTGGGCCATGCTGAGGGACACGTCGCCCGTGCCCGGCGGCAGGTCCACGATCAGGTAATCGAGCTCACCCCACTCCACGTCGCGCATGAACTGCTGCACGGCCCCGTGCAGCATGGGGCCGCGCCAGATGATCGGCTGGTCGGCCGGCACCAGCATGCCCATGGAGATGACCTTGATGCCGAAGGCCTGGGGCGGGATCATGCGCTTCGCTTCGCTGACCTCGGGGCCCTGGTCGATGCCGAGCATCTGCGGGGTGTTGGGTCCGTAGACGTCCGCGTCCATCAGCCCGACGCGCGCTCCCTTGCGCTGCAGGGCGACGGCGAGGTTCACCGCCGTCGTGGACTTGCCGACCCCGCCCTTGCCCGCGCCCACGGCGATGATGTTGCGGATGCCGGGCACGGCCTGGCGTCCGAAGCCGCCCCGCGCCTTCACGTCCGCGGTCATGGTCGCGCGCGCCGCCGTCACTCCGGGCAGGCCGCGCACGATCCCTTCCGCTTCCGCCTTCATCTGATCCTTCACCGGGCAGGCGGGCGTCGTGAGCTCGATCGTGAAGTCGACCTCGCTGCCCGCGATCTTGACGTCCTTGACGAAGCCGAGGGTGACGATGTCCTTGTGGAGGTCGGGATCCTGCACGGCGCGGAGCGCGGCGAGGACCTGTTCCTGGGAAACGCTCACTGTGGCTCTTCTTCCTTGGCGCGACTCGCGCGCGATCAGCCCTGGACGGCCAGGGCCTGGTCGACCGCCTTCTGCAGGCGCTCGAACTTGTCCTGGGTGGAGCCCAGGACGGTAAGGCGGATGACACCGCTTCCGTCGATGACGAACGTCGTCGGGAACCCCTGGTTGCCTCCGAACGCCTCCGCCATGTCGTCGTTGCCCAGGAGCTGGCGGTAGGTCACGCGATGCTCGCGCACGAAATCCTGGATCTCCTTGGGCTGCCCGGAATCGAACACGACCCCGATCACCTCGACCCCGCGCGCGCGGTTTCGCTCCGCGAACTGGACGTATTCGGGCAGCTCGGTCAGGCACGGGCCGCACCAGGTGGCCCAGAAGTCCAGCACCACCACCTTGCCCTTCATCGAGGCCAGCGTGGCCCGCCCGCCGTTGAGGTCGGCGAGGTCGAAGGCAGGGGCGGGGCGCACGGCCGCCGTGGGGGGCTTCCCGCACGCGGAGAGCGCCAGCACGGCCGCGCAGAGGGTGAGGGCGATCCGTCGAGACGGCATCCCACGATTATAGCGAGGCGGTGAAGGCGGACAAGTCACGCCCCTTCTCAGGGCGGGCCCGGAAGGCGGCCTTCCGCCTCCTTGCGCTCGATCACGGAGAGGTTCTGGCGCGCGGGCGCGTAGTCGGGCATGACCCGGAGCGCGGCCTCGAACTGGGCCTTGGCCTCGGGAACGCGTCCGAGCCGGTACAGGACGCCTCCGAAGTTCACGCGGGCGACCACGTAGTTCGGAGCGCTCCGGACCGCCCGCTCGAAATGCGGGACCGATTCCTGCAGCCGGCCCGTCTCCGCGAGAGCGCTGGCCAGGTTGTTCTGGGCTTCGGGTGAATCGGGCTTGATCCGCACGGCGTCGCGGTAGTACCGCGCGGCCTCCTCCATCCCGCCAGGCCGGTGGGCCGCGAAGGTGCCGAGGTTGTTCAGGCACAGGTAGCAGTCGGCGTTCCCCTCGAGGGTCGCCGCGTACAAGGCCGGGGCGTCGCGGTAGAACTGGCTTTGCCGGTAGGTCAGGGCGGCCAGCGTGAGCAGGAGGAGGGCCGCCGCAGCGGGGGCGAGCGCCTGAACACGCGGACTCGAGCGCGCGACGAGGATCGCGGATCCCGCGGCCAGCCCGACGAGGACACCCAGGCTCGGCAGGTACACGAAATGGTCCGCGACGAAGGAGAACACGAAGGGGTAGACGTTGACGAAGCCGAGGACCGGGAACAAGGAGCCGACGAAGAAGAGCCCCGCGGCGAGGGGCGCGCGTGACCGTCGGCGCAGGGCCCAGAGAAGGCCGAACGCGGCCAGCGTCGCCGCCGGCCACAGGAACGACCTCCCCGAGGAGGCGTCGACGGTCCAGCGGGGATAGACGAAGGTGAGGTTCGCGGGCCAGGCCAACTTGCCCAGGTAGAACCAGACCACGCGGCCGGCGAGAAGGATCCTCTGGACCGGAGACAGCGCGAAGTCGGCGCCTTCCGCGCCGAGCTGCGCGCGCTCGATCCAGGCCGTCACCAGCCCGGCGGCCGCGCCGATCCCGAACCAGGGCACCAGGGGCGCCACGTCCCTCCGCCCGGCGATCCGGCCCCGCTTCCACCAGAAGACCACGAGCAGCGCCGCCGGGAGCGTGGCCACGACCGTCTTGGTGAGCAGGCCGAGAGCGAACAGCCCGGACGCCTGGACGTAGTCCTTCCGCCGGCGGCCTTCGTCGAAACGGAGGTAGGCCCCAGCGGCGGCCAGGTAGAAGACCAGGGAGAGCGTGTTCTTCTGCTCCGAGATCCAGGCCACGGACTCGACGTGCACGGGATGCAGGGCGAACAGGGCCGCGGCGAAGGCGGCGCCGGGAATCTCCAGCCGCCGGAGGATGCGGAGCAGCAGGACAGCGGAGAGGCCATGCAGGAGGATGTTGACGAGGTGGTAGCCCGCGGCCGCGTTGCCCCAGAGGCCGTGTTCCACCCAGAACGCCGTGTGCAGCAGCGGGTAGTACTGCTGGGTCGCCCCGAAGTCGGTCCAGATCCGCCACAGCCCGCCCAGCGAGCGCAGCTCCGGCCGGGTGACGTGCGCGTCGTCGTCCCACAGGAAGGTGCCAGAGACGGCGGGCAGATAGGCGACGAGGACCGCGACCATCAGGCCGGCCGCCCACCGCCAGTCGAAAGAAGAGCCGGGTTGGACCTCGGACGCGCGCGCCCGATCACGCTCGCGCCGCCGGGCTCGTGCGACTCGATTGCTCACACGCGGCCCCGCGCCGGCCGGGCCTATCCGATCCGGGTCAAGGCCGGGAACATCTTCGAGAACGACCGGGCCAGGTAATCGAGGCGGCCCGACATGAGCAGCACGCCGACCGCGACCAGCAGCATCCCCGAACCGACCTCGACCATGCGCATGTGGCGCTTGAGCGTCCCCGACGCCTTGAAGAAACGGTTGACGGCGAGCCCGGAAAGGATGAACGGAATCCCCAGCCCCGCCGAGTAGAAGGAGAGCAGGACGACGCCCTGCGTCACCGTCTCTTGCTGGGACGCGTAGACGAGGATGCCGCCCAGGATGGGCCCGATGCAGGGGGTCCAGCCGAAACCGAAGGCGAGGCCGACGAGGTAGGCGCCGGGCAGGCCCAGGGGTCGCGTCTTCATCTCGGCCCGGCGCTCGTAGAGGAGCCAGGGGATCTTGATGAGGCCGGCCGTGTGCAGCCCCAGCACCACCACGATGGCCCCGCCGACCACGGCCAGCTCGCGCTTGTAGCGCTGGAGGTAGTAGCCGAGCAGCGTCGCCGCCGCGCCCAGGCTCACGAACACCGTGGAGAACCCCAGCACGAACACGAGGCTCATGATGCCGATGCGGCGCATCAGGTGCGCGGGCGCCTCCTCGCCCTTGAGCTGGGCCACGTTGACCCCGCTGATGAACGAGAGGTAGCCGGGCACGATCGGCAGCACGCAGGGCGAGAGGAAAGAAGCGAGCCCGGCGACGAACGCGGTGAACAGCGAGATCGAAGACGTCACGGAGTCTTCAATCTCAGGGGGGGAACGCAACGCGTCATCAAGGTGGGCGTCGGCTCCCCCCCTGAAACCCCCCGTCGCGCGCCGCCGCTTCGCGGCGCCGCGCTCACTGGACCCTCTCTAGCATCAAGTTGTCCGCCGCCTTTCTTCCCATCTTGGCCAGATCGTACCAGCGTCCGTCGATGCGGACGCGCACGACGTCCGCCGTGTAGTCGTTGCTGGTGCCGTGCTCGTCGCAGCTCGAGAGCAGCCAGGAGCCGACGCCGTAGATGTCGGCGGGCACGCCGAGATCCTCGAAGTTCTTGATCTTGGCCGGCGCGAAGCCTCCGGAGACCGCGATCTTGACGTCTTTGCAGTACCGCTCGGCCAGGGCGCGGTCCTCGGGCGCGACGTCCCACTCCATCCACTCGCGGTCGATGGCCTCGCGCATGGCGAAGACGAGCCGCGGGTTCACGCCCGTGTCGAGCCGCTTGTCCCCCAGGGGGGGAACGGACAAATCGCGCATGTTCGCGGAGGTGTCCGGCCTCACCCCGTAGAGCTTGAACTTGCGCGCCTCCTCGGTCTTCCCTTCCTTCGTCAGCGCGAGGTAGCGCGCGAACATGGTCCGGATCACGAGGCGTGACGTGCCCACGCAGTCGTTGCGGAAGTCCACGAGGGCGATGCGGGGGATGTCCGCGGGCCGGGTGGCGGCGAAGGCCATGGTCGCCTCCGGGGTGTCGCCCAGGAAACAGGCGATCGCGGAGTGGGAGACGGTGCCGCCACCCGCGCCGCCCCACCAGTCGCCCTGCGCGTCCGTGGACACGGAAGCGGCGATGCTCTTCCCGTAGTTCTGGTTGAAGAGGCTCACCGCCACCTGGTAGGCGTAGCCGTCCGCGGCCTGCACCTCGTGCGCGTCGAAGCGGGCGGGGAAGAACAGGATCTGCTTCCCGCGCGCGGCCTTGAGGACCTCGTACACGTTGGTGGCGACCCGGCTGGCCCGGGTGAGCGCGCCCAGGGTCGGGGTCTCCAGGATCGCGAAATCGCGGTAGCGGCCGCGCACGCGCATCACGGGCGTGACGTGGAGGACGTCCCCGTCGTAGGGCGCCTCGCTGCCGTCGTGGACGGCCCAGACCTCCATGTGGTCGAAGGTGTTGACGAAGCGGCCGTCCTCGAAATAGCCCGTGCACTCCCGCAACATGGCCAGCGCCTTGTCCACGCCCACCACGACGGTGCTGGGCTGACGCCGCGAGAACCACTGCATCTCGACCTCGATGTTCCCGACGTCCACGTTGCGGAGGTCCACCTCGAGATCGCTGAGATCGGGGGCCGTGCCGCCGAAGCGATAGCCGCGGGTGGCCAGCTCGGCCAGGGTGCGCGCGATGTTGATGAAGTACTTGTCGGAGTACCAGCCCTCGCGCATGCGCTCGATGTCGAGCTTGAAAACGGAGGCGGGGAGGCGGCGCCGGTCGAAGATGGTCATGCCCACCTGGATTATAGCCAGCGGCGACGGGGTGGCCGGATTCGGCTGCGACCGGCCTCCGGCTTGGTGTCCGGCCGGGCGGTATGGTCTACTTGAGTGCCCTTCGGGGTGTCCAGGTGATCGTCTCCCCCCTGCCGTCCGCCTCGCCCTTCCGGCCTCGGCTACGCGGTGCGCTGCTGGCGAGCCTCCTCGCCGCGCTGGCCTGGCCGGCCGTGCCCCTGGCCGCCGCCGAGCGCGACCCGGCCGCGCTGATCGACCGCCTCGAGACGGCCTGGAAGGCCCGCGACGAGGCGGGTTGGATGGGCGCCTGGCGCCCGCGCAGCGACGAGCACCGCGTCGACGAGAGGGACTACGTCCGCGAGCGCTGGGCGGGCGAGGAATCGCGGCTGGAGTTCGAGCGGCCGCCGGAGGTCACGCGCAGCCCGTTCAAGGTCCCGGCCACCGCCATCTCGATCACGGAGCCGCGCGGGCGCGTGGAGCAGGCGATCTTCACCCTCGAGCGCGGACCGGACGGCTGGGCGGTCACGGACCGGCAGGTGGTCTCGCAGATCGACGGGCTCGTGCACCTCTCGCTGGGCCCGCCCTTCCGCGCGGACGGGATAGCCCTCCACCTGCCCGATTTCGACATCCGTTTCCGGCGGGGGACGCTGTTCCTGCCCCCGGCGACGCTGGGCCCCACGGTCGTCGTGTTCGTCGGCGACGCGACCGTGCACTTCGTGCCCAGCCCCGCCACCGAGAAGGAACAACTCCGGCAGTTCTCCGGCCGTCCGGAGCTGCTCGAGACCACACACGCCGTGTTCATCCGCATCCATCCCGCGGACTTCCACCGGGTCTTCTCCGAGGCCGGCGAGCTGCAGCCGGACCCGCACGGGGAAGCCTCGCGGGGCGCGGCCCTGAAGTTCTTCAAGGACCACGTCGACGACACCTATCAGCTCGACGCGCCCCTGCCCCGCGCGCCCTGGTGGCTCATCCCCTCCCTGGGCGACGCCGTGGTCACTTTCCAGTCGCGCCGCAGCGCACTCACCTACACGCTCAGCCAGTCCGAGCCCGAAGGCGTGAGCCTCTTCGACCGCGCCCGCCGCCGCCAGGTGTGCCTCTACGCCGCCCCCGGATCGGAGGTCCGCTTCGACGAGGACGACCTGCGGGACATCGACGTCCTCCACCACGACCTCAGCGTGCGCTTCGAACCGGACCGCTACGCCCTGGTGGGTTCCGACACGATCCGCGTGCGCCTGCGCTCCCCCGCCAGCACCATCCGCTTGCGCCTGGACGAGGCGCTGAAGGTCATCTCCATCCGCTCGCGCGAGGGCGGCGACCATCTCTTCTTCCGCGTGCGCCACCAGGACGGCATGATCGTGTCCCTGGGCACGCTGTCCGGCACCGTCGGCGAGGTCACCCTGACCGTGCGCTTCGCGGGCAACCTGAGGCCGCGGGGCGTGGAGCGCGAAACCATCCAGTCCGTCGCCCCCGCCGTCGGGGTGGACGAGGACATCGGGGTGGAGGAGGCGCTCGTCTACTCCAACCTGTCGCCCTGGTATCCGCAGGGCGAGGCGGACGACTACGGGACCGCGGACCTCCACTTCGACGTTCCCGCGGGCATGATGGCGGTCTCGGGCGGGCAGCAGACGTCCCTGCGCACGGACGCCGGCCGCACGCGCGTCGAGTACCGGCAGGACCTGCCCGGCAAGTACATCACGGTCGCGGTGGGCCGGCTCGTCGAGGCCGGCCGCCAGGTCAGCGGCGACGTGACCCTCGCCGCCTGGGCCGCCCCTCGTCTGCGTGCGTCGGCGGCCGGGCGCATGACGGAGGCGGCCGCGATCCTCAAGTTCTACGAGAGCGAGTTCGGGCCCTGCCCATACCCTTCACTCAACCTCGCCCTGGTGGAGTCGACCGTGCCCGGCGGGCACAGTCCGCCGGGGATGATCGTCATCTCGGTCCGTCCCGCCCTGCTGCGCGGGGCCCTGCGCGACGATCCCGCCAGCTTCCCGGACGTGCCGGAGTTCTTCATCGCCCACGAGCTCGCCCATCAGTGGTGGGGCCACGGCGTGACCGGACAGAACTACCACGAGCGCTGGATCTCGGAGGCCTTCGCGCAATACGCGGCGGCCCTGTGGGTCCGCCACAGCCGCGGCGAGGCCGCGTTCCGGAACATGCTGTCGCGCATGGGCCGCTGGGCCCTGCGCTACGCGGACAAGGGACCCATCCACCTCGGCCACCGGCTCGGCCACATCGAGGGTGATCCCCAGGTCCTGCGCGCGGTGGTCTACGACAAGGGCGCCTACGTCCTGCACATGCTCCGGCAGATCGTGGGCGAGGAGGCGTTCGTCCGCGCGGTCATGGGCCTGCAGAGCGCGAACCGCTTCTCCAAGATCGGTACGGACGACGTCCGGGCGGCCCTGGAGAAGGCCTCCGGCCTCGACTTGCGGCCCTATTTCGCGGAGTGGGTCTACGGCACGGCCCTGCCCGAGCTGCGCCTGGCCACGCACTCGCGCCCCGGAGGCGAGGGTTATCGCACCGAGATCACCGTCCACGGGCGCGACCTGCCCGGGCCGGTGCCGCTGGAAGTCGCGGTCGCGCATCCGGCGGGGACGGAGATCCGGACGGTGAGCCTCGATCCGGAGGGCGGGAGCTGGACCGTCGACACGGTGGGTCCGCCGCGCCGCGTGGACATCAACGCGGGGCGCGGGCTGCTCGCCCGCGTCATCCGCAACTGAGCCGGGCGCGCCCGGGGGACGAAGGCTCCCTCAGCGATACCGGTTGCGGCGGCCTTCCTCCTGGAGGCTCTCCAGCGTCGTCTGCGCCGTGGCGAGCTGGCGCTTCGCGTTCTCCAGCGAATCGACACGCGCCGCGCGGCCGGCCCCGTACATCGGGCCCGTGTTGTCGTTGAGGGCCGCCTGAATCCGGGCGACCTCGCCCGTCCAGTTCGTCACCTCGGACTGGGCCGCGGTCAGCTTGTCCTGCCAGGCCTTCTGCGCCGCCTGGAACTGCTCCTCCTCGCTCGGAGGCTTGGGCGCCGCGGCCTTGTCGCCTTCCTTCTTGTCGCCGGGGGCGCCCGGGGCCGGACTGGCGGTGGCGGTCGCGCTGCCCCCCGCGCCGTTGGGCTGGGAGACGGTGCCGCCGTTGCGATGGTTGCGCAGGTCGTCCTCGGTGATGGGCTTGCCCCGCTTCTTGTTCTTCTCGCGGGCGGCGATCTCACCCAGGCTGGGGGGCGAGTCCGCGCGCGCCGGGGATGGCACCCAGGCCAGAGACGCCACGACCGCGACGGCGAAGAGTGTCCGCATTGGCGACCTCCCTCCCGGCCAGCCGGCGAGGGCCGGGATCTCTACGAAGGTCGATTGTAGCGCGCCTGGCCGACCCTACGGGGACCGCCCGCCTAGCCGAGGACGCCCAGGACCTGGCGCAGCTCCCGGGCCCGCCGGTTCTCCGGGTCGAGGGAGAGCGCCTTGTCGACGGCCTTGCGCGCCCGCGCATGATCGTTCTGCAGGAAATGATTGAGCGCGGCCCCGGCATGGGAGACGGCTTCGGCCCGGCGCGCGTCCAGGCGCGCCACCGCGAGCAAGCGCACGATGGCGCCATGGTCGGGCGCCAGAGTCGACGCCTGCTCCAGCAGCGGCACCGCCTTCACGGGATCGCGGGCCTTGAGGAGGCGGCGCGCCTCTTCGAGGAGGCGCACGGCCTCGGCGTCCGCGGGCGGGCCTTCCGGAAGCGGCGTGAGGCTCTCGAGCGGTGGGGAGGCCACCGGCGGGGAGGACGGCGGGCTCGGCGGTGGAGTCACGGGCGCGGGTGGCGACTCGACGGCGGGAGGCAATTGGCGGTCCCGTTGCGCGATCACCGTCGCCGCCCGGTCGCGGATCTCGCGGGCGACGGCGTGGTCCGGCTGGGCGGCCAGGACCTCCTCCGCCGCCGCCCGCGCCTCCTCCAGGTTGCCGAGCACGATGTGCTCCTGGGCCGTGGTCACGAGGGCGGCCAGGGAACGGCGGGTCGCCTCCTCCTCCAGGTAGGCGGCGAGATCGCGGTAGCGCGCGCTCTCCGGGGCCAGGCGCGCCACCTTGCTCGCGATCTTCATGGCGAGATCGAGGTCGCCGTCCGCGGCATAGCCGAGGGCCATGCCCGAGAGCTGCTCGACCTCCTGGATGAGAATGGCCTCCTCGACCTCGCGTTGGTGCCGCTGCCCGGCCGCGTGTTCGGGATCGATCTGGAGGACGCGGCGGCACATGGTCAGCGCCTTCTGGAGCTGGCCCGCGGCCCGCGCCTGCTCGATCCCGGCCACGAGCTCGGCGGTGTCCTTCTGCGCGGCCAGGAGGCGCGCCGCCGTCTCGCGCACGAGGCGCTCGAGGTCGTCGCGCATCTCCTCCAGGCTCTGGTAGCGCTCGGCCAGGGGCTTGGCCAGCGCGCGCGCCACGATCGCTTCGAGTCCCGGCGAGTAGTCCGTCCGGGGCAGCGCCGTGAAGTCGGGCTCCGCGCGCATGATGTGGAACATCACCTGGGTGAGGCTGTCGCCGTCGAACGGGCGCCGGTAGGCGAGCAGCTCGTAGGCGATCGCGCCCACGGAGAAGATGTCCGCGCGGTGATCGATCTTCTGGCCTTCCACCTGCTCGGGGGCCATGTAGTGCACCGTCCCCAGCACGAGCCCGCTCTTCGTCATCTTGGACGACTGCAGATGCGCGATGCCGAAGTCCATGATCTTGACCTCGCCCTCCGAGGTCACGCGGATGTTCGCGGGCTTGACGTCGCGGTGGACGATGCCGGCGCGGTGCGCGTAGGCCAGCCCCTCGCAGACCTGGCGAAGCACGTCGATCTTCCACTCCACGGACAGGGGCTGCCGCGCCTGGATGATCTTCTCGAGGTCCTGGCCCTCGATGAACTCCATGGCGATGTAGGGCTGGCCCCGGTCCTCGCCGAGGTCGTAGACGGTGACGATGTTCTGATGGCGCAACCCGCCCGCGGCCTGCGCCTCGCGCAGGAAGCGCGCCTTGAGCTCCGGCGTCTCCGCGATCTCCGGGGTCATGGTCTTGAGGGCGACGGTGCGGCGGATGACGGGGTCGCGGGCCTGGTACACGGTCCCCATCCCTCCCCGGCCGAGGACTTTCTCCACCTCGTACTTGCCGATGGTCTGCAACTCGGATCTCGCGGGGGGAACGCGCGCATTCTATGGCGCGGGGAGGGGATAATCCATGCGCGGGGACGGGGAGGCGCGCGGTGATCGTAGGCGTGGGGATCGACCTGATCGAGACGGAGCGCGTCGCGCGCGCGCTGGACCGCTGGGGCGATCGGCTGGTGGCCAAGCTCATGGGTGAGGCGGAGGCCTCCCGCCTCCCGGAAGGCGCCACCGATCGCGCTCGCGCCATAGCGCTCGCCATCGCGGCCAAGGAGGCGGCGAGCAAGGCCCTGGGCACGGGATGGTCACGCGGCGTGTGCTGGCGCGACGTGGTCGTGGACCTCGGGCCGCCCCTGGCCGTGCGCCTGGAAGGCGGGGCGCTGCGCTGGGCGCGCCGTCTCGGATCCGCCGGCGAGACGCGGGCCGCGCTCGAAGTGCGCGGCGACCTCGTCATCGGCCAGGTGCGACTCCTCTCGTGACCCTTCTCCTGCCGCGGGAGACCTGGCGGCGCAACCAGCTCGTGGTCTGCGTCGCCGTCTTCATGGTGTTCATGGGGTTCGCGTTCGTGCTGCCCTTCCTGCCCCTGTACGTCCGCCAGCTCGGGGTCACCAGCGACGAGGCGGCCGCGACCTGGGCAGGGGTGCTCATCGGCATCGCGCCCCTGCTCGCCGGGCTCCTGGCCCCGGTGTGGGGCCGCCTGGGCGACCGCTATGGGCAGAAGCCGATGGCGGTGCGCGTGCTCGCGTCCTACGTCGTCCTGCTCGCGTTGTCGGGGGCCGTCACGACGGTGTGGCAGCTCTTCGCGCTGCGCACCGCCGTCGGCCTCTTCGGCGGCATGGGGCCGCTGGGCCTGGCCATGGCCACCGCGCTGGCCCCGCGCGACCAGACCGGACGCGCCGTGGGCGGCGTCCAGTCCGCGCAGATCCTGGCCGCCGCCGTCGGTCCCCTGGCCGGCGGCGTCCTCGCCCACACCATCGGGATGCGTCTCACTTTCGTGGTCACCGCCGCCGCTTGCGGCGTCGCCCTGCTCCTGCTCGTCTTCTTCTACGAGGAGCCGCCGCTCGT
>Ga0075425_100001868_pt1 | contig 20725 bp, 15 predicted proteins | sample SoiMethybrSBSTD4_FD_75300 | JGI IMG/M metagenome (GOLD analysis project Ga0075425, IMG submission 75300) | Bulk soil microbial communities from a Populus tree surrounding site in Tennessee, USA - Soil MetaG P. TD hybrid SBSTD4 | ecosystem: Environmental > Terrestrial > Soil > Tree plantation... | reverse complement strand
GACACGTTGACCACGCAGAAGCGCAAACAGAAACCTCGCGTTCATCAGGTCTACGTGGTCAATCCTGATGGCCGGCAATCGAACACGCTTTCGTTCGTAGTCGAGTGAGGAACAGTTCAGAGTTCAAGCTTTAGCTTGCAGTCCTTCGCAGCGCAAGTGTCGGGAGCACGCTAAAGATTGAACTCTGAACGCCAAACTTAATGCCGTGAATTTTCCAAGGCAACGCGCGAGGGGGTGTTCGTGAATCTAATCGACAGGCAACGACCCGATTAAATAACGCTGGTAGAATCGTCCTTTCGAGGCAGTCCGACACACGGGTCGTTGCCATCATCTTTTTCCAGCCACTAATCTAAGAAAACCCGCCTTCCGTCGATCCGAAAGCCTTTACCGAGGACTTTTCCAATCGCCTGAGCATAGATTTGATGCTCGTTTTCCAGAATCCGCGCCGATAGGGAGTCCACCGTGTCATCGTCTCGAACCTCGACTGCCCGCTGCATAATAATCGGGCCGTGATCGAGCTGTTCGTCTACCAGGTGGACGGTGCACCCGGTTATCTTTACACCGTGTTCGAGCGCCTGCCGTTGTGCGTCGACGCCTGCAAAGGCCGGCAAGAGCGAGGGGTGAATGTTCAGGATTCGATTCTCAAATGAACGAACAAACATTGAACTGAGCAGACGCATATAACCTGCCAGGCAGATGAGCCTCACATCCCGAGCTTCAATCGCCGCCATAATTTCCCGATCGTGCTCTTCTCGCGTGTGATCCGCGCGTGGAATCACCAGAGTTTCCACACCGCGTTTCTGAGCCGCAATCAGCCCGGCCGCTGATTCGACATTGCTGATCACCACCGCTACTTCAGCTTCCAGGCGACCTTCGTCAATCGCGTCCAGCACCGCGCTCATATTGGAACCGCGTCCGGAGATCAGAATCGCAATTCTTGGTTTTGACATACCGTGCCGAACATAACCGACCCTCGTACGGCTCGCAAGGCTGAGCTCGGATCGCTCACAAAAACAGATGCGCGCATCAACAAACTTGCTGATGCGCGCGTCGTGCTCAAGTCAGTTAATTTTAGAAGATCAGTTTCAGCGCAAACTGGATCTGTCTGGATGAACCTGAATCCCCGGTTGGGAAACGGGTCGAAGTGATCACGCCGAAATTCGAGGCGCCGACCACTCGCCCCGGCTGTCCGAAGTTCGCATGATTGAAGATATCGAAGACCTCGCCGCGGAACTGTACCCGCAGAAACTCGGTGACCTTTGTATTCTTCAACACAGAGAAATCGGTATTGGCAAAACCCGGCCCGATCACTGTATTTCGACCGAGATTTCCAAAGTGAAAAACGCCGCCCGCACTTACCGGCAGTGCGAACACCGCATCAGCGGCGCACGGTCCGAGTCTCGGATCGCACGACGTTGTCGGGAACCACTTCGCGGGATCTCCAAGCACGCTGACCGGCTTAAGCACATCCGGACGCAGCGTAGCGTTTCCAGTAAAGCTGTTGATGTTCGTAACAATCGTGATTGGGTTTCCAGTTTGAAGCTGGGTGACGCCGGAAATCTGCCAACCTTCGACGAGCTGATTTCCGCGGAACGGCAGTTCATAAATCGCATTGATCACAAAACGATGACGCGCATCGAAGTCCGATAGCCCGCGATCGCCTCGAATGTTGAAGTTGTCCTGAACGGTGACACCTTGCGAATTGAGCGAGTTGTAGTCGAGGGACTTCGAGAACGTATACGATGCGTTGAATTGAAGTCCTCGAGACAATCGCTTGTTCGCCGTGATCCACAACGCGTTGTAGCTCGAGTTACCGCCGCTATCAATTTCGGTGATGTTGCTCAGCGCTGAACCCGGTCGAATTGTGCTCGATGCCGACAAACTCGGGAACGGCCGGACCCCGTTGATGAACTGATTGATGTTTCGGGAGATCCTCAGATGCGTTCCCTTCGACCCGAAATAACCAACGGTGACACCCAACGTCGGAGTCACCTCGCGCTGGATGTTGAGGTTCCACGATTGGACGTATGCATTGTCGAAGCGCTGGTCGACCGACGCCGGCGCGAGTCCGCTCGCTTGCGCAGAGGTCAATGCCGTCGCAAAAGTCGTTCTGGCACTGCTGTTGGCGGGCACGAACAATACCGGCGTAGCTAACGGAGGATTTGCGGTCTCGCCGGTTACTACGTTAGTGACCGGCTGATCGGCGAGAATCGCATAGCCGCCGCGAATCGACGTCTTGCCGTTGCTCCAGGGATCCCAGGCAAATCCAACTCGAGGTTGAAAGTTCTTGTTGCTGGTGTGATAGATCTGATCGACTCCCGATCCGACTCGCACCAGCGAATCGCTCGCCGGATCAAATAACACAAAGCGATCGAACTTCTCGGTCGGCGACATCAACCAGTCATAGCGGAATCCAAGCTCGAGAGTGAGATTTGGTTTCAGCTTGAAATTATCCTGCACAAACCCGCCCAAAGCGCCGGTCGCAATGCTGCTGAACGAACCCCCAAGTGTGATGTTGAATGCGTTCGCTCTCCCTGCGATGAAATCGGCGATGTTGGCAAAACCGAACGTCCCGGTATCCTGATTGAAGTTGTTGTTGTAGAAGCGTCGGAACTCAGCACCAAACTTCAGCGAGTGGCGTCCGCGCAAGTAACTCAGTGAGTCCGAAAAGACCACTGTCGTGTCACCGCGCCCCTGCGGGAACCCCGACGGACCTCCGAAATTGAAATTAGATCCTGAGACGTTGATCTGAGGAAGACCCAGCTCCTGGTTGACTCCGTTGTTGATTCCCAGATCGGCAGGATTGAGCACCGCATTTGGCGAGAACGTGATGTGAATTCGATTGAAACCAAACCTCGCCTCGTTCACAAGCGATCCGCCAAACGTGTGCACTTCGTTGAGAGTGAATATCTGGCGATGAGACTGGCGCGTGTCGCCAAACCCCGGGATCGTGTTGCCCTGCAACGTCGGCTCTCCTCGCTGGTCCCGTTGAAAAGCGTAGTACCCGTGGAGTCGATCGTTCTTACCAAAGATGTGACTTACATCTCCAGTCCACTGATCGATGTTCACCGGAGCAGTGGCTGAACCAACGAACGCCGGACCCCCAGTCGCAGTCAGTGCATTTGCGTGCGGAACAAGATCCAGCAGTTTCAGGACCACCGGATCAGTTACTTGAGCTCGCTGTGCATCGCTGAGAACAGTGCTGTTTATCGCCAGTCCCTGGCGCTGTCGCAATCCTTCATAACTAAAAAAGAAAAAGGTTCGATCCTTGTAGATTGGGCCACCGAGTGCGCCGCCAAACTGATTGCGCTTGAAGGGCGGCTTGGTGCTGTTGAAAAAGTTCCGAGCATCGAGGGCCTCATTGCGAATGAACTCGAACGCTTCGCCGTGGAAATCATTTGTTCCGGATCGTGTAGCAATGTTCACAATCGCTCCGGAATTGCGACCGTACTCGGCGCTGAAAGTCGAATTGTCGACCTTGAACTCCTGGACGGTGTTGATCGACGGCTGGAACGTGATCTGGTTCTGCACCATATCATTCAGGTTCACGCCGTTGATCATGAAGTTCACGGTATCTTCTCGATTACCTGCGGTGTTAAAGGCGAACGATCCTTGCCCCCTGAGCGGGGCGGTCAGGAACCCGTTCTGCGGAGGAGTGACAGAACCTGGGATCAAAAGACCAAGGTCAACAAAGTGACGGCCGTTGAGCGGGATCTCCTGGACAGTCTTTTGATTGATCACCTGGCCGACTGTGGAGGTCGATGATTCAACCATCGGAGCCTCGCTCGTAACGCTCACTGATTCGGAGGCGCCTCCGATGGTGAGCGGTATGTTCTGAACCGCCGTCTGGCTAACTTCGAGTTGTAGCGAGTTAACGACGGCGGTTTGAAATCCCTGGGCTCGCACTTCGATACGGTACGTGCCTACCGGAAGGGCAGCGACCTGGTAGTTGCCAGACGAATCGGTCTGGGTTGTTCGCTCGATTCCGGTGGCTTGATTGTGGACGGTTACTTTGGCATTGGCGACGATCGCGCCCGAGGGATCAGTAACGGTTCCCTGGAGCGTGGCGGTAGATTGCGCAAAAGCTATAGGGCAGATGTTGGTTAGTAGTAGCAGTGTCAACGCAAAGGCAAGTCGCCTTAAGCGGTAGGGTCTGTTTCGCATGTGTTTCTCCTTCAGATGAGCGAATGGTTAACGGACGAATGGGCGATGAGGAACGCCGTGTTTAAATTTTGCTCGGTTCCTGTGACCGTAGAACTTACGTCTTCCTCGAACGTGTGAGTGTGCTCGGCTTCGATATACGGTTAGCGTTCAACGGGGCGTATATCGATGGCCTTAGAATACCACGACTCGTAATAAACAGAAACGACTGTTTTGATTTGAGAAGAATGGTCGGGCGGGGCCGTCTTGCACCGCAATCGAGGGAAAGCCAAGCGTCGAGTTTGCTTAACGCCCGCCGCCTGGGGAAGTCGAGCGTTTCTAATCCAGAAGACAAGCAGCAGGGGTCCTACACGCAGTTGAAGGTAATCAGTCAGCAACTATCAGACTGGCTAGCAGCGGGATCATCAATTCGTGATGGCCAATGAACGAGAACCCGCGGCCGCTTCCCGAAACTGGACGGCGAACAACGTTTGTAAGCGGGCGATACTGCTGTATGAAATCAAAATTCGCAGTGAAAAAGTTCTGCAAACTAAATCCGAGATTGCGCACCACCGTTACCGTTTTCAAAAACACTTCAGGGAGCACCACGGCCGAACCAAGATTCAGATAAATTCCTCCGCCATCAAGCTCCCTCACCAACGAACACAACAGCCGAAAATCGAGCAGACTGGTTTGCCCGATGCTCGCTCCATCAGCAGACGGATGTATGTGCACGATGTCGGTGCCAATTGCAACGTGGACCGTTACCGGCACTCGAGCTTCGTAGGCGGCACACAGCAGAGACTTGTCGGCATGCGCAGGTTTCATCGACTGAAGCTGGCGGCCAATCGCTTCGCCCATTCCTATGTTGTCCCGCGCTCCCGATATGACCCCCTCGTTGATAATTCTTCCGGTCTCTTCCGCCATTCCGAAGCCACCGCTGCCAAGAGTCGCATCTACGTCTTCCGAGGTTGCCCCGACAAGCGCGATCTCAAAATCATGGATCATCGCCGAACCGTTCATCGCTACCGCAGTGACAAATCCGCGGCGCATCAGATCTATCAGCACCGGAGCCAAACCGGTCTTGATTACGTGACCGCCCAGCCCAACGATGATTGCGCGGCCTCGAGTTCGCGCGTCTCGCACCAGACTCGCGAGTTCGCGCAGATCGCGGGCGGCAAGGATGTTTGGCAATCGTTCAACAAAATCCCCGATCAATTCTGGAGTAGCCGGCGACGCAAAGTCATCGGTAGTCACTTTGCTTGGTCTCGATGACAACGGATAAGTGTTTAGACCGGAAAGATCGATGGGTTTAGTTGGGTATCGAGACATAATTGAGCGAAACACGACTACACAAATTCGTCTAAGCGGCTGGCCGAGCACTTACGAGAGGCTCGCGATTCGCGGGGTCCTGGTCATCGTTGCGAACCGTACAGCTCATCCTCGACCAACTCGCAAAGAATGTGTCCAATTGTGATGTGCGTCTCCTGAATTCGCTGCGTCGAATTCGATTCGACGACCAACGGTACATCAACTGCAGTCGCCAATGGTCCTCCACCTCGCCCCGTAAGAGCGATCGTCCGCAGACCCAACTCGCGCGCGGCTTCGACAGCTTTCAGTACGTTTGGCGAAGTGCCGCTCGTTGAAATTGCTATCGCAACGTCGTTTGGCGCGCTCAACGCTCGCAGCTGACGTTCGAACAGCTCAACGAATGAAGAGTCATTTGCAACGGAGGTAATTATCGAAGTGTCGGTGGTCAGCGCAATCGCGGCAATCGGTGGCCGATCGTAGTTGAGTCGATTCACCAGCTCGGCGGCGATATGTTGGGCATCTGCGGCCGAACCTCCGTTACCAAATATCAAAACTTTGCCGCCCGCGCGAACGCTTGCGATTATGAGCTCGGCAGCTCGAGCAACCACTTCGGCGTGAGTATCGAAAAACTTCCGTTTGGCTTCGATACTTTCCTCGGCAATTTTTTTTATTCGCTCGATCATTTCAGCGGCCTAGTTTATTTAACGAAAATTGATAAAACAAGTTAACCCGCCTCTGAATGCACTGCTTAGCACACAGCGAGAGACGACGCATCGAAGAATCATGTTTGAAAGACTCTGATCGAGAAGAAGAGATGGATGTCCGTCGCCAGCTTCGAGTGCCTGGTCACAATTGTGAAGAACACATTTGAATCCGCTCGCCGGATGTCCCGCGTGATCCCGTTCGGACCATTCAGCAGTGTCCGGCTCGTCGGACGAACTGGAAGCTTTACGAGACACCGCATTGCTTTTTATTTTACCTCACCAGTTGTGGTAAAAGGTCAACGACAAGCCGTCGAGCTTGTGTCCACTTAGTCCCGACTTTTCGCTCTATCTTGAAATTACGGAGGCATCCAATGAAACACCAGGAGTCTGCGCAGGAAACGTTACCTTTGAGCCATAAGACCGGATTAAGCCGAAGAAGTTTTGTTAAATCTGCGGCAACTATAGCGGCCGTGGCTTCGACGGTTCCGCTCGAGCCGCTGCTCGGCGACACAAAAACCGTCGTCGAGGCGGCGCCAAGCGGAAACAGCAGTGCCGCGAATCGGATGAACGATTGTTTTAACTATCGCAAGAACGCCGCCCAGGCCGAGAGGATCAATGTAGGAACTCAGGCAGACAATGGAGACGCCGTCAGGTTCGCGGACTTCAGTGGCAACTATAGCAAGGCTCTGTTGCATGAAAGTCTTGGTGTACCGAATCGCGCCTCGTGGCTCAGCCTTAGAAATGCCTGCACATCCGGCAATGCTGCTGATTTCGAGAACATTATCGTAGGTAGTCCCGGTGGCGGCGGGAACTCGAAATTGAACGGCCCTCAGGGTGCGCTCGCGTTTGACTTGGAAGGACTCGACTCACATTGCACCGTCATCCCTGCTGCACCAAGCGTGACAAGCGCTCAAACCGCCGCTGAACAGGTAGAGCACTACTGGGGCTCGCTGTTGGCCGACGTGCCCTTCAGTGAATATGCGACCAATGCGCTCGCAGCACAGGCCATCAGTGACTTGAACAATCTTTCGTTCGTCAGAAGCCCCGCCAATAATCAATTGCCCTATCCAGTAACGCCGCAGAATCTCTTCCGCGGTCAGTTTGTTCCGGGTGATGGTAACGTCCAGGGGCCTTACATATCACAATTCATGATTCAGCCGACATTCTACGGCGCGCAGTCTCTCGATCAGAAGTATCAGACATTCCTGCCGGTCGGCGCTGGTGGAAGCGACTACCTGACAACAGTCGGGGAGTATCAGCTGGTCCAAAATGGCGGAAACTCCGGAAGGACGTTAGCATTTGATCCCACTTTTCGGTATTTGCGTAGTGGTCGTGATCTCGCCGCGTACACGCATGTGGACGTGCTCTATCAGGGTTATTTCGTTGCGTTCCTTGTGCTGGCTGGATTGGGTGCTGCGCGTAATCCGGGCAACCCGTACAATGGGTCAACGACGCAGAAGGGCTTTGGCACTCTTGGTGATCCTGACGCGGCAGCAACGCTCGCGGAGATGGCGACCCGCGCGCTCAAGGCCTCCTGGTTTCACAAGTGGATCAAAGACCTGCGGATGCGACCCGAAGAATATGGAGCACTGGTGCATGCTCGTAAGACCAATGCCAGTCCAATGCCTCAAGCCGCAGCAGCATTGCATAGCGACATCTTGAACTCGGCAGCGTTGCCGTTGATCTTTTCGAAATATGGCAGCTATCTGCTGCCTCAGGCATTTCCGGAAGGTTCCCCAACGCATCCCTGCTATCCGACAGGACACGGCACTGTTGCCGGCGCCTGCATTACGCTTCTGAAATTCTTCTTTAACGGTAGTCAGAAAATTCGACCTCTGCTGGTGACCGCCGGACGTGATGTCTATGAGCCTAGCCCTGATGGATCGTCGCTGAACACCTACTCGGGGACCGATAGGGACACCCTGGATATCAACGGCGAATTGAATAAGCTGGCTCACAACGTATCGATTGGCCACGGGATTCATGCCGGCATTCATTTCCGCAGTTCAACGTACTGGTCGATCCTGCTGGGGGAACAGGTCGCGCTCAGTGTGTTAGCTGACCGAGCCAAGTCTTACAACGAACCGTTTACCATCAACATAACGAAGGTCGATGGCGCGATTGCCACGATCACAAACCAGTAGAACCTCTTTTGTCAGATAAAAGCCCGCGTCTGCGGGCGCAAGCGTTAACCGACCGCGAAGCCGTAGGGTCGTCCGGTGAACGTCCTGTCTTGTCCCAGGCTTGGATTACACGCGCGGCCCGCATCGCCGAACCGGGCTTGGTTCATTCGCCGACATTTCCCGCGGACTCGCCGCGGACTATGCGCTGTCGCCGGTGAAGTAGGCTTGCGTGTTGGTTTGAAAAACATCACGTTTCAGAAACTCAGATCGAGATTGTTACAATGTGGTCCAAAACGAACTTAGAACCGACGGAGGAAGAACTTGTTCAAGGTTGCGCTTGTCGGAACACACGGAGTTAATAAGACCACGATTGCTTATGAGCTCGCCGGCGCACTGAAGCGCAAGGGACGCACCGTTGAGTTGCTCACCGAAATCGCCCGCGAATGTCCCTTCCCCTTGAACGAGCAGGCCACGCGCGAAGCATATCAATGGATAATAGCTCGTCAGGTGCAATTGGAAATCGAGAAGCTGCCTCGGGCCGACGTGCTGGTTTGCGATCGATCGGTGCTAGATAACTTTGCCTATTACGTGCGCCGGTATGGAAGCACAAGCGAGGAAGCTCAGGCGCTCGCGTCTTACTGCCGATCGTGGATCGGCACCTATGATTTGCTCGTTAGGCTTCCGATTGTAGCGGCACTCGCACCGGATGGTTTCCGATCAACCGATTCAGATTTCCAGCGCGAGATCGATGAATTGTGCGATACGTTGTTTGAAGACGCTTACGGCGAAACTTCTCACCCCGTTTACACTCGAGGAGCGATGTCGGCAAGTGAAATCGCCGACTTGATTGTGAGCATGCGCGTAGATGCCGTAACGCAAAGCGCGGTATGAAATGAAAATTACCGAAGCAATCAAAACCGTAGTTAGCGGCATGGATCTGTCGGCTGAGCAGGCGGAGGCTGTGCTCGAACAGATCATGACCGCACAATGTACCGATGCTCAGATCGCATCGCTGCTGACCGCGCTTCGGATGAAGGGTGAAACCGTCGCGGAGTTGACCGGGTTCGCGAAGGTAATGCGTCGCAAGGCCGCGCGCGTCAAGCCGCATAGGTCAGTTGCCGCCGAGATCGCAGACACCGATCGAGATGCGCTCATCGATACCTGCGGCACCGGTGGCGACGTCAGCGGCAGCTTCAATGTTTCGACTGCTGCTGCTTTCGTAGTTGCCGGCGCCGGAGTGCGAGTCGCAAAACACGGCAACCGTTCGGTGTCTTCACAATGTGGCAGCGCCGATGTCGTTGAAGCGCTCGGTGTGAAAATCGAACTGGCGCCCGAACGAATCGGTGAGTGCATTGACGAAGTCGGTATTGGGTTTCTGCACGCGCCGCTGCTCCACAGCGCAATGAAATACGTCGCGCTCGCGCGGCGAGAGATGGGTATTCGGACGATCTTCAATATGTTGGGCCCGCTTACAAATCCAGCGGGCGCGAATGTGCAGGTAGTGGGAGTCTATGCGGCGCACCTGACCGAATTGCTGGCGCAGGTGTTGGGTGAGTTGGGAAGCCGCCGCGCGCTCGTCGTACACGGAAGCGACGGACTGGATGAAATTTCGATCACCGCTAAGAGCAAGGTTACAGAGCTGAATAACGGCAACTTGAGCACATACGACATCTCCCCCGAAGACTTTGGGCTCCGACGGGCATCCCTGGCGGAGATTCAGGGTGGTGATGCGCAGCAGAACTGCGAGATCATTCGCGGGGTGCTTCGCGGGACGCCCGGAGCTCGACGAGATATAGTTTTGTTAAATGCGGCTGCAGCGCTCGTCGCAAGCAACAAAGTTATCGATTTGAGTGAAGGAGTGTCGGCAGCTGCGTCTTCGATCGACAGCGGGCGGGCTATGCAAAAACTCGAGAGCCTGATCGAGTTTACAAATCGGCTGGACTAGAGCTCAGGCTCTTCCGAAGAACAACCAACGCCTCTTCTTTTGCGGGATCGTAGCCACTGGGTTGACCGGGATCGATCTTCCTTCGACCACCGCGGCTGGGTTCCTCTGAGCCATCGCTTGCGCGTAATCGTCGCCCACAATCTCAGCAGTGGCAGCCACCGCCACGGACATCCCGGGCAATCGATTGCGAGAATTGTGGCAATCGCTCGCGATGAAGTGGATCAAACCGTTCTCGAGCAGGACGCGGGCGGTCTGCTGCACCTTCTTACCGAACTGACCGGTTATCGATCCGGTATCCATTTGCCCAAGCACGCCGATTGATACGAGCTCGTAGAAACGTTCGGGTTCGGACATCAGCATCATGTTGCGTTCGGGGTGCGCGATAATCGGCGTAATCTGGTTGCTAAGCAGTTCAAACAGAGGGTGCTCGCTTCCGGGCGGCACGACTGCGTGCGGAAATTCCACGAGAGCGTAAGGTCCTCCGTCGATCGTGGGCGCGGTGCGCGTCTGGCAGATTTGTTTAACTACCTCGTGCGTAAAGCGCAGTTCGCAGCCCAGGACGATTCTCGGTTTGCCTTTGAGTTCTTTGTTCAGTTCGTCGACTTTCGCGCGGAGGAAATCAGGATGATGAGTTTTATGGGTACCATCGTGAGCGTGAGGTGTGGCGACCATGATCGAAACGCCGTCATCGGCTGACATCCGGCACATTTCCACGGATTCGTTGAGACTGTGCGAACCGTCGTCGACCTGGGGCAGGATGTGGCTATGAATATCGACCATATGTGAGGGACTCTGAAGCATACTACGACAGATGCGGAAGTCTCGACAATCTTACCACTGGTTCTTAAAACAATACGTACAGATGTTATCAGACATTAACGTCCACCGATTGCTTCCGTTGAATTTTTTCGCCTTTCGAGGTTTGCGGTCACACTGCCCTAAAAGAGATGACCGTTTAAGAAGCTGCTGACTGCGAGCTATAGTCGGGTTTGATCTGTGGATATTGGAAAGACCGGTGCCGGACACTGCTTTTCTGCTATTCGCATTGGTGGTGATTCAGGGGTTGATCCTGGAATGGAGGAATGCCCTCCGATTGGGGAAGGCTCATTGATCTCGCTCTAACGCGAGTTTGAGATTTTAAGAAACTCTGGGTTTGGCAGTGTGAGGAACCCAGCGGAAGCGAACAGGCGGTTAGCGCTGAGTCTCCCAGATCACTCCTCTGCATACAACTTTACGAATCATTATCATACCTCCGTTTACGTTGACTGTTTCTATCACCAGTCCGATCTACAAGCTTTAGTCTGGGGTGAACATACAAACCGGGTGCCAGCCCACTGAGTCGCTTCTCGGAGGAGCCTCAATCCGTTATTTTTAAGATAGATACAGTTGGATAAAGGAACGGTGCGAAACGGACTTTACTGCAAATGATCGGTCAGATTGATTCGGCGATTCGGTCACTATGAAGTGCTGAGTGCTGAGTGATGAGTCCTGAGCAGCTCGGAAAGTGCTAAGTGCCAGGGAAGGCTCAGTTCGCTAACTCCCGTGGCATCGAGAACCTGCCTAACTGCTCAGCACTCAGCACTCAGCACTTCTTTTTCCGCTCTCAGCACTTCTTTTCTACTTGAAACTTTTTCCTCGCTCGCGACACTGACTGTTGAGCACATCGCTGTCGTCGCACCCAACGGAGCTCTAACATTCATCTCTTGGAGGAGTTTAACCAATGAAAAGACAGATCATTACGGCCTTGGCGTTCATCGCGTTGCTCGCAACTTCGTCCGGAGCGCAGGAAGTCATCAAAGGCGAGTGGATGGGTCGGTTCGAGAACAATAAGTTCTGGATCCAGGTCAAATCATCAACGTCGCATGATAACTCGACGTTCAGCTCTACCTTCGATCTTATGCTCGACAAGGTCGCCGGCCTCACCTCATCCAGTCGCGATGTCAACCCGCTTCACTTCGAGCTCACGAGAGATGCCGGAGTGCTCGTGTTTGACGGGTTGATGAAGAACGGCAATGCAATCGGCGACTATCAACTCACTGTTAGTCGAGATTATGTCAACGGGATGCGAGCATTGGGTTACGACGGGCTCACCAGTGATCAGCTTTTGCGGTTAGCGGTTCGCGATGTCACTCGGGCGTATGTAAAAGAAATGAAGGCCGGCGGGTATCAAGACGCGTCGATCGATCAAATGATCAGGCTACACAATCACGACATCAATACCGCGTACATCGCCGAGATGAAGACGCTTGGATTTGGTGCGCTCTCGGTAGATCAGATAGTCCGTCTGCACAACCACGAAATCAACGGAGCATTCGTCCAGGAGATGAAGGCCGCGGGCTTTAACGACCTCTCGGTCGAGCAACTCGTAAGACTCCGCAACCACGAAATAAGCTCATCGGTTGTCAGGTCGTTTGCCGATGCGGGCTACAAAGACATGTCAGTCGAACAAATCATTCGCATGCAAAACCATTCGGTGACGGGGGACTACATCCGAGAAATGAAGGCGATCGGCTACGGCGATTTGTCTGCGGAATCTGTGATCAGATTGAAGACTCACGATGTGACGCCATCATTCATCAAGCAGCTAATCGAGTCCGGCCACAAAGATCTGTCGGCCGAGGATTTGATTTACATCCACGATCACGGCGTCGACGCGTTCAATCAACGACAAATGAGGCGCGCCAGATAGGAAACGCCTGCCGCAGCGTAACGAATCCCACCAACACAGTTGCTGGATCGTTCACGCTCAGCCTACAAAGCGAGACGGCGGCCCCCCGAGTTTCTTCAAGATTTCTCAAATGGGAACTAGCGAAAAATCCGGGGGCGGGCGTTCTTGCGCTTTGCAGGTAGATCCTGAACGATCCACCAACTGCGTTGGTGGGATTGGTAAGAAGTCGTTCTGACTTTTCGTTCGAACGAAAACGCTTATTCAATCGACACATCAAACGCTATCGGATCGTGGTCCGATAGCGTTTCGCCTTTGTGGGTGAGCCCCGGAAACGTTTGAGCGCTAATGCTCGCGACTCCAGTCTCGGGATCGACAACTTCGCCAGCACCCAACGCTCGCAGACCGCGAGCCGCCAGCCAGTCAAGCCGAAATTCCAACAGTATTCCTTCGGGCGGTACTCGATGTCTGACCCACCATCTAATAGGCCCCGGCAATGTGGCGGTGTCATCCAGATTCGAGACGATTGTCCGACTCGTAGCTTTTCGATCATTGAAACCGTCGGTCTCATAACCGAATCTTGCGAACTCCTGAATCGCCGGTTCCCTAAACTCGGGACTGTTGAGTCGACTTCGAAGGCGCTCCTGGTCACTGCCCAGAATAGTTGCAGTATTCCTAATCGTCCGAAGGGTAGTCCCGCGAGCGAACGTATGAGTGTTGAGATCACCGCCGACGATCACCGGCGTATTCGCAGCGACACGATCCTCCAGATGTTTCAGCATCGCGCTCATCTGGTTTCCTCGACAACGCGGAGTGCCGACGACATCCAAATGCGTGTTCCCAATCGCGATCTTGCGCTCGTTGATTTCGACATCGAGAAATATTCCGATTCGACCGCCAATCCGTCTCTCTTTGCTCTCGAAGTTGTTCTCACATCGGGGAAGCCGCACTATCTCGGGATCAGACAGAGCGTAACGAGTCATTATCGCGTTGCCATGTAGAGCGTTTGTGTTCTCCCCTGGAAGATTGGCTTCAGCGCCCACGCCTTTTGTCAGCTCAAGATACTCAACGCCAAAAACGGCATTAGCCTGCAGCGCGCGGCTGAGATCCGCTGCGACGTCCAGATTCGCCGACCGAGTCATTCCGTCATCAAGCTCATTCAGCAACAGCAGATCCGCAAATCGCAGAATCGGATGCTCGTTGAGTACGTTTACTATCCCTTCAAAGCGCGAGCCGCGCTCGATATTCCATTCGACAACTCTCAGAAATGCTCTGAGTCGCGGGCTCGCATTTGGACACGGGTAGATCCTGGGCGCGTTGAGAAGCTGAAGAATCGCCGGCTTCTGCACCCGAAAAAACTCCGATCTCCGTAGTTGTTCGAAAGTGACGAAGCGCTTTAGCTCTTCGACGAGTTGCTGGTTTGCGTTGGAGAGTTCTGCGGTCGGAGAGGTCATCGTTAGTAGGGTCGAATAAAACCTAACACGGCCGGACCAAGAACGACCACCGACTGAGCAACCAATGACAAGGGTTTGCACTCTAAGGCCCTGCGCGGTCACATCGTTTTTGGTATGCTCGAAATCACCAGGATTCTTTTCCCACGCTGGCGATGGTTTCGTCTGAACATCTCGCGTATCAAACGAAAATCGCCGGTTTGGGAGTTCGGAATTCGATTGAGGAGTACCCGATGGAGACTGTGGCGGTAGAATCCAGGCCGATCTATAGGCAGGTTGAATTCTACCTGTTTTGCGTCATCAGCTTCTCAGCTAAGTCGCTGTTGTTGATCGGTCTCCCTTATCGCGAGTGGCCGGTAAACACATTTTATACCTGCTCATTGTTGTTGTTCTTTTACTGCTTCTTCCGGTTTCGTCAGAATCTGCGAGCTCCGATCCTGGTGATCTTTTGTCTGGCGGCCGCGGTCGCCGCGGATGTCCTTGGGAACAAACTCGGACTGTACGGTCATCCGTTCGGACCGCTGCGAGACTATGACGAATTCGCTCATTTCACTGGTTCGGGGTTTTCGGCGGTGGCGGCGTTCTGGTTGCTGCGGGCCGGCACTCAACGAATGGGCCTAAAGTTATCGAGCGGCTTGCTCGGGTTCCTTTCGACTTCGGTAGCGTTCACCTATTGCGGCTGGTACGAAATTCTCGAGCTGTGGGACGAATACTATTGGAGCGGGTTTGAGCGAATACACACCTGGGATGACACACCGAACGATCTGTTCTACGACTTCCTCGGCGTCATCGCGTTCATCGCTGTCGCGGCGTTGATCTTCGAGGCAAGGGATCGGCTAAGCAAATCGCCTCGGATAGAGTTGGAACCGATTCGCCTGCGCAACGCAATGAGTAAGCTGCCGACTGACTTGTTGATCTTTTTTGTAACGGCCGTCGCATTCGGGTTGTGTTGCTGGGTCGAGATATTCCGGATGTTTGATCAGCGCTGGTCAGGAAGGATTCATCTGGTGGGGAACCGCGACTCGGCAATCTTCCTGGAGTGGGAGCTGGCATCCTGCGTCGTCGGCGGCGTGATCCTGGTTGTCGCGACGAAGCTTGCAAGCCGAAAGAGAAGTGCTGAGTGCTGAAGAGGAAGTGCTGAGTTCTGAGTGCTGAGCAGATGCGGCAGGGATCAGCGACAGGAAAGTTACCAAAAGGTTAGATAATGTTTGTAGACAGGTTCCGTCCGGTATACGGATCATGTTTGTAGACAGGGCCGTCCGGCATACGGATCATGTTTGTAGAACATGTTTGTAGACACTCCCGCCTGTGCACTTCATCACTTGGCGGAAAAGTCAGAGGGCAAAGAAGTCAGCGCTCAAGGTCAAACTGCACCATTGAGCACTAACAGTTCTTTGCCCTCTTTTTTACTGAGTCTTGCCGAATCTGCTCAGCACTCAGGACTCAGCACTCCCTTTTCAGCACTCAGAACTCAGCACTTCTTACTGTCACGCATCGAAATACATCGAGAACTCGATCGGGTGGGGACGCATTCGCACCGGGTTGATCTCGTGTCCTCGTTTGTAATCAATCCAACGCTCGATCAATCCCTCGCTGAACACATCATTCGCCAATAAGAAATCGTAATCGCTCTCGAGCGCCTGCAAGCTCTCTTCAAGCGAGCCCGGCATCGACGGCACGTTCTTCAGCTCTTCGCGCGACAGATCATAGATGTCCTTATCCAGCGGCGGACCCGGGTCGATCTGATTCTGAATTCCATCGAGACCTGCCATCAACATCGCCGAGAACGCCAGATACGCATTGCACGAAGGATCAGGCGGGCGGAACTCCAATCGCTTCGCTTTCGGACTTTGCGAGTACATTGGTATGCGCACCGCGGCCGAGCGATTTCGGCTCGAATATGCAAGATTAACCGGGGCTTCGAAGCCTGGCACCAGCCGTTTGTAACTGTTGGTCGTCGGGGCAGCGAACGCCGCTATCGCTCTCGCGTGTTTGAGCAGGCCTCCGATATAGTGCAGCGCCATCTCAGAGATCCCCGCGTACTGATCTCCAGCAAACAACGGTTTTCCATCCTTCCAAATCGACTGATGGCAATGCATGCCGTTTCCGTTGTCGCCGTAAATCGGCTTAGGCATGAACGTCGCCGCCTTGCCGGCCGCCATCGCCGCATTCTTGACCGTGTATTTGAACACCATCAGATTGTCCGCGGTGGTCAGAAGAGTGTTGTATCGAAAATCGATTTCACACTGACCGCCGGTCGCGACTTCGTGATGATGACACTCAACAGATATTCCAGCTCGACGGAGCAGCGTTGCGATTTCCGATCTCAGATCCGAGATTGAATCGAGCGGTGGCAACGGCACGTATCCTTCTTTTGGTCTGATGTGGTAACCGTGACCATTCGAGCCGCCGCGTTCCGAGGACGTGTTCCATGGCCCTTCCATCGAGTCGACCGCGTATCCCGACGTGTGACCTTCATTATGAAAAGAGACCTTGTCGAATATGAAGAATTCGGCTTCGGGTCCAAAATAGACGACGTCGCCAAGACCTGTGAATTTCAAATAATCCTGCGCCCGTTGCGCGACCGCGCGCGGGTCAAGCCAATACCCGTCTTTTGTTATCGGATCGAAGACGCTCGAAATAAGACACAGCGTCGCGGGCTTCATGAACGGGTCAATCCAATATCGAGAAGAATCAGGGATCAACAACATGTCAGATTCGTTTATTGCCGCCCAGCCGCGAAGGCTCGACGCATCAAACCCGACACCGTTTTCAAATGAATCGACGCTGAATTCTTCGATTGGAATGGTCAGGTGATGCCATTGTCCGAGCAGATCCGTGAATCTCACATCGACAAATTCGGCTCCGTGCTCGGCGGCAAATTTTAGTGCAGCTTCTGCGCTCATAGATCCTCCATGGATTTCGTAGTTGTTTTGCCCTCAAAAGAACGAGGCGGTCGACCTACCAATTTTGGGTCAGGCCGGTTCGAAGTGGGATTGCGGGGGCTATCCACTCAAAACCGAGACTCAAAATTGGTAGGTCGACCGCCGTGTCACCCACCCCTTTTACTCCAAGATTTCTGATTTGTAAAATCTATTCTTTTTATGCTAGCTATAAACGCTGTTTATCGACAGAAGAGGTTACGAGATATGGAGTTATGGCAACTGGAGGTATTCACCGCGGTCGCAGAAGAGAAGAGTTTTTCGAGAGCCGGCCAGCGAATTCGGCGAACTCAACCCGCGGTGAGCTCCGCGGTCAAGCTGCTGGAGAGCGAACTCGGTGAGCCGCTGTTCGACCGCTTGGGCAAGAACATCAGATTGACCGAAGCAGGCGATCTACTGTTCGATTACTCAAAAAGGCTCCTCGGTCTTCGAGAAGAGGCGCTGCTGGCAATCGGCGAGCTGCGCGGTTTGAGCCGCGGGACGCTCAGACTCGGCGCAAATGAGACAACCTGCTTGTATCTTCTGCCGGACGTACTTGCAGCCTTCAAACAGTCGTACCCTCACGTTCAGATCGACATCCAGCGTGCGATCACCAGCTCGATAACCGAGCGGGTAGTCGATGGCGAACTCGATTTTGGAATCGTCACGCTTCCGGTCAAAAACGCTAAGCTTCAAACCATCACGATCCATCGCGACGAGATGGCTCTGATAGTCGGTCCGACGCACGCACTGTCCTCGCGGCGTTCGGTCAGGATGGCAGATCTCGAGAACGCGCCCTTCATCCTTCACAAGATCGGAACTACGACTCGCGAGCGGCTGGTGAAACATTTCCACGACGGCGGAGTCAAACTGAATGTCACGATGGAGCTCGCTTCAATTGAAACGATCAAGCGATTCGTGTCGATCGGCCTGGGCATTTCGATCGTGCCTCGTCTCTGCATCGCCAGAGAGCTCGAGGATGGGAGCTTGCGAGCGCTTGCGATCCGCGACGCGAAGTTTCAGCGAAAGCTCGGCTTGATCTACAACAACAATCGATATCAATCCAAGGCCGCCCGCGCGTTTCTCGAATTGATTTCGGGCCGCGTAGCGGTCTCCTATCGGTAGCACGCGTCGCCAAGGCAGACCCGGGCCGCGTAGCGGTTACCTCGTTGCATCCACAACCGATATAACGACAACAGGTAACCGCTACGGGGCCCCGGATCTGCCTTCGCGACACGTCCTACCGATAGGTGACCGCGACGCGGCCGAATTCGTGATTGGACCTCGTTGACTTTTCCAAAAGCGGGCGGTAGTTTGGAACTTAATAAATCGGTGCCTCTCACGGACAGCACGCTGATCAACTTCACAACGGGGTTTGATGGGTCTCAATCATAAAGTCATTTTTGGCATGAAACTCAGGCAGTTTCGGGAGCAGGCGGGTTTATCGCTCACCGATCTTGGAGGTCGGATAAATCTTTCAACCTCCTATTTGACTGAGATTGAGCACGGCAAAAAGTATCCCAAGGCTGAGAAGATTGCCCGAATGGCCGAAGCCCTCGGCCGAAACTACGACGACCTCGTTTCGATTCGACTCGACGAACAACTAAGCCCGCTATCGGACTTCCTTGCCTCTCCGGTCCTGCACAACTTTCCCTTTCACCTGTTTGGGATTTCGCCGGCCCAGGTGGTCGAGCTGATGACGCGTCAGCCGCTGGAAGCCAGCGCGCTCGTGAACGCGCTAATCGGAATTGCCGAGAGCTACAACATTGGGGTCGAGCATCTCTATCGCTCCGCGCTGAGGTCGTACCAGGAACTCCACGAGAACTACTTTCCTGATATCGAACGCGCGGTCGATGAATTCATCCGCGAAGCGACAATCACTTCCGGTCGAACACCGACCTACGCGAACCTGCGTTCGTTGATCGAAAAGATGTTCGACTACCGTCTCGACGAACAGCAATTGAATCAGCATCCCCGGCTCCATCACTTTCGATCGGTTCTCGTTTCCAAGAAGGGGAGCGCTCCGACTTTGCTTGTGAATCCGGCGTTGAGCGAACGACAGAAGAAGTTCATTTTGGCCCGTGAAATCGGATACCAGGTCCTGGGTTTGCTGGATCGAGCGATGACTTCGGCGCCGGAGAAAGTGGATTCATTCGAACAGGTGTTGAATGACTTTAAGGCTTCTTACTTCGCCGGCTGTTTGTTGATCAATCGCGATCGGCTGCTCACCGATATCAAAGAGTTCTTTGCGTTGGATCGCTGGCAACCTCGACGCTTCAGAGACTACATCGACGAATATGAAGTTACGCCGGAAGTGTTTATGTACCGGCTGACTGAACTGCTGCCTGAGTACCTCGGGATCAGACTTCACTTCCTGCGGTTCAACCAGGAGGGTGCCGACTACCGGTTGGTTAAGCATTTGAACATGTCTCAAGTATTGATACCCGGCGGCACCGGTCTGGATGAACACTACTGCAGACGCTGGCTCGCGATTCGGATTTTGAATGATCTGCAACGCGAAGGATCTGGCAAAAAGAAATCGGTCGAGCCGATAGTGGGCATCCAGCTCTCGAGATTCGTAGACACCAACGAAAGATATTTGTGCGTAGCCATGGCGCGGCACCTTGCATTGAACCCCGCAGCTACGTCTTCGGTATCGCTTGGATTCCGATGCGACGATGAGTTTGAAAGAACGGTTCAATTCGCAACCGACCCCTCCATCACCCGTTTGGATATCGACGGGACTTGCGAACGCTGCCGGTTGACCGCCGCCGAATGCCAGGAACGATCGGCTCCCCCTCATCTGCTCAACCTCCAACGGCTCCGAAATGAGGTCGAGAGCGAATTGGCCTTGCTCTCCTGAACCTCGGACACATCGAACCAGTCGTCGACGAACCAGGTATTCCCTTGCATCCGTCAGGTTTCATTAGGGTTTGCGCCACGGAGTCGATTGATTTAGATTGAAAAGCCCGCGCCATTAGGTTATAAGCAAGAACTCCCAAGTTGTAAGCTAGAGCTCCCGAATCATTACACATTTGCACAATACGGGTTCCAGCTATGCGTAAATACCGCTTCCTCACCACCCTTGCATTAATTCTGCCAATGCTTCTTGCGCCGTTGAGCCGAGTTGCCGCGACAAAATCGCAGGGTCAACCTCCGTATGCTCCGGGCGAAGTAATTGTGAAGCTCAAAGCCGGCGCGCCACTGCTGGAGTCTGCAGCTGGCAATCAGAGGCTGATGAGCATTGCGCGGATGGCTGGTCACGACGACGGGAACGCGCTTGCCGAACAGCTGGTAACCGCTTCTTCAAAGCCACGAATCAATGAAATCATAAGCGATCGAGGTCTGGATCGCGTTTTCGTACTGAAGCTCAAAGCCGACACCGATGTGCGCGCGGTCGTGGAGGAGCTTCGATCCAGAGACGACGTCGAATATGCAGAGCCAAACTATCTGATCAAACCTGGG
>Ga0075425_100001867_pt1 | contig 20729 bp, 22 predicted proteins | sample SoiMethybrSBSTD4_FD_75300 | JGI IMG/M metagenome (GOLD analysis project Ga0075425, IMG submission 75300) | Bulk soil microbial communities from a Populus tree surrounding site in Tennessee, USA - Soil MetaG P. TD hybrid SBSTD4 | ecosystem: Environmental > Terrestrial > Soil > Tree plantation... | reverse complement strand
GTGAGCCCACCAGAATCCACCATGACGCGGGCTCGATACATCGTCGATCGTATCGGCGTTTGCATGATGATTGCGATGATTCGCGATCCAGGTGCTTGGCGCGCCGGAGCCGTTGAAACATGCGAAGAAAATGAGGATTTGTTCGACTACAGGATTGAGCTTGACCGCGCGATGAGCCAATGCGCGATGATAGCCAACCGTTGTCCCGAGTCCCCCGAACGATGCCATGGCAAGAGTTATCCCAAGTACCTTCCAGCCCGGAAACGGGTACAGGAAGAGGCCCATCACAGCCAGACCATGGAGTGCGATGATGTAAACCAGCACCCAGATGTTCTCTCCTTCAGATTTCCACCATGGCAAGGTCCACGGATGTTTTTCGGCGAGTAACGGTCGGCTCATCTATGCAAAGTCCTCCTGAAGACAGTGTTTTCCCGACTCTTAGAGTGCGGGTGTTCCTTGTTTATGTGGCTGATCTGAAATCAGGAGCGAAAGCCGAGCGATGAGGTTCCGCGGGATCTACTCGGAGCTGAGCTCCACACACATTCCAAAGACCCAGATACTAGCATGGAGCCCACTGTTGCTGCCGAGAAAACTTTGTCCGCGACCCGCCTTTTTGTGGTTTCATTGCGGTATGCAGATCGACACCCGGAAGTGCGTGGCGTGCGGCAATTGCATTTCTGTCTGTCCGATGGGGGCCATCGCCATCGATCCAGGCGTAAATCGTGCCCGCGTTAACAGCGATGAATGCGTCGAGTGCTACACCTGCTTTCGTGGCATGAGTATGGAAAGGCTCAACCCGACATTTGTTCGGACAATTCGCGGATTTTTGAAACTTTTTCGCCTGCGATTCGATCCTGAACCGGATGTCTGTCCGACTTCCGCGATCATACCTGATGAACTCGCGTGGCCCCGCGTCGTGCGTCGCGCATTTAGTGATCCGCTCGTGACGCACGAGAGTACGGGAGTGCACGGCCGCGGTACCGAAGAAGTGAAGACAAACGACGTGACCAGGCGCGTGGGCATCGGCGAGGTCGGCTACGTGGTGGAATTCGGCAGGCCAACCGTCGGCGTTCGCTTCAGGGATATCGAGAAGATGACGCGCGCTCTCGCCGGCATTGGAATTGAATTCGAGCCGAAGAATCCCGTCACACATCTCATGTCGGACGTCAAGACGGGCAAGCTGCGCGACGACATTCTCAATGAGAAGATCCTTTCCGCTATTGTCGAGTTCAAAACACGAATTGAAAACGTTCCAGCCGTGCTCAGCAAGGTTGATGAAGTTGCGAAAACGCTTCCAACCGTCGTTGCCCTTGGCGTCTCGACACGGTGCGCAGAGGACGGAGCCAGCGCGCTTGAACCGGTCCTTGCGGAAGAAGGTTTTTCGTTCGTGCGCGGCAAGACAAATCTCGGCCTAGGACGTGGGGCTAGTGGTGCATAGATGACGAATACACTTCATCGATACGGTTCCGGCGAGAGCTTCAAAGACGATTACATCGTCTTTGCGATTCCCGCCCGCGGCATCAATGACAAAGGTGCGGTTGAAAAGGAGCAGCGCTTTTTGGAGATCGCTCGAAAGCACAACCCCGTGAATATGGGCGACGCGAGCCATGGCGCTCTGTTTCGGCCCTCGAAGAGCCTGAATCCCCTCGTGCACTGGTACCGAAAGCTGACGCGCGACTTCGAAGCCGTGATCAAGGGGGTGTCGTGCCCAACGACGGTCGCCGCCGTTTTTGACAATCCCGATGCCGTTGTCGCTTTCGTAAGGGACCTGAGAGCGGCGGATCTGGGCCTGTCGATCAACATCAGCGGCGCGCTTGAAAAAGTTCAGGAATGCGCGCGGCGCGCCGGACTCGAACGTCATAGCGTCGAATACTCTCTTGGTTTTATCGGACAGACCGACCGCATGGCCGACCGCCGGACGCTCGAACTCTCGACAATGTGCGGCCATGGCATGCTGTCATTCAATCTCGTTCGCAAATTGATGGAATGGGTCAAACAGGGCCGGCGCACTCCCGAACAGGCCTCCACCACACTCGCCCGCTTCTGCAGCTGCGGTGTTTTCAACACAAGGCGGGCCTGCCGGCTGTTCGAAGAAGAATTGAAATAGCGGATTTCTTGATCGCCGGTCCCAGATGAGAGACACTGACGCTTCCATTTTTATTAAGGAGGGTTTGTGAAAAGAACGTTGTCCCTTGTTGTTGTGATGATGCTGTTCGCGCTTTCTGCGCATGCCCAACTGGCTCCGGCCGGCCCTGACAATGCACCGAAGGTCGGTGACATTGCTCCCGATTTCCAGGTGACTGCGGGTGGAAGAGGTGCGGCGGTGATGAACCTCAAGGATTACCAGGGAAAGAAGAAAGTCCTGGTCATGTTCTTTCCTGGCGCGTTCACGCCGGGTTGCACCACCGAATTCACAGAAGCCGGACAGTTCTATGACAAGCTGACCGCGCTGAACATCGTCATGCTTGGCGTTTCCGCAGATCTGCCGGGCGCTCAGAGAGCGTTCAAGGACGCGGTCGCTCCAAAGGGTGCCGACGGCAAGCCGGTGCCGCAGGAGAACCTGCTCTTCGTCAGCGATCGAACCATGGCAATAGCCATGAAATACGATGCAGCCAACGCGAACAATGCGAAGCGGTATTACTTCCTGGTTGATGAGAATGGGAAGATCGTATGGCGCAGCGTCACGGGTGGACTCGTGCCCACGGAAAAGCTTTTGGCGGAGCTATCGAGCGTTAAATCTGCTAACTAGTTCAACCGCGGATGACGCGGATTACACAGATTCAATCCGCGTCATCTGCACAATCCGTGGCTATTTCTTTGCGTATTTTTCTGGCGCTTCCTTGAACTTCTCCTGATCGGCTTTGGAGCAGAAGTAATAGGTCTCACCCTTGTAGGTGTAGGAAAGGGCGGGATTCTTATCCACCATGATGCCGCAGACGGGATCCTTGGCCTTCTCCGCCTTTTCGGCTTTCTTCGACTGAGCCACAGCACTCATCGACAATACTAAAACCACGACAAGAACAATGGCTGGGATAGTTCGCCTCATATTGTTACTACCTTTCCTCGTATTCTGGGGCATTGTGGCCTATGAATTAACTTTAAAAGCCTGTTCAGTTCAACAAGAATCTCCGCATGAAAATTGGCAGGTATTCCGGTCGTGGGAGTTCCTAAGACGATCGACAACGACCTCAACGGCACGATGGTCACGTTCGGTTTTGATACCGCCGTGAACACGGCGCGTGACGCGCTCGACAAACTTCACACGACCGCCGAAAGTCACCGGCGAGTGATCGTCGTGGAAGTAATGGGGCGGCACACAGGCTGGATCGCCTTGCAGGCCGGCGTCGCCGGCGGCGCGGACGTCATCCTGATCCCGGAGATCCCTTACGATCCCGACAAGATTGCTCACAGCATTATGGTGCGCGAACGTTTGGGTAAACATTTCAGCATCGTTGTTGTAGCCGAAGGCGCATTCCCGGTCGGAGGCCAACCGACGCACGCCGAACCCAGACATGCCGGTCGTGAGCCACGCCTCGGCGGTATCGGCGAGCGCGTCGCTTCAACCGTGACCGAACTAACTGGAAAGGAGACCCGCGTTGTTATCCTGGGTCACCTGCAACGTGGCGGCCCTCCGACGACGTTCGACCGGGTTCTCGGGACCCGGTTTGGAGCTGCCGCAGCCCGGCTCGTTAAAAAAGGAGCCTTCGGACGAATGGTGGCGCTGATACCTCCAGATGTGGAATCGGTTCCGATTCGTGAGGCCATCGGGCGCCTGAAAACCGTTCCTATCGATAACGACATTATTCAGTCGGCCCGCGATATCGGCATCTCTTTTGGCGACTGACACTTAACTTGGACGGACCAACCTCAATTTCGGCTTCCCGCCTAACGGGCTCTGATTTATATTGATCGGGCCTTGGGAATCTTTGGGAATCGGCTGTCGGAGGTTGGATGGGCGTTTTTAAATGTCATGTCGGCTTCATATGGTCCCTTCTTTTTGCCGTCCTGATTGCAGTTATTCCCCGGTACTGGGAACTTAAAATCGAGTCGATTCAGCCTCTGCCTTCTGCTGCTGCCGCGACGCCGACAGTCCCAAAAATCGAGGTCGTCCAAGACACGATTCGCAAGAACACAACGCTCGTGGCCACTCTCGGCGATTACGACATTCCATCCGATATGGCTAACAAAGTAGCCGAACTCATAAAGCCTGTCTTTGATTTGCGCAAATTCCGCTTTGGAAATGCTTTCCGGCTCGAGAAGGAACCCGACGGAAGCCTTAGGACCTTCGAATACAAAATCGATGACGAAAGCGTGCTCAAGGTGCACAAAGAGGCCGACTCATTTGCAGCGCACGTCGAGAAGCTCCAGCTCAACACTCATGAATCGACGATCACGACCGAAATTCACAGTTCGCTGTGGGAGGCAATGCAAGTTCAGCCCAAAGGCGAATACCTGGCGATGGAACTGGCACAGATTTTTCAATGGGAGGTCGACTTCAACACCGAGATCCAACCCGGCGATCATATCCGCATGATCGTCGACGAAAATTTTCATGATGGAGACTTCGTGAAGTACGGCGTCATCAAGGCTGCCGAACTTGTCAATCAAGGACGCACGTACCGCGCATTTCGATTCAGGGACTCCTATTATGATGAGAAAGGCGTTTCGCTCAAACGCGCCACGCTGGCTTCGCCATTGAAATTCAATCCACGTATTACTTCAGGATTTTCTCGCAGCCGCAAACATCCGATCCTCGGTTTCAACCGCTCTCACCTCGCGACCGACTACGCTGCACCCGAAGGCAGCCCGGTCCTCGCCGTTGCGAATGGCACGATCACATTCGCAGGCTGGAATGAGGGCTACGGAAACCTTGTACAGATTCGCCACGTGAATGGTATGACCAGCGGGTACGCCCATCTTTCACGCATTGCGCAGGGCGTGCGCGCCGGACAGCCGATAAAGCAGGGCGACCTTGTCGGTCTCGTAGGCCAGACGGGGTTGGCGACGGGTCCGCATCTTCACTTCATGATGACGAACCGCGGCGTCCCGATTAATCCCGTGCCGACTCTGAAAAAGGGCGAGCCTGCGCCACCAATCGAAGGCACGATGAGAACCGCATTCTTGAACGAGATTTCACCGATTCAAGCAAAGTTCGGCGTTACCGTTGCCTCAAAGTAGCGTAAAGCCGCGGATTACACAGATTACGCGGATCCGATCTGCGTAATCTGTGTAATCCGCGGCTAAGACCTAACTTCCGAGCATCGACAGTTGTTCATCCACGAACTTCGAGAACATTCCGTTGTTCATCGCTTCGCGCAGATGCATCAGGCCCTCGCGCACCGTGACATAGTCTTTCTGCTCGAGTCCTATATCGACCAGCAACAGCCAACCATCCAGCAGTGCAGAGTTTTCTGCGAGCGCCCGCCGAAGCGTCTTTTCAGCGACACCATATCTGCGCTGTAGATATTGCAGCCTGGCCATGTAGTAGACGGGCAGGCTATTACCGGGTTCTGCGCGCAGGACACCTTCGAGGAAGTTTTGAGCCTCGCCATAGTCGCCGCGAATCATCAACGCGAGAGCGATGTTAAGGCGGATGGCGCTATTCGAGCCGTCGACTTCCATCGCCCTGCGAAGGTATGCGAGAGCGGAGTCGGGCCGATTGTAGAGAAGATAGATCGTTCCGAGGTCGCCAAGCACCTGGATGTAATTCGGATAAAACCGCAGGGCCTGGCCGTACTGGACGAGCGCTTCTTCCAGGTAGCCTGCGCGGTGCAGATCTACACCTCGTTCGTATGCGTCTCGCGCGGCTTCAGGAATCTTCTGCTGCATGGCCTTCGGCGAAATCGCATATCCGGGCTCTTCGGCCATTGGATTTGGGCCACTGCGGGGGTGATGAAGGATCGCGATACGATAGTCGGTACGCTGGTTTCCGAAATCCACGTCGAGCTTCACGCCGACCAATTGGGGCGCGGTGATCACGATCTTGTATTTGTTGCGGGTCAGTCCCCGCAGGGTGAATTCACCCTGCTTGAAGTGTGTCCGCCGAATCAATTCCGGACGGTCCACGACGGGCCGGATGGTGACGGTGAATTCCGGAACCATCATTCCATCCGGTGTAATCACCACGCCATGTAGTGTGTGCGAAGTGTCCGCTTGTGCGGCTCCTATATCCAACAGAAAGAATGCGCAGAAGATTAAGAAAGCATTCGCACGTTTCATGCTGTGGACGAAAGCATTTCTTATGCCGCTGCCGATCTTTTCCTTTTATACTTTTTCATTTACGATGACTTCATCAAACCGCCTGCCTTACCTCGACTGGATGCGCGGCCTCGCCGTGCTAATCATGCTGCAAGGGCACGTTATGGAAGGATGGCTCCGCCCAGAGGACCGCAGTGGCGAATGGTTCTGGTTCAGCCAGTTCCTCGGAGGATTACCTGCGCCCATTTTTCTTTTCCTTGTCGGAACATCTCTCGCACTCTTACTCGATCGCATGAGGTCAAAGGGCGCCTCGCACGGGCAGCTTGCGATGCGGGTTGTACGCCGCAGTGCATGGATCCTTCTGCTGGCCTACGCCTTCCGTATTGAACAATTTCTAATGTGGTATCCGGCTTCTCAGTGGAGGGACGTGTTCCGGGTCGATACGCTCAACTGCATTGCGGTTTGCATTCTGCTCATCGGCCTGGTCTCAACGTTCCTTAAAACTCGGTTACGCAACATCGCTGTCATGGGGGCTGCGACGGCACTGCTCGCCATCGTGACACCGTGGATTTATCCATTGCGTCCGAATGTGTCTGACATTTTTCTTTCCTATTTCAACGGAAACGGGAATTCGGCGGCGTTCAGCGTGGTCCCGTGGGCCGCGTTTGCCTTCGCGGGTATCACTTTCGGATACATGCTTCTTGAAGGCCGCGCGCGCGTCGGTGAAGCGGAATTTTTCAACGGCGTTGCTGTTGCAGGCATTTATGCCTACACGATCGGAAGCGCGATGTCGTTCTTTCCGATTTTTCAGTATGGATTCTTCGATTACTCCGTGACGAGTCCGCACTTCTTCCTCATCCGTCTCGGATGGGTGTTGTTGATCATCTACGGAGCTTACAAGTGGTCGACCAGGACAAGCGCCGGCAGCTGGAGTCCGCTGATCTTTCTCGGGCAGGCTTCGCTCGTCGTGTACTGGATTCACATGGAGATTGTGTACGGCAGGCCATTCCACAACTTCGCCCGGGCACTGGAGTTTACCGAGGCGACGACCCACCTTTTGTGGGTCGTGCCATTGATGTTTGCAACGGTTTGGGTGTGGCGTCAGCGCTTTCGAATTTTGGTCCCCGCGAGATCTTCCAACAGAGTTATTACTGCCGAGTGATCCCAGTCGCCGCGGCCGGCCGCTTTTGTCGCTTCGAAGCATTGCTGGACGAGTGATGTAAAGAGCAGCGGGACCCCGTAGGATTTTGCCGTCTCGAGCGCGTACTGCAAGTCTTTGATATGCAGCGTCAATCGCCCTCCCGGCTCGTAGTTGCCGTTGATAACCTTTTCGCCTTTGAGTTCCAGGCATCGGCTCTGGGCCTGACCGCCGAGAAAGACGCGAAGAAGTTTCTCGGGATCGAGACCTGCTTTTGCTCCGAGTACCAGTCCTTCCCCCATTGCAGCGTAGTTCAGCGCAACGATGATTTGGTTTGCGAGCTTCGTCAGCTGTCCGCTGCCTGGCGGGCCCATGTACGTGATGGTTCGTCCGAATTTTTCCAGAATGGGAGTGGCCCGCTGAAAGGCGTCTTCATCGCCGCCGACCATGATCGATAGCGTGCCTGCAATCGCGCCGGGCTCGCCGCCGCTCACGGGTGCGTCCAGGGCGTCGATTCCACATTCGCGCAGAGATGAGGCAATGCGGCGGCTGGTTTCCGGATGATTCGTGCTCGTATCGATAAGAATGCTGCCTTCGGTTGCGCCGTCGCGGATTCCATTTGAACCAAGACACACCGCTTCGACTGTTGGAGCATCCGGGAGTGACGTGATCACGACATTACATCTTGATGCGACTTCACGTGGTGTGCTCGCCCTTGCCGCGCCTGCAGCAACAAGTTCCTCGACAGGTCCCTGCGATCGGTTGTGAACAACAACTCGATAGCCGGCGTTCAGCATATGCCGCGCAATGGGTTTCCCCATCTTGCCAAGTCCTATGACACCGATGGTCTCCATGATGGTTCTCCTTGCAGTAGGCTCGCGTCCAATCGGAAATGTATGTTCGGCAATCGGAGGTGTGGAGCTTGTCCACTAGCCGAATCTTACGCAGAAAATATCGCAATCATCTTCTACTTTAAATTCCGAACGCCGAACATACATTTCCGATTGGACGCGGACGGGTTATGTCGACAATGCGTCGAGAATGTCACCCACAACGGCGGGATCCGACTCGGGGAAATGCAACAACACGTTCTGATGAGCGAGCCACCAGGGGTCCGCTCCAATGACGTCTAGAAAATCCTGAAGGTTGCCTTCGGAAGGAAAGAGAAAAGCCTCAAGTCGGAGACCCCCGCACTGAATTATCCCCCGTGCACAACGAAAGTATCGGCCGCGGAACTCTGGCCGATCGAGCGGCAGCGTATTTCCGTAATTATCGATGTAGATTTCTTCGACAGGATTCAGTCCCGCAGTCCTCAACTTGTCGAGCAGATCATTCCAGACCATCTTCGAATGCGTCGAATGCGGCCGGATCGGTCACCGGTTTTTTGCAGGCGAAGTTCTCACACACGTAGACCGTTGTCTTGCCGTCAACCATCGGCCGGTCGCGCAGCAGGGCAATATTGCTGTCGGAACCACCTGCGAAAACGGTTCGAGGCAGGTATCGTTTGCGAAGCGTAGGAAGGAATGCTCTGGGATCGCCGACGATAGCGATTTCCTTCGACGGCCCCAGATAAAAATCAGCCGCTGCCAGTGCGCGACCGAAACCAGTCGGATACTGGCGCACGAAATCCGACAGCTTCGTGAGAATGCGTTCTGCATGTTCGCGGTAGTCACGGCGATCGAGAACGGCGCCCATCCGCACCAGTACATCAGCCGCCACGGAATTTCCTGACGGAGTCGCATTGTCGAAGAAGTCCTTCGTTCGCGTGATCAAAGATTCGTGATCCGTAGAGGTGAAATAAAAACCGCCATCCTCCGAATCCCAGAACAGCTGGATCATGCGATCCGCGATGCGGACGGCCTGGTCCAGCCATTTCGCTTCAAATGTGAGTTCGTACAGCGCAAACAGTCCATCTGCCAGATTGGCGTAATCATCGACGTACGCGTTGAAACGCGCGCGGCCATCCTTGAAATTGTGCAGGAGGCGGTTACCGTCCCATAGCGTCGTCAAAATAAAATTCGCGTTAGCCTCGGCGGCGGCGCGGTAGTCATCACGCCCGAGATAATTCGCCGCATCGGCGAAAGCGCGAAGCATCAGGCCATTCCAGTCCGTCAGGACCTTCTCGTCGCGGCCGGGTCTGACGCGCTGTTCGCGCCGTGCAAAGAGCTTTGCTCGCGCTGTTTTCCACTTGGCTTCGAGCCCCTCGCGTGGCTGCGGAACGTTGACGATGTTGTGTTCCTCGAAGTTTCCCGATTCCGTCACGTCGAAGTATTCAGCGAGTTCATCGGCATCAGCGCCGACTACTTCGCGAAATTCGCGAAGGGACCAAACGTAGAACTTGCCTTCGACACCTTCGCTGTCCGCGTCCTGTGTGGAATAAAACGCGCCGCTTGGGTCTCGCATCTCACGCAAAACGAAGTCGAGAGTCTCTTCAGTGATTCGTTTGTACAGCGCGCTGCCGGTGACACGGTACGCATCCAGGTACGCCCGCGCCAACAAGGCGTTGTCATACAGCATCTTTTCAAAGTGAGGAACGAGCCATCGCTCATCGGTCGAATAGCGATGGAATCCCCCGCCAACCTGGTCGTACAGTCCGCCATACGCCATTTTGTCGAGAGTGAACGTCGCCATGTGGAGAGCGCGTTCATCGCCGGTGCGATGTTGATAACGGAGAAGGAAGTCGATGGTCATGGCCGGAGGAAACTTCGGCGCCCGTCCGAAACCTCCGTACCGCGGATCAAAAGCAGAAGCCAGAACACCTGCCGCAGCATTCAAGACACTGACGTCGAGGTGGTCACCTGCATTCTTGAACGTCTGCTGCTGCAGTTGCTGGCTGACCTGCTGCGCGTTGTTCACGACGTCGTTCCGCTGCGATTTGTAAACCTGGGACATCGTTTCTAGGACGCGAGGGAATCCCGGACGCCCATGCGAATCCTGCGGCGGAAAGTAAGTCCCTCCGAAATATGGCTGGCCGTTGGGCAGAAGAAATACCGTGAGGGGCCAACCGCCACTACCCGTCATCATCTGAACGGCATTCATGTAGATCTGGTCGATGTCCGGACGTTCCTCACGGTCGACCTTGATGTTCACGAAATTGCTGTTCATGACTTGAGCGATCGATGGATTTTCAAACGATTCGTGCTCCATCACGTGACACCAGTGGCACGCGGAGTAGCCGATGCTCAGCAGAATAGGGCGGTCTTCGCGGCGCGCACGTTCGAGGGCTTCCTCGCCCCAGGGATACCAATCGACAGGGTTGTGCGCGTGCTGCAAGAGGTACGGACTGGTTTCATTGATGAGACGATTCGGCATAGAGGGCTCGAGTCAGTGCGTCGTATGTGATCGACCAGTGCGATGCATTCCATTTCGGTTTGCCATCCCTGACAAGAATCGCCTGCGGCGATTCATGGGGGATATCCAGCATCGATTCGATGGCGTTCGAAACAGCGCGCCATTCGATGACGAGCACCAGGCCGCAGTTGATATTGCCCGCAGATTCGACAAAGCGGCAGAACTCTTCGTACACCTGGTCGCTGATCGCGCACTGCGTGCTATGCTTGAAAATAATAACGGGATGGGTTTTCGAACTCTCCAAAAGCTGCTCGAAATCCTCGCGTTTTCGCAATTCCGTTATCATGATTTCAGGTTAACAGATTCGATCTGGAACGAGGAGCGTCGATTTGCCGAGCCGGGAAATCACGGACGATCTGGATTTGCTTTTGCGTGTCATGCCGCCTCATATCCGTGAATCGCTTAACCGTCAGGCCGACCTCAAAAATCTTATCGAAGTGGTTATGGACCTCGGGCGCCAGCCCGAAGGCCGTTTCCCAAGCCGTGCGATCTATCTGAGTGAGCCTTCGATCACACGCGAAGATCTCGATTACGTCATCCACCGCGTTGGTTCGTTCACGCAGGATAACCGCGCGGGCATTGAGCGCACGCTTCACCGCATCTCTGCTCTTCGAAATCGTCGAGACAGTATCGTGGGTCTTACATGCCGCGTCGGCCGTGCCGTCTTCGGGACCGTCGATGTTCTGAGAGACGTCGTCGAGTCGGGAAAGAGCCTGCTGCTCCTGGGCCGTCCGGGCGTCGGCAAGACCACACTGCTGCGCGAAAGCGCACGCGTTCTCTCAACGGAATTGAACAAGCGTGTGATTATTGTCGATACCTCAAACGAGATTGCTGGGGACGGCGACATTCCGCATCCCGGCATCGGCACGAGCCGGCGAATGCAAGTGCCGCGTCCGGAGCTTCAGCACGCCGTGATGATCGAGGCCGTTGAGAATCACATGCCCGAGGTGATTGTCATCGACGAGATTGGTACCGAAGCTGAATCTCAGGCCGCGCGCACCATCGCCGAGCGCGGCGTGCAATTGATCGCCACGGCTCACGGCAACTCTCTCGACAACCTTCTCATGAATCCTACGTTGTCCGATCTTCTCGGCGGAATTCACGCCGTTACCCTCAGCGACGAAGAAGCCCGACGACGCGGCACGCAAAAAACGGTTCTGGAAAGGAAGGCACCGCCGACATTCGACACGCTGGTGGAAATCCGGAACCGCGATGAGTTTTCGGTATTCCATGAGACAGCATCCGTGGTGGATGCGTTTCTGAGAGGCAGGTCCGTGAAGCCGGAAATGCGCGTGCGGCGCGGTGAGACGTATGAGGTTATCGAAGGTGTAGCACCGGTTACCGTTCCCGTTGAAGAACCGCGCAAACGACGGACGCCGGAGCGTGAACCTTCGACGCGAAAAACTGTGCGCATTTATCCGTATGGCGTCAGCAAGGATCGCCTGATGCGAGCGATCAACGATCTCCAGGTATCGGCAACGATCGCCAAAACGCCGAAGGACGCGGATGTGGCGCTGACCTTGAAAGCTCACGAGAAGCGCCAGCCGAAGACGTTGCAGGACCTGGAAGACCACGGCCTCGAGGTAGCGATCATCAGGAGCAACACCGTCAGCCAGATGAAGTCGTTCCTGATGCAAACCTTCGGACTTCACGACCAGAAGAGTGAAGAAGACGAGGCAATGAATGAAGTCAACGAAGCCGTCGACCGCGTGATGTCGTTTGGGAAGCCGGTGGAGTTGGCGCCGCAATCGGCTCACATCCGCCGCCTCCAGCATCAACTCATCGAACAGCACGGCCTCGGGTCGGAAAGTCGCGGGGAAGTCCCGTGGCGGAGGGTGATTGTCCTTCCTACCAGGGGGTAGTTGAAATGTCAGATGTTGGGATGTCAAATGTCCCATGTCAAATGTATCTGTCACATGACTAAACGACCAGATGACCAAATTGAATTAGTGGGTCAGTGGGTCGTTTGACAGATACATTTGACATGGGACGTTTGACATCCCAACATTTGACATCCGAAAGGTTCCAGGGACGATCAAGGTTTGTACGTCAGGTCCACGGCCCAGATGCCGGTTTCGCGTATATCGATAGGAGCCACAACCAGGCGGCCGTCCGGCAGAACGTCGAAGCGGGGCCAGATGCTGTGATCTGTCGGTTTGAATAGCAACTCCGACGCTGTGCGGATTTCGCCATTCAAGAAGAATGCCGGGCCCTTGCGCGACCACACCGCCGTTGTCGGTTCGGGAACCGGCGCGAAGATCTGTTTCGCATTCATACCGTCGGCATCCATGGTCCAGAGTCCCTGCCGATTCCAGTACAAAATGGACTTTCCGTCCGGGGAATACCGCGGTGCGAAACCGGCGTCATTCAGCTTGAGCCGCTTGCCACCCGCTGCCGGCACAGACCAGATTGACAGCGGTCCGCCACGGGTGGACGCGAAAGCGATTGTCCGATCATCCGGCGAGCGGTCCGGCGCAATGTCGATTTCGTCCGCGTCGGTTACGCGTTCGGCGCTGCCATTCCGAATATCGATGTCCCAAATGTCGTCGTTTCCGTTCAGGTCGGTATACGTATAAACAATCTGATACCCGTTGTGTGCGAAGCGGGGTTCGCGTCCCAGCGTTCGAAACGTCGGGTTCTTCCCATCGATCGTGGATGTCCAGATTTCTGTCTTGTTATCCTGCGCGATCGTATAGGCGACGAGCTTTCCATCGGCTGAAACAGCCGGATCAAATTCGATTTTGTCCGTCGCGGCTACAGGTGTTCCGTCCGACAGCACAATGTTCGAATCCACGAAGTGCCGCGGCAATGCGATGCGATCGTTCCAGACACCCATGCCGACTCGCGCGAGAGGCGCCGTGATCAGAGGCTGCGTCAATGGAAGATTTGTGGATTCGATAAAGTCGATATGCCAAAGCGAGTACGAGCCCGATCGGTTGGTTAAATACGCCAGATCCTGCGTGTTGATCCACCCCTCGTCCATGGGATTTTCACTTGCCCGGTCACCGACGACAATGCGCGCACTGCTGTTCAACACATCCACAAGCCAGACTTCACCACGCAAGCCGAGCTGGCTTTTGATGAAAGCAATCTGCAGGGAATCCGGTGAAAACCGTGGATTGCGGATCGCGATGTCCTCACTAGCGTCGGCTTTTACGAGTTCCTTCTCGGCCAGTCCCCCCGGGTTGGTGATCCACAACGCGCGATCTCTCACGAACGTCGTGCGGCTTGTTGCTGACCAGGAAAGAGATACCGCGCCCGCCCGAAAGAGCTCCTGGGATTTGCTGTCCGTGTTGAAGGCGAAGGTATCCGGGCCGCGGGTGAAGGTGATTCGTTTTCCGTCGGGCGCCCAGGCGGGAAACGATTCCGGTTCCGGAGTTCGAGTGAGCCGCTCGCGGCTTCCACCAGCCATATCCAGAAGCCACAGGTCGCCGTCGGCGATTACGGCATAGCGGTGACCGTCGGGAGCAATGGCGACCTCCGTTTCTGTACCATCTATATCGGCAAGCCGGGTCAATCGAGGCACATCGAGGATGCGATGGGTGGACTTCGAAGCATTGAAAAGATACACAGCTGCTGTGAGGATGGTTGCCGCAACAATGATCGGAACGATCGGTAACCGCATGAAAGCTCAAGATCTTATCAATACATTCGAAATTTGCTATCGGTGAAATCACATGTTTTTGCTATGATGCCGAGCGGGGCTCTTCTAAAAACCTCAGACAGGCGCCGGAACGCCGGCCTTTCAAGCCCATCTTTCAACTGTCTGTTAGCCGCGAATAGCTAAGCCTTTACTCTTTTTGTGGATTGCATAACCAGAGTTGCGGCATACGAATGCCGGGAGTCAAGAGGCGGAGCCCGAAACATTTAACGGGAGGTTTCATATGCCAGTAATGACGAAAGGTGCCAAAGAGGACAAGATCCTCAGCCATCCAACCATGTGCCTACACTGTCACCTGATTGTTGAGATGTTCCATATGCGCGGTGCCGATCCTGTGAAGGGATCATGGGAGTGTCCGCGATGCGGCCATAAGTATCTGTTCTCTCATTGGAAGATCAAGAAACAGGTCCGCAGCAAGACCGAAGCCGCGTAAGACCGATTTCGGAATTCGGATTTCGGAATTCGGATTTATACAAAATCCGAAATCCGAAATCCGAATTCCGAATTCCCATGCCTGCCGCGAAAAAACTCCCTCGATCCTTCTACTCCCGTTGCACTCTCGACGTAGCTCAAGACCTCATCGGTAAAGTTCTTGTTCGTGATTTCGATGGCCGCCTTCTTTCCGGCAAGATCGTCGAGACCGAGGCCTACGTCGGGCCTCACGATCTCGCGTGCCACGCGTCGAAAGGTCACACGCCACGGACGTCGATCATGTTCGGACCGGCGGGCTACGCGTACGTGTACATGATTTATGGCTTCTATTTCTGTCTGAATGTCGTGACGGAACGCATAGGTTATCCGGCGGCAGTGCTCATTCGAGGTGTCGAACCGCTAGAAAATTTGGATTTCATGCGGGAACTTCGTAATAATCCTGAACGCGACACAAATATCGCAAGCGGTCCCGGCAAGCTGTGCAGGGCAATGTCGATAGACAAGCGGCTGAACGGCGAAGATCTGCTGGGTCGTACACTATGGATCGAAGACAGAAAAATCGACTCCGGTCCAATCCTCTCGAGTCCTCGCGTCGGAGTCGATTACGCCGGGGAATATAAAGACAAGCCCTGGCGATTCTATCTCGCCAACAATCCGCATGTTTCAAAAGTGCGGTTTAAATAACGATTGTTTTGGAGGTTTGGGATGAACCGGTGGACCAAAAGTTTTTTCGTTGCAGCTATTGTTTTGTTGTCGAATATCTCGGCATTCGCAATGCCCGAGTTTCTGCAACTATATCTGAGCGACCCCTTTCACAATCCGAACTTTAGCGGATGCGACACCTGCCATATGAGCGCGGCCGGCGGCGACGATCGGAACCCGTTCGGACAGGCGTTCGAGCGCGGCGGCATGATGATCACGACGATGCTGCGCGCGCAGTTTCCAGACCGCTTCGTGTATCCGACTTCGAAGGTCAATGACAACCTGACAATTCATTTTTCCGATCCAGCGAACAAAGAAATGGTTGTCGACGTGAATGGAATGAGAACGCTAGTCGACATTGAAAAGAAAACCGCCGGCGGTCAGGCGGCCGCAAGCCCCGCTACCGGCGTCGCTCTGGCATCGCCCGTACGACAGGGGGCCTCAGAGGTGCGCACGGATCCGTTTGCGCGTGAAGGAGCATTCTTCGGTGCAAACGTCGTGAACCTTCCAAACGGCAAACCGCTTCGTCGCGGCGAATGGGATTTCTTTATCGGCCACCGATTCAGCCAGGACATCGATAAGGCAGGTCTGGGCGGCCTTTTCGGGTTCGACAGTTCCGCCACCGTCGCGTATGGGGTTCGAGTCGGATTGACCGATCGCTTGTCTGTGGGCCTGATGCGAAGCAACTTCGACAAGACAATCTCGCTTACCTCCGCACTCCAGATTTCCCGTCAAAGTGCAGAGACGCCGCTAACCGTGCAGCTTCGCGCCGGCGCTGATGGCATCCAGAACTTCGGCATGTGCGACAAAGATGAGAATTTCTTTTGCCACAAGCTGTATTCGCCGTTTCTCCAGGCGACATTTGTCCGCACAATCCATGATCGCGTTTCGCTTCTGGCCTCGCCGATCTTTGCATTCAATACGAGAAACGAGAATACATTCTTTCCTCCGTCGCAACTTTTCGGTTTCAATCACAACGATACCATTTCGTTCGGCGTAGGTACCGGCATACGTCTTCTTCCATCGGTCTCGCTGGTGGGTGAAGTCATTCCCCGGCTATACGGTTTCCGCGGACAATTGAAGGATTACCCCGGCGTATCGATCGGGCTCCAGAAGTCCACGTTCCGTCACACGTTCGAATTGGTGGTCTCTAGGCAGCAGGCTATTACCCCGGTCCAGACCAGTTTCCAGGGGAACGACACGTTCAACATCGGGTTCAATATTTACCGCAGGCTTCGATAGCAGAAAGAATCTGCTGGACGGTGGGCGCCTCTCGCTGGTGAGGGCTGACGCCGATCCAGCAGATTCGCCCACTGCCGTCGATTACAAACGTCGCACGTCGGGCGAGATTGATGGTGTCGATACCGAACGCCTGGTACACGCCATATGCGCGCGTCACGTCTCTCGTTTCGTCAAAGAGAACCGGGAATGGATACGCGTGTTTCTCGACGTGCTCCTTTCCGCGAAAGAGCCCGTCGATTTTCTGCGCGGCAATAAACACGACACCTGCGTTCCGTTTGACGAATTCGTGGTAAGCCGACTCGAACTGAGCCAGTTGGTTCGTGCAGTTCGGTCACCAGGTGCCGCGAATGAACACCAGTACCAGCGGCCTTTCGCGATAGTCGCCAAGGCGCACGGTTTTTCGGTCGGCTGTTGAGAGAATGAAATCGGGAGCAGGACCGCCGGCTCGAAGCGTTTTTGATTCCAGTTTAAGCATCACGTGCAACGGATGCTGTTAGTCCCCTCCTCCTAGAGGAGGGGTGGCTGCGCGATTAAGAAAAGCTGCGAAGCTACCTTTGACGCGCAGACGGGGTGGTCAGAAATGTGTCTGACCACCCCGTCCGCTCCTATCAGAGGATGCCTTCGGCGATATTTTCTTGAGGTCGCGTCCACCCCTCCTCTATGAGGAGGGGATTAGCAGCGGTTTTCGGAATTTTCATTTTTTCGGCAACATGCCAAGAAAGCCCGCGCCTACCAATCCCGGTATAATTCAGGTCTGCACCCATTTTTATGAATCCCAGCCTTGAAGCCAAGCTCAAACGTATTCCGCCGGGACCCGGAGTGTACCTGTATAAGGACACGTCCTCCCAAACGATCTATGTCGGCAAAGCAAAGTCCCTGCGGAATCGGGTGCGGACCTATTTTCAGCAGTCGCGAGATCTTGACGAGCGCAAGGACCAGATGATGGACGCGATCGAAGACGTCGAGTTCATTGTCACGGACACCGAAGGGGAGGCGCTCGCACTCGAAAACAATCTGATCAAAGAGCACCAGCCGAAATACAACATCCTGCTGCGGGACGACAAGACGTACCCCTACATCAAGCTGACGGTGAATGAACCTTATCCACGCGCGATGATCACGCGTCGCGTTCGGAAGGATGGTGCCTTGTACTTCGGTCCATTTTTTCCCGCAGGGTTGGCGAGAAAAACGCTCAAGCTGATCGAACGTTACTTCCTGATTCGGAATTGCAATATTCACATCGACGGCAACCGGCCGCGTCCTTGCCTGCAGTACTACATTCATCGATGCCTCGGCCCGTGTTCCGCCGGTTTGACGACGTACCAGAACTACCAGGAAGCGGTGAAGGACGTGACACTCTTCCTCGAAGGCCGGAAAAGCGATCTCATCGAGCGGCTGCAGGCTAAGATGGAAGAGGCCTCGGAGAACGAGCAGTATGAAATCGCAGCACACTATCGAGACGCGATCGAAACGATGGAAGCTCTCGCGGAGCGGCAGAAGATGGCGACGATGGGTTATGACGACATCGACATCTTCGGCTACCACTACGAAGACAACCTGGTCGCCGTGTCGGTGTTTCATATGCGTGGCGGCCGTGTTGTCGACAAGCGCGAGCTGTTTTGGGAAGACCAGTACAATTTCAATCCCGCCGAGTTCTTCGGTTCTTTGTTGAAACAGTACTATGTCGACGCGCCGTTTATTCCTGTAGAGATCCACGTGCCGGCGGAGTTCGAGGACCTCGATCTCCTTCAAGACTGGCTTTCCGAACGACGCGGACGAAAAGTCGAAATTCGCACTCCGCAGCGTGGCATGAAACGCGAACTGATGGAGCTCGTTCATCGGAACGCACGCCTTTCGTTTCTTCAACGCTTCCGAGCTGCTGTGCCGTCGGCGGCGACTATTGCGAAAGAAGTCGAAGAGGCGCTGGATCTGGAGAAGCCGCCGAGGCGTATCGAGTGTTTCGACATCTCGAACCTGCAGGGCAGCGACGTCGTGGCTTCGATGGTTGTTTGGGAAGACGGCCGAATGAAGAAGTCGGACTACCGTCGTTACATCATCCGGTCACTGACCGGCCTGCCGGACGATTTCCAAAGCATGCGCGAGGTCGTGAGCCGCAGGTACAAGCGCCTCCACGATGAGGGGATGGCAATGCCGGACCTTGTGCTGATCGATGGCGGCGTCGGCCAGCTGCACGCGGCGCAGTCGGCACTCGATGAATTGAATATTGTGGACCAGGCTCTGGCAAGCATTGCGAAGAAAGAAGAAATCATCTACGTCGCCGGTCGCGAAGGTGAACCCATCGTGCTCGATCGCCGCTCCCCCGTCCTGCGCCTGGTTCAGCAGATTCGCGACGAGAGTCACCGGTTCGCCATCAATTTCCATCGGGAGAGACGCGGCCGGCGTACGATGACGTCAGAGCTCTCGGAAATTGAGGGAATTGGCCTGAAAACCACGCAAAAATTGCTGACGCATTTCGGCTCAGTAGCAAAGATCAGGGAAGCAACGAAAGAAGATTTGCAGCGTGTGGTCACGCGGCCGCAGGCCGAAGCCGTATGGAATCATTTTCACGTGAACGTGAGCTGAAGCCCGCGTTAGCCCGCGTTTGTTTTCAAGTCCTATGTGTTACTATGGGCCCACTATCTACAAGGAGAGTGGACATGGCAGAAGGTAACGGCGGCGACAAGTTCCTTTGTTTCATTGCAGGCGCCGGCATCGGTGCGGTCCTCGGGCTGTTATTCGCGCCGAAGTCGGGCCGCGAAACGCGTGAATTAATCGCGCGTACCGCGAATGAAGGGCGCGACTTTTTTACCAGCAAGGTCGGCGAAAGCCGGCAATATTTCGAAGAAGGCAAGCGCAAGGTGACCGACGACTTCACCAGCTTCCTCGATAGAAGCAAAGATGCCGTGCAGCGGCAAAAAGAGCAACTGACCGCGGCTTTCGAGGCCGGCAAGGCAGCGTACCGCGAAGAGAAAGGTTTTAAGGAGTAGTCTTGGAAGGCTTGCTCACGATCTTTGTAGCACTGACGGCTATCGCGGTGATCCTGCAGGCCGGCGTTTTGATCGCGATCTACCTTGTTACGAAACGCACCTCGGAACAGCTCGACAAGTTCACGAAAGACGCACGGGAACTCATGGTTCCCATGAGGTCAGTCGCCGACAACCTGAAGACCGTGTCTGAGGACCTGATCGAGGTGGGAATGTCGGCGAAGGAGCAGTTCCGCCGCGTCGAAGCGATCATTACCGATGCCGGTCAATCCATTCAGGTGCAGATCGACCGCTTCGACCGCGTGAGCAAGAACGTTGCGGAGCGTATCGACGAAACCGCCGAGGTTGTTCAGGATTCAATCATCAGCCCTTTTCGCGATGTGTCCGCTTTCGCAAAAGGCCTGACTCGCGGCCTTCAGTTTTTTTTCAACCGAAGGGCGCGACACACCGAAGACTCTGTACGCGAAGACGAAGAACTTTTTATCTAGCTTTCTTCGATGGAAATCCCGCTTTTCCCCCTTCCGAATGTCGTTCTTTTCCCTCGAGTCCTCGTCCCTCTTCACATCTTCGAGGAACGCTACAAGCTGATGATCAACACGTGCATCGAACACGACGATGTTTTTGGCATCGTGCTCCTTCGCAGCGGTGCTGAAACGGAATCGGAAGACACCATTCATCGCGTCGGTGTCACCGCGAGGATCGTGCAGGTCGAGCGGCTCGAAGACGGGCGCCTGAATATCTTGACCGAAGGCGAAGATCGCTTCCGCATCCGCCGTTTCACCGCACAGGAGCCGTACTGGAAAGGCGTTGTCGACGTTTTCGCGGACAATGAGAGTCACCCTTCGATTGAAGCCATGCAGGAAGAAGTCTCGGAGCTTTACCGGAAGGTCGCCGAGTTGGGCGCCAAGATCGATTCGTCGGAAGAACCCGAAACGGCCCTTCCCGAGTCACCGACGGATCTGTCGTACATGATCAGTTACATCCTCGACATCGACCCCGAAGCAAAACAGAAGCTGCTTGA
>Ga0075425_100001866_pt1 | contig 20734 bp, 20 predicted proteins | sample SoiMethybrSBSTD4_FD_75300 | JGI IMG/M metagenome (GOLD analysis project Ga0075425, IMG submission 75300) | Bulk soil microbial communities from a Populus tree surrounding site in Tennessee, USA - Soil MetaG P. TD hybrid SBSTD4 | ecosystem: Environmental > Terrestrial > Soil > Tree plantation... | reverse complement strand
TAGCCTTCGCGCCGCCTTGAGGATTCAATTGAAGCGAGAGGCCGGCAGTACCGGGAACCGAATCGTCATCGTCCTCGTTCTCATAGTCTTGCGCATGAACGAGTGCGGAGAGTGCCAGCCAAAGTAATAAGAGGAGCCCCAGGCGATTGCTCATCGCGGTCAGCCAGTTCACCGGATGGTAGCACTGTCAGGCCTGGGCAGCTGGAAAGATTCTCTGTTTTCGCCGGTTCAGGCGAAACTACGGTAATCAAGGTTTTTGCGTCGGTCTCAACAACACCTCGCTTGCGAACGACTGCGGTGCCTGCGTTACCAGCATCGCCACTACGTGGGCCACGTCATCCGGTTTGAGCATCTTCTTTGAATCTTTGCCCATGTGCGGGCTGAGTTCGGTGTCTACCGATCCGGGGCAGACTACCGAGACCCGAATGTTGTGACCCCGCAGCTCTTCCGCGACCGAGTAACTCAGCCCGTTCAGCCCCCATTTTGAGGCAGCATAAGCCGCACCATTGGGCAGTGGGTTTTTTCCCGCCAGCGAAGAAATGTTCACAATGTGGCCCCCTCCGCCGCGAACCATCATAGGGGCGAAACTCCGAATGCAATAAAACACGCCCCGGAGGTTGGTATTCAGAATCTTTTCCCATGTCTCCGGTGTCATTTCATGGAGTGGGGCCGCGAATCCGCCGATGCCGGCGTTGTTGACCAGAATGTCGATACGCCCAAGTTTTTGTTCGACGGTGGAGGCGAGCGCTTCAACCGACTCGAGGTCGCTCACGTCGCAGGAAACAACTTCCGAGCGCCCGCCGGCTTCGGAAATCTGTGAGGCATTTGCCTGCAGCGTTTTGAGCGTGCGTCCGCATAGCACAACCGTCGCACCGATTGACGCGAGCTTGGTCGCGATTGCGGCGCCAATGCCGCGACCAGCGCCGGTTACGACGGCCACTTGGCGGCTGAGATCTCTGCTATCAATGTTCATACACCTAGCTCCAGAATTAGTTGTGCCCCTAAACGGAACGCGCCGAAACCACCATCAAGGTTCTGCTTCGCATCTTAACTAATGTGCGGACGGTGTGTTCGGAAGGAACTTGCTTAAGTTGAACGACATACATATAATCCCGCTCACCGGAATCAGGTTCTTGTCGCAGCAGTCCCCAGGCGGCCCTGAATGCTCCGGCGTGGCACAGGGGGCGGTACTACCAACACGTAGTCCAAACTTTAGATTCAGGTTTGACGTTACACCGATTTCCCAAATTTCAATTTCCCTAGGACCCGAGGAGCGAGCGGAATGAAGACAACTTTTCTGGCGACGATATTGGCATGCACCCTGGCCGCTGGCGCACTAAATGCTCAGCAACCGGCCCAGCCCGGCACCGGCGGTGGAGCGGCACCGGGCGGAAGTCAGGCAGCGCCAGAGATCAAGGATCCCAACGAATACAACGCCTACGTCAACGCCATTCAGCAGAAGGACCCGACAGCGAAGATCAGCGCGCTCGAGGCTTTCCTGACTCAGTATCCAAATAGCGTGATGAAAACCACCGCTATGGAACTGCTGATGAATACTTATCTGCAGGTGCAGCTTCAGCCGAAAGTTCTGGATACGGCACAACGTCTCTTGCAGGCCGATCCTTGCAGCCTGCGCGCGCTCGCGCTGCTCACGTATCTTTCGCGCCAGAGTGTTGCAGCAGGGCAGGGAATGCCGCAAAGCCTCTCCGATTTGACCAAGTATTCCAACAAAGGGTTAGAGTGCACCAGCAGCGGCCAAAAGCCAGCGGGGATGTCGCAGGACGACTACGACAAGCTCAAGAAGCAGACAGCGGTTATTTTTGAAGGGGCCGCTGGGTTCGCTTGTTTGCAGAACAAAGATACTGCTTGCGCGCAGAAACATTTGCGGGCGGCCGTCGAGGCAGAGCCGAATGATCTACAGAATGTCTACCCTCTGGCCATGGCATATCTGACCGCGACTCCGCAAGATTTTCAGAACGGCATTTTCTTCATCGCGCGCGCGGCGAATCTTGCGCAAGGCGCGGGTTCCGATCAGATCAAGAACTACGGGCAAAAAATTTATAAGAATTACCACGGTTCTGTAGATGAAGTCTGGAACACCCTGCTGTTCTGCTCGAAGACTACCACGCTGCCCGGACCGGGCTGCCCGCCGGAGATCAGCAAGTACACTCCGCCCACGCCTGCGCAGCAAGCTCATGAAATCGTGAACGGAAAGACGCCAGATCAGATTCAGCAGCTCAGTTTCGGTGAATGGGAGCTTGTGCTTTCCGCAGGTACTCCGGAGGATCAGGACAAGGTGTGGAACGTAATCAAGGGTCGTCCTCTGCAGATGGAAGGGCAGGTCATTTCCGCCCACGATCAAGGCGACGGAGCTGAGAAAGCGACAGTCGTCGAGATCGCTGCCAGCGAGGACGATATCGAGAAGAAGCAGGCTGACATCACCCTGACAATGACGGGCGTAGTTTCGCCCCGCCAGATGCCGAAGCCTGGCGACACGCTGGACTTTGAAGGCACACCAACCGACTACGTTTCAGCCGTGCATCAGGGATCCGGTGCAGCCACGACCGCGGGAGCCGCAAGTGCTTCGTCGGCGGGATCAACCGCTCCAGCGACTGGCACCGCACAACCGGGTGCAGCCGCTGGAACAGCGGCAGCCCCGGCTCAAGCCGCCGCTCCGGCTCCAGGCGCGGCTCCGGCAGCCGCAGCTCCCACCGTTCCTTTCATGATGACAATGGAGAAAGGCAAACTGCTCACCAAGGCGGGTGCTCCAAAGAAGCCGACAGCGCCCACTCGCCGACGAACCACGACCAGGAAACCTCAATAGTAGGAAAGAGGCAGATGTAACCAAAAGGCAGCCCAGCGGAGTCTGTTACGAAACACTAGGCGGCCCTGATAAGAAATGAGAAGATGCCCTCGCGAGAAGCGGGGGCATTTTTTATGGCGTATATCCGGGGTGAGGCGCGGGAACAGGCAACGATGTTTCCTGTGACCTTGGACGAACTGATTCCAGCCGACCACATGTGCCGGGTGATGGAGGCGTTCGTGAGCCGGTTGAACATGGCGAAGTTAGGCTTCGTGCGAGCCGAGCCGGCTGAGACGGGGCGTCCCGGATACGATCCACGCGATTTGCTGAAGCTGTATTTGTATGGGTATCTGCAGCAGGTGCGGTCGTCGCGGCGGCTGGAAGCGGAGTGCCAGCGGAACGTGGAAGTGATGTGGTTGCTGGGCCGTTTGCAACCGGACTACAAGTCGATCGCCGAGTTCCGACGGATGCACAGCCAGGCGGTGACGGAAGCGGGAACCGAGTTGGTGCGGTTTGCGCGCTCTGTAGGTCTGGTGCGCGGCGAGACGGTGGCGGTCGACGGTTCGAAGTTCCGTGCCGTGAGCAGCGCCAAGAGCGTGCGCGAGCGAGAGGCGGTGAAGCGCTACCTGGAGCAACTGGACGCCGCCGACGAGCAGGATGAGTTGGTGATCGATCCGAATGCGGTGCAAGCGGCGCTGGAGAAGCTGAAGAATCATCCCGAGCCGGAAGCGCGCTTCCTGCACGGACAGGGCCCGGCGTACAACGTACAGACCGCAGTCGATGCGGAGTACGCGCTGATCGTGGCGCACAAAGTCAGCGATCAAGCTGGCGACAACAGTCTTCTGCTGCCCATGGCAGAAGCGGCGAAGCAAGCGTTGGGAGATCCGGAATCGCTGCACGTGGTCGCCGATGCGGGTTACTCCAACGGCCAGCAGGCCGAGGCTTGTGAAGCGAAAGGCATCGTGCCGCACGTGCCGGTGACCCGCAGCGTCAACAACCAGGGAGACGGTACGCTGTTCGACCGCAGCCAGTTTCATTATGACGAGAAGACCGACGCCTTTCGCTGCCCGGCGAACCAGACACTGACACGCAAACAGCTGTCCCGCAAAGATCGTGCTGTCTACTACGCAGCCCAGCCCGAGGTCTGCAGCGTCTGTGCGCTGAAGTTGCAGTGCACGAATCGCCCGCAACGTTTGGTCTCGCGCCATCTGCACGAAGCCGCGTTCCAACGTATGCAGGAGCGAGCCACTCCGGAGATGATGCGACTGCGACGCTCAACGGTGGAGCATCCGTTTGCCTCGCTCAAGTACCGGATCTTTGGACATCCCCGCTTCCTGCTGCGCGGCCTGGCCGGGGCGCACACCGAGATCAGCCTGGCGGCGATGGTCTACAACCTGAAACGCATGCTGAACGTGCTGGGCGGAACCCACCTGCGAGCCGCGCTGGCGTCCTAACGACCGCATCCGTTCGCACTAGAACCTGAAAAGCAAAAAAGCGATGTCCGGAACTCCCGAACATCGCTTCTTACTTAACTAGGGCCGCCCGTTTCGTAACAGACTGCTCAGGCCGCCTTTGGAGTTTCGTAAAGACTAGAACCGATACAGCAAGCCGGTGTTGATCCGGACGTTGTTCTTATCGGTGTACCCACTGAAGTGCGTGATCATCCAATCCACGTTCACCGCACGGAAAGCCAGCTTGTGCGCACCGAAGTCAACTCCGCCACCAAAGTACATCGCCATTCCGCTTGCGCCAGTGTAGCCGCTCGCTCCAGCATGCGCTCCACCGAACAGAGCATGGACATAGGGCGAGAAGTTCCCCTTGCGCTTCGAGATCACCGGCCCGCCCGTGTAGGTGTACAGGTTCGCGCCAGAGCTATAGACGCCGCTGAAATCGCCAGTCACGCCCAGCCAACGGGTGATGTACATGTTGGCTGCACCGTTCCAGCCGCTGGCATGCCATCCACCATCAGTGCTGGTGAACTGATATCCACCGAACACTTCAGGCGCCGGCTTTTCACCAGCCAGCCCCAACGCAGAAACCGTCAAAACCACAACTGCAACTGCAAGAATCTTTCGCATCATTCTCCCCTTAGATAATGAAATCGCACCCACTTCCCCCACCGACTGTGCGGCCGGTTTCGTGTGCTAGAGAGCGGACAGTCCCAACGTGCAGGGATCGCCCAGGTGCTGATTAGAATTCTCTAGGCTGGAGCGTTGGCGGACAAGTAACAGAAGCGGAGGAGGAAAGTTGGACTTTGGTAACGGAGGAGGATGGAGCAACCGTCTCCGTGAGCGTGAGTTCTCGCTTTCACATAACTTGGAACCGAGCTGCCGCTAATGCGTAATCTCTTCGTTCCTTGGTTAAAGACGGATGCTTCTTCAAGTAATCGTTGATCAGTTCTTCAGTGTGAGGATGCTGAAGGTGACCTAAGCCGTGAAGTGCCGCTCCGTGGCATGTCTGAGAGTCCAAGTCGAAGATCTTCGACAAGGTTTCAAACATCACGTTCTGCATCGACAGATCCTCTCCACCTCGCTCTCGTCGCCTGTTTCCGCACTGCCAGTCATAACACAGTGAGTCCCACCACATTGCAGAGGACTGGTCGAGAGCTTCAATCGCGAAGAATCCCCGGTACAGGTCGAACATCGTCCTAGCCAGCATTTCTCGACTGAAGAAGGGCAAATCTCGCTCCCAAATCAAGAAATACACTGAGCATGCTAGGTTGGGGCTCTGTATGGCCCAGAATGCTAGGTCGAGTTGAGCCCTCGAAAAACGCTCGAGCAAGAATGCCGGCTGGCGGAGCAAGCGAAAGTAGTTATCGCAGACGGTTGACGGATCGAATAGGACCTCTTCGTGCCAATACCAAGGGTCTTGCTTCAAACGCTTGTCCACCACTGGACGATCAAAGATATAGGCAACGAATTCCTCGAACGAAAATCCTCGGATGTCGATTTCAAGTGTTCGGCTCATTAGCAAATGCAGATCCCATCACGCAGCCTTCAATTGTTTCAGCAATCCCTTTGCTTTGCGGAACCACGGCCTTTCGCGTCGCTTCAGATATCCCGGCAACGTCGGCTTTTTGGCGAGGATGCGTTGCGTCCACTCCCGCGCTTCCGCGCTTCGTCCTTGCGACATCAGGAAACTCGCGTAGTTCAGATACGTTTCCGACAGAGTAGAAATCTGCGTGGTCTGGCGGAAGAGTGCGTCGGCTTTTTCGGTCTGCGCGGATTTCGCATAGGCGTGCGCCAGCAGTCCCGCCGCGCGATGAAAATCGTATTTCGGTTCTTTCGCGACTACGTGCTCAAGATCGGTTACCGCAGCGGTAAAGTCGGCAAGTTCAATCTCCGCAATTCCGCGGCGATAAAACGGATCAGGTGAAGTTGTGCGTGAAGTAATGGACTTGTCGTAGCACTCGCGGGCAGAGGCATACTTCCCTTCCTCGAGATATAAATCCGCCAACTCCTCATAATTTCCCGGCGCGGGGTTGTCGAGAATGATGGCCTCGAGGTCTCGAATCCTCCGGCGGCGCGGAAAGACTTTGAAGGACTGCCGCAGTAGTCCCAAGTCAGGCAGGACCTCAACGAAGATGTACACAATCGCACCCAGTCCGCCGCCGATCAGGATGATCCACAGCCAGTAAGTATCCGGTCGCCGGCGGATGAAGTGCACGATCGCGATTCCCTGGATGATGAAGTTCCAGGGAAACAGAAAGAAGTAAAGGCCCCCCATACGTTCTGCGCAATATAGCAGAAAAGCGGGTCTTGGCTATTGGCTTTGGTTGTTGGCCCGTCGGCGAACATTGAGGGAAGGCTCAGGCTGAGGCCGACGCCTGAAGCCGATGTTAAGATTTCCCCAGTGCCCTCTCCCATCCGCCTTCTCGCCGTTGATATCGACGGCACTCTGCTCAACTCCCAATTTCACATCGTGGAAGCTGATCTCAAGGGCCTGCGACGAGCGCACGAGAGCGGAATTGAGGTCATTCTGGTCACCGGCCGCAGCCATACCTTTGCCCTGCCCATGGCGCGTCAACTCGGGTTTGATCTGTGGCTGATCAGTTCGAATGGCGCAATTACACGTGCTCTTTCCGGCGAAACCTTTCACCGAGATCTCTTGCCGGTTGACACCTGCCGCCAGCTAGGCGGCGAAATGCGAAACTTTCGCGGCAACATGGTGATCACCTTCGACAAAGAATCCAAGGGCGCGCTGGTGCTGGAGCGGATGGATGAACTGACCACGAGTATTCAGAAATGGCTGGAAAAGAATATGCAGTACATTCAGTTTGTTGTCCCTATCGAGGACGCGCTGGTTGCCGATCCGGTCCAGGCAATGTTCTGTGGAACCATCGAGCGCATGCGGGAGGTGTTGCAGTTGTTGACGTCCTCCGCCCTGCGAGAGCAAATCACAGTCTTACGCACCGAATATCCGCTACGCGATCTGACGATCGTCGACATCCTGAATCGCGACTGTTCGAAAGGCCATGCGCTCGAGCGCTGGGCCACGCACCGGGGTGTTCCTCGCGAGCAAGTCATGGCCATCGGCGATAACTATAATGATGTTGAGATGCTTGCCTTCGCGGGTGTCCCATTTATCATGGGGAATGCATGCGCTGAGCTGAAGTCGAACGGCTGGCGCGTCACGGCCTCGAACGATGAGTGCGGCGTAGCCGCCGCTGTGGAACAAGTATTGAGTTAGGGTTTGAAAGTTTTCGACGTTTTCAAAGTCGCAGCGTTCTGCGAAACTTTAAAACTCTCGCAACTTTGAAACCCGAGTGCTTCCCGTGGAACGATATCTAAAGCTCGTAGTGCTCTTACTGGCTGCCTCAGCCCTCGCCCACGCGGCCGATCTTGCCATCTTGCGCAACGGAAACTCCATTCGCCACGAACGTCGGCAAGTTGTAGGAGCGGTCACGAGGCTTTATCTGAGCGATACAGCGAGCGGATACATTGAAATCCCCACCGGCGAAATCGAGCGCTTTGAAGTTGACGCTGCGCCTCCACCAATCCCGCCAACTACGGCTCGGACTGCGCCCCAGTTGCAACCTGTTGGGTTGATGCCCCAGCCTGTGGCACGCCCGCAAGCGGTACCGACGCAGCCCGTTCTCGACCGCGCTGCGCTCGGCAAGCTGGTGAATGGCGCGGGTGAGCAGAACCAGATTGACCCTGACTTCATCAACAGCGTGATTCGAGCCGAAAGCGGATTTAATAGTCGGGCGGTTTCCAAAAAAGGCGCGCAAGGGTTGATGCAGTTGATGCCCCAAACCGCATCGCAACTCGGGGTCACGAATTCGTTCGACCCCAAAGCCAACGTGGAAGGTGGCACGAAGTATCTTCGCGAGCTCCTGGAAAAGTACAATTACGATGTCGTGAAGACATTGGCCGCCTACAACGCCGGCCCGCAACGTGTCGAACAGTATCACGGCGTACCGCCGTATTACGAGACGCGCGCTTACATCGCACGGATCATTCGCGAGTTCAATCGGCAGAAACTGGCAAAGAACCCCGCCCTCGCTAAGAAGTCTCCGCCTGCAAAACAGACGTCCTCCCAGAAAAAGACTTCCGCGTCTCGGTCGCTCCCGCCGGCCACAGAGAGGGCTTCCCGCTAGCCCGGCGATGAAAACCAAACGTCTGTTCCTCTACCTACTGGTTTTCGCGCTGCTGGTCCTCCTGTTCTATTTCCAATTTCGCACCTGGCGGGCTTTTGATTGGGAGCGTTTCGGAAGCCAGACCGGTCAGGCATTTCGCGGTTGGGGCCTGGTCCACGTCCTCTTGGGGGTAGCGTTCACCTACTTCGCATACCTGATGCGAGCCATTCGCTGGAAAATCTTTTTGCGGCCGGTAAAGCGCACGACCACAACCGAGTTAATCGCGCCCACAATCATTGGTTTCACCGGTATCTCGCTTCTCGGCCGGCTGGGAGAGATGATTCGTCCATACTTGATCGCGCGGAAAGTCCAGCTGCCATTCTCTTCCCAGCTGGCAGTCTGGACGGTGGAGCGGATTTTCGATTTTGGCGGTTTCGCGATTCTGTTAATTTTAGCGATCTTTTTCTCCCCGGACGTAAAGGCGCTCAAGTACTACAGCATATTTCGCCAGGGCGGACTGCTGTTGGTCGTGTTTGTTGCTGCGCTCGCGATCGTAATGTGGATCATCAATGCCAAAGGTGAATTCGTGGCAATCTGGGTCGAAGGAGGTCACGTCGCGGGATTTCGACACAAACTGGCGGCGCGGGTGCGCGAATTCCGCGTAGGCCTGAATACAATTCACGGATTCAGTGAACTCCTGCAGCTCGTCGCTGTATCGGTAGCAATGTGGTACCTGATCGCCCATGCCTACCATCAAGTGATCCTCTCCTACGGAACGCCACTTCAGCATGTCGGCGTTTCTGAGAATTTTCTTCTGATCTTCGCCAGCATGTTGGGATCGCTGGTTCAGTTGCCGGGTGTCGGCGGCGGGTCGCAACTCGGTACCATTACCACGCTTCAGCGAGTGTTTGATGTCCCCCCGGAACTGGCTGCCAGCTGCGGAATTCTGCTATGGATGGTGACGTTTATGTCGGTAGTTCCTCTGGGGCTGGCCCTGGCGCATCGCGAACGACTTTCGCTGCGAACGCTCTCGAAAGAAAGCCAAGTGCAGGAGGAATTGGCGGAGACCTAGCACTCAGCACCATGGTGCGACATTTCGATTCATGCAAGTGTATTCAGAGGTGTTTCTGGTCTCCTTCCTGGCTGAATGCTGAGTGCTGAGTGCTGAATGCTTGTTACAATGCCCTCAGTCTCCAACCATCATGAAATGCCCTTTTTGCGGCTTTGCCAATGACAAGGTCGTGGATTCGCGCGAAAGCAAGGAAGCCGATTCCATCCGGCGTCGGCGCGAGTGTCTGAAATGCGAGAAGCGTTTCACGACCTACGAGCGGATTGATGAGATCCCGTACATGGTGGTGAAGAAAGACGGGCGGCGGGAGAAATTTGATAGGCAGAAAGTTCTAAATGGTCTGCTGCGGGCTTGCGAGAAGCGACCAGTGCCCATCAGCAAACTCGAGCAAATCGTTAACGAAGCCGAAGGATTTGTTATCGAGTCGGCGGAACGCGAGCGCAAGACCAGCGAAGTCGGCGAGCTGATCATGAGCCGGCTCAGGCGATACGACAAAGTTGCGTATGTGAGATTTGCGTCGGTTTACCTGGATTTTAAAGATGTGCAGGAATTCATGGCGGAACTCAAAGATCTGTTAAAGACCAAAGAGTCATCCGAACCGCAGCTCAAGCCTTCAGCAAAACCCATGTAGAGGCGGGTGCCCTCGTCCACATGGCCGAGCGGGGTTCGGCAGGACGTTGGATCGAACCAGATTGTAGGCAGGCATGGCTTTCAGCCATGCCGTTTGTCTACTTAACAGCATCTACGGCACGCCTGAAAGGCGTGCCCTGATACAACACGTGCTCATGACTCACAGAATCACTCTCATCCCCGGCGACGGCATCGGCCCAGAAGTCACTCAGGCAGTCGTCCGCATCCTCGAAGCCACCGGACTCAAATTCGAATGGGAAACCGTGCTGGCAGGCGCTGATGCCTACGAGAAATACAAGGAATACATCCCGAAAGAACTGACCGAATCTATCCAGCGCACGCGCGTCGCACTAAAAGGCCCGATCACGACTCCGGTCGGCGGCGGATTCGCCAGCATCAACGTCCAACTGCGAAAGCAATTTGAGCTTTATGCCAACTTCCGCCCGGTACGGAATCTGCCGCACATCCCAACACGGTATCCCGATGTTGATCTCGTCATCGTTCGGGAGAACACTGAAAGCCTTTACTCCGGACTCGAGCACGAGGTTGTTCCCGGGGTCGTTGAGAGTTTGAAGATCATCACCGAGAAAGCCTCGACCCGCATTGCGCGCTTCGCATTTGAATACGCCCGTAAAAACCAGCGCAAGAAAGTCCATGCCATCCACAAGGCCAACATCATGAAACTGTCGGATGGCCTGTTTCTGCGGTGCAGCCGTAACGTCGCCAAGGATTTCCCCGAGATTACCTACGGCGAGCACATCGTGGACAACGCCTGCATGCAGCTGGTCATGAATCCTTATCAATACGACGTGTTAGTCATGGAGAACCTGTACGGCGACATTATTTCGGATTTATGTGCAGGCCTCGTGGGTGGACTCGGGCTCGTGCCAAGCGCAAATCTGGGAGACAACTGCGCGATCTTCGAAGCTGTGCACGGCTCGGCGCCGGACATCGCCGGGAAGAATCTTGCCAATCCCACAGCTCTGCTGCGTTCTGCACTTCTGATGCTTCGCCACATCGGCGAAGCGGATGCTGCACTCAAGATTCGTAACGCCCTAGAAAAGGTCTATCGCGATCACGCCAAGCTGACGAAAGACGCGGGCGGCAAGGCGGGCACAAAGGAGTTCGCGGACGAAGTGATACGTGCGATCGAATGAGGGGCGGGCGAGATGACCGTCCCCCCAAATCATCCCTCTTCAGTACAAAAACTTCAGCGCGAACTGCACCAGACGCGGATCCTGTGCTTCGGTTATGTGGTTATACAGCCCTGGCGAGCTGATATCGCTATTTGGCAGGCGATAGTTCGCGTGGTTCAGGAAGTTAAACAGCTCGGCGCGGAGCTGAAGCTGCTTGCCTTCCGCAACACCAATGCTCTTGAAGGCTGAAAAATCCCAATTTCGGTACGCAGCTCCGATCACAATATTTCGCCCGGCTGTTCCGAACTGTTGCACCGGAGAATTCGGATCTTGAGTAATTTGCTGAAACGCATTGGCATTGAACCAGGCATCCGTCGTGTGCGGGCCGGCATTTGGATTTTGGCCAGGCACAAGATTCGGGCGATTGGCTGAGAAGCCGGTTATCTCTTGCGCGCCACCCTGGACGGAAACATCGTTTGAGTCGAACACTGTGAACGGAGTTCCGCTCATGAGAGTGGCTATCCCGTTCAGCTGCCATCCGCCCAGGGCCTGCTGATACCAGCCGCGCGGCTGCTTCCAGAACGGCAGCTCCCATTGGTAGCTGAGAACGAACCGGTGGCGCGCATCGAACAATGACAATCCTCGTTCAGCTGCGAGGTTGAACGGATTCTGCGCCAGATCGTTTTCGCCAGCGACCGGCTGCGCAGCCGATCCGGTCATGTTGAACGACGACGCGTCATCAATGTCTTTCGAAAATGTGTAGGAAGCCAGGAAGGAAACTCCATAGCCAAATCGCTTACGCAAGCTGGTTTCGAGCGCGTTGTACGAGGAGCTCGCAATTCCGGCGATCAATCCCATCGACGAGAAATCGCAGGCTGGGCTATTCGGAGCCAGAGTGCACCCGGAATATAGCCGTCGGCGATTAGCATTGTCTTGAGAAGAAGTTGAAATCGGATTGTTGGGCGAAACAAATCCCGGAATGTAGATGGCTGGATTGCCTTCGATGAAACGCGGCAGCTTGGTTCCTTTCGTTCCCACGTATCCGATTTCGAACAGCAGGTCTTGCCCGAATGATCGCTGAATGTTCAAATCCCAGTCCTGCGTATATGGCAGAGGCAGGTCCGCAGCAACAGTCAGGTTTGTGAGTGGCTTTGCAAATTCGCCGGCTATCGGTGGATTGCCATTGAAAGGATCGGAGAAGTTGAAGAACGGAGGGGGCAAGGCTCCTGGTTTGGGCCCGACCTGAGGTGTTTGCAAGTCCGGCGGTGCGCTGATAGGCGACTGCAATGGTCCGCCCTGGCCGGTGTAGTAAGGCTCGTAATAAATTCCGTACGCAGAGGTGACCAACCATTTTGTGCTTCCGGTCGGGTCCCAGGCGATTCCAACGCGCGGAGCGAAGCCTTTCTTGAAGGTAGGAATTAGTCCTGCGGGGACACCTTTGTCGCCCGGGTAGAGCAATCCTGGTGGCGCACTCGGAACGACCGTTGACTGCCGGCCGGGAATCCATAACGTTTGGCGATTGTGAATCTCTGTATACGGAAATGGCAACTCATAACGCAAGCCGTAGTTGAGAGTGATACGGCGATTGAGTTTGTAGGTGTCCTGCGCGTACCAGTTAAGAGCGTTCCCGCGGATGCCGCGGTTGAAATCGCCTCGGCCTTGTAGAAATACCGCCGGCGATCCCCACAGGAAGCTGGCAAATGAGTCTGTGACTGGGAACGGCGCGAACACAAAGAATCCATTGGTTGCGATGCCTTGCAAAGCATTCACTTGCAAGTGCTGATATCCTGTGCCGAATTTGAACTCATGCGCGCCGCGCACCCAGTTCAGCGAGCCGGAATAATCGAATGCATTCTCGTAGGTATCGCGTGGGCCGGTGATTGGGTCGCCGACGCTCGAATATTGGGTTAGCTGAAGGAAAGGCGGCCCCGCGGCAAGTGCGAGGCTGGGCGAATACGTGAATCCTAGGCTCGAAAGCGGTGTGTGGTTAATGTGCTCGTCGAAGAGAAACTTGTTTCGCAAATATGAGAAACGCGCAACTCCGATGACGGCAGGAGAAAAGGTGTGCGTCTCCTGGGCAACGAAATTCTGTGCACGATGATCTTCGCCCACCGGATAACCTGGAATGTTCGCGCCGGCTGTGGACAGCGGATCGAGCCTATGGGTGTTATTGAACATGTACCGGAAGTTCAGCGTGTCCGCGGATGTTAAATAATGATCAACCCGTAACCCGAGTTGATTGCGATCGTCGCTTCGAGTTCCCCTAGAGAGAAACCCGTTTGTGCCGACATCGGGCGTCGGAAACAGACTTAGTAGGCTTAATGAAAACGGGCTCTGCGCCATAGGATTCATCGGATCCGGCGCAGGCATCTGATTGAAGGGATATGGCTGGCCAACAAGGATGTTGAATAGTGTGTTTATCGGCTGTCCTTTTGAATCCACGTCCTTACAGAAGCCGGCGGGAGGACCCGAGGTAAAGAAGCCGGTTTTACATAGTTCAGAAAAGTCGCCCTGCCGCTCCGCCAGTGACGGAACCGCAGTAATGAAACTGTCGCCCTTGCGGTTCCGATAGCCCTCGTAAAAGCCAAAAACGAAAGTCTTGTCGTGGCGCACGGGGCCGCCAATACTCACGCCAAACTGGTTTTGCTTCAGAGGTTCTGGTTCGGAGTCAGGAAACCGCGTCGCGTCCAGGGCATCATTACGGAAAAACTCCCAAAGAGCACCGTGAAAGTTGTTCGATCCCGAGCGGGTGATGATGTTTGTCGTCGAACCGAGATTGTGACCGAACTCAGCACTGGAGTTGTGCGTCAGGATTCTAAATTCTTGGATCGCATCAATCGGCGGTTCGAGCACAAATCCGCCGTCCACGCCATTGAAGTTGTTGGCCCCATCAATCAGATAATTGTTGGACTCGGGGCGCTGCCCATTCACCGAGTATCCCTGCTGTTCGCGAAGTGAGCCCCCGGCCTCGAGCAGACCAGGCGTAAGTGGCACGACTCCTGGCTGCAGTGTCCCAAGCTGGGAAAAGTCACGCCCGTTGAGAGGTAGATCCAGAATTTCGCGCTCGTTTACGACTTTCCCCAGACTGGTTACGGTTGGCTGGATCAGCTCAGCGTCCGCCACGACTTGGATCTTCTCACCTCCCGATCCCACAGCAAGCTTGACCGAAACTGTCGCTGTCTCGTTGACGTCGAGAGAGATCCCCTCCTGTAAGTAGGTTTCAAAGCCTCGTGCCGAAACCTCAAGCCTGTAGTGCCCGACCGGCAGTTCCAGGAGAAGGAAGTTTCCAGCGCGGTCCGTCTCGGCGGTACGCGTGAGTCCGGTTTCGGTTTGCTTCGCAGTAACGGTGGCGGCTCGGACCAGCGCGCCGCTGGGATCGCTAACTGCGCCGCGAATGCTGCCTGTGATTTGTTGAGCGGATGAAGAAACGGCGCAAAGCAGCGCAACAACGAGAACCTTGGAAATAGTCATACCCCTCGCTCTCCTTAAGACCTGGATATTCTTATGCTTCGCAAACCTGAGGGCGGAAATTGCCACTGATGCGGAGTGCTTTGCCCGCGCGAGAGTTAAACGATTATTCGGGAGGCTTTGTAGCCGGGCAATAATGTGAAAGTAGTAGGAAGGGTCCGTGTGGATTTTTTCTACTATTGCGCTGGTTGCGGAGCTGATTTAGTTTGCCTCGATCCGGCTTCGGCCGTTTCGTGGGATGAGTGCGCCCATAACAACAGATCGCGCCGCGACGGCGCTCGCCGGCATTCACCGGCAACTTGGCCTGGCATCGGCGACGGCTGCAGTTGCGGGTGAATCGATAGCTGTCGGCATCTTTCTGACCCCTGCCGGAATGGCAAAGTCGCTGGGATCGCCCTTCTGGCTCCTTATCGTGTGGATGATGGTCGGAGTTCTTGCTGTGTGTGGAGCACTCTGTTACGGCGAACTGGCGGCACGTTTTCCTCGTAATGGTGGCATCTACGTTTATCTTCTCGAGACATGCGGACGCCGGGTTGCGTTCCTCTATGGATGGATGTGTCTGCTGGTGCTCGACCCCGGGCTCACGGCTGCGCTCGCGGTTGGGTTCGCCGGTTATGTGGCGTACATCTTCCCCGCTTCGGAGATCACAATCAAGTTGATCGCGGTTTCCGTCATTTGGGCACTCTGTCTGTTGAACATTCTTAGCGTCCGCGTGACTGCCGGATTTCTGCGTTGGACCACTTGGCTGAAACTTGGGCTGCTCGCGTTCCTCGTAGTGTGGGCAATCGCGTTTCGGCTGGGATCATGGTTGAACTTCGCGCCTTTTGTCTCTCAGCGGCCCGGTTCGCTGGCGCTTGGCCCAGCTCTCGGCGTCGCCATGGTCGGCGCATTCTTCTCCTTTGGGGGCTGGTGGGACGTGAGCAAGATCGCAGGCGAAGTCCGCGACCCCGGTCGCAACCTGCCACGGGCTATGCTGCTCGGCACTCTGATCGTCACGTCGGTTTACGTTTTGGTGAGCGGCGTGTTCCTCTACCTTGTGCCGCTGGAAAGTGTGACTTCCGATAAGACCTTCGTCGCACAGGCCGGAGCAGTGTTGTTCGGCCATGCTGGTGGAAACGTGTTCGCCGCAATCGCTTCGATCTGCGTGCTCGGAGGTCTGGCCGCCTTCATGATGTCCGCTCCGCGGGTTTACTATGCGATGGCCCAGGATGGCCTCTTTCTGCACAGCATCGCCCGCATACACTCACGTTTCAGCACACCGATTTACGCAATTTTGATCCAAGGGTTCGTCGCCTCAGCGCTGGTCCTGGCCGGCAGCTTTGAAAAAATAATTGCCTATTTCATTTTTGTTGCCGTCGTCTTTCTTACTCTGACCGGCGCAGGCCTGTTTATCGTAAGGTCGCGCGATTCGGAAACAGTGCCCAGATTTCTGACCCCCTGGTACCCGCTTCCACTTGCGATATTTTTGGTGCTGATGTCGCTACTTTTGGTGCTCCTGGGTTTGCATAGCCCACAGCAGGCAATATTGGGTTCGCTGGTGGTGTTGGCGGGACTGCCGGTCTATTCGGTTTTTCGCCACAAACTGGCGATGCCTCAATCGGAATATGTCCTCACGCGAGACGAAATTTTAAAGAGACTCGACTTTCGACCATGAAACAAAAGAAACGGCTCAAGCCCTCTGGCATCGCAGATGCGCCCAGGGCCGCGACAAAAATCAAAATCATCGAAGACACCGAAGCCGTCGGCGATGTGGCTGCCGCTTATGATTTCTGGCGGGCGGGCTCAGGCCGGGAACAGGTCCCTGGCATCATCAAATGCTTTGGAGCGCGCCCCGATTTCCTGCGGCAAGTGATTCAGTTCTCAAATACGGTTCATTTCTCCGAAGGTCACCTCTCGCGCCGCCACAAGGAGATGATCGCCAGCCACGTTTCTTACCTGAACCGGTGCCCATATTGACTCGACAGCCACGCCTACTTCCTGCGTGTTCAGGGAGCAAACGATCAATGCGTTGAAGCGATACTCGAAGGCAAGCTCGACGTTGCAGGCCTGACCAAGGCCGAGCGAGCCCTGCTGGAATATGCGGAGTTGATCACACGCGCTGCATATGCATCAACCAGCGAGGACGTCGAAAAATTGCGCAAAGCGGGGTGGAAGGAAGAGCAGATCGCTGAAGCAGTTTACGTGATCGCAATGTTCGCGTTTTTCAACCGCGTGGCAGATGCATTTGGTATTCGCTCGCAGGAATACCTCAAGACCGGCAAACTGACTCCGTAGCACGATGAGAAAAGGGCGGCAGACGCCGCCCTCGAGAAATCTGCCACTTCACAACATGTCGACGCTTTCCACGTGGATGGAATCGCCGCTGACTTGGCCCTTAACCGCAACATGGTGGCCTTCGTGGCCGGTCAGTTTGTCTGGATTATCAACCGCCAAGACCTTCTGATCACCGTCGGTGACCACGACCAACTTCGCACCGGCCTGAACGCACTTTTTCGTGCACTCGGCGGCCTTGGCATTTGCGCCTTTGGCGCCGCACTTCGAGTCTGACACATAGCCTTTCACAGTGGTGGCTTCGTCAGCCGCAAAAGAAACGCTGGTCACGACGAACAGGGCAACGGCAAGGGCAAGACACAAAAGCAACAACTTTTTCATGGCGAATATCTCCTCAATTTTTGGCGGCACGGCCGCAATTGATAGCGCCTCGGAGTCTCCTCCTGACGAATGCCAGGAAAAACGCAAGACAAGTTTACTCCGATTAACGACGGAAACTATATCACAAAGCAAATTGCAGGTTGTTTCCGGCTTGTCACTTGCTGGCAGTGCGGGTGGTGGGAGCCTGCGAGGCCGGTGGAGGCGGAGAAACATAGATCACTTCTCCAGGCCGGGCGTAGTGAAACTGCTCGCGCGCTTCCCTCTCGATACGTTGGGGATCGTTCTTCAATTGATCAATCTGGCTGGAAAACCCCGCATTGTCTTTCTGCAGCTGCTGAATCTGCTTCTGCAACTGCTGGCATTCACTCCGTTTAGTGCGATAGACAATCATGCCGTTACTGGCAAACATCACGTGCGCGAAGATCCAGATCGCAAGTAGCGACACGGCTGCAGTCGCAATCCGGGTCCGCAATGAGTACAACGTTTGAAGAAACGGCTCAAAGCGACCGCGAATTCGCGCAGCAATCGCCTCTGCTTGATCAGCACCCTGCGCCAGGGTGCGTAATCTCGTTTCCGGGGATGGCACGATGCGGATTTTGGGAAGCTTCAATCGAAAATCCATTGTTTCGGTGCAGTGCTCACAGCTAGGGCCCGCATCTAGGTAACTTTTCAGTAAACTTCTCCTCTAGTCTTGCGTCAAGCGGAAGTTCTCGTGCTACGGACAAAAGGAACCAACTTTGACAAACAGCTCTCGGGTTAAGTATTGGGTGTTGGTGGGGCAAGATCACCCAACGTTGACTCCAGAAGCGAGCCTTGCCAACATCCATCACCAGCAACGAATCCTCTATGACTGACAAACTGCTTATCCTAACCACCGCCGGCTCTGAGTCCGAAGCGAAGAAGATTGCTCAGATGCTCGTGGAGCTCCGGCTGGCCGCATGCGTGAACATTATTCCGCGGGTTCATTCCGTGTATCGGTGGGAGGGCAAAGTGGAGAGCGCCGAGGAATATCTTTTAATCGTGAAGACCGCAAGAGATAAAGAAACTCAAGTGCAAGCCGCAATTCGCAACACGCACTCGTACGCGTTGCCGGAGTGCATTTCGATTTCAGTCGAAGGTGGGAGCGACGAATACTTGCACTGGATCGCGGACTCTTTGTAGAGAGTAGCACCCCCGTCTCTACCCGAACTTGGTTTTCACGCCCGATGTCTGCGGTGAATACTACGCCGGTCGGCATGGCGGTCCCTGCGGTCCCGCCGGATATCGCGGCGATCATGCCTCAAATCGCGGTGATCGGCCCTTAGGTCGCGCTTGTCCCGCCGAATATCCCGGCGGTCACGCCTAGCGTCACGGTAATCGCGCTGGTGAAGGTCGCGCCGCAAATCCCGGCGATCGCCTCTTAAGTCGCGGCGGTCACGGTGAATGTTGCGCCTGTCATGCCGGCGGTCGATGCGGTCATGCCGAGCATCTCGGCGATCATGTCGAAAATCATGCCTGTCGCTTTCTGCCAGCGCAAATGCCGATCCCAGCACAGCAAAACACATCAAGCCAAGTATTCGACTTCGCATATCGCCTCTGTAGCTCCTCGGGCCTTGTATCGGCTGCTTGCAACCGAAACCCCGCAACATCGGCAAAGTTGCTAGAGCATCCAGGCACATTCTTTCTTTACAAGCTTTTACCGTTCGTTGACCAGTCTTTACGCGTTTTCAGCAACTCAGCGCAATTTCCGCCGCATCAGTGCCGGTATAGCAACCAACAACTAAATCATCTCAGGAGCGCAACGTGACTCGATCGAAGCTTGCACCCCTCGCCGTTGGAGTGTCTCTCTTAAGCGCAGTCCTCACCAGTACGGGTTGTGGTTCCAGCAATGCAAATGTTCGTTTGGTGAATGCCATGACCGGGACCTCCAGTATCGACATGCTACTGGACCACAAAAGCACGATCACTGGGATCGCCTACGGAACAGCTTCTGGTTACGTCAAGGCGGGACGCGGCTCGCACAATTTGATTGTTGAGAACACAGGAAGCTCAAGCCCTCTCATCAATCAAACCGGCAGCTTTTCATCCGGCGACACCACAGTGGTGGCCACAAATTCGAGCGCCATGGTGCTCACCGACGATAACTCAGCGCCATCCGCAGGCAATATAAAAATTCGGGTAATCAATGCGTCGCCATCGCTAGGCAGCGCGGACGTTTACATCGTCGCGTCGGGTAATTCCATTGCAGGGCTCAGCCCGACATTTTCGAATCTTGGATATCAATCCACCTCTGGCTACCAAACTCTTGCCGCCGGAAGCTACCAAGTGATCTTTACTCCCGTAGGCCAGCAATTCGCCGAGTTGACGAGCAATGCACAATCATTCTCAGCGACTCAGATACGCACAGTTGCAACACTCGACAACCAAGGCGGTGGTTTTACGACGTCGGTGTTATCGGATTTGAACTGAAAATTCGGCGAAACCTGGGTTGTCCCACCCTTCTCGCGCTTATAGCGAGACGGTGGGTTCGCCCACTTTGGCCCTTCAATGGCTCTCTGCGGTTTGTCCAGGATGCCCGCCATTCGGGGATTCCATCTCGCCACATGGTCCGGCGCCGGGATGCTTGATGCCCGTTGCTACGGGGCTGTTCCCTGACCGCTCCTTGCGACAAGCCTCAAGTTGCTGCTGCTGCTCCTCAGAGATGAGGCCTGACATCTTCTGCTTTGCCTCCTGGTGAATTTCGCGAATCTTTTGGTTCTTTTGTTGCGGGGTCAGCGAGGTGTCGGCACACACCGATTGGACCTGTGAATGAGTGTCCTGCTGAATGGCGTCCCTCTGATCGATTACATCTTTGGAGATACCGACCTGCTGCCAGCAGGGTTCCTGTTTAGCGCGGACGGTTCGCGGATGCTGCGTGTTGGGATTGTTGACTTGCGCGGCCGCTGTGACAGCAAAGCTGCACACCGACAGGGCTGTTGCGATGAAGGAAAGACAGGTTCTTGACATCAATGCACCTCTTTAGAAATTCAGCGAGCACCAAGGGTTTGGGGTTGGACGCGAATCTCTGTTGAGGAGTTTGATTAATCTTCGAATAAAGTTGGCGGGAAAATTCTACATGTCTGTTGGGATCGTAACCGGTATTCACAGCAGATTTTTGGTGGAGCTGGCCGGGATCGAACCGGCGGCCTCATCGTTGCGAATTCTCAACCCCGTCCGAGATGGCGAGACACCAAAGAAGTCTGAATAGCACAAAGCGGCAATGTTCATTCGGGTTTAGCGGTGAGCGCCGCCTTTCTTGTGATCGCGAGCGATACCGACGAATCTGGCGCGACACAGGCAGGGATCGCAGGGTTACGACACAAATCACGACACAAAATCCTGTGACACTCCCGATAGTTCCGGCTCGATTGTTCAGGGGG
>Ga0075425_100001865_pt1 | contig 20738 bp, 25 predicted proteins | sample SoiMethybrSBSTD4_FD_75300 | JGI IMG/M metagenome (GOLD analysis project Ga0075425, IMG submission 75300) | Bulk soil microbial communities from a Populus tree surrounding site in Tennessee, USA - Soil MetaG P. TD hybrid SBSTD4 | ecosystem: Environmental > Terrestrial > Soil > Tree plantation... | reverse complement strand
CTCGCTGTCGAGCATGAAGCGCACGCCGTTCGGCAGGAATGCGTCGACGTGACCCTCGTCCGGCGTCTCCGGGACGTCGAGACCGAGGAGGCGGTAGAAATGGATCGACCGCGCCATGTCGGAGACGGCGATCCCGATCGCGTTCAGCTGCGGCACGCGCGGGAGTCTCTCATGCGGCGCGTCCGGATGAGGCCGCAAGGAGCTCGCGGCGCTTCTCGGGACGACTTCCTGATCAGTCCCTGAACTTCCGATCAGGACAAGCATTTCCGTCTTGCGGGCGGGCCGCGCCGTTCGTACTATCCGCACCGTTCTTCGGGGATGTGGGGTCCGCCCAGCGGTGGTGCGAGAGCGTGTGTCGTGCCGACCCTGCTCCCTGATAATCACAAGAGAAGGGAAGCTTGATGCGGCACAAGGCTCTTGGGCTCCTCGTCATCGTCGCGGTCGTTGCGGCAGCGCTCGTCGCTGCACTGCCGGCCGTGGCCGGCAGCAACCCGAACAGCGCACAGGTCACGACGTTCGATCCGACGGGCGCGCAGTTCACATGCACCAACGCCACGTACACGGCGATCGGCGGCACCGTCCAGCAGGTTCTGCGCGACAGCTTCGACGCGAACGGCACGGAGCACTTCACCGGCACGGTCACGCCCAAGGGCGTCACGCTCACTGACGGGACCTCGCTCTTCCGTCTCTCGGGCGCGACGTGGTTCGGCGGGTCGTTCAACGAGGCGACGGGCCACTTCGTGGCAACCGATACCGGGCACTTCAACATCATCGCCGCCGACGGCACCGTCGTCGGCCGCGTTTCCACCGTCGAGCATGCGGGCTCGAACGGCAGCAACTTCTCGTTCGACTTCGGAAACTGCGAGGCGCCGAACGGCTGATCCGGGCCGAGATTTCGTGGGTGGTCGCCCGAGCGGCGGCCACCCACGAAAAAGCCCCGCAGCTGCGGGGCTTGGGCTTCAAGCTCCCCGGGTTGGACTCGAACCAACAACCCTCCGGTTAACAGCCGGATGCTCTGCCAATTGAGCTACCGGGGATCGCTCAGCGGCGGGCATTGTAGCCAGAGGGCTACGGAACTACCGTTACGGCGACGTCGACCTGGTGCTGCGGCGAGCCGTCGGCCGCCGAGGGCGCGAAGGCCGAGACCGTGGCCTCGCCCGGCGTCGCCCGCAGGGTCGTCTCGAAGCTGCCCCGGCCGGGGGCGCCCTCCGACGCCGTGACCGTGCGCTTGGCGACGACCTTGCCGTCTCGCACGAGCTGAACCACCAGCGTCGCCTCGAACACGCTCGCCGTGCCGGAGACCCGGAACGGAGAAGAAACCTCCGCACCGGCGGCTGGCGACTCGATCAGGATCGGCGGGACGTACCTGGCGAAGTCATCGCGCGTCAGGCCCTTGCGGCCCGCCACGTCGACCCGCTTCACCGTGGGGAACTGCGTGAGCGTGTAGACGATCTCCGCCTGCTCGTCCTGCGTCGCCCGGTCGAGCGCCACCGTGGCGGTGCCGTCGCCGATCGACAGCGAGGTGTTGATCCCGAGCGCGGCCAGGGCGGCCCCTGCGACCGCAGGCGTCCGGGGCACCTTCGTGATTCTGGGCCGCAGGAGGCCGTTGTCGACCTCGAACACCGTCAGCGCCATCGTCGACGGGGCCGTCGTGGTGCCCGTGGTCGTGGTCGTGACGGTCGTCGTGGCCGTTCCCGACGACCCGCACCCCGCGGCGAGGCACGCCAAGACCCCCAAAAAGAACAGGCGGAGCCTCATGATTCCCAGTTCTGGCGAAGCCCGGTCTATCCTTGCAGTGTGAGCCTCCTCGGGGTCGTCCTCCTCCTCGCCGCCGTCGGCCTCGTCGTCGCCGCCGAATGGCCGCGCATCGCGCCGCGTCTCGGCCTCGACGCATCCTCCCGCCGGGTGAAACGGCGCCGCAAGTCGCACCTCCGCGTCGTCCAGAACGACACGGACGACTTCGCACGCGCGGTCGAGCGCGACCTCGCGAACCTGCCGACCATCGATCCGCGCGAGCGCCGGAAGAACTGACTACCCGACGACGACGGTCCTGCGCACCATCGCGGTGTTCGGCAGGATCGGCGGGACGTTCTCCATGTTCTTCGTCTCCTGGTAGTCGGAGGCGTGGACGAGGACCGTATGCCGACCCTTCGTCGCCGTGACGGTGACGACCTTCCCGCGAACGCCGACCTTCGCCTCCCGCCCGTCGAGGCTCGCGGTGACCGATGAGGGGTCGAAGCCGGAGCCGGCATCGGTTGCGGTGATCGTGATCCTCCCGCGGCCCGGCGTCACCTTCACCCTCGGCGGCGTGACGTCGTTGACCCAGTAACGGAACGTGAACGGGCCCGCCTGCGCGGCCGAGCGCGTGTCGAAGACGATGTCGTACGCGCCGCGGGCCGGGACGTCCACGCCCGCGACCGGCACCAGCGTGCCGAATTGCTCGCGGTACGGATTGATGTCGATCGGCAAGCCGGTGTTGCCGGCAAGCCGGTCCTCGCTGCCGTCGAACGTGACGTGCGGCACGGCGCGCCCGGAGAGGACGACGACGCCGAAGTTCGCCGGACGGCCGGTGACCGAGATGCGGTACACGCGCTCCGGGCCGGGATAGTCGACGTCGCCCCCCGTCGGGTACCGGTAGCGCGAGACGAGTGCCGGAGCGCCGCGCGTCGTGGCGGTGTACGTGCCGGGCTTGGACAGCGCGAGCTTCTTCTCGCCGGCCAGCTTCGGCGCGCTCACCGCGTACCAGAACGGGATCCGCCGAGTGTCCGCTCCGTGCGTCAGCACGACGAAGCCGCTGACGTCGCCGGTGGCCTGCCCGGCCGTGGCGGTTACCGGCAGGGCCCCGGGCACCGTCACCGCCGACGGGACAGCGACCGTCCCGCTGCCGCCCTGCACGACCGCCGTCGCGGCCCACGGCCCTGCGCCGCCGCCCGCGTCCGTGAGGGACACGTTCCGCACCGCCTGCGCGGCGGGCGCGAGCTCGCCGAAGGCGAGTCCGCTCGGCGCGGCGAAGATCAACGGGAGGTCGGCACGCGTGAGGTCGACCATGCCGCCGCCCTCGCGCGTGCTCGGCACCTCGGCGCCGGTGGAGGTGTGCACCGGGAGGCCCGTGAGCTCCAGCGCCGACTTGACCTGCGCGACGGTCCACGTCGGGTGACGCTCCTTCAGCAGCGCCGCAGCCCCGGCCACGTGCGGTGTCGCCATGCTCGTTCCGCTCAGCAACCCGAAGGTGCCCTGGCTCGCCGGTAGCGAGGAGAGGACCGACACGCCGGGAGCGGTGACGTCCGGCTTCATCTGCAGCGAGACCGGGGTCGGCCCGCCCGACGAGAATCCCGCGATCTCGTTGCGCGAGTCGGCGGCCGCAACCGTGATCGCGCTCGGCGCGCTGCCGGGAGACGACACGGAGCCGTACCCGAGGTCGTTGAAATCGTTGCCGGCAGCGACAACAGGAACGACCCCCGCGGCCGCGGCGCCCTCGAGCGCGCGGACGAGGAGGTCGCGCGACGGCTCCACCTCGGGCTCGCCGAGCGAGAGGTTGATCACGTTCATGCCGTCCCGCACGGCCGCCTCGACCGCGGCCGCGAGCTCTGCGCTGTTCCCGTCCAGCCCGAAACCGGGCGTCGGGATCGTCAGCGCCTTGTAGTTCCCGATCCAGGCGTTCGGCGCGACGCCGGAGATCAGTGTCCGCCCCGCGGTCGTGCCGTGATCCCCCGCGGCGATCCCGGCGACGTGCGTCGCGTGGAACGACTCACTCGGGTCGAACGGCGTGTTCGCGTACTTGTACTTCGTCGGCGGCGCGAACGTTCGCTGGACGATGACCTTCGCCGTCGCGAACCGCGTCTGCCCCTTCGGGAAGCCCGGCGGGTACTCGAACCCGTTCGGGTCGAAGTACGGATTGCTCGCGTCGAGCCCGTCGTCGATCACCCCGATCTTCATGCCGTCGCCCGCGGTGGCGAACGTCGGCCCCCAGAGCTTGTCGGCGCCGATCTGCTCGGGGCCCGCGAAGTCGCGCAAGACGTGGTAGCGGATGTTCGGCCACACGGCCTCGACGCCCGGGATCCGCGCGAGCGCCTTCTCGCCGCCGCGCGGGACCGCGACTGCGAAGCCGTTCGCGACGAGCCGGTAGCGCCAGCGGATCTGCGCACCGGGAACGGTGTCCACGATGCGCGTGGCCAGCTCGTTCTGCGCAGCGTCGATGCGGCGCAGGTACCCGACATGCGACGCGGACTGCAGCGAGCGCCCGAACGCGGACAGCGGCGGCGATTTCAGGGTGACGACGACCTCGGACGTGGGGCCGTCGGCGCGGGCGCCGAGCCCGTCACCCGAAAGAACGACGGCGGCCGCAGCCGCCGCGATGAGAAGGATCGCTGGGCGCCTCAAGAATGCGCGCGGATTGTATCGACCTGCCTCAGCCGCTCGATTTAGATTGGCCTGAATGACGAATATCGATCAGCCGCCCGTCGAGCTCGAGTGGCAGCTCGACGCACAGGACCTGCGACCGGTCGTGCGCTGGCTCGAGTCGGCCGCGGCAGACGAGGCCGGCGCGCTGGAGCTTGGCGCCGGGCGGACCGTCAACCACACCGACACCTACCTCGACACGGCCGACCGGCGGCTGGATCGCGCCGGCTACGCGGTGCGGGTCCGGCAGACGCGACGCCGGCCGCCGGAGGCGACGCTCAAGTCGCTCGCGCGGGACGGGGCGGACGCAGCCGGTCCGCGCATCCGCCTGGAGCTCGAGCAGACGCTCGACGGTGTCGAGCCTGCCGCGCTCGGACGCGCAGGCGGTCCCGTCGGTGAGCGCGTCCGTGCCCTCGCCGGCGCCCGGCCGCTCGTCCCGCTCTTCGACGTGCAGACGAGAAGACGCGTCTTCCCGCTGACGGCCGGGGGCGAGCCGAGCGGCGAGCTCGTGCTCGACGACACCGCGATCCGCGAGCCGAGCGGCCGCATTCTGAGCCGGCTGCGGCGTGTCGAGGTCGAGGTGCCTCCCCACGCGCGGAGCGTCGTCGAGCCGTTCGTCGCGAGGCTCCGCAGCGCGTGCGGGCTCCAGCCGGCGACGCTCAGCAAGTACGAGTCGGGCCTCGTCGCGAGCGGGATCGTCAGGAAATCGAGCGAGACGTTCGGCCCGACGGCGATCTCCCCGAGCGACGCGATCGGCGAGGTCGCGCTGGCCGTGCTGCGTCGGCATTTCGCCGTCTTCCTCGCGAAGGAGCCGGGGACGCGGCTCGGCGACGACATCGAGGAGCTGCACGCGATGCGGGTCGCCAGTCGGCGACTGCGCGCCGCCCTCTCGCTCTTCGCCGACGCAGTGCCCGCCGGAGCGGACGAGCTCCGCCCCGAGCTCGCGTGGATCGCGCAGACGATCGGCGTCGTGCGCGACCTCGACGTGCAGCTCGCGCAGCTCGAGGACTGGATCGAGGCGCTCCCCGAGGCCGACCGGGAACCGCTCGCGCGGCTGCGTGCGCTGCTCGTCGAGGACCGGCTCGAGGCACGCGCCGAGATGCTCTCGGCGTTCGACTCGCCGCGCTACGCGCGCTTCGTACGCCGCTTCGGGAGCCTCCTGCGCACGCGTCGCGGCGTGCGCACGCCACCGGCGCTCGCGCTCGCGCCGGAGCTCGTGGAGCGCCGACAGGCGTCGATGCGGAAGGCGGCACGGAAGATCGGCAAGGGCGCTCCGCCCGCTGCGTACCACCGGCTGCGGATCGCCGGCAAGCGCTTCCGCTACGCGCTCGAGTTCCTCGCCGACCTCTACCCGGGCGCGACCGACGCGCTCGTCAAGCGCACCGTCGCGTTGCAGGACCTGCTCGGCGAGCACCAGGACGCCGACGTGGGCGCGTTGCGTCTCCGTCGCCTCGCGGCGGAGCGGGGCGCAGAGCTCGGGCCGCAGACGGTCTTCGCGATGGGCGAGATCGCCGAGCGTTACCAGCACGCGATGGCCGGGATGCAGAGCCGTGCGCCCGCGGCGTTCGCGCGCGTCGACGGCAAGGAGTGGAGGAGGCTGCGACGAGTGCTCGAGGACGCGCGGCCTCAGGATGCGGATGAGAGGACTTGAACCTCCACGCCCTTACGGGCACACGGACCTGAACCGTGCGCGTCTACCAATTCCGCCACATCCGCGCGGCGTGCGCAGTGTAGCCGTCGCTGTCGCGGCCTACGCCGCGCTGAAGTGCTGCTGCACCGACGCGACGTAGCCGGCCAGATCCTGCTCGCGGGCCTCGAGCCGCCGCTCGCGCTCCTCGAGCGTGCGGGCCAGGACGTCGAGCTTGTCCTCGCGCAGGTCGAGGTCGCTCTCCGTGTTGGCGTACCGCCGGCGGAGGTCGTCCTCGAGTCGCTCGACGACCTCGGAGCGCTCCATCACCTCTTGCTCGCGACGGTCGAGGATGGCCTCGCGGCTCTCGATCCGCTTCCGGCGCTCGGTGAAGAGGTGCTCGCGTGAGGCGATCTCCGCCTCGCGGCTCTTGAACTCGTCGCGCAGGCGCTCGAGGAGGTCGTCCTCGCGTCCGACCCGCTCAGTGGCGGCCGCGCGATCGCTCAGCTCGGCCTCGCGGGCCGCGAGCGCCGCCTCGCGCTCGTCGAGCTCCTTGGCGCGGCGCCGCGCCTCGAGCTCGTCGTCGCCGCGCTCGACCTCGACGGCTTGCAGCCTCGCCTGCGCGTCGTGCAGCTCGGCCTCGCGCTTCGCGAGGCTCAGCTCGCGTGTCTCGAGCTCCGCGATCAGGGCGAACGCATCCTGCGAGGCGGCGCCGTGCTCCGACCGCTCCGCGAGCAGCCGGTCGGCCTCCGAGCGCAGACGCTGCTCCCATCCCTGCAGCGCCTCCTCGCCGTCGGCCAGGCTGCGCGCGCGTACTTCCAGCGCCGCCTCGGCCGCGGCGCGTTGCTCCTCGAGCTCCCGTGTCTCCTCGGCCAGGCGGGTCTCCGTCGCGTTCAGCGTGTTCTCGCGTGCCTCGACGCGCGCCCGCGCGCCGACGAGCTCGGTCTCGCTGTCGCGCAGCCGCCGCTCGCGCTGGGCGACGGCGGCGTCGCGGTCGCGGACGGCGACCTCGCGCGCCGACATGCGCGCGCCGGACTCCTGCTGGCGGGCGGCGAACGCGGCGCGCTCGCGCTCGAGCTCGCGCTCGCGTTCGGCGACCTCCGCGACCTGCTTTGCAATCTCCGCTCCCGCCTGGGCGCGGTCGCGCTCGGCGGTCTCGAGCTCCTCGACGCGCGACTCGGCGTGCGCGGAGAGCTCCTGCACGCGCGCGTACTCCCCGACGATCTCCGTGTGCCGCTCGATGAGCTGCTGCTGCTCGCGCTCGAGGTCCTCGCTCTTTCTCGTCAGCAGTGTCTCGCGCTCCTCGAGGTCGACCGCCCACGCCTCGAGCTCCGCCTCGCGCTCAGCGGCAGATCTGGAGGCTGCGTGTGCCTCCTGCCGCACGACGCTTTCCCGCTCGAGCGCCTCCTGCAGCTCCGCACGCATGGCGTCGAGCTCCGGCACGGTGCCCTGCACGATCACCTCCACCAGCGGCGCGGGCGCGGTCGCGACCTCGACCTCCGCTTCAAGGGCGGGGGCTTCGACCTCGACGACGGCTTCGTCGCGATTCTGCTTCCGCTCGAGCATCGAGCGGAGGCCGCTGCCGAAGCCCTTCTCGGTCTCGTGCGTCACTTGAACGTCTCCAGGATGTTCAGCACGGCCGGCCCGAGGATGACGATGAACATCGCTGGGAAGATGAGGAGGACGGTCGGGAACAGCATCTTGATCGGCGCCTTCATCGCCTTTTCTTCGGCCGCGGCCTGACGCTTGAGCCGCGAGTCGGTCGCCTGCACGCGGAGGATCCGGCCGAGCGAGATGCCGAGCTGGTCGGCCTGGATCACCGCGCGCACGAAGTTCGAGAGCTCGGGTGCGTCGACGCGATCAGCCATCTTGCGAAGGGCGACGGGCCGGGCCTCGCCGACACGCATCTCATTGAGCGTCAGCGCGAACTCGTCGATGAGCGGGCCCTGCATGTGGTCGGTGAGCTTCGCCACTGCGCCGTCGAAGCCGAGCCCGGCCTCGACGCTGACGGCGAGGAGGTCGAGCGCATCCGGCAGGTCGGCACGGATCGCCTCGCGGCGGCGACGGATCTTCAGCGTCAGGAACCAGTCCGCGCCGACGAACCCCACACCGCCGAGGAGCGGCATCAGGAAGATCCCGGACACGAAGGAGGAGAGCCCGCCGAGCGCGAGCCCGGCAAGGCAGCCGCCGACGACCAGCCCGCCCTTCAATGCGAGGAAGTTGCTCGGCGTGAGGCGCTGCGAGAGCCCGGCGGCGACGAGCTTCGCGGCGATCGTCTCGACGTTCGTCCGCGGGCTCAGCCTCAACGGGATCTTCGCGAGCTTCAGCGCGAGCGGCGCGACGATGCGCTCGCGGAAACGGACGAGCTCCTGCTCGCGCGTCTTGATACGGATCCGCCCGTAGTCGGTGGCCCGCTTGATCGACCGGGCGCGGAGGCGCGCCGGATACGTGACGGCCTCGCCGGCCGCGAAGACGGCGGCGCCGACGAAGATGAATGCGAGAACGAGAAGCATCGGCTACCCCTTGAACGAAGCGATCTTGTTGAGGATGACGCTGCCGGCCGTGATCATGATCACGCCGCCGACGAGCATCTTGTGTCCGGCCGAGGTGTGGAAGAGCGGCGACATGTAGGTGGGGTTCATTGCCGTCGCGGCGCCGCCGACGCCGAACGGCAACGCGATCAGCACGTATGACGACATGCGACCCATCGCCGTGAGCCCGCGCACCTTGCGCGCGAACTGCTGCCGCTGGCGGACGGTGTCGGCCACCATGTCGAACAGGCCGGCGAGCGAGCCGCCGATCTGCCGCTGAATCGTCACCGCGTTCACGACGAACGTGAGGTTCTTCGACTCGATCCGGGACGAGAGATCCGCGAGCGCGTCGTCCATCGGACGACCGAGCTGCGTCTCGGTCAGGACGCGCCTGAACTCGCTCGCCGCCGGATCGGCGCCTTCCTCGACGACCGCCTGGATGCCCTGCCGGAAGCTGTGGCCCGCCTTCAAGGAGGCGGCGATCGTGATCAGGATGTCGGGCAGCTGCGTGTCGAACAGCCTCACGCGCTTGCTCGCCTTGAAGAGGACGAACGCGATCGGCGCGAACGCTCCGACTGCGAGTGCGAGCAGGATCACGAGCGATGCGGAGCCGGCGACCGCGGCGACGAACGCGAGCACGATCCCGAGCCCGGCGGCGACGGCGACGAGCTCGCCGAGCCGGATGGGCAGGGCAGCGCGGTCGATCGCACGCTGCAGGCGCTTGAACTCGCGGAGCTCGCCGAAGGCGTTCTCGATCAGATCGGCGACACGGGCCTGCGCGGCCGCGCGACCCTCGCGCCGCCGCACCTTCGTCGGGCGCTCCGCTGCCCCGAGGTGCGGCGCGAGCCGGGCCCGGAGTCGGTTCCCGCGCCGTGACGCAAGCCAGAAACAGCACGCGAGCAGCATGAGCACGCCGACGGCGAGGCCGATGAGAAGCGTGCCAAGCGCGCTGTAGCCGCTGCTCGGGATCACCGGCGACGGGGCAACGGCGGCGCTCGACTCGCCGGCGAGCGTCGTCGCGCGCCGAGCCGAGCCGGCGCCGGGCACCGTCGCTAGGAGGTCGATCCGGTCGCCCGGTCGCGCCGCGGTCACGTAGCCGAGCTGCCACGTCCGCGCGAGCTCGGCGGCGAGCGCCGTGTAGACGGACGAGAGCTGCGAGGCACTCCGCGCCTGGCGATAGGAGCCGCCGGTCTCGGAAGCGAGCTGCTTCAGCGCATCGGGTGTGAAGCTCGGCCCGCCGATGCCGATGGCGTACACCGCCGCGCCGGCTGAGTGGGCTGCCTGAACCGCCTGCGCGAGCGTATGCGAGCTCGAGACGTCGCGGCCGTCGGTGACGACGACGATGGCGCGGCCGGGGCGGTCGTCCATTGACACGCGGCGCGCCGCGAGGACGATCGCGTCGTAGAGCGCCGTCCCGGATTTCGTATCGACGCCCAGCCCGCCGAGCACATCCGCCGCGGCTGCCGGTGCCGACAACCGCGTCAGCCCGAACGCGTTGTGGCCGAAGACGACGACGCCGACGTCGTCGGTCGAGCGCGCGGCGGCGACGAAGGAACGCGCCGCCGTGACCGCTGCTGCGAGCGGACGGCCGCGCATGGACTGCGAGCGGTCGAGCGCGAGCACGATCGCCTTCTCGCGGCCCAGGTTGACCGCCGAGTAGCCGACGACGCGACGCCCGCTCTCGCGCAGGCGCGGCGTCCGGGCCCCGAGCGGCGCGACGAGCGTGGCGCGCACCGCCGGGAAGGCGGTCGTGTCGATCCCCTTGAGCCGCAGGCCGGCGTCGGCAGACGGCGCCGCCACCAAGGCGGCCAGAGCGAGGGGGAGCAAGTAAACGCGGGCCCGGGTCATAGGTTCCCCCCGAACCCGACTGAGGCGAACGACGCCCGCAGCTGATCGGGATCGTCGCCCGTGAAGAACGTCGGCGTGAGGACGACGTTGTTGGCGGCGAGGCGGTCGAGGAAGTGCGGCTTGATCCCGGTGGCACGGAGCGGAGAGAGCAGGCGGTGCGCGCCGGCGTGTGTCTCACCTTCCGTCGGTGGCGCGGCGAGGAACACGTCCTGCAGGGTGACAACGTCGGCCTCCATCCCGACCACCTCCGAGATGTGGGTGACGCGCCGCGAGCCGTCGACCAGGCGCTGGATCTGGACGAGCAGGTCGAAGGCGCTCGCGATCTGCTCGCGGATGGCGCGATGCGGCAGCTCGACGCCGGCGGTCATCACGAGCGTCTCGAGACGGGAGAGGGCGTCGCGAGGCGAATTCGCGTGGATCGTCGTCAGCGAGCCCTCGTGGCCCGTGTTCATCGCCTGCAGCATGTCGAGCGTCTCGGCGCCGCGGACCTCGCCGACGATGATGCGGTCGGGGCGCATGCGTAGCGCGTTGCGCACGAGCTCGCGAATCTTGACCTCGCCCGACCCCTCGATGTTCGACGGGCGAGACTCGAGCGTGATGACGTGGTCCTGCTGCAGCTGCAGCTCGGCGGCGTCCTCGATCGTGACGATGCGCTCGTCACCGGGGATGAACGCGCTCATCGCGTTCAGCGTCGTCGTCTTGCCGGTGCCGGTACCGCCGGAGACGAGGATGTTGAGCTTGCCCTTCACGGCCGCGGCGAGGAACTGGGCCGCGCGGGCGGTCAGCGTGCCGAATGTGATCAGGTCGTTGATCGTGTACGGGTCGCGCGAGAACTTCCGGATCGTCAGCGTCGGGCCGTTCAGCGCGAGCGGCGGGATGATCGCGTTCACACGGCTGCCGTCAGGCAGGCGCGCGTCGACCATCGGCGAGGCCTCGTCGACGCGCCGGCCGACCTGCGAGACGATCTTGTCGATGATGCGCATGACGTGCGATGCGTCAACGAAGTGCACGTCGGTGCGCTCGAGCTTGCCGCGGCGCTCCACGTAGACGCGGTCGAAGCCGTTGACCATGACCTCCGTCACCGAGTCGTCGCGGAGCAGCGCGTCGATCGGGCCGTAGCCGAGGATGTCGTCCGTGAGCTGCCGGACGATCTCGCGGCGCTCGTCGCGCGTGAGCGGCGTCCGGTCGAGCGCGAGCTCTTCGGTGACGGCGCGGTAGACCTGGTCGGTGAGATCCTCCGAGCCGTCCTGCTTGAACAGCTCGGGCCCGAGCTTCGCAATGCATTGGTGGTGGATCCGGCTCTTGAGCTCGGCGTACGGGTCGACGAGCGCAGCCGCGACGGGCGCGCGCTGCGGGCTGCCGTTCTCGACGACGGCGAGCGCCGCGGGTCCGTCGCCCTGGCGGGAGAGCCTGTCGTGGAGACCCACCGTCAGCTCCTCGCGCGGCTGAGGAGCCGCTTGCCCTGCTTGGCCTTTGCCGGGTCCTGCACGAGCCGCTTTGCAAGCGTGGACAGCGCGCGCGAGAACTCGGAGCCGGAGTCGGAAAGGACGGCCGGGTTGCCCTGGTTGACCGAGAGAGGCACCGAGCGGTCCGACGGAACCTCGGCGTCGATCGACACCTTCAGCGCGGCCTCGACCTCCTTCTTGCTCAATCCCACCTTCGTGTTCGCCCGGTTGAGGACGAAGCGGATGCGGCTCGTCGGGAACGCCAGCAGCTCGAGCGTCTGCAGCGCGAGGCGCACGTTCTTGAGCGTCGGGACGTCCAGGCCGCAGAGGACCAGCAGCTCGTCCGTGCGGTCGAGCGTCGCGAGCATCGGGCCGTGGAAGAACGGCGACGTGTCGACGACGATGACGTCGTAGGCCTCGCGCGCGACCTCGAGCAGGCGCGTGATCTTCGACTCGGTCACGAGCTCGGCGTCCTCGGGGCGGAGCGGGGCGGGGAGGATGTCCAGCCCGCACGGGTGCTTCGTGATGTAGCCGGCGAGCTTCTCGAAATCGAGCTCGCCCGGAGCGACGACCAGGTCGTACACAGTCTTGTCCGGCTCGATGCCCATGACGATCGCGGCGTCGCCGAACTGCAGGTCGAGGTCGAGCAACAGCGTCTTCTTGCCCTGCTTCGCCAGCGCGGAGCCGAGGTTGGTAGCCATGACCGTCTTGCCGGTGCCGCCCTTCGGCGAGAACACCGTGACGACACGGCCGAGCGCAGCCCGCCTGACCGTCGGCAGCGCGCGCTTCGCGTGCGCCGCCTTCTTGATCACGAAGACGACGTTCTCGACGAGCTGCGGCAGGAGCAGCACGTCCGAGACGTCCGCGACCAGCGCCTCCTCGAGCATCGCGGCCGACGGGCTCGACGCGACGATCACGATCGGCGCCCGCGTGTGCTCGCGAATGGCGGCGACCTCCGCCGTGGGGAACGACTCGGAGCGCGTCGCGTGGAGCACGCACCCGAGGTGCCCGCCGGCGAGCACGCCGGTCGCCTGCGCGACGTTTTCACTGGACCCGACAACCTCGAGCTCGGCGTGCTGCCCGAGTGCGTCGCGCAGCTCGGCGAGCCCTTCGCAATTCCCGGTGAAGTACAGCCGCGTGCGCTGCGGCCCGGCCTGGTCGCTCACTTTGCGCCCCCCGTCGTGTAGTGCTCGTCGTTGGCTGCGGAGACGCGGTCCTTCAGCAGCGAGCTGATGCCTTCGACGTCCTCCGGGCTGTCAGAGGCGTTGGCGATCGGACGCAACGCGAGCGTCCAGCCGGCCCCGTTCTGCACTGCATAGAAGATCTTCTGCGCTTCACGGTTGTCGCCGACCGCGAGCATGACCGAGGAGCCACCGCTGCTCGAGAGCTTCGATGAGGCGGCGACCGCTGTCGGTGCGTGCAGCACCAGCACGTCGCGGGCCACCATCCGGTCGGCGAAGCACGTCGAGCAGTCGCCCGTCTTCAGGTTCGCGAGTACGTCGACGTGGTCGCCGTCGCGCAGCGTCCCGCTCAGCACCTGGTCCGGCGTTCCGGAGAGCGAGACGGCTCGCAGCGCACCGTGCAGCTGGACGCGAACGCCCTGCTCGGCATGGTTCGCGAACCGGCGGAGCGAGATCTGCTCGCCGGCATAGATGTCCTCGCGCGTGAGGAGGTTCCGCACCTGATCCGGGTCCGAGATCGCGCCGGGGACGACCGAGCGCTTGATGACGTCTTCCGGCTGGATGTAGCCGTGCTTGACGACATCGGAGCCGGGCGTGCCCTGCGGGATGTCCTTCTTCGCCACGTACACCGTGACCGTGCTCTCGGTCTGGCGGACGTGGCGCTTGTAGTTCGCGACGTAGAACGTCGTCAGCAGCGCTGCCACGAGGGCCAACCCCACGGCAACGGCGATGTTCCTCACACGGTAAGTCATTCGTTTCTCTTCCTTGTCAGTCGACGAGGGCCACGGAGTGGACGCCGAGGTCGGGGATTGCCGGGTTGGATAGACCGCTCGACGAGACGATCCCGTCCCAGATGACGCGGTCGAAGTAGCCCTTGAGCACGGCGGTGTTGCCGTGAGCCGAGGACCACGTCAGGTGGAACGACGTCCAGCCGATGATGTGGTAGGGGGCGTTCGAGCCGGTCCCGTCCAGCGCGTCGTAGACCGGGAACAACAGGTCGGTGTCCCAGCGCTGCTGGAGGGCGGCGTCGACGCCGGTGTGCGCGCCGGGGTCGGAGTCGTAGTTGTCGAGCGGCAGGTACCCCTGGAAGCCGTGCAGGATCCAGTCGACGAGCGTGCTGCTCCCGCTGTTGCCGTTCTCGTCTTCGAGGTCGATCCACCCGAAGGCGCCCGGCACACCCTTCTTGCCGAGGTCGATCTCGGTCGGAACGCCGAAGCACGGGCAGCCGGGGCCGGAGAGCTGCGGATGGTGGATGTCGACGGCGATCGGCGCGGCGCCGTACGCGGCGGTCGGGACCTCGGAGATCGCCGACGCGTGCGTGTGCACCGTCACGGTCGGGACCCCGAAGAGCTTCGTGAAGTACCCGGAGGCGCTCTTCGCCTGCTTGACGACGACCATGTCGTCCGGGGTGAACTTCGACGAGATCGTGATCGTGACGCCGTCGACGCCGCCGTTCTTGGTCGCATACGACGTCGCCTGGGCGCGCGCATCGGCGGGGTCGGCCGGGAGCGACTGCGCGCCGGCGAGCGCGGCGGCGTCCACTGTTGCCTGCTGGACGCGCTGCTGCCGGAACCACGAGCCAACGTCGAGGACGAAGCCCGTGATGCCGAGAAGTCCGACCATGAAGACGGCCGTCAACACCGTCACCTGCCCGTCCTGGCGGCGGAAGCGTGTCATTCGAGGCGCTCCTTCGTCGTGCTCGTAAGGGTCCCCGACGCGATCTGCATGCCGAGGATCGAGAGGTTGTAGTCGTAGGAAGCGGAGACTGTGACGTCGGAGCCGCCCACGTTCCAGTTCGTGGACGTGACGGAGACCTTGAGCTTGCTCTGGTCGAGGTTGTCGGCGGCCGCTCTCACGGCGGCTGCAGCGGCTACCCCGTTGTCGCCTGCGAACCGTGCGACGGCGGCCTTCCGCGCGCCGGCCCGTGTGGCGTCGGTGAGCGTGATGTGGTTGTTGTAGAGGATCCCGAACTGGAAGATCCCGATCAGCAACGCCGTCAGGATCGGCAGGACGAGAGCCATCTCGGTCATGGCCTGACCGCGGTCGTCGCGAAGGAGGTAGCGCATCTCTCAGACTCCGAGGGCTCGAGCCGCGGCGTCGAAGAACCCACCGAGAACCTGGCCGATCCGCGGGACGGCGAGTGCCGCGACCAGCGCGATGACGGCGATGACGGTCGAGTACTCGGCCACGGTCTGGCCGTGGTCGTCGACGATGGTGAGTGAGCGGCGGCTGTGATTCATGGCGGCGGGTCGAACGAACTGCGTTGGCGGACGTGGACTGCGGACGGTTCCCGGGCCCTCACCCGGCAAGGTGAGGGCCCGGTGCGGAAGGAGCTAGAGCTTGCCCCCGAGCGAGTTGAAGAAGGAGCTCAGCGAGTTGCCGAACGCGGTAGCGCCGACGATGGCGATCAGGGCGATGACGGCGACCAGGATCCCGTACTCGGCCATCGTCTGACCCTCCTCGCGCTTGAGCTGCGACTGGACGAGCGCGAGCTCGAACTTGTCACGAAGCGTCATAGTGGTACACCTCCCTTCGAGCGGCGGCGGGACGAAACTTCGAGGTTTGCTTGCGGCATTGCGAAAGGTGAAGAAGCCGGCCTGTCGCGAAACTTGCGTGATGTTTTTCAAGATCACTCCGAAGGGTTAAAGGACGATCACCCATGCGAATCACGACGCTCACCCGAACCGATGGGACAGTTATCTGTGCGCGTTGTGCGCTCGCAGTTCGGCCGTGGTCGCGCATGCGTGGACTGCTCGGCCGCTCGTCGCTCGCGCCGGACGAAGGCATGTTGTTCCGTCCGGCGGCGTCGATTCACATGTGGTTCATGCGCTTCACGATCGACGCGATCTTCTGCGACCGCGACCTCGTCGTCGTCGAGGTCGTGCGCGGCCTGCGGCCGTGGCGGACCGCGACGCGGCGGGGCGCCAAGGTCGTGATCGAGCTCGCCGAGGGCGCGGCCGCCGGCGTCGCGCCCGGCGACCGGCTCGCGCTCGCTACGATCGAGCCGTGAGCACCGATCCTCTCCGCACGCTGCTCGAGAGCGCCTTCCCCGACGCGACCGAGCTCGACGTGATCGACCGCACCGGCGGCGGCGACCACTTCCAGGTCGTCGTCACCGCGCCGTCGCTCGCCGGCCTCTCGCTCGTCGAGCAACACCGCCGCGTGTACGAGGCGCTGTCGACGCCGCTCGCGGACGGGACGATCCACGAACTGCGAATCAAGACCAAGGGAGCGACATGAGCTACTCCGAGAAGATCAGAGAAGTCATCGACGGCTCCGACGTCGCCCTCTTCATGAAGGGCACGCCGGCGTTCGTCATGTGCGGGAACTCCGACCGCGCGCTGCAGGCGCTGCGCCGCGCGGGGGCGCCGGTGACGGCCGTGGACGTCCTGCCGGATCCGGCGATCAGGCAGGAGCTGACGGCGATCTCCGGCTGGCCGACGATCCCGCAGGTCTTCGTGAAGGGCGAGCTCGTCGGCGGCGCCGACATCGTCGAGGAGCTGGAGCAGAGCGGCGAGCTCGAGCGGACGCTCCGCGAGCGCCTCGGCGACGACTACGGCGACGCGCGCAGCGAGCAGACGGTCGCGCTGGCGGGTCAGGCGTAGGCGCTAGGCGTAGCGCGCGGCCGAGCGGGCGCGGCGCCGCTCGGCCTCGACCTCGCGGTCGCGCGGCGGGGCCGTCGTCACGAGCTCGTCGATGAGCTGCCGCGTCGCGGAGGCGACCGCCCCGATCGCGCGCTCGAACGCGGCCTCGTTCGCCTGCGACGGCTTGTTCATCCCGCTCACCTTGCGCACGTACTGCAGCGCAGCCGCCTGGACCTCGTCCTCGGTCGTCGGCGGCTCGAAGTTATAGAGGATCCTGATGTTCCGGCACATGCCGCCAGCTTAGAGCTCGGCGGGCCCCCGACGGGGGCCCACCGAGAGTCACGTGTCGTTACTCCTCGCCGCCGCCGGCGAGGAAGCCGGTGTGGCCGTTGCACGCCACGCCCGGGTTCGGCACCAGGTCCTTGAGGCCGGCCCGGACGAGCTGGCCGTAGGACTGAACGCGGCCGCCCTCAGGGAACTCCGCGTTCGGCGTGTCGTTCTGCCCGGAGAACATGCAGATCGAGTTGCCGCGCAGCGGCGTGTCCTTGCCGTTGCCGGTGATCTCACCGGCGAGGGCCGAGCTTGCACCTACACCCGCAATGGCAGCCGTGCAGAACGCAGCCGCGAGCAAGCGCTTCGTGCCCATCGTCTTTCCCCCCAATATGGTTGTGGACCCCTGGACGGCGCCAAAGCTACTCAGCCTCGAGCAAGACCGTCAACGGACTCTCGACGATCGACCAGTGAACCCAAACCTTGGCCTAAACCAGGTTCGCGAGCTTCACGCCCGCAACGTCGCGAGCACCTCGTCCGCGTGCGTGTCCGGCTTCACCTTGTGCATGACCTTCTTCACCGTGCCGTCCTCGCCGATCACGAACGTCGAGCGGTCGACGCCCCAGTAGGTCTTGCCCGCGTACTTCTTCTCGGCCCAGACGCCATACTCGTCAGCGAGCTTGTGCCCCTCGTCGGCGAGGAGGGTGAACGGCAAGTCGTACTTCTCCTTGAACTTTACGTGCGACCGCTCGTCGTCGGGCGAGACGCCCAGCACGACGGCGCCCTCGCGCTGGAGCTCCCCGTAGACGTCGCGGATCCCACACGCCTGCGCGGTACAGCCGGGCGTGTCGTCCTTCGGATAGAAGTAGAGGACGACCTGCTTCCCTCGCAAGTCCGAGAGCCTCACGGTCTCGCCGCTGTCGCTCTTCAGCTCGAAGTCCGGTGCCGGCTTCCCCTCTTCGACCATGGATCGTCCTCCCCTGTAGCGTTTGGTTCCCGATGCTAACGGCCCACCACGTGAACGCGTTCCTCCTCATCGCCGTGTGCCTGCTCGCCTCCGCGGCGGCCTTCTGGGCGCGCCGCACGCGCGCCGGCGGCGGGGTCGCCCACCTGCTCGCGCTGGCGCAGACGCTGCTCGTCGCGCAGGTCGCGCTCGGGCTGCTGCTGCTCTCACGGCACCATCGCGCCACCGACCACCTCCACTACGCCTACGGCGTGTTCGCGCTCGCGGCGGTGCTGTCGCCATGGCTGTACGCGCCCGACGAGCCCCGCACGAGGCTGCTCTGGTTCGCCGTCGCGACGCTTCTCGCCGCCGCGCTCGCCGTCAGGGCGTGGATGACCGCATGACGCCGTTCGTCCGCAACCTGCTGATCCTCGCTGCCGTCGCGATCGTGATCGTGCTGCTCAACCTCGAGGTCGCGGTCATCACCGTCGGCCTGCTCCTGCGGATCGCGTTCATCATCGCCATCGCCGTCGTCGCCTACCTCTACTGGCGCGACTTCGGCCGGCGCGAGATCTCCACGTGGTCGCAGCGCGCGACGGTCGTCTTCTACGCCGCGGTCGTGCTCCTCGTTGTCGACATCGGCTGGTGGATGCTCACGGGGCCGCAAGGCCGCGACCTGCTCGTCGCGATCCTGGTCGCCGCCGGCTGCGGTTACGCGGGCTACCGCACCTGGCGCGACCAGCAGACGTACGTGTGAGCGGCCGCGAGCTCATGGAGTCGCACGTCGCGCGCTTCAACGAAGGCGTGCGCACCGGTGACTGGGAGCCGATGCTCGCCCGCTTCGCCGACGACGCCGAGCTGTGGTTCGAGAACGTCCCGGCCGGTCCGTTCGCCGGCCTGGAGGAGATCCGTCGCGCCTACCGCGAGCAGCCGCCCGACGACGAGATCCGGCTGCTCGGCATCCAGGACGAGGAGGAGGCGAGGCGCGTGACGGCGGCGTTCGCCTGGGCGCGCGGCGGCACAGGCCGCCTCGTCCTCGAGCACGAGCGCGGCGCGATCTCGCGGTTAGTCGTGATCTTCGACGAGCGCTGAGACGCCGTCCAGGCGCGACAACGCCTCGCGGATCGGCATCAGCTGGCCGACGAAGATCGGCGTGTCGCGCTCGGTGTAGCGCGAGGCCTCGGAGTCGCGCAGGCGCAGCATCAGGTGCATGAAGTCCGCCGGCTCGTCGCACTCGAACGCCGTCATGAACTCCTGGTCGTCGATCCCGAAGGAGTACGTCGTGTGGTTGTGGATCGTCGGGAACTCCTCGCGACCGATCCGGATGTGCTCGTCCATCGCCCGCTGGCGGTGGGCGGGGGGGAGCTCGTACCACGGCCGCACCTTCACGAACGGGTAGACGACGAGATACGGCGAGCCCTGCGGAACGACCTTCCGGGCGCGGCGGGCCTGCGTGTACTGGGAGGCCTTCGTGGTCGCGAGATAGTTGTACGGCGTCCGGAGCCAGGCGGCGAGCGGCGTCGCGTTGAGCGCCGCGCCGAGCTCTCCCAGCGTCTCGTAGCGCTCGGCGATCTTCCAGAGGAAGAAGTCCGTCTCCGGGCGCACGCCCGTCGTCGAGTAGGTGCGCAAGTGGTCGAACTGCGGGCTGAACTCCTCGACGACCTCGGCGAACGCGTCGCGATGCGCCTCCCGCTCCTCGACCGGGAGCCGCCGCCAGGCGGGGTCGACATGGAAGAACGTGTAGGCGACGTACTGGCCGGCCATCAGCTACAGGCTATCGCCCCCGGACGGGTTGGTTGGGCGCTGTAATGGTTTTGTCAGTCGCCGCCTCGAGCGCCCGGCGGACCGGCGCCTCGCTCGTCTTCGGAGTCCCGTCCGCGTAGCGGGTGCCGCTCTGCAGTCCCTCGAGCCGCGTCTCGTCGACGACGTGGAAGAGGAACAGCATGCGGACCGTTGGCTGTGCCTCGGCGAGCCGGATCGCCTGCTCGTAGTAGCGCGCCTGGGTTGTCTCGTCGACTGGGGAGGTCACCTCCCGGCCGTTGTAGAGGTACGCCTTGTCCTGAGGGATGACGGTCTCGACGCCGTACTCGCCGTAGACGATGGGCAGGGACGCGCCGGGCTGGCCCGTCCCGGCGAAGCCTTCGCGGAGGAGGGTGACGACCTTCCGGTAGTCGGCGATCCCGATCGTCGTCGACCGCGGGTGGGCGAACGTCGGCGGTGTGTGCTGGCTGTCGCCGTAGACGTGGAGCGAGAGCGCGTCCATGATCGGCTTGGAGCGCCCGCTCGCCCGGTAGGCCGCTGCGAGGTCGCCGATGAACTGCGTCGGCGAGTGCGTCGGCCGGCTCGACGGCCGGTCTCCGCCGTGCGGCGCCAGCGAGCCGCCGATCACGTCGAGCTTCGGGTCCTGCTCCTTCAGGCGGTCGTAGGCAGCGGCCAGCAGCCCCTCGTAGTCCTGGGCCGCCCGGTCGCCGCCGGCGTCGTCGAACTGCGGCTGCCAGAAGAGGTTGATGTTCGGCTCGTTCCCGACGAGCACGTCGCGCACCGCCGGCAGCCCCCGCACGAGGGCCGCCGCGTAGTCGAGGAACGCGCCGCGCCGGCTAGGGGTGTTCGGGGTCGAGGAGCTGAACTGGTAGACGGCGAGCACCGGCCGGATGCCCTCGGCGACTGCTGCCGCCACCGCGGGGCGGAGCCGCGACAGTTCGTCGTCCGCGCTCGCGCCAGTCTCCCAGACGGCGCTCAGAACGATCGCGCGGAACCCGGAAGCCCTCGCCAGCTTCATCTGCGCGCGGGGGTTCGAACGCTGCTTCGCCGCGTCCTCGACAGCGCCCACGAGCAGCTTCGGCTCCGTCTTCGGGTTCGGCTTCGGCACCGTCTGCGTCGGCGTCGACGCGGTTTGCGACGGCGTCGACGC
>Ga0075425_100001864_pt1 | contig 20745 bp, 19 predicted proteins | sample SoiMethybrSBSTD4_FD_75300 | JGI IMG/M metagenome (GOLD analysis project Ga0075425, IMG submission 75300) | Bulk soil microbial communities from a Populus tree surrounding site in Tennessee, USA - Soil MetaG P. TD hybrid SBSTD4 | ecosystem: Environmental > Terrestrial > Soil > Tree plantation... | reverse complement strand
AGGCTCGAGGCGGCTTTGCCCGGATTCCGCACCTATGTGCAGACCGGAATCATTCTGCAGGTAGGCAGCAATCCAACGGTCAACATTGTCCTGCAGGTCGGCCAGGTTTCCGAGCAGGTCGAAGTCACTGCGGATGCCGCGATGGTGGAGACGCGCAGTACCGGTGTGGGCCAGGTCATCACAAACCAGAGCGTGCTCGAGTTGCCGCTGAATGGCCGCAATGTGACCGAGTTGCTCATGCTCTCGGGCGCCGCGACAAATACATACCAGGGTGGAAATTTCACGTCAAACCGGCAATACCCAGTGGTGGCCATCGCCATCGCCGGCGGCTCTCCCGGAGGTACTTACTTCTCGATGGACGGCGGCAGCCATAACGATCCGGGCAACAACCTGAATCTGCCGGTTCCATTTCCCGATGCACTGCAGGAGTTCAAGACGGAGACCGGCGCCGTTCCAGCCCGCTATGGCCAGCATGCAAACGCTGTGGTGAACCTCGTCACGAAATCGGGCACGAACGCGTTTCACGGCAGCGGTTTCGAATTTGTTCGCAACGGCAAATTCAATGCGCGAAACGCGTATGCGCTCACAAGAGACACTCTCAAGCGAAATCAGTTCGGCGGAACGCTCGGTGGACCCATTTTCAAGAACAGGCTGTTCTTCTTTGGTGGTTACCAGGGCACGACAACGCGCTCGGATCCCAGCGACAAGCAGGCTTTCGTTCCGACAGCGGCGATGATGCAAGGAGATTTCACGGCGTACGCATCACCCGCCTGCAACTCCGGAAGGCAGATCAATTTGACGGCGCCCGCGGGAGCGAGTTACAGCTTCAGCGGCAATCGAATCAATCCGGCGTCATTCGACCCGGTCGCGCTGAAATACATGCAATACGTTCCGCTTTCCACCGACCCGTGCGGAAGATTTTTTTACGGCTTTCCTTCACCGTCGACGGACAAGCAGTTCCTGGCGAGGGTGGACTATCAGAGGAGCGACAAGCATTCGATTTTTGGACGCTACTTCAGGGCCGCATACAACTCGCCCTATTTCTACGATGGGAAAAACGCTCTGACCACGACTGTCCCTGGAATTTATAACATGGGCCAGACGACCGTTATCGGAGATACCTATTCGATTAGCCCGACGCTGATCAACTCCTTCCGTTTTACTTTCCTGCGTCCGAAAAACAGGCGAGACGCCATACCGTTTTTTGCGCCGGCCGATTTTGGTGCCAAGTTGTATTTCACTCCGTTTGCCGGAAAATTTACCAGCCTCAGCGTTTCTCCAGGCTTCGGTATAGGCGGTGGCTCTCAGAACAATGCGTTCTACAACTATAAGGTTTACGGGATTGCGAATGACATCGACTGGATTCGAGGGCCTCATCAGTTTTCATTTGGCGAGAACTACCTCTTCCAGGTTGAGGAAGCTCAGAATTCTCAGTATTCGAATGGGGCGATCACCATCAATGGATCGCGTACCGGTGCCAGTCTCGCGGATTTCTTAACGGGAGAGGTGGCCACAATCATTCAGGGCGGCGATGGCGTGTTTCACGACCGCAAGCATTATCTCGGGATCTATTTCCAGGATGTCTGGAAAGTCACTCCGAGACTGACACTCAGCTACGGCGCCCGATGGGAGCCGCAATTCCAGCTCTACAATGTTGATAATCACGTCACGCGATTCAATGAAGCCGACTTCGCTGCTGGTAAGAAGAGCACGGTTTACGTTAATGCACCGGCCGGCTTCACATTCCCCGGCGATCCGGGATATCCCGGTCAGGCCATGTCGCCTGGAACAAAGAAGGTCGTCGCTCCGCGAATCGGATTGGTCTACGATCCGGGTGGACAGGGACGTCAAGTGATTCGTGCGGCGTACGGCATTTTCGTCGATTCGACGCCGCTATTCGATCACACGTTCGTTGCAAGCAATCCGCCGTGGGGCTCTTTGATTACGCTCACGTCGGTCTCACTGTCGGACCCGTACAGGAACTATCCGGGAGGCAATCCATTCCCATTCACATTGAACAAGGATATTCGGTTTCCCGACGCAGGGTCATACGCCATTGAGAAGGATAAGAGCGCGCAGCAATATACCCAGCAATGGAATCTCAGCTTTCAGAAGCAGCTGGGTACCGACTGGTCGCTCACGCTGAGTTACCTTGGAAACAAGACGACGCACACCTGGTCCACGGTGAACATCAATCCGGCCATTTACATTCCGGGTGCTTCGACAACGGCGAACGTCCAGGCACGGCGAAGACTCAATTTCATCAATCCGACGGAAGGAAGATTGATTTCGACGATTACTCAGCTTGAAGACGGCGGAAACGCAAATTACAACGGTGCGTTGTTCAGCGTTCAAAAGCGTTTTAGTGATAACTACAGTCTACTTTCCAACTACACATGGTCACACTGTATCAACGAGGATGATGCTCGTCAGATTCAGGCCCAGGGCGGCGTTTATACGAATCTTTATAACCGCGGCGCCGACAGGGGTGACTGTTCCTCCGATGTCCGGCAGCTTTTCAACCTGTCAGGCGTGATCAGTGCCCCGAAGTATGGATCGCGGGCGATGCAGGCTGTTGCCGGAGGCTGGCAGCTCTCCACGATCTACAGGGTGCAGACCGGCGCTGCGCTAACCATTACCAGTGGCCGGGACAATGCACTCAACGGAAACACGAATCAACGAGCGGATCAGGTCGGCGATTCCGCTTTGCCCAACCGGACACCGGACAAGTGGTTCAACACAGCTGCGTTCGTCGCGAATGGCCCGGGTACTTACGGGAATTCCGGCCGCAACAGCGTCAGAGGACCCGGCGCCTGGAACATCGATATGGCGTTGACGCGGAAATTCTCGTTCAAGGAAGCCCAGGTTCTCGAGTTGCGTGCTGAAGGGTTTAACATCCTGAATCACACCAGGCTGATGAACCCCATTACCAGTCTCATCAACTCGGACTTCGGCAGAGTTCGCTCCGCTTTGGACCCTCGGATCCTGCAGTTCGCCCTGAAGTACGCCTTCTAACTGTAGGGGCGGTCTATGACCGCCCACTTCGGAAAGATCTGCATTCGCCGATCGCCGATTTGTAACAAAGACCTGCATCAGCGAAAATCCATAATCGCTAGTTAAAATGCAGATCTTTCTTACAAATCGGCGATCGGCGAATGCAGAATCGAGATCGCCTCTGCCTGTATTGATCCTGCTGTTCTTCGGCAGCGGCTGCGCTGCATTGATCTATGAGATTGTCTGGCTCCAGCTTCTGGAGTTGATCACCGGTTCATCGGCAATTTCGGTTGGCGTGCTGTTGGGGACTTTCATGGGCGGCATGTGCCTGGGGAGCCTGTTTTCGCAACGCGTAATTTCGCCGCGGACGCATCCGATGCGTGCGTACGCATTGTTGGAAGCCGGCATCGGAATGATCGGGATTCTCGTTTTATTCTGCCTGCCTTATGCGGGTGGTCTTTACGTCGCATACGGAGGTCACGGCTTCATCGGTCTTGTACTTCGTGGTGTCGTGTGCGGATTCTTTCTGTTGCCACCGACCTTCCTGATGGGCGCGACGCTTCCCACCGTTGCTCGCTGGTTGAAAACGACACCGGATGGAGTAGCGTGGCTCGGCTTGTTCTATAGCGGCAATATCGCCGGCGGAGCGTTCGGTTCGTTGCTTGCCAGCTTCTACTTGTTGCGAGAGTTCGACATGGCCGTCGCCACGTACGTTGCGGCATCCATTAATGCAGCCGTGGCGCTCATCGCGTGGCTGATATCAAAAGTTGCAGACGCCCGAGTGCTCCAGAACCCCGAGCCGATCGTTCCCGTTGCGCAGGCAAAACAGCCGCGTGCCGTCTACATTGCAATCGCCCTGTCCGGGTTGTGCGCCCTTGGAGCTGAGGTGGTATGGACCCGCGTCCTCTCGCTGATACTGGGCGCCACCGTGTATACCTTCTCACTGATTCTTGCGGTATTCCTCATTGGCCTCGGAATCGGCGCTCACGCGGGTTCGGTAATATCGCGTCGAATCGCCCAGCCGGTATCAGCTCTCGCAGGCTGCCAATTCCTGCTAGCCGGCGCGATTGCGTGGTCGGCGTACATGCTCAGCCAATCGCTGCCTTATTGGCCTATTTATCCCACCCTCTCCATAAGTCCGTGGATTTCTCTTCAGGTGGATTTTATCCGATGCATGGTCGCCGTTTTACCCGCAGCCGTGTTGTGGGGCGCAAGTTTTCCGCTAGGGCTGGCGAGTGCCGCGCCGCCGACTGGAGATTCCGGTGGCCTGGTAGCGAGAATTTACGCAGCAAATACCGCGGGCGCCATTATCGGTGCTCTGGTTTTCAGTCTGGTTTTCATCACATGGCTCGGCACCGCGCACGCGCAACAGGTATTGATCGGCCTTTCCGCTGCCGCGGGGTTGATCATGCTCGCACAGCCATCCTTCCCGCGAAAGAAACTATTGATGATCGGAGGCGCGGCAGTTGCAGCGATTCTCGTGGTAACGGTTTCACCGGTGCCGCCGGCGCTGACGGCGTACGGGAGGCTCTTGCCGCTGCGGATGGGCCTGGTGGATCCGATAACTAGGACGCATGTTGCCCCGCAGATTCTGTACCAGCGCGATGGGCTGAATGCATCCGTTGCGGTTTCCCTGACGGCCGGGGAGGGCCGTGTTTTCCACGTCAGCGGGAAGGCCGAGGCATCGAACTCGGTGAAGGACATGCAACTGCAGCGGATGCTGGGGGAGATCCCGCTGACATTCCATCCGCGTCCGCGATCGGTTTTGATTGTCGGATTCGGAGCCGGGGTCACGGCTGGGACGTTCGTGCTTTATCCCGGCATAGAAAAGATTGTCATTTGCGAGATCGAGCCGTTGATTCCGCAGGTTGTCTCCACCTACTTCGAGAAGGAAAACAACAACGTCCTGCATGATCCACGCGTCGAGATTGTCTACGACGATGCGCGCCACTTCATCCTGACCACGGATCAGAAATTCGACATTATTACGTCCGATCCGATACACCCGTGGGTGAAAGGATCGGCGGCGCTTTACACGCGCGAGTATTTCGATCTCGTCCGCCGGCATTTGAATCCAGGCGGCATCGTTTCGCAATGGGTTCCGTTGTATGACACCGGAAGACGCACGGTGAAGAGCGAAGTGGCGACGTTCTTCGATGTATTCCCGAATGCGACGCTGTGGAGTACTTATTTGAACGGTGTCGGCCAGGATCTTGTCATGATGGGCGGAGAAGGCGCCTCCAGCGTGAATCTCGACGATGCCGATCTGCGTCTGTATCGCCCGGAATTTTCCCGCCTGACGAAATCCCTCCAGGAGGTAGGTTTCACATCCGCTATCCAACTGCTCAGCACTTACACCGGCCGCGTAGTCGATTTAGCGCCGTGGCTGAATGACGCCGAGATCAATCGCGATCGGAATCTGCGCCTGCAATACACCGCGGGATCGGAATTGAACCTGGACGAGGGACTCGCAGTTTACGGGGAGATGGTTGGATTTCGAAAGTTCCCGGGAGATGTGTTTTCTGGAACCAATGCCTTAAGCGAAGAACTGAAACGCGCGATTGCGCGGAGGAAGTGAAGACGATCACGTCCGCCTTAGCTCGAGCCTAAGGACGGCTTTGAAAATTCCGAATTGTCATTCGTCTGTTGATGTGGCAGTCTACCCTCAAATTTCTTGCGATAACACGTGCCTCACAGCATGAGCGGCCACGTAGCCCGCGTCGCGCTCAAGGATCAGGTGAAAGGACAACAACGATGATGAACAATAAGCCGTACATTGTGTTGGCGGCGGTCCTCGGTCTGCTTGCAGTCGCGCTGCCCGCATTAGCGCACCACTCGATCACGGCGGAGTTCGATCCTACGAAGAACTTCGTGGTCAAGGGCGTTCTCACCAAGATCGCATGGACAAACCCGCACATGTGGTGTTTTGTGGACGTAAAAGATGCAAACGGTAAAGTCGAGACCTATGCATTCGAAAGCGGTCCTCCGGTCGCACTGAACCGGGCCGGAATAAAGAAGTCCGATTTTAAGATTGGAGATACTGTCACAGTCACCGCGCAGGCCGCCAAGGACAAGACCAAGCATATGGGCCGGTTGCAGATGATCAAGTACTCGGACGGGCATGTCTACGTCTACAGAGACGGTTCCGAATGAAACGTCGTCGATTTTAGAGAGGGTGCAGGTTATGAAACCGAATGGCTCGAAGATAACAGCAGTTGTATCGCTGCTGGCGCTGATTTTGTTCGCGGGCTGTGCTTCCCAAACGAAACAGGCAGCTGCAGCCGGCGATGCGAAGACGCCATGTATCGGATGCTCAGTGGACGGTAAAACGACACCGCGAACAGGAGACGGGCATCCAGATCTGAACGGATACTGGAATACACCGCGAGGAGGCGATGGTGGCCAGTTCGCCAACAGAAGTGCGGACGGCTCGATCTTGTATGAATTCTCCGTGGACTTTGATGAGGTCACAACCGCCTGCATCGACGATTCCTGCCAGGTGCCGAACCAACCTCCGTACAAGCCCGAATACATGGAAAAGGTAAGGGAAATTGCCAAGACCTCGTATACGGGCACGTCCGTTCTGGATCCCGGAATGGCTTGCAGGCCGGCCGGTCTTCCACGCGCAGGAATTGGCGCAACGCAGATCGTTCAGACTCCTCAGCTGATCGCGATTCTGTACGAGGGTGCGCCGAGTTCCGTCTTCCGCATCATCTACACCGACGGGCGGCCGCATCCGTCGGATTTCGAACACTCTTATATGGGACATTCGATCGGTCACTGGGAAGGAGACACGCTGGTGGTCGACACGGTCGGTTTCAACGATGATAGCTGGCTTGGCAGTTGGGCACACGGCAGGGCCAAGTACACGTCGATCCACAGCGAAGAGGAACGCGTGATTGAACGCTTTTCGCGTGACGGAAACACGCTCACGTACGAGGTTACAGTAGAGGATCCAGTGATGTTCACACGGCCCTGGGCGCTACCGGCTCGTAAGGTGAAAATGTCAAATCCGGGTGACTATTTGCTGGAAACCGTCTGCACACCAAGTGTCGATCCCATTACGGGCGCCACTCACATGATCAAGCCAACGGAAGAGGATAAAGGCCAGCTTTTCTACGGCGCTAAATCCAATTCCTTAGATAAAAAGTAAGTGATGCGAGTGGCGGCACACAATGTGCCGCCCCGTAAGACACCAGGGGGAACTTCAATGAGGAGGACTGCGATTCACATTGCGATTCTGTGTTTTCTTGTAGTGTTGTTTGCGCAGGCATCATCAGCTCTACAGTTCGCCAATGTTGCCGGGAAGTGGGATGTGACGATAAGAATGCCGGATAAGAACGTCAGTGAGCAGTGGACTATCCAGCAGGACCGCGCCGGCAACGTTACAGCCACCGTCAAAACCGCGGGTACCGAACTCAAGGTAAAAGGCGAGGTGAACGCGGTAATTGTCCGGTTTGATTACAAAGTTGGTGAAATGGAGCACAAAATCCGCGCCACCGTCGATGGCAATGAAATGGACGGATCAGTAACGATGGCCAAGAAAGAGTATGTCTGGTCTGCTAAGCGATCCAAATCCTGATAGGAGAAGATATGCGGAAAGGAAAACTCACACGTAGGAAGTTTTTTGAGACCGGAGGGGCCGGCGCGATGGGACTCGCCTTCGCGGGATTGGCTTCGGCTCAGGGTAGCGCGATACAGACTATCGCGGGTCAGGTTACAGAAGCGGACAAGGCGAATCTTGAACTCGTCCACGCCTACGACAGGATCGTGACTGATACAACGGCGGGCCTGGAGAGACTCCAGAAACTAAAGGAAATTTGTGCTCCAACGATGATCTGGGGAAGAGTCAATGGCGACAAATTCCTGGGACTGAACGCGGTCATCGAATGGTACGAAAGCTACTTCAAGGATGTGCCGCCAGGAACTAACGGAATGAAGATTCTGAAATACGATTACTCGCAGACCCACATCTGGGGACCGGTGATCGTGGAGTATGGCCGCCACTTGATATCAAACCCTGGAGGGCCGCCGCCCAATCAAAACAATTTCCACGCCGTGGTTTGGGTCATCAGGAACAGCAAACTCGCCGAGCGGTATGACCACATGGTTCCTCAGAGGACGTAGCCCGAATTACAGATCGGCGATCCGCGGTTGCAGACCTAAGATCTGCCCCGCTGGTTCCTATCTTTTTCGTAGCGCGCCTTAGTTTCTGCATTTGGGGGATAGAGTCCGGGAAGGGGCACGCCTTTTTCCAGCTCGCCAAGAATCCAGGTTTCGAGATTCTCCTGTTCGGGTCCTGCCTCGACAACTTCATCAACGAATGCCTGCGGGATCACCACAGCTCCGTCGCCGTCAGCAACGATGACGTCGTCTGGGAAAACCGCAACGCCTCCGCAGCCAATGGGCTCCTGCCAATTCACGAACGTTAGCCCCGCGACAGATGGCGGAGCAGCGGCACCCTGGCACCATACGTGGAGACCGGTCGCGAGCACACCGGCGACATCACGCACGACCCCGTCCGTGACAAGCGCTGCGACCGCGCGCTTCCGGATGCGAGCGCATAGCAAGTCGCCAAAAATGCCCGCATGGGTCACACCCATCGCGTCGACTACGGCGATGCATCCAGGGGGCATCGCTTCGACAGCTCCACGCGTGGAGCGCGGCGATGCCCACGACTCGGTTGTCGCCAGATCTTCCCGGGCCGGGACAAAGCGCAACGTGAAAGCCGGACCAACAACACGCGATTGATCGGCGCGCAGCGGCCGCGTGCCACGTATCCAGACATTGCGAAGACCTTTCTTGAGAAGAATTGTCGTTATAGTTGCAGTCGACACGCCGGAAAGCGTCTCGACGATATTCGAGTTGAATGCCATCGAACAACTCCTCAAGCTACCAACAAAACCCTCTCCCTCTGGGAGAGGGTTGGGTGAGGGTCGAATTCTTGTCGTAACTTCGACCCTCACCCGCCGCTCCATTCGCTGCACTCGTGGAGCGTTGGCCTCTCTCAGGGAGAGGCACTAATACGTCAGTTCCGGTAGCGGGACCACGCGGATTCCGTTCTTCTCCAGCGCTGCACCAACGGCGCTGGCGACGGCCGGACCGGTTGGTTCATCACCGTGTGTGCAGAAAGTGCGGATCTGCGATGGAATCTTCTTGCCGGTTCGCGTGATCACGGCGCGTTCCGTGATAAACGACAGAACCTGTTGCACCGCCTGTTCCGGGTCGCGGATCAGCGCGTCAGGAAATTTTCGAGACGCGAGCTTGCCCGTGTCGTCGTAGGTTCGATCGCAAAAGGCTTCTTCGGCGACACGCAATCCTTCTTTATGGCCGGCCGCTACCATCTCCGAGCATGCGATCGCGACAAAAATCAAACTGGGGTCAACCGATTTGATCGCTCGCGTGATCGCACCGGCGTATTCGGCATCGACGTGGGCCATATTGCTGAGTGCTCCGTGAGGCTTGACGTGTGTCACTTTCACGCCGGCACCGGCCGCTATCCCACTCAGCGCGCCGATCTGATATGCGACCATGTATTCGATGTCGCGAGCGCTCATCCGAATTTCGCGACGCCCGAACCCCCATAAATCGTTGAAGGCGGGGTGAGCACCCACGGACACACCATGCTCCTTCGCCAATCGGACAGTGTCGGCCATGATGATGGGATCGCCCGCGTGAAAGCCGCAGGCGATACTGGCCGACTTGATGAATTTCATCATCTCTTTGTCATTGCCGATATGGAAATGGCCATAGCTTTCACCCATGTCGGCGTTGAGATTGATGGTAGTCATCTTTTGCTCTCCATATAATGCTCACGGTATCACGATGATGTTGAGCTATCGTAAATGAATGTGCGGTTTCTGCACTCCGGCGACACGGCTCTCGTGGTCGAGTTCGGCGACCGCATCGATCGCGATTTAAGCAATCGCGTTTTGCACCTGAACGCATCGATACGAGCGTCAAATATCGCGGGGATAACGGAGACTGTTCCAACCTTTCGCTCGCTCCTCGTCTTGTACGATCCATTCGCTATCGACGCCGGAAACCTGACCTCGAAAATAGAAAGACTGCTCGACGAAGGCCACGGCGAATCATCACCTGGAAAGTTGTGGCAAATCCCGGTCTGCTACGAATCGGGGTATGCGCCGGATTTGGCAGAGGTGGCCGCTCGCACCGGGCGCAGTTCCGAAGAGATCGTCCGGCTTCATGCGGAGACCACGTTTCATGTTTACATGATCGGTTTCGTGCCGGGTCATCCTTATATGGGTGATCTTCCAGACTGGCTCGCGCTTCCACGACGGCTTGATCCCCGGGTGAAAGTTCCGGCGGGATCGATTGCGATCTCCGGTGGCTTGAGTGTCATATATCCCGTCGAAAGCCCCGGCGGCTGGCATCTGATCGGTGCGACGCCGGTTCGCCTGTTCGATCCGCTCGCGGCCAGACCTTCGTTGCTGAGTCCCGGTGACAAAGTGAAGTTCAATCGAATCACCGACCGGGAATTCCACGCTATCCATGCGGCCGTCGAGACTGGAAGCTTTGAAGTCCCATGCGACGTGCTGGGCGGATGATGCCGGTGCTTGAGGTCATCGATCCCGGGTTATCGACCACGATTCAGGATTCCGGGCGGCCTGGATTTCGCGATATAGGCGTACCCGCGTCCGGTCCGCTCGACCGAATCAGCTTCCGCCTCGCGAATGCGATCGTCGGCAATCACTCCGGTGCACCGGCCCTCGAGATGCTGATGCTGGGCCCCACACTGAAGATCCTGGCCGAATCTGTCCGTGTCGCCCTGGTTGGGTCTGACGCAGGCATGGAAACCGGCCGCGACAATGTGCGCCGTATTTCGTCCGGTCGGAGTATCAGGCTCAGCCGTGGCGAGGTGTTTCGGGTGACGCCGCTCGACGATTCCGCATGTGCTTATCTCGCAATCGAAGGTGGAATCCGGGTCGTGCCGGTACTCGGAAGCGCCTCCACGAATGTACGTGGACGGATCGGCGGTTTCCATGGACGCCGCCTTGAACAAGGCGATCAGCTACCTCTCGAACTGAATAGCGTCCATTTACGCGCTGAGTACGCCATGGCGCGATCGCTGGATCTGGGGTTCGATGACCCAATCCGCGTGATCCTCGGTCCGCAGGCGGACTACTTCACTGATGAAGCCATCAAAACATTCCTGTCTTCGGACTACACCGTTTCGTCCCAGTCGGATCGAATGGGATACCGCCTTGAGGGACCGGCTCTTACTCACCTGAAGGGCTACAACATCGTGTCGGATGGCATCGTCACAGGAGCGATTCAGGTCCCGGGCTCGGGTCATCCCATAGTTCTCATGGCTGATAACCCAACAACCGGGGGCTACCCGAAAATCGCAACGGTTATTTCCGCTGACGTTCCTCTGATTGCACGCCGCCGCCCCGGCCGGCGGATCCGTTTTGCCGCTGTTGATCTACGTGAGGCACGGCTGGCATACACTCACCAGGAAGCAGCAGTTCAACGGCTGGTGCAATCGATGGCCGTTCAGTCCTGATCTTGCCAAGACCGTTTGGTTAGGTAGAGACTAAGGCAATCTTTTGAGAATCCGAATTGATGCGGGCGAGCATCATGTGGCATAACACACTCCTACACAGGCATCATTGCGAGACCGAACACGCCACGTATGCGGCAGGGCGCAAATTGGGCCCGGTTGTACAAGCAATCACAAATGGGAGGTAGCTTTGCGGATTTCGACTAGTCGTTTCAGGCTCCTGGCCGTTACGTCGGCGCTCGGCGCCACGGTCGCGCTTACAGCGGTGCAACCCGTGCTTGCGCAGACTCCGCAGCAGGTCGCTAAGGCGCGGAAGGAATGGGAGATCACGGATGCCGAAAGAAAAGCCATGCGCGACAAGGCTCATCAGCTCGAGCAGGACTGGTCGCGTGGCATGTGGGTGGTCCGGAACCCCAATTTCTTTTCCAGCTACACGAGCGTCGATGACTACTTATCAGGGCGCAAGGTCCCGGATGCAGCGCCACTCACTCCGGCATATCAACGCAGGGCGACAGCTTTGCTTGCCGCGGGAAAGAAAAACCGCGCTGCTGTCGATACGGGTGTGTTTGTACAGCACCTGAGAACGATGGGTGCGTCTTTCAACGATGATCCGAGCTTCGTGCCGCTGAAACCCTTCGACAGGGTGTGTCCGCTTTACGGCTATCCACTGGCGCTGATCGAGCCGAACCCAATGCGGTGGGAATTCGCGCCGACGAAGATCTTCCAGGTATGGAACGGAGATGGCGGCATCTCTCGTCTCATCAAGGCCGGCGTATCGACCGATGGATTCAAAGGCCAATTTCGTTTCCCGGGAAATACGGTTCATGACGGCATGGGTTGGGCGATTGCCTCGTGGGAAGGAGACGTTCTGACGATTAATACCAATTACGTCGGGTGGTATTACGAGCAGGAATCGGGTTACGTCATCGAAATCGGAGTGCCCCATAGCGAGAAGCTTTCGACCGTTGAAAAATGGCGACAAACGGGGCCTGACACGCTGGAGTTGCAGATTACGATAACGGACCCGGTCGCGTTGACCAAACCGTGGACGGTCAAGAAGACTTACGACCGCAAGATGGGTATTGAAATCCGTGACAGGCAGTGCCACTGAGAGCTCTTTGGAGGATTTAGATATGTCGAATGGTGTGAATCGCGGATGGCTCTTTGTTGTCTCGACTCTCATGTTGGTCGTTGGCGTAACAAGCCCTATCGCGAACGCGCAAACGCAGAATCGCGTGAATGATTTTCCATCGGTGCGCGGATACGACCCCGGGTATCAAATTGCGTACGATCCAAAAGATCCTTATATCGCCCTGGAATACCTGAACTGGCAGTTCGACGGAATATGGGTCGACATCGACGGCGGCAACCTCGATGTGACGAAGTACGAAAGCCGTGCCCCGCAAGCGGAAGACTATACCGATCCGAATCGCCCAAACCCGACGCCGAATACCCCAAAACTGACGGCAAATGCCGCAAAAGTTTTCAGGGAAGTTCGGGCCAAGATTCTGAAGGGCAACAATCCTGCGCAGGCTGTCGGCTGGTGTTTCCTATCTCACCCACCAACAACGTCAATCTGGAATCAATTCATGTTCACGCCGGATGCGATGGACGTTTCGATTCCGGGAGGAAACGGTGTGCTTTACACCCATATTTACATGGACGGCAGAGGCCACCCTCCCAACGTTGAGAAAACCGAACTGGGGCATGGCATCGCGCACTGGGAAGGCGAGTGGCTTGTCATCGATCAAGTCGGTTTCGTGGCAGATCGTGATCTCGAGATCGGCCTTCTCAATTCCGACGCGCAGCACATCGTCACGCGATATCGTCGGGTCTGGCCAGATTTGCTGGAAGCGATATATACGATAGACGATCCGAAGGTGTTTACCGAGCCGTGGACCTTTAAGCGCCGGTTCCGGCGCAGCACCATGGACATTAACCTGTTGAGGGACCCGCAGCACTGCGTGAGTAACGCCAACTTGCCTGATGCGGATTCAGAGGGTGGAAATCAGTTGACAAGCCCAGAGGGCAAGCCACTTCAGGTGGTACCCAAAGAGTAATTATCAAAGGAGATTATCGACATGAAGCGTTGGTTATTAATTTGCCTCCTCATGGTCGTGGTTGCCGCGCCGACGGCTTATGCACACCATTCCATGGCAATGTTCGACGCAACCAAGTCCGTCACCCTGGAAGGAACGGTCAAAAGTTTTAAATGGTCCAGTCCACACGCGTTCATCGAAATCACGGTTCCTTACAAGTCGGGTCCCGTTGATTGGAACATCGAGATGGGCGGCGGTGGCGTCAGCACTTTGCTGCGCGCAGGCTGGACACCCGACACGATCAAGTTTGGTGACAAGGTGAAGATCGTGTGCCATCCGCTGAAGAACGGCAGGGCGGGAGGTAACTTCCAATCGCTGACGCTTCCCAATGGCAAGGTGATGACGCTCAACGTGCCATAAACTTATGAACAACTTCGCCCGCATCTTGACGCTGGTCGCGATGCTCTTTGCTTTGCGTCCGGCTGAAGCCCAGGTATTCGAAGGAACCACGCTCGATCAGCAGATACCGCCTGGCAGGAACTTCGACAAAGCGAACTTCCGTCTGTGGATTCCAAAGGACGCGGCTCCGCTTCAGGCTGTCGTTGTATTGATGCCCGGCTCAAATGGTGATGCGCGCGCTCAGGTCGACGATCCGGTGTGGCGCGATTTCGCCACGCGTCACAAGCTCGCGCTCGTGGGCGGGCAGATCACCGATAAACCGCACGAGCAGAATTTTCTCGAACAGTACTGCAACGTTTCGCAGGGCAGCGGGCAGGCTCTCCTGGATGCAATCACGATGTTTGCCACGAATTCACATCATTCGGAACTTGCGACGGCGCCACTGCTTTTGTGGGGGATGTCCGCCGGGGGGCAGTTCAATTACGAGTTCGTTGCATGGAAGCCCGAACGCGTGGCCGCTTTTGTCGTGAATAAGGGTGGTATCTATTACACGGCGCTCACGTCCGAGGCCGCACGGAACGTTCCGGGGATTCTCTTCATTGCAGGTAAAGACCTGGAGTCTCGCATCAGCACGATTACCGGACTGTTCGCGCTAAACCGGCGGGCTGGTGCATTGTGGGCGTTGGCCGAAGAGCCCGGCGTCGCTCACGTCGTCGGACGATCGCGCGATGTGGCATTGGTCTTCTTCGAGGATGCGCTGAAGACTCGGCTCGGTGAAGGTTCATTAGCGCCCATCAGCGAGAACAGCGGTTACATCGGCGATATCAAAGCGAAAACCTTCTACGCCGCGGCCGGTCAACCCGCACCAACCGGAACGACCGCATGGTTGCTCACCGAACGCGTCGCCCGGGCGTGGAAAGCGATGGTTACGGAAAAACCATTCGATCCGTAGACGAGGCGTGAGGCCTGGAACCCTCGGAAATGCGCGTCCAGCAAGGAAACCAAATCCTCGCACCGCCTTCGGGGTGCGGTTCACGCGTTGAACGTTTTTTCCCCGGGTACGCAAAGAACGCGTACCCGGGGCTAATGTACTTGCACGCCTCCGGCGTGGCCAGCCCGGACGGCTGCACGGAACTTGGCCCCGGGTGGAGCGTTTGCTGCGACACCCGGGGTTAAAGTCAACGCGAAACAACGCACCCCGGCGGGGGTGCGAGGAATGGTTTTGGACAGCTCTGGTCATAGACCGCCGCTACAGTCTACCCAAATTTCCTGGGCGCGGTGACGTTCGAGCTCCGCCGAAATCCGGATGAGTCGTTCCTGTTCAGCAGAAGATACGATGCCGTCAGTAAGGGCACGAAACTTTTCACGCAATTCCTCGAGCGTGAATGGATTTTTCGCGTCACCCTTCGGATACTCGACCGTTGCCGTGAAGGATTCACCGTTCTTCATTGTTGCAACTACGCGAGCCGGCCATTTCTCGGGATAATCCCTTCCCAGTGTCACGTCCTCGATGAGATGAACCCGATTCATCATGTGACGGATGTCCGGGGCATCGATATCCTCGAACTCCTTTAACCCCACGCGACCACGTACGACCGCGGCGGCAATCGTGTATGGAATCGAAAATCGAGCAGCATACCCGCTCGTCACCTTGACTTCACTGAGCAGACGAAATCCTGATGGGTACAGGTGGACATCAATGGCATTAAGATCATTGGCAGTGATCTTCTTTTCATTCCGCAACACGAGAGCAGCATCGATTGCCGTATGGGTGTGGCGGCAGGAAGCATGCCGCTTGAAAGAATTCGTCAACATTCGATAGTCGTTGCCGAGGTTCTCCGTGAGCATGTTCACGTAAGGGTCTTTCGACATTGCAGCGAGAAATCCTTTACGGCCTTCGAAGATCTGCCGCGCCGACGTGAAGCCGCGTTGGGCCAGTTGCGCCGAAAGTATCCCTGCGGCAGCGGCATGAGCTACATGGAGTTGTTTACTCATTGCTCCGTCGTCGAGGAACTGCCACAAACCAGCAGCCTGAGTGCCTGCCGATCCCAGTGCATGCATCGTCTGTTCAGGGGAGAGTCTCAGAAGTCTTGCGGCTGCCGCTGCCGCACCGAATGTTCCGCATGTTGCCGTGGTATGCCAGTAGTCATAGTGGGAACGGCCTGCTGCTTCGCCCGCGCGAATGGCAACTTCGTATCCAGCGACGATCGCAGCGATGAGTTCCTCACCTCCAGCATCAAGCGATTCCGCGACGGCCAATGCTGCAGGAATGATCGGAGCCGCTGGATGAAGCACCGAGCCGGGATGGAGGTCGTCCATTTCCACCGTGTGAGACGCCGCTGCATTGATTTGTGCAGTCCATGCGACAGATGTTCTGAATTCACCACAGACAGTGGATGCCCTCGGCTCGGCGCCTTCTTTTCGAGCAAGATCCACATACATACGCGCAGGAGGCTCAATCGATCCGCGGATCGCGGAGCCGAGCCAGTCCAGCACGCATCGCCGCGCCATGTCGCGCACTGTTTCCGGCAGCGCTGTGTAGTTACAGGAACAAATAAATTCAGCAAGGATTTCCGAAATCATATTTACGGCCTTCAGTACGAGCGCGGCATGTCCAGAACGTGTTCGGCGATATAGCTCAGAATCAGATTTGTTGAAATGGGCGCGACCTGGTACAGCCTCGTTTCACGGAACTTCCGCTCGATATCGTACTCTTCGGCAAATCCGAATCCGCCGTACGTTTGAACGGCGACATTCGCCGCCTCCCACGAAGCGTCCGCTGCCAGCAGTTTGGCCATGTTCGCCTCGGCGCCGCACGGCTGTCCGCTATCAAAGAGCGTTGCCGCTTTTATTCGCATCAAGTCGGCAGCTTCGGTGTTGACGTGAGCGCGCGCGATAGGAAACTGTATGCCCTGATTTTTTCCGATCTCGCGTCCGAACACGATCCGCTCGCGTGCATAGCGTTGACATCGTTCGATGAACCAACGTGCATCACCGACACATTCCGCTGCGATCAATATGCGCTCCGCATTCAGGCCGTCGAGCAGGTATCGGAATCCTTTGCCCTCTTCGCCGACGAGGTTTTCGGCGGGTACTCCCAGATCATCGAAAAATATTTCCGTTGTTGCATGGTTCATCATCGTGCGGATCGGCTTGATGGTCATGCCATGACCAACTGAGCTTCGAATATCGACGATGAAAACAGATAGTCCTTCGCTCCGCTTCTGCACCTGCTCGACCGGCGTCGTTCTTGCAATCAGCAGCATCAAATCCGAGTGCTCGGCCCGCGAGATCCACACTTTCTGTCCATTCACAACGTACTTGTCGCCTTCTCGAATGGCGGTTGTCTTGAGCTGCGTCGTATCCGATCCGGTGGTCGGCTCACTCACGGCGAATGCTTGTAGCCGGAGCGTACCTGACGCTATCTGAGGCAGATACTGCTGCTTTTGTGTTTCGCTGCCGTGTCGAAGCAGGGTTCCCATCGTGTACATCTGGGCGTGACACGCGCCGGAATTGCATCCGCAACGATTGATTTCTTCGAGAATAATCGCCGCTTCAGAAATGCCAAGCCCGGAACCGCCGTATTGCTCGGGGATGAGAGCCGCAAGATAGCCCGCCTGGGTCAGCGTGCGGACGAACTCCGTTGGATAGGCGCGGCGGGCATCGAGTTCGCGCCAGTAGGGATCGGGATACTGCCTACATAAATCACGCACGCCTTTGCGGAGGCTTTCATGAAGATCCATCGCGCCGTCATTCTAACCGAATTTATTGTTGGGGGCCGCAGAGGGGAATCAGCTCTCGCAAAGAAGAGATTCGGTCAACGGACGCTGAAGAATACCGTCCATTACGATCAATGAGAAGTGCGCGGAGACCCGCGCGGAGACCCGCCTCCACGTCGTCGCGAAGGCTGTCTCCAACGAGAACAGTCTCGGAAGGCATGACATTCAAAGCCCGGACAGCGGCTTCAAAGATCTCGCGATCGGGTTTGCAGAATCCGGTTTCGCTCGATGTGGTCACGGCGTCGAAGAATTCGAGAATTCCCAGGCTTTGCATCACCGTATAAATCCGCGTGTCGAAATTCGAAACAACGCCGAGTTTGCAGCCTCCAGTTTTCAATTCCTTCAACACCTCGTACGTTTCGGGAAAAAGAACCCAACCCTGGGAATTTCGAAACGTGTCGTACACTTGATCAAAGAACTGGTCGAAGTTTTCGACCATTCCGGCTTCGGTGAACACGCGATGCACGATGTTTTTCCACCACGCCTTCTCGTTTTCAACCTGGACCGGGCCGGCGCCGCGGAAGTTGCGAACGAATGCAGCCTGGATGTTTTCCGGAGTGGCCGTTGATCCGTATCGGTGGGCGACCGCGGCATAGATTTCACCTACGGAGCCGCGTGTTGTGAAAAGCGTTTCGGCCGCATCGAAGAGCACAGCTCGGAATTTCATTTGAGGATCATAACAATGGCTCGAATCACAAATGAAGCTGTAGAAGCCTACATGTACCAGCTTCTGCGTCCGCGTGACGCCGTACTGGCCGAAATGGAAGCGGAGGCGAGGAAGCATCGAATACCCATCGTCGGTCCTGCCGTAGGACAGTTCTTCTATCAACTCGCGTTGCTGAACAAAGCCAGTCGGATTTTTGAAATGGGCTCTGCGATCGGCTACTCGACGATCTGGTGGGCCCGGGCAATAAAGCCGGGCGGCAAGGTATATTACTCGGATGGAGATCCGGAAAATGCCGCCAAAGCCGACGAATATCTCAAACGTGCGGGTGTGCGTGACCGCGTTGAGATCCTCGTGGGAAATTCTTTGGACCTGATCGATCAGGTCGATGGGGACTTCGACATCATCTTCAACGACGTCGATAAGCACTACTACCCCGAGGTTCATCGAAAAGTTGCAGGACGTGTCCGCGTCGGCGGTCTTTTGGTTACCGACAATACGCTCTGGTCGGGCAAGGTAGCGGACTTAAGCGTGAAAGACAGCGACACAGAAGGCGTGCGCGAATCCAACAAAATGCTTTATGCGGATGATCGGTATTGCCCGGTGCTTATTCCGCTGCGTGATGGAGTTGCCGTCGGACTTCGAGTGAAGTGAGGTCGACGATCGATCGTCCGTGATAGTCCTCGGCCCAGGGTATTCGGACGACCAGCGTTTCCCTTATCGCGACAAGTTCGGTTTCCCGGGATTCGGATTCCCATTCGCTTGCAATATGCGTGCGGAATCCTTCCTGGTGAAAATATTTGCGGAGTGTCGGCACGGCATCCTGATAGGCGCCGTCCCAATTCTTACCAAAATCATTTCCTTCGAGAAATCTTTCGAGCCTCTGTATCCATTCCGTCTTCATAACAATCCCGGAATTCTATGGGAGAATGACCTCTATGGCAAAAGTTTTTCCGTTCCGAAGTCTGCGATATGCACTTAATAAAGTCCCAATTGAGAAAGTCGTTACGCAACCTTACGACAAGATCTCGAAGGAAATGCAGGATCGATATTACGCGCTGCATCCCAATAACATCGTCCGCATCATTCTTGGCAAACCGACACCTGAAGACTCGCCCTCGAACAATGTCTACACTCGCGCGGCATCCTATTTGAAGGAATGGCGCGCCGGCGGAGTGCTCGAACAATTGCCGGTCCCCGCGTTCTTTGTGTACTACCAGCGGTTCACCGTGCCCGGTACCCAGGAGGTTCGAGTCCGGAAAGGTTTCGTTGGCGTTGGACAGCTCGAGGATTACAAGAACAAAGTTGTTTTTCCTCATGAGCGAACCCTAACCGGCCCGAAAAAGGACCGGCTGGAGTTGCTGCGCCATACGCGCACCCAGTTCGAGCAGATCTTCATGTTGTATGAAGACGCGGAACAACGAATCGACAAGAGGCTCGATGAAATTGCCCGGCAGAAGCCGGATATCCAAATTGACGACGAGTATGGCGTCCAGCACACCGTCTGGATTGTTTCGGATTCGCAGATGGTCGGATTTATTCAACAGCAAATGTCGGACAAAAAGCTCATCATCGCCGACGGCCACCATCGATACGAAACCGCTCTGGGTTTTCGCGAAGAAATGCGGGGAGAAAAGGGGAGCGATCGCATTCCCATGACATTTTTCAATATCGACAGTCCGGGTCTGACGATTCTTCCGACGCACCGCGTGCTCGCGAACGTACCGAACTTTGATCCAAAAGGCCTTCTTGCGAAGGCGGCAGAGTTTTTTGACGTGGTCAATTCAAACGAAGGAAACGCCGTCACGATTGGCCTCTTCACTGATGGAAGAGTAACGCTCCTGCGTCTGAAGCCTTCACTCGATCTCGCCGGACTCATGCCGGACGTGTCGACGAGTCAACGCAAGCTGGATGTCGTCGTTCTTCACAGGCTGATCATTGAAAAGTGTCTTGGAATATCTGAGGAAGCCGTGAAGAAGGAAAGCTACATCACCTACGTTCGCGGCCGCGATGAGGCCGTGAAGATGGTCCGTGACGGAAAAGCCCAGGTTGCGTTTCTGCTCAATCCCACGCGGCTCGATCAGATGCGCGACATCGCCTACGAAGGCAACGTGATGCCGCAGAAGTCGACGGACTTCTATCCGAAGGTCCTGTCAGGCTTGACTATGTATCCGCTTGAGTAATCCTTCTTTGCAAGATGCACGTAGTCGCGGGCTTTAGCCCGCGTCTCATCAGACTTGAACGCGAGCTTTAGGGCGTGTTGCCGAAAGGATGAAATCCTTAAAGCTGCTGCTATTCCCCTCCTCCGGAGGAGGGGTGGCTGCGCGATCAAGAAAAGCTGCGAAG
>Ga0075425_100001863_pt1 | contig 20747 bp, 18 predicted proteins | sample SoiMethybrSBSTD4_FD_75300 | JGI IMG/M metagenome (GOLD analysis project Ga0075425, IMG submission 75300) | Bulk soil microbial communities from a Populus tree surrounding site in Tennessee, USA - Soil MetaG P. TD hybrid SBSTD4 | ecosystem: Environmental > Terrestrial > Soil > Tree plantation... | reverse complement strand
GTTGGCCGCCACCAGCGCGGTATCGCTGCTGCCGAAGAGCTTGTAGAACGGCAACAGGGTGTAGAACCATGACGGGCCCGGGTGCGACCAGCCATACCGCGAGTAGAGCCCAAGGAACTGGTGCAGGCGGCCGGCGTCGTGCACCGAGAGACCGATGAGCGCCTGATCCCCCGAGTTCCAGAAGCCGCTGCGGGTGGTCGCCATGCGGATGCCCGCCACGAGGAACGGAACCAGGACAAGCACGATGGCGACCGGCAGGACCCAGGGAGCGGATCGTTCGAACGGCTCTTCTCTCGCCGGCGAAGGCTGCCGAGTGTTCGCCGTCTGGGTTGTCAGGGCCACGGACCGGTCAGGCTATGACAGGCGCGCGTGCGTCAGCCGGTCCGCTCCCAGTCGTCACGGGGCAGGCGGATCTCGGTTTCGTCACCGGGCATGCGGATCTCGGCGATGATGGCGTTCCGGTGCTCGGTCAGGATGTTCGAGACCCTGCTGCGATCGCGAACGAGCAGTCGGGCCAGGTCGCCCACCGCCTTGCGCAGCTCGTCGGCGATGTACGAGAAGTCGTCGGCCACGGTGTCGACGGCGCGCTCCTCGATCGTGTCCGCCATGTCGTCCAGGCGCTGCTCCAGCTCGTGGAGGCGCTTGGCGATGCGCTCCTCGACGCGCATGGCGAGGTCGGCGGTGGCCGCACCCGGATCCGACCATGGACGGATCTTTTCCTCGAGCGCGGCGGTGACGCCCTCGAGGCGCGCCAGCCGCTCGGCCGTGTCGTCGAGAGCATCGCGAATGAGTCGCTGCTCGCTGACTTGTTCATCGACGGCACGAGCAAGGAGTCGGTCGACGCGCGGGGCCACGTCCATCCTGAGTGAGGTTACAGAGGGGTTAGCCTCCGCTGGGTGATCGCGGCACTGGCCGGAGGCGTGGGCGCGGCCCGCTTCCTGCGAGGCGTGCTGGAGGTTTGCGATCCGGCCGACGTGACCGTTGTCGTGAACACGGGCGACGACGTGGTGCTGCACGGGCTGCACGTCAGCCCGGACATCGACACCGTCACCTACACCCTCGCCGGTGCCATCAATCCCGAGACCGGATGGGGCTTGGCGCATGAGACGTGGACCGTGATGGATGCCCTCGAGCGCTACCGAGGCCTCACTTGGTTTCGGCTCGGCGACCGCGACCTGGCCACCCATCTCTTCCGCACCCACCGCCTCGGTGAGGGGGCGACGTTGAGCGAGGTCACGGCCGAAGTGGCGTCTGGCTGGGGCCTCGACTTTCGCATCCTCCCGATGAGCGACGACCGCGTCGAGACCAAGCTCGACGTCGAGGGCGAAGGCGAGGTCGGCTTCCAGGACTACTTCGTCCGCCTTCGTCACGCCGTGACTGTGAAAGCCGTCCGCTACTCAGGCGCCGAGGAGGCGACGCCGGCGCCCGGCGTCATCGAGGCATTGTCGAATGCGTCTCGAGTCATCGTCTGCCCGTCGAATCCGATCCTCTCCATCGCCCCGATCCTCGCCGTGCCGGGCGTCGAAGGCGCCCTCGCCTCCCGCCGTGACGACGTCGTCGCCGTGTCGCCAATCGTCGCCGGCGCCGCTCTCAAAGGCCCGGCGGATCGGCTCATGGCCGAACTCGGCACCGAACCGACGGTCGCCGGCGTCGCCCGGCTGTATGCGGACGTCGTCGGCACACTCGTCGTCGACGATGCCGACGCCGACCTGGCCGCGGCCGTCGAAGCCGAGGGCGTGCGGTGTGTGGTCGCGCCGACGGTCATGCATGGCGTGCCCGAGGCGGCCGCCCTCGCCCGCACCGTGCTCAACGCGTGATAGCAGTCCTTCCCGTCGAGGGCGTGCCTGAGGTGCACCCGGGCGACGAGATCGCCGACCTCATCGTCGACCACTTCACGTTGCACGACGGCGACGTCGTCGTCGTGACCCAGAAGATCGTGTCGAAGGCCGAGGGACGCCTGGAGAAGGTCGCGGACGAGGACGAAAGGCTGCGCCTGATCGAGCGGGAGTCCGTGCGCGTGCTGCGCCGCCGCGACGAGCTGGTGATCAGCGAGACACCGCACGGTTTCGTCTGCGCCAATGCCGGCGTCGACCTCTCGAACGTCGACGAAGGCATCGCTGCTCTCCTTCCCGTCGACGCCGACCGCTCGGCCCGCCACATCCGGGACGCCCTCGTCGCGCGTACCGGCCTCACAGTCGCGGTCATCGTCTCCGACACGTTTGGCCGCCCCTGGCGCCGTGGACTGGTCGACGTCGCCCTCGGATGTGCGGGGGTGGCCGCCATCGTCGACCTGCGGGGCACCGCCGACACACGCGGCCGCACCCTCCAGGCCACCGAAGTGGCCGTCGCCGACGAGCTGGCGTCGGCCGCCGAACTGGTGATGGGCAAGGACCGCGACGTACCCGTGGCTGTCGTGCGCGGCGTCGACCGTTCCTGGCTCCGTGAGAGCTCGGTGCGCACCGAGGTCGTCCGCCCCCACGGCGAGGACCTCTTCCGATAGCTACTCGGCGGTGTGCGGTGCCGGCCGCGTCTTCGCCATCCACTTGAGGACCGCGCTCGTGCCTTCGTCGAGCTCAGTCCACGGCTTCCACCCGAGGTGGATGGCGGCCCGCCCCGGGTCGAGCGACGAGCGGGCCAGCTCGCCCTGGCGGGCGGGCGCATGGGCCGCCCCGCCCACGACGCCGGCGTTGGCGGCCATGGTGCGGTACAGCTCGTTGACCGACGTCTCCTTGCCGGTGCCGATGTTCATCAGCAGCCCGCTCCCCTTGGTGGCGGCACGTGAGAAAGCGTCGACCACGTCGTCGACGTAAACGAAGTCGCGGGTCTGTTCACCGTCACCGAAGATCGTGCACTGCTCGCCGGCGAGGAGCTTGCCGGCGAAGATCGATACCACGCCTGCCTCGCCGAACGGGTCCTGGCGCGGACCGTAGACGTTCGCCAGCGCCAGAGCCGTGAACTCGAGCCCGTGCAGCTCGCGGTAGACACCGAGATAGTCGGCCACGGACTTCTTCGCCGCGCCGTACGGCGACAGCGGTCGCTGCGGATGCGACTCCTTGACCGGGAGCTCCTCGGGCTCGCCGTAGATCGTCCCGCCGCTGCTGGCGAACACGATCTTCCTCGCCCCCGCCGCACGCGCCCCCTCGAGAATGTTGATGCTCCCCAGGACGTTGACCTCGGCGTCGAACGTGGGCCGCTCCACCGACACCCGCACGTCGGCCTGAGCCGCCAGGTGGAAGACCACCTCCGGCTCCCGCCTCTGGACCAGCTCGACGACGGCGGGGTCGCGGATGTCGAGGCGATGGAACGAGAGCCGGTGGTCGGCTTGGGACCGGGCATCGGCCAGGTTCGCCAAGGACCCGGTGGAAAGGTCGTCGACGACATCCACGTGATGGCCTTCGGCGACCAATCGGTCGACGAGCGTGGACCCGATGAAGCCCGCCCCGCCGGTGACGAGCGCTTTCACTGCAGCTTGGCCCCGACCAGCTGTTGACCCTCGGCGACGGTTGTGCCCCCGCCGACCACGGACAGGTCCGACAACCTCGTCGCCTCACCGACGACGGCGCGCTCGCCGACGATCGAGCGCTCGATCACCGCGCCCGCGCGCACGAGGGCGCCGGGGAGCAGCACCGAATCGCGCACGACTGCGTCGCGCTCCACCCGCGCTCCGGCGCCAACCACCGACCGCTGCACTCGCGCTCGGTCTGCGACGTAGGCGGCGTCCCCGATGAGACACGGTCCCACAGCGTCGCCGTGGACGACGGGGCTGCCGAGCGTCCAGACGCAGTCGCCGCTGTCGGTGGCCTGCGGTGCGGGGGGCGTGCCGCGCACCCCGTCGAGCAGATCGAGTTGCGCCTCGAGGTAGGTGGCCGGGGTGCCCACGTCGATCCAGTAGGCCGGGGACGGCATGGCGAACAGAGAGCCGTCCGCCACCATCGCCGGAAACACCAGGCGCTCGATGGACGACCTCCCTTCAGGGATGCGATCCAGGACCGACGGCTCGAGCACGTAAGCGCCGGCGTTGATGAGGTCACTGGGAGCCGTTCCCGGAGGTGGCTTCTCGACGAACGCCTGGACGCGACCCTGCTCGTCGACCGCCACGACGCCGTACCGCGACGGATCGTCAACGCGCGTGAGGGCCACCGTGGCTTCGGCGCCACGATCGCGGTGGAACGCGAGGAGCGCCGTCAGGTCCTGGTCGGTCAGGACGTCACCGTTGACCACGACAAAGGTGCTGTCGACCTCGGTGGCCCGCGCCGCAAAGCCGACCGCGCCGGCAGTGTCCAGAGGCTCGGGGTCGATGGCATAGGACAGGGCGACGCCGGCGGCGCGGTCGTCGGGGAACGCGGTGAGAAACGCGTTCGGCTGGTACCCGAGCGAGAGGGCGGCCTCGGAGACCCCGTGGGAAGCCAGGTGGTCGAGCACCCGCTCGATCACGGTCACCTCCGCCACGGGGAGCATCTGCTTGGGCGTGGTGAACGTCAGGGGCCGCAGCCGGGTGCCTTCGCCCCCGACCAGCACCACCGCCTTCATCTCAGGGTGGTTGGCGGCCCTGGCGCTGTCGATGTGGGCGGCGCCGAAGCTGGCGTCGAGGTCGGCGTGCCGGGCACCGAGGTCGGCGCGTTGTTCGGCATCGTGGTGGGAGCGCCGTGCTCGCCGGCGCCTCCGTTGGCCTTCTTGACCTTGTCTTCCCAGTTCGGCGGCGGCGGGACGTTGGTGCCCTTGGGCACGAAGGCGACGGTGATCCACCCGTTCTTCGGCACGCGGAGGCTTGCGGGATTGCCGGTGACGGTCTTGCCGTTCGACACCACGACGACGTCGCCCGGCTTGCCGTCACACTTGGGTTCGCCGTTCTTCCACGTCTGGTTGAGGACGGTGAAGCTGTTCTTGCTGAGCTTGAGCCCCGGGTAGCCGGAGACGAAGCGCCCCAACGTCGCGTGCTTGCCCGTGTCGCTGATGGGGTCCTGGGGCTCGATGTGGATCACCCCGTCGCCGTGGGTGTGCAGGCCGATGAGGTTCGGCGGCTGGGGAAGGTCGGGCAGGAAGTTGCCACAGACGTCCCACCCGTACGCGGCGTGCCAGTGGTCGTTGACCGTCGGCTGGTCCGCCGCCGCCTTGTGGTGGGCGGCATCGCGCGAGAAATAGACGCCGATCACTCCAAGCACGACGACGATCCCCATGATCGCCGGGAAGCCCCAGGACCCGGTGCCACGGCGCGTCGTGCGCCCGCCGCCTGTGCGGGCGACCCGTGAGACCTTCTTGGAGGACGACGCTTTGCCCATCTCGGCGCGGAACGTTACCGAAGGGGGTGAGGTTCCCGGGTCACGGGGCGGCGTGGGGGCGGCCGCGGTAGGCGCGCTGGAGCCAAGCCAGCACCGTGCGTAGCGCCAGGCCACCGGCAACCAGCGGGAGCAGGAGACGACGCCGACCACGGGCCGTGCGCACCGAGAACCTGAGGAGCGAGCGGTGGTGGGCGAGGATCATGCGATAGGGCGCCAGCTCGCTCGACGCGCCGACGGCGTGCACGACCCTGCCCGCCGGTTCGTACCCGACGCGCCAGCCGGCCTCCCGTATGCGCCAGCACAGGTCGACGTCCTCGACGTACATGAAGTAGGCCTCGTCGAAGTGGGCCAGGTCGCCCAGGGCCGCCCGCCGCAGGAGGATGTAGGTCCCCGACGCCCAGTCGACATCCATGTCCGCGCTGTGGTCCCAGTCGAGCATCTTGTAGCGGCGGGAGAAGCGATTGTGGGGCGCGACGAACCCGAGGAAGGCGTGGCCGACGGCGTCGCTCATCGCCGGAAAAGCGCGCACCGACGGGTACAGCGTGCCGTCGGGATTGTCGACGCGGGGGGCCACGGCGCCCAGCCCCGGGTCTCGGTCGAGGGCGTCGACGAGCGCCTTGGTGGTGCCGCTCTCGACGACGACGTCGGCGTTGAGCACCGCGACGTATTCGCCACCCGCCACCGCCAGCCCACGGTTGGCGGCCGCGCCGAACCCGAGGTTGCCGCCGGTGGGCAGGCGTTCCACGTCGGGATCGAGGGTCGCGACGGCCTCGAGGGAGCCGTCAGCCGATGCGTTGTCGACGACGATGATCTCGTCGACACCGTCGGCGCGCAGGCTCCGGATGCAGTCCAGCAGGTAGGCCCTGGCGTTGTAGTTGGGGACAACGGCGCTCACGCGCGGCCGCTCAGCCACGCCCGAACCAGGCCGCCGTCTTATGCAGACCCTCCTCGAGGGCGACTCGCGGCTCCCAGCCGAGTACCCGCCGGGCGAGAGAGATGTCGGGCTGGCGCTGGGTGGGGTCGTCGACAGGCAGCGGCTCGTACACGACCTCCGACGACGAGCCCGTGACCTCCAGCACTTTCTGCGCCAGCTCGAGGACGGTGAACTCATTCGGGTTGCCGATGTTCACCGGTCCCACGTAGTCACTGTCGAGCAGGGCGAGGATGCCGGCCACCTCGTCGTCGACGTAGCAGAAGCTGCGGGTCTGCTTGCCCTCGCCGTAGACGGTGAGGTCCTTGCCCTCGAGCGCCTGCACGATGAAGTTCGACACCACCCGCCCGTCGTGTGGCCTCATGCGCGGGCCGTAGGTATTGAAGATCCTCACGATGCGGACGTCGACGCCGTGGGAGCGGTGATACGCCATCGTCATGGCCTCGGCGAAGCGCTTGGCCTCGTCGTAGACGCCACGGGGGCCGATCGGGTTGACGTGACCCCAGTAGTCCTCGGTCTGGGGATGCACCTTGGGGTCGCCGTACACCTCGCTGGTCGAGGCGAGCATGTAGCGGGCACCCTTGTCCTTGGCCAGACCAAGGGTCTTGTGCGTCCCCAGGCTGCCGACCTTCAGGGTCTTGATCGGGTGCTCGAGGTAGTCGACGGGCGAGGCTGGGCTGGCGAAATGCATCACGGCGTCGACCGGTCCGCTGACATGCACGTAGTTGGTGACGTCGTGCTCGACGAACACGAACCCCTTCTCCCCGAATAGATGCGAGATGTTGTCGACGGACCCGGTGAGGAGGTTGTCGATGGCAACGACATCGTCGCCCCGCTGGATCAGCGCTTCGCAGATGTGCGATCCGACGAATCCAGCACCACCCGTGACAACGACGCGGGCCACGCCCTCAGCTCCGCCCGACGGCGTCGTAGGCGAAGCCCCGGCGGCGGACGGCGGCCGGGTCGAGAAGGTTGCGGGCATCGACCAGGCGGCGCTCCGCCATCAGCCCGCCGACCTTCTCGAAGTCGAGCCACCGGAACTCGTCCCACTCGGTGAGCACGAGCAGCACCGCCGCCCCTTCGCAGGCCGCGTAGGGGTCGGCCGCCACGTCCAGCCCGTCGACACTGTCGGTGACGGCGGGGTCGTAGGCCCGGATACGAGCACCGCGCTGCTGGAGGCGGTGCAGCACCTCGATGGCGGGCGAGCCCCGCAGATCGTCCGTCCGGGCCTTGAACGTCAGGCCCCACGCCGCGATCAACTTGTCCTCGACGCTGCCGCCGGTCATGCGCTCGACCTTGGCCACGACCCGGTCGAACTGCTCGTCGTTGACCTCGACGACGCCTCGCAGGAGTCCGAAGTCATACCCGGCGTCCTCGGCGATGCGAATCAGCGCGTTCGTGTCTTTTGGAAAGCAACTCCCGCCCCAGCCTGGGCCGGGTTTGAGGAACTCGAAGCCGATGCGGCGGTCGTAGCCCATGCCCAGGACGACCTCACGCACATCGGCGCCCACTGCCTCGCAGACGTTGGCGATGGCGTTCACGAAGGAGACCTTGGTGGCCAGAAAGGCGTTGGACGCGTACTTGATCGTCTCTGCCGACGCTGGGTCGGTGACGATCACCGGTGCCTGGATGCCCTCGAACAGGGCGGCCACCCGGCCGGCGGTGGCCTGGTCCTCGCAGCCGATCACGATGCGGTCGGGGTGGAGGAAGTCGTGCACCGCCGATCCCTCGCGGAGGAACTCGGGGTTCGAGGCCACGGTGACGTCGTCGCGGCCAAGGGCCTGCTCGACGACCCGGGTCGAGCCCACGGGCACCGTCGACTTGTTGACGACGACCGACTCGGCCGGCAACACGTGTGCAACCGCCGACGCCGCTCTCCTGATGTAACTGAGATCGGCCGAGCCGTCCGGCGCCTGTGGCGTGGGGACGCAGAGGTAGCAGAACTCGCAGTCGGCGGCGGCCGCCGCTTCGCCCACGACGAAGGACAGGTGCCCGCCGTCGACTCCGGTGCGGATCAACTCCTCGAGGCCGGCCTCGCGGATCGGCATCTCGCCTCTCGAGAGCTGGTCGACGCGGTCGGCCAGGACGTCGGCGCAGATCACGGTGTGGCCCAGGTGAGAGAAGCACGCGGCGGTGGTGAGACCCACATACCCCGCCCCCAGCACTGCAATCCGGCTCACGTTGCCCCCAGCTCCTTCACCAGGCGTTCGAGTGGTGCGTGGTAGTCGTCGAGCAGCGGAACACCGCCCAGACGAAGGGCGGCGTTGTCGAGAACCGAGAACAACGGACGCAGTGCCGGCCGCGGCGGGTCGAGCTCGGCAGTGGTGCACGGCTGCACCCGCTCGGGATCGATGCCGGCCAGCTCGACCACTTCGCGCGCCAGGCGGAACCAGGTCGTGGTGCCCTGGTTGGTGACGTGGAAGATGCCCGGACGGCGCTCGACCGCCAATCGGCGGACCATTCCCGCCAGATCGTCAGTGAAGGTCGGGCTGCCCTGTTGGTCGTCGACCACACGCAGCGGTTGGTCAGATGTGGCCCGCTCGAAGATCGTCTTCACGAAGTTGCGTCCGGAGGCCCCGCACAGCCAAGACGTGCGCACGAGCGTGTCGTCGGGCCGCAACTCGGACTCGCCGCCCAGCTTGGAGCGACCGTAGACGGAGAGAGGATTCGGCACGTCCCACTCGACGTACGGACGCGACGCGTTCCCGTCGAACACGTAGTCGGAGGAGATGTACACCACACGCGCGCCGACCAGGCGCGCACCCTCGACGACGTTGCGGGTGCCCAAGGCGTTCACACGGAAGGCGCGGTCGGGGTCGAGCTCGCACCCATCGACGTCGGTCCAGGCTCCGGCGTGGACCACCACACGCGGCGCGACATTGCCGATCGCTTGGAGCACGACATCGCGGTCGGCGACGTCGAGGCGGTCGCGGCCCAGCCCGACGACGTCGTCACCGTCGAAAGCCGCCAGCAACGAGTGGCCGAGAGCGCCGCCTGCGCCAGTGACGAGGACGCGCCCTAGCGAACCCACGCCGTCTCCTCCACGGGCGCCCGGTCCCGCAACGCCTCCCACCACTCGCGGTTGGCCGCGTACCAGGTCACGGTGTCGGCTAAGCCCTCCTCGAAGGGGACGGTCGGCCTCCATCCCAGCTCGCGGTCGATCTTGGCCGCGTCGAGCAGGTAGCGGCGGTCGTGACCGGGACGGTCGGGGACGATGGTCTTGAGCGACGCCGGCTTGCCGAGCACGCCGAGGATGCCGTCGGCAATCTCGGTGATGGTCCGTTCGACGCCGCTGCCGACGTTGTAGGTCTCGCCGACCTTGCCTCGTTGGAGCACAGCCTCCACTGCCCGGCAGTGGTCGAGCACGTGGAGCCACTCGCGCTTGTGCTCCGTCGACGCGTACAAAGGCAGGGGGCGGTTGTCGAGGGCGTTGGTGGTGAACAGGGCGACGACCTTCTCGGGGAACTGGTAGGGGCCGTAGTTGTTGCAGCAGTTGGTGATCGTCACCGGCAATCCGTAGGTCTCGTGGTAGGCGCGCACCGCGTGGTCGGCCGCCGCCTTCGACGCGTTGTACGGCGTCCGGGGCCGGTACGGCGACTCCTCGGTGAAGCGCTCGTCGCTGTCGAGGGGAAGATCGCCGTAAACCTCACAGGTGGAGATGTGGTGGAAGCGGGCCAGTCCCGCTCGCCGGGCCGCCTCGAGCAGGGCCTGGGTGCCCATGGCGTTGGTACGGAAGAAGCGTCCGGGGTCAACGACAGCAAGGCTGTTGTGGGACTCGGCGGCGAAGTTCACGATGACATCGACCTCTTGCTCCCGCAGGAGACTCTCGACGAGGCCCTGGTCGCCGATATCGCCATGCACGAACGTGATGCTGTCCTCGACGTCGGCCAGGTTCGGGCGGTTGCCGGCGTAGGTGAGCAGGTCGAAGGCGACGATGCCGTCGGTGGGATGGGCATTCGTCCAGTACCGCACGAAGTTCGAGCCGATGAAGCCCGCGGCACCCGTGACGAGCAGTCGCATCGTTGTCCCACGCTACCGGTGAGTACTTTTGGCGCCCATGAAGGGCGTCATCCTGGCGGGCGGCACTGGCACCCGCCTGAACCCGCTCACGCGCATCACCAACAAGCACCTGCTGCCGATCTACGACCGGCCCATGGTGACCTACGCCATCGAGGCGCTGGTCAAGGCCGACGTCACCGACGTCATGCTCGTCACCGGTGGGACCCACGCCGGCGAGTTCCTGCGCCTTCTCGGCAACGGTCACGAGTACGGCCTGAGCCGCCTCCTCTACGCCTACCAGGAGCGCCCCGGGGGCATCGCCGAGGCCCTGGGTTTGGCCGAACGATTCGTCGGCGGCGACCGGGTCGTCGTCATGCTCGCCGACAACATCTTGGAGCGCTCGATCGGCCCCGCCGTTCGCAACTTCGAGCGTCAGGCCGGCGGAGCGCGCATCCTCCTCTCGGCCGTGGAAGATCCGGCTCATCTCCGTCACCTGGGCGTGCCCGACGTCGACGCGTCCGGACGGGTGACGAAGATCGTCGAGAAACCCGAGGATCCGCCGAGCACGTACGCGGTCATCGGCATCTACTTCTACGAGCAGGGTGTCTTCGACGTGGTCGCCGGACTCGAACCCTCGGGCCGGGGCGAGCTGGAGATCACCGACGTCAACAACTGGTACGTGGAGCGCGGCCAAATGGAGTACGACGTCCTCGAAGGCTTCTGGGGCGACGCCGGCGAGTCGATCGACGCCTACTACGCGGTCAACGACTTCGTCCGCCGCCACGGCGCCAACAAGGGCTGACCTAACAGCCGGGAATGGTCGTCGACGGCGACGACTTGCCGCCGACCGTCGTCGGCGTTGTCGTGGGTGCCACCGCGGCCGGCGTGTTACGGACGCCCGCATAGTCAAAGCCCACCACGAGGGCCACGTCGACGGTTCGCAGGCTGGGGTCGGAGACGAGGCGGGCGCCGTTCTGCAGGTAGCGCTGGAGCAGTTGGGCCTTGTCCAGCCCGCCGGGCGCGTACCGGATCAGCGACTGGGTGAACTTGCCGGTGGCCGTGCCGCGGTCGGCGACGCTGAACCCGGGCCCCTGGAGGGCGACCGACACCTGGGCGGCCAGGCCCGCCTGACCGGTGCCGTTGAGGACGCGTACCCGGATGGCCTCCGGCTTCAGCTCTGCGGGCGGGGGCGGCGCGATGCCGTTGACCCGGTCGATGAAGGTCTGGGCGTCCGGCTGCTTGAGGCGGAGCACGGAGGCGGAGTTCCCGTCGATGCGGGTGCTGAACGGCGTCGTCGGCAGCGTCGCCATGTCGACGGTGTCGGGATTCAGCGATCGGAACTTGCCGGCCAGGCGGAGGATGTCACTGCTCGACATCTGCTCGTCGATCTGGACGTTCTTGATCCCGTCGCCGATGAGCGAATTGACCTTGAACGGGTTGCGGGTGGCGAGGGCCTTCTTGAGCATGCGCCGGATGAAGTCCTGCTGGCGCTGGATCCGCCCGAGGTCGCCGGTGGGATCGCTCTGCCACCGGCCGCCTTCGAACTCCTCGAAGTGACGGCTCCGTGCCCACGCCAGCGCTTGGGCGCCGTCGAGGTGGGCGCAGCCGGCCGTCTTGATGCTGAGGTCGCTGAGCTTGTCGCGCGCCGGCGCCGGTACGTAGATGTCTACGCCGCCCACCGAGTTCACGATCGACTGGAAGCCAACGAAGTCGACCTGAACGTAGTGGTTGATCTTGATGCCCAGGTCCTGCTGGATCGTGTCGACCAACCGCTGAGCCCCGTTGTCGAAGGCGGTGTTGATTCGGTTGGACCCGCTCGTGTCGGCGATGGGGACGTACAGATCCCGCGGGATCGACAGGATCATCGCCTTCTTCTGCTTCGGGTCGGCGTGCAGGATCATCATCGTGTCGCTGCGCTGACCCGTCACGGGCGCGTTCTTGTCGTTGAAGGCACCGTTGCCCTCGACGTTGGCCCTGCTGTCGGAGCCGACGAGCAGGACGTTCAGGGTGCCGCTGTCAGCAGCCAGGCCGGTGATGTGCTGCTTGTGGATCTGGGCGAACCGCCACCGGTAGTAGACGTAGCCGGCCCCGACGAGGAGCACGAGCAGCGTCACCAGGGAGATCCCGCCGATCAGGAGACGGCGACGCCACTTGTGGCCGTGATCTCCCGGTGGCGGTGGTCCTTCGGGGGCGCGGGCCGGAGGACGCGCCGGCGCGTCCGGGTCCTCCCACGCGGGCAGCCACTCAGGTTGGTCGGTCTTCATGTCTCGACAGGGAGCCCCAGCTCTCGACTGATAACGAGACGCTGCACCTCGCTGGTTCCCTCGCCGATCTCCAGCACCTTGGCGTCCCGGTAGAAGCGGGCGACAGGAGTCTCGTCCATGAACCCGTAGCCGCCGAAAATCTGGGTGGCCTCCCGGGTGGCGGTGACGGCCAACTCGGTGGCGTAGAGCTTGGCCATGGCGGCGGCCTGCTTGAAGGGCCGGCCCTGGTCTTTGAGCCAGGCCGCCTTGTAGGTGAGGGCGCGGGCGTTCTCGACGCCGACGGCGAGGTCGGCGCACTTGAAGGCCACGGCCTGGTAGCGACCGATGGGACCGCCGAAGGCGGTGCGCTCCTTGGCGTAGTCGACCGACTGCTCGAGGCAGGCCTGGGCCAACCCGACGGCGAGGGCGGCGATGGCGACACGGCCGTCGTCGAGGATGGCGAGGAAGTTGCGGAAGCCCTGGCCTCGCTCGCCAAGCAGGTTCTCGGCCGGCACCCGGCACCCGTCGAACACGAGGCCGTGGGTGTCGGACGCGTGCCAGCCCATCTTGCGGTAGGGCGGCTCGACGACCAGCCCCGGTGTGCCTGCGGGCAGGATGATGGCGCTGATCTCGCCGGGGCCGGTGGTCGCCGTGACCGTGATGATCGACGTGATCGCTGTGCCCGAGTTGGTGATGAACGCCTTGCTCCCGTCGATCACCCACGCGTCGCCGTCGAGGGCGGCTCGCGTCTTCGTGGCTCCCGCGTCGCTGCCACCGTCGGGTTCGGTGAGACCGAAGGCACCGAGGGCACGGCCGGCGCACAGGTCGGGTAACCACCGCTGCCGCTGCTCCTCGGTGCCGAAACGGAAGATCGGATTGGCACCGAGACCCACGCCGGCTTCGAGGGTGATCGCCATCGACGAATCGACCCGCGCCAGCTCCTCGATGGCCAGGCACAGCGTCGTGAAGTCGGCGCCCGCGCCTCCGTACTCCTCTGGGAACGGCAGGCCGAACAGCCCGAGCTCGCCCATGGCCAGAACGGTGTCGACCGGGAAGGTGTGATCACGGTCCCACGCTTCGGCATGGGGCGCGATCTCGCGCTCGGCGAAGTCGCGCACGACCTTCCTGAAGTCCTCCTGCTCGGGGGTCAGGTCAAGGTCCACCGTGTCGATCGTAGGCTCGACCCCCATGATGATCTGGGTCAACGGCCGCCTCTCCAGCGACGACGATGCCCGGGTCTCGCCGCTCGACCACGCTCTGCTCACCGGCGACGGCGTCTTCGAAACCCTCAAGGTGAAAGGGGGTGTGGCGTTCGCCGTTCGTCGCCACCTCGAGCGCCTGACCCGGTCGGCCGCCGGCCTCGCCCTCGACGCTCCGCCGCCGGAAGCCGTACGTTCGGCGCTGACCGACGTCATCGCGGCCAACGGCCTGGCCGACGGCGTGGCCCGCATCACCCTCACCGCCGGGCCCGCGCCGCTGGGCTCGGACCGGGGGTCGGCTGGGCCGACCCTGATCGTCGCCTGTGGGCCACCGCGGGGATGGGGTGACGCGGCCGCCGTCGCCGTCGCGCCATGGCCGCGCAACGAGCGAAGCGCGCTGGCCGGGCTTAAGACCGTGTCCTACGCCGAGAACGTCATCGCCTTGCGCTGGGCTCGGGAACGCGGCGCGGAGGAGGCCGTGTTCGCGAACCTGGCCGGCCGTCTCTGCGAAGGCACCGGCACCAACGTGTTTGTCGGCACCGGCGGACGCATGCTCACGCCACCGCTGGCCTCCGGATGCCTCGCCGGGGTCACCCGCGACCTACTGCTCGAACTCGGCGTGGTCTCCGAGGAGGACCTTCCCGTCTCGGCGCTGGCCGATGCCGACGAGGCGTTCATCACGTCCTCGACCCGCGACGTGCAACCCATCTCGTCGGTCGACGACACCGCGCTGCCCGCGACGCCGGGTCCGTTGACGAAGGCCGCCGCTGACGCGTTTCGCGATCTGCAGGAAAGAGACGCCGACCCTTAGGCGGGGCGGATGTGCACCACGTCGCCCGCCGGGACTCGTCGCACGTCGCCTGTCGGGATCCTCACCAGCAGGTGACCCTCGCCCGTGACCTCGACGGCGCGGCCCGTGAACGCCCCGTCGGCGAGTTCCACGCGGACATCCTTGCCGAGCGTCGAGGACGAGCGGCGGTAGTTCAAGAGCGTTCCCCGCCAGCCGCCGGGCTCGACGAGGGCGCTGTAGTGCTCCGCGAAGCGGTCGAGGAAGTGCTGCAGGAGTGCTTCACGGTCGACGGGATGGCCCGCCACCTCGCTGGCGGCGATGGCGATGTCCTCGAGCCCGGGCGGGGGCTTGTCCCAATTGACGTTCAACCCCATGCCCACCACGACGGCGTCGACGGCGTCGCCTTTGAGCTCGGCCTCGGCCAGCAGACCGGCCAGCTTGCGATCGCCAACAACGATGTCATTGGGCCACTTCAGCTCGGGCCGGAAGCCGGCGACCTCCTCGCAGGCGTCGCAGGCGGCCACGGCAGCCGCCATGGTCGTGCTGTGCACGTGCGTCGGGAGGAGGTCCGGTCGCAGCAGCACCGACACGAGGAGCGCCGACCCCGCCGGCGCTTCCCAAGACCGATCCAGGCGGCCGCGCCCCGCGGTCTGCCGGTCCGCCACGGCAACGACGCCTTCACGGGCTCCGGCCCGGGCTTCGTCGATGAGGTAGCGGTTGGTGGAGTCGAGCTCGTCGAAGCGGCGGACTTCCCAATCGATTTGCTAACCATAGGACGCCCATGTTCGACAAGGTCCTCGTAGCCAACCGCGGCGAGATCGCCGTGCGGGTGATCCGCACTCTGCGAGAGCTCGGCGTCACCAGCGTCGCCGTCTTCTCCGATCTCGATCGCGACGCCATGCACGTGCGCATGGCTGACGAGGCCTACGCCCTCGGCGGCCAGACGGCGGCCGAGAGCTACCTGAATACCGAGGCCATCCTCGACGTCATCAGGCGCAGCGGCAGCCAGGCCGTGCACCCCGGCTACGGCTTCTTCTCCGAGAACGCCGATTTCGCACGGGCGATCAGCGGTGAGGGCGTGACCTTCGTCGGCCCGCCGCCGGAGGCCATCGAGGTGATGGGCGACAAGATCAGCTCCCGCCTGGCCGCCGAGAAGGGCGGGGTCGCGGGCGTGCCCGGGCGCTCAGAAGTCCTGACGTCGGCCGAGGAGGTGATCGCCTTCGGCAACGAGGTCGGGTGGCCGGTCGCTATCAAGGCGGCCTACGGCGGGGGCGGGCGCGGCATGCGGGTCGTGCCCTCTGCCGAACAGGCGGCGGCCGCTCTCGAGTCGGCGCAGAACGAGGCGCTGAAGGGGTTCGGTCGGTCAGAGTGCTACCTCGAGCGCTACCTCACCTGGCCCCGCCACATCGAGATGCAGGTGCTCGCCGACACCCACGGCAACGCCGTCTGGCTCGGCGAGCGGGACTGCTCCTCTCAGCGCCGCCACCAGAAGCTCATCGAGGAGAGCCCGGCCCCGAAGTTCCCCGACGACGTCCGCCAGGCCATGGGGCGGGCGGCGGTCGACGTGTCCAAGGCGTGCGGCTACGTCAACGCCGGCACCGTCGAGTTCCTCTACCAGGACGGCGAGTTCTACTTCCTGGAGATGAACACCCGGCTGCAGGTGGAGCACCCTGTTACCGAATTCGTGGTCGGGCTCGACCTCGTCGAGCTCCAGCTGCGGGTGGCGGCCGGCGAGCCGCTGCCGTTCGGCCAGGGCGACATCGAGCGCCGAGGCCACGCCATCGAGTGCCGCATCAACGCCGAGAACCCGGCCAAGGGTCGGTTCCTCCCGTCTCCCGGACCGATCACCCGATTCCGCAGGGCCGACGGGTACGCCACCCGCACCGACGCCGGCTACGAGGACGGCGACACCGTGAGCCAGTACTACGACAACCTGGTCGCCAAGCTCGTCGTGTGGGGCGCCGACCGTGAGCACGCCAGACGGCGGATGATCCGGGCGCTCCAGGAGACCGAGATCGAAGGCATCGCCACCACCATCCCGGCCCACCTCGCCATCCTCACCCACCCCGACTTCATCGCCGCCGAGCACTCGACCAAGTGGGTCGAGGAGAAGCTCGACCTGTCCTCGATCGAGGCGCCCGCGAAGCCGGCCGCCCCGCCCGAGGGCACCGAGGGCGAGGCCCTCGTCGAGCGCCAGGTCGACGTCGAGGTCGACGGGCGCCGCCACCGCGTGCGCTTGTGGGTCCCCGACGTGGCCCCCGCGATCGCCGCTGGGAGCACGGCGACCGCTGCTGGTGGCGCGCCTCGGCCCCGGCCGGCGGCGTCGTCGGCGGGCGGCGCAGGCGGTGGAGCGGCGGGGGCCGGGCAGGTCACCGTCCCCATGCAGGGCACGATCGTGAAGGTCCTCGTGGCCCAGGGCGACTCGGTGGAAGCCGGTCAGGCCGTGTGCGTCCTCGAGGCCATGAAGATGGAGAACAACGTCAACGCCGAGAAGTCGGGGACGATCGCCGAGATTCGCGTCAAGACCGGCGACACGGTCAGCGCCGGCGACGTCGTAGCCGTTATCGACTAGGCGTCGAAAAGCTCTATCAATCGAAATACCACGGGCTGGCATACGCGAACGCGCCGCCATTGTTGAACGGTGGCTTCGCCAGCGGGTGGTTGGGGCGATCGGGGTCGATGAAGCGGAGGAACATCCACGGTCCCTGCGGCTGCACAGTCAGCGTCATCGGTGGCTTGGCTTCGGGCGGGACGGTGATCTCGAACAGCTCCAACAGGCGCGGTCCGTCGGCGCCGGGACCGACGACCTCGACCGTGATGGGCTTGTCGATCCAGTGGGGCCCGCGAGAGATGTCGAGCGCGATCGTCACGGGGCTCAACGGCGCCGGCAGCGAGGAGCCCATCGGCACCCCGTTCGCCGTGGCGTCGAGGCGCAGGGCGGGCTCGAGGGTGGCGAATGTGCGCTTCGACTCAATGGCCCGCCGAACACCGTCGCGCGTGAGGTCCGATACCCACAGGCCGCCGCGGCCCTTGTTGGGCTGGCCGTACACGCCGGAGTGCTCGTCGCTGACGCCGGTGAACCCGACGCGCCACCCGGCGTTGAAGCAGGCGTTGAACGGGTTCGGCACGCCGCGCTCGGCGCCGTACCAGAAGTAGTCGGCGTCGCTGTTGATCGGATTGAAGGCCTCGATGAGCTTCATGTACTGCGCGGCGCGCGCGTGGAAGAGGAAGTCCTGGAAGTTGCCGAAGTAGCCGGGGTGGTTGAAGCCGGCGATGGCGTCGTTGCCACCGCCGAGCGGCGCGGTTCCCGGCGCCGAGGACAGCCACTCGTAGAACGGCGTGATCATCGCCGTGTCTGGCGCGTTCTGGAACTGGTCGGCGACCGGCTTGGACTGCGGGAAGACCCGCCACGCCTCCGACACGGCGCGCGGCGTGGCCAGCGCCTCCTCGTGGGCCGGGTCAGTGAAGTCCTTGCCGAACCACACGTTGATGTGGCCGACGGTCGGCGTGCTGTACTCGAAGCCGCGGAAGGAGACGAACGTGCCGGGCTCGTAGGCCTCGTCGGCGATCATCGCCATGGTCGCCCAGTCGTTGGCGTTGATGCCCTCGATGAAGCGACACCCGCCGTCCTGCCACGTCGGGCACGTGTACTGGCCATGGTCCTTGCCGGAAACGGCGTGCTCGGTCATGCACGCCACGTCGATGCCCCGCGCCTTGATGTCGCCCAGGGCGGCATGGGGCTCGCCTTCGGCGTCACCGGAGATCAGGCTGTGGTTGTGCAGGTCGCTGTGCACGACGAACAGCGAGCCGCCCAACTTCGAGGCACGCGATGCGCCCGCGGAGCCGGCCAGCCCGGTGAGCGTCTCTCCCAGCGCCTTTGACCCGAGTGCATGCTGCACCACGAGGCCCCCGGTCAGGCCGCCGAGAGCCTTGAGAAAGTCCCGTCGTTGCACCGGGTGGGGTATTCGTACCTTTCACCCGGTTCTCCTGCAACCGCGCCTCAGCCGGAGCGACGCCTCCGCGTTCGACCTAGGCCGCCAAGCACGGCGGCGAGGGCGAAGAAAGCGACCGGGACCATGTTGGTGGCCGGCCGGGGTCGGGTTTGGAAGGCAGCCCGTCGGAGGGCGAACCGCGCTGCCGGGAGCGGTGCCGCGGACACGGCGGTGAGGCCGACGAGCTCCACGGGTGCCGCGGCAGCCGCCTTCAGCAGTGGCTGGCACGCCGAGAACGGCGATGTGTTCGACGACGATGCGCTGGTCGCCGTGGCTGTCAAGCCGTCGCCGTTGTGGAGCTTGGCGGCGGTGACCGACCATGTCCCGGTTGCCGTTGACACCGAGGCGACGAAGCGCCGGCCCTCGGGATCGCTGCAGCTCCGGTTGGCGAAGACCTCGACGCGGTGACTCCCGGGTGAGACCGTTCCCGAGATCGTGGCGCTTCCACTTGCGAGTGTGGCAGCACTGATCGTCGGTGGCGCCTCGTTGGCGTTGCCGCCGGCGCTCAGGACGATGCCGAGGGAGTTGCCGTATATCGAGTTGCCGAGGATGGCATTGCCGACCGTCTGCGCTCCGTCGACCTGCACACCGGTGGTGTTGCCCGAGATCTGATTTCCCACCCCCGGCGACGTTCCGCCGACCGTGTCGGACGACGCCCCGCCGGTGATTGCGACCGCCGTGCACCAACGGGTCAACGCCAGGCCTTGCACCGTGCTCGAACCGGCTGTCATCGCCAGACCGGTCGGGCACTCGCCCGCTCTCCCGCCGTCGATGCGGACCAGGGGCTTGCCCGAGAAGCCGGGCTGGCTCGTCCCGTCGACGGTGACCGGGTCGGTGATCGGCGGCAGGGGTGAGGTCGGGCTGATCGTTGCGCCGCCCTTGCCGATGGTGAAGGCGATGACGTCGGCACCGTCATGGGCGTTCGCACACTCGATCGCGGCCCGCAGCGAACCCGGGCCCGCGTCGTTCTTGTTGGTCACCTGACACCCAGAGGGCGGAGTCGTCGTCGACGTCGTCGAGGTCGACGTGGACGTGCTGGTCGACGTCGAGGTCGACGTCGAGGTGGACGTAGGCGTGCTGGTCGACGTCGAGGTCGACGTCGAGGTCGGCGTGGTCGTCGATGTTGTCGAGGTTGTCGAGGTTGTCGAGGTCGTGGATGTCGTCGAGGTCGTCGAGGTCGTCGAGGTCGTGCTCGTGGTGGTGGTGGTGGTGGTCGAGGTCGACGTCGTCGATGTTGTGTCCGCCGGTGTGACCGAGAGCTGCACGATGGTCTCGGCCGAGGTGAGCACGCCGTCGTCGGCCTTGTACTTGAACGAGTCCGCGCCCGTGAAGTCGGCAAACGGTGAATACGTGAACGATCCGTCGCTGTTGAAGGCGAGGAGGTTGCCGTGGGCCGGGTCGCTCACCTTCGTGGCGGTGAGGGTGGTGCCGGCGTCAGGATCGCTGTCGTTGCTCAGCACGCCGGGCGCATTGACGACGAGCTGGGTGTTGAGCGGCGTCGAGTAGGAGTCCGACTCGGCGACCGGCGGCCCATCAGACGCGTTGCACGCAATGCGCAGGTTGCAATCGGGATAGGTGGCCGCGCCGAGGGCGCCCGCCTCACCGGGAGCCCCGTTGCGACCCCCTGGGCCATTCGCGCCGTTGCCCCCAGGGCCGTGGAGGCTCTGCCCCCCGAGCCCGCCCGCCCCGCCGGCCGCGCCCGGGCCCGGGCAGTCGCCGGACACATCAGCCTGCGCAGTGCGGCACGAGCCCCCCGCGCCGCCTGCTCCTCCCGCCACCGAGTTCGACGAGTACGCGTTGCGGCCGTAGGACGACGCGAACGTGTTGGCGAACAGCCCGCCGCCCGACGCCGCGCCCCCCGCCCCGCCGCTGCTGGCATTGCCGCCCCAGCCACCGGCGCCGCCGTCGGCACCCGACCCCGCACTTCCGGAGTGGTCCAGCCCTCCGTCGCCGCCGGCGCCAGCGTTGCCGCCATTGCCCCCGGCGCCCCCCGCCCCTCCGGCGTTGCCCGGGAAGGCACGGCCGCCGTTGCCGCCGACGGCACTGGTGCTGTCGACCCTGGAGTCATCGATGCCGAACGTGCCGTCGGCGTAGATGCCGCCCCCGAGCGCCTGCCCGCCAGCACCGCCATTGCTGCTCGCTGGGGCCGACCCACCCGCCAGACCGTTGCCCCCCGGGGCGCCTCCGGCGCCGCCCCCCACTTTGCCCGGATCCAGGGACCCGCCCCCGCTGCCACCACTGCCGCCGCCGGCGCCGGCGCCGCCCGGGCCGCCTCGGCCTCCGAACCCGCCGGCCCCGCCGTCGAGCCCCTGCA
>Ga0075425_100001862_pt1 | contig 20751 bp, 16 predicted proteins | sample SoiMethybrSBSTD4_FD_75300 | JGI IMG/M metagenome (GOLD analysis project Ga0075425, IMG submission 75300) | Bulk soil microbial communities from a Populus tree surrounding site in Tennessee, USA - Soil MetaG P. TD hybrid SBSTD4 | ecosystem: Environmental > Terrestrial > Soil > Tree plantation... | reverse complement strand
GCGCCAACTACCTGAGCAGCGAGTTCTCGGGCCTCGGCCTCGACGCCATCCGGGCCCGGCTGCTGATCCTCATGCAGCAGGAGAAGGCGCTCTACGACTCCTTGTTGAAGAACGTCGTCTCCGTCGGGGGGCGCGCGTTCTCGGAAGACGGCGAGGCCGACCTCTACCTCGAGGGGACCTCCAAGCTCCTCGACGCGCCGGAGCTCAACGACATCGCGCGCATGCGCGCTCTCTTCAAGGCCTTCGAGGAGAAGGGACGGCTGGTCAAGATCCTCAACGCCTGCCTGAGCAAGGACGGCGTGCGGATCACCATCGGCCACGAGAACCCCGATCCCGACCTGCGCCAGGTCGCGCTGGTGACGGCCAGCGTGCCCCTCGATCCCGACGGGGCCTGGGGCCTGGGCGTGGTCGGCAGCACACGCATGGAGTACGGGCGCATGATCGCGCTGGTCGAGCACGTGGCGCGCGCCCTCAACCAGACCCTCAAGGAGCTGAGATCGTGACCACTTCCGGCAACGGTCGGGACGACGACCGCGACGACGGGCCGGACGGGACCTCGGACGAGCCGCGCGGAGTGGCCGGCGTGGACGTGCAGCCGATGCCGCCTCTGGACCGCGAGCAGGTGGAGGCGCTGCGCAAGGAGCGCGACGACCTCCGCGACCAGCTCCTGCGCAAGCGCGCCGAGTTCGAGAACTACCGGAAGCGCGTGGAGCGTGACCGCGAGCAGTCGGCCATCGACGCCACCGCCTCCGTGCTCAAGGCCGTGATCCCCACCATCGACAACCTCGACCGCGCGCTCGAGGCCACGGGCGCGGAGAGCACGCTGCGCCAGGGCGTCGAGCTGACGCGCCGCGAGCTCCTGGCCCTGCTCGAGCGCCAGGGCGTCACCATCGAGGATCCCCAGGGCCAGCCTTTCGACCCGCAGCGTCATCAGGCCCTCTCCCACGAGGTGGCACCGGGCCAGCCCGACGGAACCGTCGTGGAGGTGTTCCGCAAGGGCTATGCCTTCAAGGATCGCCTCCTGCGCCCGGCTCTGGTCAAGGTGGCCAAGGGGGACGACGGCGCGGGCGAAGGCGGGCCGGACGCGGTACACTGACGGCTCTTTGAGCGAGGCGATGATTGGGTAAGGTCATAGGGATCGACCTCGGGACCACGAACTCGTGTGTGGCCGTGATGGAGGGTGGGGCCCCCCAGGTGATCCCCAACCAGGAAGGCGCGCGCACCACCCCGTCCATCGTGGGCTTCACGGCCAAGGGTGAGCGGCTCGTCGGCCAGATCGCCAAGCGCCAGGCCCTCACGAACCCGAAGAACACGGTGTTCGCGGTGAAGCGGCTCATCGGGCGGAAGTTCCGCGCGCCGGAGGTCGAGCAGTCGCGGAAGTTCCTGTCCTACCAGCTCAGCGAAGCGCCCAACGGCGACGTGCACATCCAGATCGAGGACAAGCTCTACTCCCCGCCCGAGATCTCCGCCTTCGTGCTGCAGAAGCTCAAGGCGGCGGCGGAGGACTACCTGGGCGAGCCGGTGGAAGAGGCCATCATCACGGTGCCCGCGTATTTCACCGACCCCCAGCGCCAGGCCACCAAGGACGCCGGCCTCATCGCGGGCCTCAAGGTCTCGCGCATCCTCAACGAGCCGACGGCGGCGGCCCTGGCCTACGGCCTCAACAAGAACGCCAAGGGCCAGTTCGTGGCCGTCTACGACCTCGGCGGAGGCACCTTCGACATCTCGATCCTGGAGATGGCGGAGGGACTCTTCCAGGTGCGGGCGACGGGCGGCGACACGTTCCTGGGCGGCGAGGACTTCGACCAGCGCGTGATCGACTGGCTCATCTCGGAGTTCCAGCGCGAGACGAACATCGACCTCAAGCAGGACCGCATGGCCCTGCAGCGGCTCAAGGAAGCGGCGGAGAAGGCCAAGTGCGAGCTGAGCTCGGCCGCCCAGACCGAGATCGTCCTCCCCTTCATCTCGGCCGACGCCAGCGGACCCAAACACCTCAACACCGTCCTCACCCGCCAGAAGTACGAGTCGATCACGGACGATCTGCTCGAGCGGACGCTGGACCCCTGCCGGCGCTGCCTCTCCGACGCCGCCCTCAAGCCCGAGCAGATCGACGAGGTCCTGCTCGTGGGCGGGCAGACGCGCGCGCCCAAGGTGGCGGAGGTCGTGCGCAAGGTGTTCGGCAAGGAGCCCAACCGCACGGTGAACCCCGACGAGGGGATCGCCATGGGGGCGGCCATCCAGACCGGCATCATCGCGGGCGAGGTCAAGGAGCTGGTCCTCCTCGACGTCACGCCGCACACCCTCGGCATCGAGACCAAGGACGGCACGTTCACGCCCCTCATCGAGCGCAACAGCACGATCCCCACCCGCAAGAGCCGCGTGTTCACGACCGTCGCCGACAACCAGACCAAGGTCGAGGTCCACGTCCTCCAGGGCGAGAGCGACATGGCCGCCTACAACAAGAGCCTGGCCAAGTTCGAGCTCACCAACATCCCGCCCGCGCCCAAGGGCGTGCCCCAGGTCGAGGTCTCGTTCGAGATCGACGTCAACGGCATCATGTCGGTGAGCGCGCTCGACCAGGCCACCGGCCGCAGCCAGTCCATGGTCATCCACGCCTCCGGCGGCCTCAGCCAGAGCGAGCTCGGCAAGCTCGTCACCGAGAGCCGCGTCCGCGAGCAGTCGGACAAGCAGAAGAAGGAGCAGGAGGCGGTCGTGCGCCAGCTCGACGGGCTGGTGACGAACACCATGCGCTCGGTGCAGGCCCTCGAAGGCAAGCTCACCGCGGACGAGCAGAGCCGCATCCTGCAGGCCATGGAGCGGGCCAAGAAGGCGCGCACGGAAGCGGACCTCGAGGAGCTCAAGACCCGGCTCGCAGAAATGGAAAAAGCGGCGTCGCTCATCGGCCAGGCCATGCTCCGTCCGTGATCGCGTCTTTGATCTCAGGGGGGGCACTCACGCGTCACCCCGCTGGGCATTCGCGACCCCCCCTGAACCCCCCCGTCGTTCGCCGCCGCTACGCGGCGCCGAACTCACTGACTTGCTGTTCACTCCCTGAACGATGACCACTACTCGCGACTATTACGAGATCCTCGGGGTGGCGCGGAACGCGTCGGACTCCGAGATCAAGTCGGCCTACCGGAAGCTCGCCCTCAAGCACCACCCCGATCGCAACCAGGGGAACAAGGACGCCGAGGAGAAGTTCAAGGAGGCGGCCGAGGCCTACAGCGTCCTCTGCGACGCGCAGAAGCGGCAGCGCTACGACGCGTACGGCCACGCCGGAGTCGGCGGAGCGGCCGGCTTCGACCCCACGATCTTCTCGGACTTCGGCGACATCCTGGGCGACCTGTTCGGCTTCGGCGACGCCTTCGGCCGCCGCCGCGGCGGCCCGCGGCGCGGCTCCGACCTGCGCTACAACCTCGACCTCGGATTCGAGGAGGCCGTCTTCGGCACCGAGACCCACATCCAGATCCCGCGCGCGGAGCCGTGCGCGACCTGCCAGGCCAGCGGCGCCGCTCCCGGCACCTCCCCCACGACCTGCACGTCGTGCGGCGGACGCGGGCAGGTCACCTTCCAGCAGGGGTTCTTCAGCGTGGCCCGCACCTGCGGGCGCTGCCACGGCACCGGCCGCATGGTGGCCACGCCCTGCCAGGACTGCGGCGGCGACGGGCACGTCACCGTCGAGCGCAAGCTGCAGATCAAGATTCCGGGCGGGGTGGACACGGGCAGCCAGCTGCGCATCAGCGGCGAAGGCGAAGCGGGCAGCGCCGGCGGCCCCCCGGGTGACCTCTACGTCGTCGTCCGCGTGGAGGAGCACGCGTTCTTCCAGCGCGAGGGCGCGGCCCTCCTGTGCGAGGTGCCCATCGGCTACGCGCAGGCCGCGCTGGGCACCTCCATCGAGGTCCCCAACCTGGGCGGCGGGGCCAAGACGAAGGTCGTGATCCCGGAAGGCACGCAGAGCGGCACGACCTTCCGCGTGCGCGGCCAGGGCGTGCCCCATCTGGGCGGGCGCGGGCGCGGCGACCTCCACGTCACCGTCCGCGTCGTCGTGCCGACCAAGCTCACCGCCGAGCAGCGGAAGATGATCGACCAGCTCGGCAAGTCCCTTCCCTCCCCCGAAGAGCAGGAGAAGGATCGTTCCTTCCTCGGCAAGGTGAAGGACATCCTCGGCTGAAGGCTTTCCGTCTCCTCCTGCCCGCGGCCGACGAGGAGGAACTCTCCGCGGCCCTGTGGGAGCTGGGGACGGCGGGAACCCAGTCCCTCGGCGTCCAGGAGGGTCGTGCCGTGGTCCTCGCCTATTTCGACGACGATCCGGGGCTGGAGCAGCGCCTCCGCGGCGCGCTGCTCCCGATGCGCGTCGAGATCACGCCCGCCGAGATCCCGGAGGTGGACTGGGTGGCACGCGTCCGCGAGGGCTTCCGGCCGTTCTCCGCGGGCTCCTTCCGGATCGTGCCCGCCTGGGAGGCGGGAGCACGCGGCACCGCCGACGATCGCGTCATCGTGGTCGAGCCCGGTCTCGCCTTCGGCACCGGCACCCACGAGAGCACGCGCCTGTGCCTGGCCGCCCTCGAGGAGCGCGCGCGCGCCCGTCCCCTCGGCCGCGTCCTCGACGTGGGCGCGGGCAGCGGGATCCTGTCCGTGGCCGCCGCCCGCCTCGGCGCGGCTTCCGTGATCGCGGTCGAGCTGGACGAGGAGGCGTTGCCGGTCGCGCGCCGCCACGCCGAGCTGAACCACTGTCCCATCCACCTCGTCCGCGCGGACGGTGCGCGCGCCGCCCGGCCGGACGCGTTCGACGTGGTGCTCGCGAACATCAGCGCGCCCCTCCTTGTGGAGCGCGCGGAGGAACTCGCGAAAACGACGCGCGGCCAGGGCACGCTCATCCTGTCCGGCTTTCTCGTGGAAGACCTCTCCTCCGTGCGCGCCGCCTATGCGGCCGCAGGCGCCATCGACGTGCGGGTCGAGGGCGAGTGGGCGGCCCTCGTGTGCCATCGCGGGCCATGAGCGCCCACCGCTTCCACGTGCCCGGGGCCGCCCCCGGGGCGCGCGTCACCCTGCCCGAGCACTCCGCCCACCATGCCCGAGACGTCCTGCGCCTGCGGCCGGGGGCGGTGGTGCGCCTCTTCGACGGCGCGGGCGCGGAGTTCGAGGCGGAGCTCGACGCGGTGTCGCGGCACGGCGTCAGCGCCCGCATCACGGGCCGGGCGGAGGCGCGGTCCGAGTCGCCCCTGACCGTCGTGCTCGCCGTCTCGCCCCTGCGCGGCGACCGCATGGAGCTCGTGGTCCAGAAGGCGACGGAGCTGGGCGTGGCCGAGATCCGGCCCGTGATCACCGTACGCACCGACGCCGCCGCCCGGCCCGCCCTCAAGGGATCGCGCCAGGAGCGCTGGGAGAAGGTGGCGAGCGGCGCCGCCGAGCAATGCGGCCGCGCGGTGGTGCCCCTGGTCGCGCCCACGACCACGTTGCCTGCCCTGCTCGGCGAGCCGTTCGAGGGCCTGAAGCTCCTGTTCCTGGAGCGGAGCGGTCCCGCGCCCCTCTCCGCCTTGCCGCGTCCCCGGCGCGTGTTGATGCTGGTGGGACCGGCCGGGGGCTGGGAGGACGCGGAAGTGGCGCAGGCGACGAGCGCGGGCTTCGTTCCCGCCGGCCTCGGACCACGCATCCTGCGCGCGGAGACGGCGGCCCTGGCCGCGGTGAGCGCGGTCCAGGTGCTGTGGGGAGACCTCGGGTGAGCTCCTCCTCGGCCCTGCGCTGGCCGGTCCTCATCACCCTGTACCTGGCCTCGCGGCTCGTGGGCCTCATGGCCCTTCCGATGTTCCTGGACGAGCGTATCCACCTGCGCTGGGCCTACTGGATCGACCAGGGGCGCCGGCTGCGTGTTCCCGTCCTCGCCGGCCGCGGCCTCAGCGTCTACCTGCTCGCCGCCGTCGCCCCTCACGCCGATGACCCCCTCCGGGCCGGCCGCCTCCTCACCGTCGCCATCGGCCTCGTCACCCTGGTCGCCGGCTGGCGGCTGGCCCTCCGTCTCACCGGCGATCGGCGCGTGGCCGACGTGACCGCGCTGTTCTTCATCGCCTGTCCGTTCGCGCTTCTCTACGATCGGATGGTCCTCACCGACGCGTTCCTCGCCGCCTTCAGCGCCTTGACCGTCCTCCTCGGCGTCGCCGCCGCCGAGCAGCCGCGCGCGCGGACGGCGGCCGCCCTGGGCGTGGCCATCGCGCTCGGCGTCCTGTCGAAGACGACAGGGCTCGTCCTGTTCGCCGTTCCCCTGCTGGCCTGGGCGCTCATGGCCCGCGGACGACGGACGGCGCTGGCGCCGCTGGCCGGGGCTTGGGCCTTGGGGGCCGCGCTCGTGGCGTATCCCCTCTGGCTGTTCTTCCGCAAGACGGACGAGCTGGCGGGCGCGATCGGCCGGCACGACGGCGAGGCCTCGTTCGCCGGAAGCGCCACCGCAAACCTCGGCCTGGCCGCGTCATGGCTGTGGGCCTACTGGACCCCGCCCCTGATCGTCCTCGCCCTGATCGGGCTCGGCGCGGCCCTCGCGCGCCGGGAGCACGCGCGGGGCGCGGTGCTCCTGGCCCTGCTCGCGGCCGGACCGGCGGTGGCGCTCGTCGCCATCTCGGGGATCTGGTACCCGCGGTACCTGCTGTTCACGACGGTTTTCCTGCTGCCCCTCTCGGCCTGGGGTTTCGTCGCCCTGGCCGACGGGACGGGCCGCCACCTCCGATTGCGCCCGCCCCTGCCGGCCTGGCTGGCCGCGGCGGGCCTCGTGGCCGTCCTCCTGCCGGCCCTGCGCTTCGACAGCGCGCTGTGGACGGATCCCGCCCGGGCGCCGCTGCCCTCGCTCGATCGCTTCCAGTACGTGACGGGCTGGCCCTCCGGTTACGGGTCGCGCGACTCGGTGGCGTTCCTGCGCACGGAACACGAGCGCCGGCGCGATGGGCTGCTGCTCGTCACCCCTGGACCATCGACCACGGCCAGCGCGGTCCGCCTGCTATGGGCGGGCGATCCGACGGTCGAGGTCCGCTCTCTCGGTCCCGAAGAGGATCCGCCCGTGGCCCCCCCGCACCGCGCCGTCTACGTCGTGGTGTCGCTCGCCGAAGGCGTGCGCCTGCCCGATCACTGGGCGGCGGCGGTGACGCGCGAATTTGCCTCGTTCAAGCCGGATGGCACGCCCTCCGACGTGCTCTACCGCGCCTGCGCGGCGGGCGGATGCCGGTGAGGCGCCGCCTCAGTGCAGGCGGCGGAAGATGACGAGGGGCGCGTCGCCATCGTCGAGGTTGACCCGCTGGTACCGCTGCCTCGACTCCGTGTCCTGATGCAGTGCCGTTCCCGCTGGCACCACGACGTAGTCGAACGGGATGACGCGCTCCAGCCGCCGCAGCGCGGCACCGTCGTCGAGGCTCGCGATCACCTCGGTCGGATCATGGCGCCATCCGTAGAGCCATCCGTTCGGCAAGACGATGCGTGGGGGCGGCGCGGGCACATAGCGCTCCACGTAATCGGCGATGCCGGCCTGCCGCCGCTGGCGCGAGGCCTTGTAGTCGTTGAAGACGGCGCGCGCGCCGAGCAGCAGGAGCAGGCCGGTCAGGGCGAGACCGGCCGGGACCGCCCGGCCCCGCCCCCCCGCCCGGACGACCAGGGGCAGGAACGCGGGCATCAGGAACATCGCGTACCGGTAGCCGCTCCATTGGACGACCACGTACACGCCGAAGAGCAGCGCCGCCACCGCCGCGAAGCCGAGAAGCAGGCCGATCAGATAGCGACGGGAGCGGACCGGGAGCTCGCTCCATCGCGCCAGGGCGAGGAGCGGCAAGGCCAGGTAGGTGGCCAGGATTCCCCTCTCCGTCCACGTGGTCGCGGGCGCGAGCAGCTCCGACACGTTCGCGGCGACGCGGCGGGCCACGAAGGAGGCGGCGGCCACGACGCGCCCGCGTCCGGCCGCCTGCACCGCCTCGAAGCCGAAGGCGCGCCCTCCGGACGGAGCCCAGAAGTTCGCGCCACCGGGCGCGCGCTCGCGCGACAGGGGCGCGTAGACGAGGAGGGCGAAAGCCACGAACGCGACGAGGGCCACGCGGCGGGCCCGGCCGCGAAGGAGAGCCAGCATCGCGGGCAGGGCGAACAGGGCGGATTCGCGCACAAGGAGGGCCAGGCCGAGGACGACACCCGCCGCCGCCGCTCGCCGCGGCCGCTCCTCGCCGCCCGCAGCCAGGGCCAATGCCGCGAGGACGAGTGCGGTGAGGACGGTCTCCGGCATGGCCCAGAACACGTAGGGCAGGGCCCCGGGCAGCAGGAGGGCGAGCAAGGCGGCGATGCGGGCACGCGCCGGCTCCGCACCCAGTCCCCGCGCGATCGCGTACACCAGGAGAGCGGCGGCCGCGTAGGCCATCACGTTCAGCGCGATCGCCGCCGCATTGGTGGCGCCGACGGCGCGAAAGAACGCGCCGAGAAGGATCACGTAACCGGGGGTGTGAACGTCCTGGTGCGGGTAGCCGCGCGCGAGGATCGCGCTCGCGTCGTAGTAGCGGGCGTCGAGGCGGCCCGTGCCCGCGAAGTGCCGCGCCCCCGACAGATAGATGAACTCGTCGGCCAGGGCCGGGCCGAGGCGCACCGACGCGCCGTAGGCGGCGAGGAGCGCGGCGGCGGCCAGGAGCACGATCACGCCGTCGCGGATTGCCGGTGAGGCCGTGAGGGTCGGCGGCGAGGAGGTCAAGGGAGCGGAGAGGAAGCCTAACAGATCGGGCGCCAGGGGTCTCTGGATCGGGACGGCCGCGGCCGCGCTTCTCCTCGTCAACGTCGCCATCGGGCTGGACCGTCCGCTCGCGGAGTCCGCCGCCTCCGGCTACCGGTATTGGGAAGACTTCGGCGTGGCCGTGCGTCTCTATCGGGGTGATCGTCCGGCCGCGCCTTCGGCTGCGGCCCGGACCACGGATTTCGAAGCCGCGGAGGCCGAGAGCGCGAGGCTCGCCATTCGCCCCTGGCAGTTCTGGAGGACGGCCGAGGAAGGGGCGTTCCCCGGGGCCGGTGGCTCGACGGACATCCGCCCTCTCGAGGACATCGGCCGCGCGCGGATCGTCGCGCTCTTCTTCCGCCTGCGCGGCGGCATCGCGCCGTTCGCTCCGTTCTGGCCGGCGGCTCTGATGGCCGTGCCCCTGATGGCCTGGACGGGGTGGGAGATGTCGCGGGCCGGTCTCTCCCTCGGGGCCGCGCTGTTCCTCTTCGCCGTGGCCACATCCGCGTTCGTGGCCGACGTGCTGCCTCTCGCCTACTCCCCGGCCGGCTTCTACGTCCTCGCCTTGCTGATGATCGTTCCGTGGTCGGTCTACCTGCTCGGTGGCCCGATGACGTCCCCCGGAGTCCTGGTCCGGGCCGCCGCTGGCGGGGCCACGCTCGGGCTGTGCGCGCTCTGTCGCGGCGGGACGATTCTCGTCCTGCCCGGCTTCGTGGCCGCGGCCCTGCTGGCCGGCCTCGGCCCCCGGCCGCGCCCCCGTGCGGCCCTTCTCCTTGCCGTCTTCATCCTGGCCGCGCCGCCCATCGCGGCGCGGGCGACGGCGGGCGGGCACGACTTCTGGATCGGGCTCTGGGAGGGGTTCGGCGACTTCGATCGCAGCAAGGGGCACGTGTGGTCGGACGCCGTGGCCAAGCGCGTGGCTCGCGCGCATGGCGTCGAGGACCTGCGCTCCCCCGAGGGCCAGCGGTTCTTTCGCACCGAGGTGACGCGGACCATCCGCTCCGACCCCGCCTGGTACGCGGCCATCCTGGGGCGACGCCTCTCCGCCACCCTGCTGCAGACGAAGCTTTGGGGACCGGGCTTCCGCAAGAGCACGCATCCGAGCGAGGGTGCGATGGACGGTTACTTCGGGCTCACGCGCAATGCGGACGTGTTCACGGCCCTTGGCCACACCGTCGAAGTGCCCGTGCCTCTCCTCCTCTGTGGTCCCGTGCTCCTGGCCGTCGCCTGCGTGCGCCGGCACCGGCGCGGCGGCGTGCCGCCGGTCGCGTGGTCCGTTGCGTGCCTCGGCGCCGGCGCGTTCGCCCTGCCCATCGCCATCTCGACCGCGGGAGCGCTGGAGACGGAGGCCTTCGCGCTCGTCTGGCTCCTCGCCGGGGCGCTGGGCGCGGAGTGGGTCCGATAGCCGGCTTTCAGCCCTTGAGCGGGACGACCCGCTCGGCCAGCGGCTCGGTCCCCGACGGCGCCACCGGTGGGCGCGCCACCCGCATGCGGTGCCAGGCCACGAGGACGGCGAGGCCCCAGATCTCGAACCCGAGGTTCCGGCGCCCGGAGAGGTGATCGTCGAGGACCGCGGTCACGCGCGCGGGATCGAGCACGCCCAGGCTCGCCACCGATCGCGGCGCGAGCAGGTCACGGACGACCTCGGAGAGGGGCCCGCGGATCCAGGCGTGGACCGGGATGCTGAAGCCGCGCTTGGGGCGGTCCGCGATCGCGGGACCGAAGATCCGGCGCGCCGCCGCCCGCAGGAGCGCCTTGAGCTCTCCGCGCGGCCCCAGGGCCAGATGCTCCGGAAGCCGCAGGGTCCAGGAGGCGAGCTCGTGGTCGAGGAAGGGCGCGCGCGTCTCCAGGCCGTGGGCCATGCTCATCCGATCGACCTTGGCCAGGATGTCGTTGGGCAGGTACTCGGCCACGTCCACGAGCTGCAGGCGCCGCACGCTGACCGGAGGGCGGAGCCCGGCCCGGCGCGCGAGGACAGGGAGCGCTTCGCGGACGAGCGCGCGCGTCTCTCCCGGCTCCACCATCGCCGCCGCCTCCTCGGGCAGCCACGTGCCGTTCCAGGTGAAGTGGGCCTCCGCGGTGGGAAGATCGGCGGCGCGGAGGAAGCGGCGCGCCCGCTCCGAGAGCGACACCTTCCCGTCGCGCGTCGGCAGGTGACGCCCGATCCAGGCCAGGCCCGACCGCAGCGGGGAGGGAATCCGCGAGATCACGTCGGCGTGCAGCTTGCTCGCGCCATAGGTCAGGTAGCCGCCGTAGAGCTCGTCCCCTCCGTCACCGCCCAGGACGACCTTGTTGGCCCGGGCGGCCCGGCGCGCGATCGTCCACACCGCCAGCGCCGAGGAGTCGGCCAGGGGGTCGTCCGCGTGGGCGACCAGCTCCAGGAAGTCCTGGACGGAGTCCGCGGTCAGGGTCGCGCACTCGAGGGGAAGGCCCAGGCGGTCGGCGACGGTCTGCGCGGCCTCGCGCTCGCTCCATTGCGGCTGCTCGAAATCGAGGAAGTAGGCGCAATTGAGCCGGCCCTGCCGCACCGCGGATTCCGCGACCAGCGACGAATCCATGCCCCCGGACAGGAGGATCCCCACGGGCACGTCGGCGCGCATCGCGAGCCGCACGGCCCGATCGAAGAGCGGACGCCATTCCTCCAGGGCTTCGTCCATGGTGCGGCGGTCGTCGCTCGGCCCCTCGGGCGGCGCCCAGTAGCGCTCCACGCGCTCGCCCTCCGGCGCGAACAGGGCCCAGGTGGCCGGGGGTAGCCGGCGGACGCCGGCCAGGAGCGTGGCCTCGCCGGGAACGTAGTTGAGCGAGAGGTATCCCCCGAGCGCGGCCACGTCGAGCTGCCGGTCGAGGTCGGGAAGCGCGGCCAGCGGCCTCACTTCGGATGCGAACGCGACGTAGCCGGGAGCGCGGCGGATGAAGAGCGGCTTCTCGCCGAACCGGTCCCGGGCCAGGAAGAGCCGGCGGCGCGGGCGGTCGGCGAGCGCGAACGCGAACTGGCCGACGAGCCGGCCGGGAAGCTCGAGACCCCAGGCCCGGTAGCCGTGGAGCAGGACCTCGGTGTCGGAGTCCGTGCGGAAGGCATGGCCGAGAGCCTCGAGCTCGGCCCGCAGCTCGACGAAGTTGTAGATCTCGCCGTTGAGGATCACCACCAGGCGGCCGTCCTCCGTCGCCATGGGCTGGTGGCCGGTGGCGAGCCCGAGGATGGCCAGGCGGCGATGGCCCAGGAAGAACGGTCCGTCCGCCCAATACGCGCCGGCATCCGGGCCGCGATGGCGGAGATGGTCGACGAGCTCGAACCATCGGTCCCGGTGCGGTGCGTCCCCGTCGTGCGCGAACAGCCCGACGAGGCCGCACATCAGGGAGGCGGCGCCTCCACTCCCCATTCGCGGCGCACCGCGTAGACCCGGCGATCCCCCATGCCGAAGAGCACGCGCACCAGGATCTCGGCCAGGATCCCCGTCATCAGGATCTGCACGGAGGCCAGGAGGAGGAGGATCGAAATGAGGAACCACCCGCTGTGCTCGCGCACGGTGGGCATGCCGGACGCCCAGGCCAGCAGGAGCAGCGCGCCCAGGATCGTGGTGCCCACCGTGGCCGCGAGGAGGGCGAGCTGGCCGAACGCACGCAGGGGGCGATCCATGTAGCGGAGGAGGAAATAGAGGAGGACGAGGTCGAGGGAGACTCCGACCGTGCGCCCGAGGCCGTAGCTGCTCTGGCCCGCCGGGCGCACGACGTTGCGGATCGGGATCTCGGTGATGCGCCCGCCCGCCTGGCGGGCCAGGGCCGGGATGTAGCGATGGAAGTCGCCGAGGAGGCGCAGCTCCTTCACGAGCTCCGCCCGGTAGGCCCGGAAGGTGGTGCCGAAATCGTGGATGTCGACGCCGGAGAGGCCGCGGAGCAGGACGTTTGCGACGCGCGAGGGCCATCGGCGCACGACCCCTTCCGCGCGCTGGTGCCTCCACCCGCAGACGACCTCGTAACCCTGGTCCAGGGTCTCGAGGAACTGCGGGATGTCCTCCGGGAAGTGCTGGAGGTCCGAATCCAGCGAAAGCAGGATCTCGCCGCGGGCGGCGTCGAACCCCGCCTGCAGGGCGGCCGTCTGCCCGTAGTTGCGCCGCAGCTCGAGGACGCGCAGGCGCCGCTCCTGCCCGGCCAGCTCCTTGAGACGAGCCAGGGAGGCGTCGCGGCTGCCGTCGTCGACCAGGATGATCTCGAAGTCGTACTTCTCGCGGAGGCCGTCCGCGACGGCGCGGAGCCGGGACACGAACTCGCCGATGACCGCCTCCTCGTTGAAGACGGGCGCGATGACGCTGACGAGCGGCCGCATCAGTCCCGGCGGCGCGCGGCGACGCCGAGCACGTCGCCGAGGCGGACGTAGATGGGACGGTCCAGCACGGGGGCGGCGAGGGCGCGGCCCAGGGTGGCGCCCCAGCGCAGCGGGCCGCGGTGCAGGTACCGCAATCGGTCGAACACGTAGCGCAGCCGGTAGTGATGTCCGAACGAGCGCCAGGCGACCGGCTCGAAGCCCGCCCGTTCCAGCGCGCGCCCGAGCGTCGCCCTTCCGAAGAGCACGATGTGCTGGACGGGATCGAGATAGTGCCAGTGGCGGCCCATCCCGCGCGCGGCCAGGCTGCGCGCGTCCGGGGTGGACAGGAAGACGTGGCCCCCCGGCCGCAGGGCCTCGCGCATCGCGGAGAGGGCGCCGATGGGGTCGGGCACGTGCTCGATGAAATCCCAGGCCGTCACCGCGTCACAGGCGGCGGCGAGCCGGGCCGGCATCGCGTACACGGAGCCCACGTCGCACGACACGCCGAAGCGCGCGCGCGCCCGCTCGACCGCCACCGGTCCGAGCTCCAGGCCGGACGCGGAGTAGTGCGGGGAGGCCGCCTGCAGGAAGTGGCCGAAGCCGGACCCGACGTCGAGGATCCGGCCGCCGGGGACGAAGCCGCGCATCCACTCGACCTTCTCCCGCGCGCTGGCCAGGTTGCTCTCGTCGTCGAGGTAGTACTCGTCGTTGCCGTCGGCGAGGAAGACCGGTGACTCCGACTCGTAGATCGTGGCCCCCGTGGCCGTGCGCGCGAGCCCCTCGGGCACGAACACCACCCCGCACGACGGGCAACGCGCGATGGCGCGGCCCGCCTTCACGAACCAGGATCTCGGGGCCACGGCGCAGACGGGGCAGGCCGCTGTGCCCGCGGGAGCGGACGCGCTGGAATTCACGCTGGCGAGCTCCAACCGCGCAGGACCTCCGGGGCAGGCAAGCCTATCACGCGGCTTCCGGCGGACGAGGCGCCCTCGGGCTCCGCCAACCCAGGAGCGCCTCCAGGAGCCAGGCCACACACAATGCGAAAGCGACCAGGTGGACCACGCTGTAGTAGGCCGTCCCCTGCCCCGAATACACGAGCAGGGCCGTGGACGCGAGCGGGGCCAGGAACAGGAGCAGCCTCAAAAGGAAGACGCTGCGCGCGCGCAGCACGACCGCCGCCACGCCCAAGGGCAGGAGGCCCCAGGCGGCCGAAGGGGGCAGGCTCACCTTGCCGCCGTTGCCCCACGCGAGCGTGGGCGGCGTCGTATCCGTCACCAGCCGGCCGACCCGCTTGGCCAGGATCGTGATGTACCAGACGGGATCGTGGGTGATGTCGTGGAGCACCTTCTCACGGATGACCTCGATGTACTCCGGCACCTCGAAAGGCGTGCGCGCGTACTTGCGCCCCCGGTCCCAGTAGACGCCGAGGGTGAGCGTATCGAAAGGCTGGCGCTGGAGGCTGGGATGACCGGTGGGCTCGAACCCACGCGCCCGCATGATGGGGAGCGCGTAGTTCATCCCCATCACGTCGTTCCATTTGTAGCCGTAGCGGGTGTCGAAGTCCCCCAGCCCGCACCAGATCGCGTGCCATACGAAGTGATGAAGATGGCGCGGACCGTCGTAGGGATGGCCGCCCGCCGCCTTGACCTTGACGTAGGCCTCCCGGAACTTCGCGTCGAAGTACGACGTCCAGGCCGCGGATCCCAGGAAGAAGGAGCCCACCAGCAACCCGACGAGCACGGCGCGCAGCCGCAGGCTCAGCGGGCGGGCGGTGAGATAGGCCAGGGCGACGGAGACGCCGATCATGACCGGCTCCGTCCGGATCTGGCGGATGGTCGCCAGCAGGATGCCGCTCGCGATGGGGACGAGCGCCATGGCGGCGAGCGACGGACGCCGGTCCCCGAGGAACACGAGGTTGAGCGCGAGCATGGCGACGCCGGTGGTGATCACCCACCCGAAGACGTTGTTGTGAGCGAAGACCTCGCTCACCTGGAAAGGATTGGAGCCGAGGAGCAGGACGAGGATGGCGCCGAGGATCGGCTGTCCCGCGGCCCAGAAGGCGACGTAGAGCCCGATGAGGGCGGCGATCCACGCGGAAGCGTTGGCGCGCACCATCAGCGGACGCTCCGCGGGCCGGCCGTCCGCGTAGGCGTCCGGCAGGTAGAGGTAGGTCTTCAGGAGATCGCCGTACCGGATGGTCCAGAAGCGCTCCATGACGAGGGTCTCGCCCTGCGTGCGGAAGATGCGCTCCGCGCCCGCGCGGCTCATCTCGAGCGGCTCCTCCGTCACCGTGGCCACCGGGTAGAGGTTCAGGTAGTAGAGGAAATAGAGGAAGTCCTGCTGCCAGCCGAGCAGGCCGCCGGACGCCGTCAGGACGTACTCCGATGAACCGAGCGCCCCCTGCCACAGCCGGTGGCGCATGAAGACCTGCTGCCATTCGAAGAGGGCCAGAACGCCCGCAATCAGGAAGACCCAGCGGAGGCGTCCCGCGGCGAGACGTTGCTGGTGGCCGAGCTCGATCCGCTCCCGCGAGCGGGACCAGGCCGCGACTCTCTGCGCCGTGGACCGGATCCTGGTCAGGGCTTCGTGCCGACGAGCGACCAACTGTACCCGTGACGGTGGTGGAGGGTGACGTCCTTGAAGCCGGCCCGCGCGAGCAGGCGGGTGGCCTCGTCGCGCGAGTAGTACTTCGCGTACGCGGGGTTGAGCTGATCGTAGACGGTCAGACGCCGCTTGCCGGCATCGAGTCGCGCCACGACCTCCCGCATGTAGCGCCCCAGCGGGAGGGGCAGCACGCGGCACAGGGCGACGTAGCCCACGAGCGGCAGGTCGACGAGGCGCACGAGGGCGGCGAGAGCGGCATGGGGCAAGCGCTTCGTCACCGCCCTCAGCGGGGTGAGGACCGCGAGATAGAAACGGTTCCCCTCGCGCCCGTAGAGCCAGATCCCCATCTTGCCCCCCGGGCGGAGCGCGCGGTAGGCCGCGCTCACCACCGGCCCGGGGTCGGGGATGTGGTGCAGCACGCCGATGGAGAAGGCATAGTCGACGCCGAGCTCCGCGGGAACGGCATGGCCCGGCAGGCGGAGCAGCGTCACGCGCTCGGCCTGCGCCTGCAGGTTCTCACGCAAGACGTCGAAAGCGGGCGAGGGCTCGACGGCCGTGACGTGGGCGGCCCCCGCCGCCAGCAGCATGGACACGATGCGCCCCGTGCCGCTGCCGATGTCGAGGACGCGCTGGCCCGCCAGGTCGCCCGCCGACAAGAGGGGCCCGAACATGTCCCGAAAGAGGTCGAGCGAGCCGTAGTACCCGCCGTTGTCGCGATAGGCCGTCCATTGCTGGCCGAAATCGGCGATCGTCCGCTCCGCGACCCGGTCGTTCATGTCCCGCGGCCATTATATTGTTGCGCCATGCCCTTGGCGCGAGCGCCCTTCCGGGTGCGCCGACTGCTCGTCCGGGCCTTGCGCCGCCCGCGGCGCGGGCCCCGGCGGCTCTCCGTCCTCCTGGCCGGGCTCGTGCTGATCGCCGCCTGGCAGAAGGGCTTCTTCGACCGCGCGGCCAGCCTCGACGACCGTTACGTGCACCGTGAGTCGACGGGCATGAACGCGGAATGGAGGTTCGTCTATTTCCTCTACTACACGGGGCTCATTCCCGTGGTCGCGACGGACGCCCATGCACGCCTGAAGGCCGAGCCCGGGTACGACAAGTTCGAGCGGGGGGCGGCGGAGCGGGTGATCGCGGAGCGCGGCGAGACCCTGTCCATGGACGCGGCGCAGACGATCCGGGCCGGGGACATGGGACGTGTGCTCCTCTACCTGCCCTACGCCCTGTGGCGCGGCGACACCCGCGATCCGCGCCTGGCCCCGACGGACGCCGTCGCCTTCGCCCTCGCCCTCGGCGCCCTCTACGCCGCGTTCTGGTGGGTCCGCGATCCCGTGCTCGGGGCGGCCACCACGGCCCTGCTCGGGTCCAATCCCTATCAGCTCTTCGAGGTCCATTTCCGCGAGAACGTGTTCGGCTGGGCCATCACGGCGGGCGTGCTGACCCTGGCCCTGAGCCTCCCCCTGCTGCAGCGCCACTCCATCCGCCGGCCATGGGCACTGCCGCTGGTTATCGGAGTCGTCCTCGGCACGATCCGCCAGATCCGCCCCGAGCCCGGCGCCATCGTCGTCTCGGCCGGACTCGCCTGCCTGCTCGTCTCTCGAGCCTCCTGGCCGCGGCGGATGGCCTTGGCCGCCGTGCTCGTCGCCAGCTTCCTCGGCACCTCGGCGGCCTGGCAGGCCTACTTCGATTACAAGTTCGACGAGGCCACTCGCGTCGTCTCCGCCGCGGGAGGAAGGGTCTATCACGGACCGCGCGACCGGTATCACGCGTTCTGGCATCCCCTGTGGTGCGGGCTCGGCGATTTCGGCGCGAAGCACGGATACGAGTGGCGCGACAAGGCGGCCGCCCACTACGCCGCCCCCATCGTCCTGGAGAGGTACCGGGCGCTCGGGCGCGGCGAGCCGAACTGGAGCTATCTCTTCTGGGATCCCGTCTACTACGACGTGCTCGCGGACAAGGTGCGGTACGACATCACGCACGATCCTCTCTGGTACATCGGAGTTCTCGCCCGGCGTGTGGCGAGGGTCTTCACCTGGACGACCCCGGTGCGCCTCGCCGCCGGCTCCTGGTGGCTCGGCCTCCCCTGGAATGGCCTCCTGACCGTGCCCCTGCTGCTCCTGCTCGTGGCCACGCGATCCTGGCCCCTGCTCAAGCTGGCCTCGTTCCCCCTCGGCACGTCACTGCCGGCGGTGCTCGTGTTCTCGGGCACCGTCCCCGGCCAGACCTACACGGGCTGGTTTCATATCCTGGCTGCCGCCATCGTCCTGGCCGGGCTCGTCGACGTCGCCCGAGAGCTCGGACGCCGCCGCGGCTATTTCCGCGCCGCGCGCCGCTCCGCCAGCAACAAGTCCACCATCCGTCCGTAGCTGCGCACGCCGTCCGCCTGGCCTTGCGTCTTGAGATAGGCGTCGTTGACGCGCTCCTGCACTTCCCCCAGGCGGCTCGCGTAGCGGCGGTGCCAGGCGGCCAATGCGGCGAGGTCGCGGCCGAGGGGCGGGGTCACGCGGCCACGCAGCCGGCCGTAGGACGAGCGGTCGACCTGGCCGAGCGCGCCCAGGGCGTAGAGCGCGGCGCGGAACGTACCGGAATACCGGAAGTCCCGATCCGGATGCGCGCGGCACGCGAGATAGCCCACGTAGTTCGCCTCCTCCTCGCGCGCGAACCCGCGCTGGTGCGCCAGCTCGTGGGCGGAGGTGAACGGGATCTCCCAATCGGGCAAGGTGGCGTTCACGTTCGCTTCACACGTGAAGGGGATGAAGATGCCGCCGATGCCCAGGTACGACATCAGGGGTGAGAAGAGGACGAGCTTGGGCGGGGCGGACAGGCGCGGCACGGGAAGACGGAGAGCCACCTCCGCCGCCGCGTAGCCGCGGCCGGCGCGAGAGAGGGCGCCCCGCCGCCCGTCCGTGAGCCGAAAGACGCCCGCGCCGTCCTCCGGCAAGCCCTCGCGGAAAGCGGCCGCCTGCTCGAGCAGCTCCGCGCTCAGCGCGGCCAGGTCCTCCGCCGGCGCCGGCGCAAGGTCGTATCGGAGCAGGGCGGCGACGGGCGCGCGGTCGTAGTTGAAGCCCCAGAGCACGTCGAACGCGAGGACGGCGACCGCCGCCCCCGCGAGGACACGTGCGGCGGCGGACACGCCGCCGGCCGCGGTCCATCTCCGCCACCGTGCCCGCACCACCACGTACGCCGCGCCGAGGACGATCCCGAGGGCGCCCGCCAGCACGACCACCTCGGCCAGGGAGAACGGCATCCAGCCCGTCGCCAGCGACACCGCCCGCGCCACCGCCGGATAGACGCCGCGCGCGTAGAGCGCCTCGACGGCCTCGGGGTGCCGGGCGGCGATCGTCCGGCCGGCCACGACCAGGGCCCACAGCCCGGCGGCCAGGGCGAGGGCGCGCGCCGACGACGGCCAACGGACGCGGCCGCCTTCCGGAGGCGTGCTCAGGCGCCGGACTCGAGGGCGAGGGCCTGCACGGCGGTGATGACGCCGACGTCGGCCAGGTCCTGCACCGAGCACCCGCGCGAGACGTCGTTCACGGCGCGGCGCAGCCCCTGGAGGATCGGCCCCACGGCGGAGGCGCCGGCCAGGCGCTCGGTGATCTTGTAGGCGATGTTCCCGGCATCGAGGTCCGGGAAGATGAAGACGTTGGCGGCGCCATTCAGGGGGCTGTCTGGACACTTCTTCGCCGCCACCGCCGGGACGAAGGCGGCGTCAAACTGGAGTTCTCCGTCTAGCCTGATCTCTGGCGCCGCGGCGCGGCACAGCGCCGCGGCCTGCCGGACCCGCTCGACATCGGCGTGCTCCGCGCTCCCCCGCGTCGAGAAGGACAGGAACGCGACCCGCGGCTCGATTCCAAACGAGCGCGCCGTGGCCGCGGTGGCCCGGCCGATCTCGGCCAGGGTGGCCGCGTCGGGCGCGATGTTCACCGAGCAGTCCGCGTAGAAGAGCACGCGGTCCGGCCAGACCATGATGAAGACGGACGAGGCGCGCTTGAAGCCCTCGCGCAGGCGCACGATCTCGAAGGCGGGCACGAAAGGCTTGGTCCGGCTGTCCAGCCCCGAAACGAACCCGTCGGCCTCCCCCGCCTGCACCATCAGGGCCGCGAAGTAGTGCGGCAGGGCCGCGCGCTCGCGCGCGATCTCTCCCGTGACGCCCTTGTGGCGCCGGGCCTCGAAATAGGCGCGGGCGAATGCCTCGCGCCTCGGATCGTCGCTGGGGTCGCGCACCTCGATGCCGGCGATGGGAACGCCCAGCTCGTGCGCGCGCGCCGCCACCGCGGGCCCGGAGCCCACGAGCACCGGCCGCGCCAGGTCCTGGTCGCGCAAGAGGACGGCCGCGCGCATTGCGCGCTCCTCCAGCCCCTCCGGATAGACGATGCGCAGGCCACGGCCGCGCACGCGACTCCTCGCCTCGTCCATGAAATTCATCGGGGCCTCCTCGCACCGGATGCTATACTCCGCGCACCCTGATGTTCCTCCTGGGACAGGCCGTTGGTAAGTACCAGGTCCTCTCCAATCTGGGCTCCGGCGGCTTTGGCACCGTCTTCCTCGCGAAGGACGCGTGGATCGACAAGAAGGTCGCCATCAAGGTCCCGCACCGGCAGAGCGGCGACTTCGACGACATGCTGCTGGAGCCGCGCCTCCTGGCCGCGCTCGATCATCCCAACATCGTGGGCATCGTCACCGCCGAGCGCGTGGAGGGCGTGTTCTTCATCGTCATGGAGTACGTCAAGGGCGAGAGCCTGGAGGCGGTGCTCGACCGCGAGAAGAGCCTCGACGTCCCGCGCGCGCTGGCCTACGCGGTCCAGATCCTCAAAGGCGTGGAGCACGCGCACCAGAACCAGATCCTGCATCGCGACCTCCGCCCCGCCAACGTGCTCGTCTCCGAGAGCGGGATCGTGAAGGTGGCCGACTTCGGCACCTCGCGCCTGCTCGAGAAGTCGCACGCGACAACCGTCATCGGCAGCCCGCCCTACATGGCCCCCGAGCAGTTCCAGGGCCGCGCGGTGCTCGCCTCCGACATCTACTCCGTGGGCGTGATGATGTACCAGATGCTGACCGGCCAGCTCCCCTACTTCTCGCCCAACCCCGCCCAGATCGAGAAGATGGTGGCCCTGGGCCGCTGCAC
>Ga0075425_100001860_pt1 | contig 20757 bp, 21 predicted proteins | sample SoiMethybrSBSTD4_FD_75300 | JGI IMG/M metagenome (GOLD analysis project Ga0075425, IMG submission 75300) | Bulk soil microbial communities from a Populus tree surrounding site in Tennessee, USA - Soil MetaG P. TD hybrid SBSTD4 | ecosystem: Environmental > Terrestrial > Soil > Tree plantation... | reverse complement strand
AACCTGGTCCGCAAAACGGTCGATCGTACGACCGGCGATCTAATGAGGACGGACCCGCGCGGCTTTCCATCGTGGCCCGAGGCGGTTACCGCTTCACTCAGAGGCCGGATACATTAACGCGGACGGTTCCTTCACCGAGGGATCTGACGGCCGTCATCGCTCGATCCATTCGACAAATGATCCTGCGCTGTCGGTCACCATCATGACGCGCAGGACGCGATCGTTGTGGTACATCACCTTGGCGCCAGCACGCGCCGCTTGGACGGACGGATAGTGCGTCCACGTTTCAGGAAGACTCGCGGCCGTCCCCTGTTTCATGATCGCCCGCAGCCGAAATGCTTGAGTCATCGTCGCCCTCGTCGCGCATCGCGCGCAGCCTCGACTTCCCAATCATCCGCGCGCGCAAGCAGGACGTCCTTGCGCGTGCGCAATCAGCGATGGGAGCCCCCGGTCGAGCTGGTTTCCTTGCTCCAGCGCAATGACAGCTGTCCTCCGATGGCCGACGATTGCAACGGAGCGTGACGTGAATCAGCCTCGAATGGATATCACCGATTCCCGCGATGTGGCGCGTCTCGTGAACGTCTTTTACGATCGCGTGCGAGACGACGACATCCTCGGACCAATCTTCGACGACATCGCGCACGTGGATTGGGCGACGCATCTGCCGCGGATGTACGATTTCTGGGAATCCGTGCTCTTTGCCCGGGCGACGTTCAAGGGCACGCCGCTACTTGTGCATCGCGCGCTCGATCGGCGCACTCCGTTGACGACGGCCGCATTCGATCGTTGGATCGCGCTGTTTCAGTCGACCGTCGACGACCTCTTCTCAGGGCCAATGGCAGAACACGCCAAGAATAGTGCCCTGCGAATCGCGGCCACCATGGAGCACAACATCAGTCCGAGGCCGGCGTCCATTGACGCCTGGTCTTTGATAGATCGCAAAGAACTGGGGGCCGCCGCGGGCCACAATCGATCAGAGGCAACGGAATGACCGTGAAGGAGCACCTCAGATGAGCGCAACGATGGCGCCGCCCGTGAACGCGAGCCCTGTTTCAACGACCGATCGTCGCCCGAAGCGGTTTGGTGTGTCGATGTCGGCCGACCTCGCGCGGATTCGCAGCGAGTACATTGAAATGCCCGGGCTCGTGTTGACGTTGCCTCAAGCGGCGCGCCTTTGGGGCCTCGGCACCCAACGTGCGGCCGACCTCCTGACTGTGCTGCTGGACGCGGTTTTCTTGCGTGCGACGAGAGGGCCGTGTACCGGCGGCGACGATGACCGCCGGAGATGAGGAAGCCTTCATGCGCGAGCATTTGGAGATCCCCGCAGCGTGCGACCAAGCGCTGCGGCGTCCTCACCAACTCGATGTGAAGCCGCTCCTGCGCGTCGGCGGTGACACGAACGCTTCGTCGGATGTCGTCGATGACGCGTCCAATCAGTCCTTCCCTGCCAGCGATCCTCCACCGTGGACGCTCGGCGTTGAGCCGAGATAGCCGCCGCCCGCTTGAACGACGACGCTGAGCCGATCAATGACGAACTGTGACACGATGAACATTCGACATGGCCGTTCAGGATGTGGCCGAGACCGCCCGTCGACTCTTGCACGTCCCGTGGTTCGAGGGGCTGTCGCTGGACACGCTCGCTCAGATCGTCAGCTTGTCGTATCCGAAGCAGGCCACCGCCGGAGACTTCTTCTTTAGCGAAGGTGACCAAGCCGACGAATTTTTCGTGCTGACGGCAGGCCGCGTCAAGCTCACGCAGTTGACGCCCGACGGTCAGCAGATTGTCCTTCGGCTGATTGGTCCCGGGGATGCCTTCGGTGGTGTCGGCGCGTTCGGCGATCCGACGTATCCGATCAGTGCGGAAGCTGTGGAGACGGCATCCGCACTCGCCTGGAATTCGGCGACGATGCGCCAGCTGCTCGAGACGCAGAACCAGATGGCGCTGAACGCGCTCCGCTTTGTCGCGAACCGCTATCACGATCTTCAGCGACGGTATCGGCAAGCCATGACCGAGCGTGTCGAGCGCCGCGTGGCTCGTGCCTTGCTACGGCTGGTGCACGAAGCTGGACGCCGCGTCGACAAGGGCGTCGAAATTGATTTTCCGATCTCACGGCAAGATATCGCCGAGATGACAGGAACCACCCTGTTTACGGTGAGCCGGCTTCTCAGCGCCTGGGAAGAGCGCGGCATCGTCAAGAGTGGTCGGCAGCACATCGTCCTCACCAAGCCGCATGCCCTGGTCGCGATCGCAGAAGACATACCCGATCGGTAGCGACGTCCGCTGTTTGTTCCAGCGCAACGACCGATCCCGGGTTCGTCGTCGATCCTACGACAACGACAATGACCGGCCCATTGACGCCGAGCACGACTGTCGCCGACGTCCTGCGCAAGCGGCCCCTCGCAGCACGCATCCTGATGAATCACCGCATGCACTGTCTCGGATGCGAGATTGCCCCTTTTGAAACCTTGGAGGAGGCGTGCGAGATCTACGGGGTCTCGCTGCGAGCGTTGCTTGCGGAGCTGAACGCCACGACAACGGAAAGCGCGGGTCCAGAAACATTGGCGAAATCTGACGATCATCAGTAAGATCACGCGGCCGTGTCACACCTGCGGCGGTACACGATCGCGGTTTTGCTGACCTCCGGAGCGTTAGCTCTCGCATTCCTCGGCCGCGGCGCTTGGGGTACGGCCGCAACCTATTCGTTTTTCCTCGGGGCCGTCATGCTGAGTTCGTGGATCAGCGGCCTCGGGCCAGGAATCGTCTCGACTGTTCTCGGAACGCTGGCCGCCGACTACTTCCTGATTCCGCCGCTCCATACCCTCACGTTCGATTCATCGCGAGTCGTTCAACTGGCCGCATTTGCGGCGATTGCGGTTCTGATCAGCTCGCTGAACGACTCGCGCCGCCGCGCGATCGACGCACTCGCGACCGAGCGCATGGACCTTGAAATTAGGGTCCGGGAACGCACTGCCGAGTTAGCAGCCGCCAACGACAAGCTTCGTGGCGAGATCGAGCGTCGAAACCAGAGCGAGCGGAATTTCCGCGGTCTGATCGACGCGGCGCCCGACGCCATCCTCGTCATCGACAGCGGTGGGCGTGTCGTCAGAATGAACGACGAGGTGGAGCGCCTGTTTGGATACACGCGCGACGCGTTACTTGGCCGCGATGTCGAAACGATCATCCCGGAACGATTTCTGGCTGCGCATCGCGCGAAGCGAGGGACTTACATAAACGAGCCAACGACGAGGACGATCGCCGGCGAGCTTGCAGGCAGGCGTGCGGACGGGACGGAATTTCCGGTGGAGATCCGTGTCAGTCTGCTGGATGCGCAAGGACAGCGCTCGATCGTCGGAATCGTCCGTGACGTCACGGAGCGCAATCGAGCACAGCGGGTCCAGCAGCGCCTCGTGCACGATCTCGGCGAGCGCGTGAAGGAACTGACGGCGCTGCATGCCACGGGCCGCCTTCTCAATGAGCCCGGCAGCCCGGAGGAGGTGCTCGACCGCATCGTCAACTTGCTGCCAGCCGCCTGGCAATATCCGGACATCACGGCGGCGCGAATTACCACAGGAGCCATCGAGGTCCGCACCGAACGTTTTGAACTGACACCGTGGATCCAACGCGCCGATTTCACGACGTCGGAGGGAAGGACAGGCGCGATCGAAGTCGTCTATCGCGAGTCACGTCCGGACGCGGCCGAAGGGCCATTTCTCGCTGAAGAACGCAATCTCATTCAGTCGCTCGCCGGAATGCTTCGAGCCTATTTCGAGCGCCTTGGGGCTGAAGAGCACCGCGTCAACCTCGCGCGCGCGGAGGCGGGGCGCCTGCAAGCGCAAGAGGCGAATGCGGCCAAAGACCAATTCCTGGCGACACTCTCCCACGAACTGCGGTCACCGCTCAACGTGATGCTCGGGTGGACGCAGATGTTGCGATCCGGTCAGGTGAGCCCCGCTGCCGCCGCCCGAGGATTCGACATCCTTGAACGCAGCGTCCGACTGCAGGCGAAGTTGATTGAGGATCTGCTCGACGTGTCCCGGATCATCACCGGCAAATTGAGGGTCGAGAAGCGGCGCGTCGATCTCGCCACGATTGTCGACGCAGCGGTCGACGCGGCTCGCCCCGCAGCCCACGCGAAGAAAGTTGCGCTGACCGCTACTATCGAGCCCACTCTCTTCATGGCAGCCGACCCGCAGCGCCTTCAGCAGGTTGTCTCGAATCTCCTGACGAACGCCTTGAAATTCACTCCGGAACACGGTTCGATTGACGTGCGCGTCGACCGCGTCGAAGACAGCGCCCGGATTGTCGTACGCGACAGTGGAATTGGAATCGCGCCCGATCTGCTGCCGCGGATTTTCGATCGCTTTCAGCAGGGTGATAGTTCCACGACTCGCACCCATGGTGGGCTCGGGCTGGGGCTGGCGATCGTCAGGCACCTTGTCGAGCAGCACGGCGGACAGGTCGCCGTCGCAAGCGCCGGGTCCGGCCACGGATCGACGTTTACGATCACGTTGCCGCTACTGAAAGACGTAACGCTGATTGCTTCAGCGCCTCACGCGCTGTCAATGGATCGATCGCTGCTTTCAGGCGTGCGAGTGCTCGTCGTCGATGACGAAGCGGATGCTCGAATCACACTCGGAACGATTCTGGAACAATTCGGAGCCGAGCCAACAGTCGTGGCATCCGCTCAGGACGCACTCGATTCGATTGCACAGACTCTTCCAGATGTGCTCCTCAGCGACGTCGCCATGCCGAATGAGAATGGTTATGCGTTGATGCGCCGGATCCGAACGACCGTGGATGCGGGCCGACTACCCGCAGCAGCGCTGAGCGCCTACGTCGACGGAGACAGCAGGGAGCAGGCGCTCGATGCGGGGTTTCAGACGTACTTGTCCAAACCAGTCGAGCCGACGCTCCTGGCGACAACGCTCGCGTCCCTGCTTCATCGCGAGATCGCCTCGTGACGTTTGGACGTTAGGCCCGATTGAGGCGCGCCGCGGCGGACGAAAACGCCCCGCAACTGACAAGATGCAAACCATTCTGGGCGCGAACGGCGTCATCGGGCGAGCGCTGTCCCGCGCACTCTCCTCCGACGCGGATCGGATTCGACAGGTCAGTCGGGCACCGAACCATCGACTACGCAATCATGCGTGTTCGGTTTTTTCGCGGAATGATCCTGAACGGCCGAACGGAAGTTTACAACGTTGAGACGGGCGAGCGACTGGGCCGGACCGATGCCTTCGTCGCGATGAACATCGATCTCGGCACAACTATCGAGAATCTCGATGCGATGCTGGCAGAACTGAGGGCCGAGCGCGAGCGGCGAGCCACAAGTGGATGACGGTCGAAAACAGCCGAATCCGTGTCCTTGATGTTAGCCCTGAGGCTGCCCAGGTCGTTGGGCACGAACAATTCGGCACTGCCCGGCGGCGCAATCTGCGAGCTATGGCGCCGAGCCACGACAGGTAAAAGCGGCATTGGTTCAGTCCCAATGAGGCGCCAACGGCTAGCGCCCGGGTCGGCGCTAAGCCATATTTTTTAAAGGGAAGCCCGGCCCCTGGGACAATCATGCTCTCCTCAAGCCTGGGTTTCACCTCGCCTCCGTTGCCATTTGCTCGACCCAATTCAGCTGGGACAATCAGGTGTTTACGGGACAAGGGGTTGTAAACAGCGGGCTGCCTTCTCGCGTCGCGTCCACTCCGTTCCACGTGGCGGGTTTGTGGTGCGGCGGGCGGTGTAGCTTTGGCCTCCCCATTGGGACTGGCTACTCACGATAACGCTGCAAGAGATGAATGTGGCCTAGCCGCTTCGAGTTTCTCCTTCAACAAATGAGTGCATAGTATCCGCAGCTCTTTTCTACCGGTCAGAAAAGGGCTGCCATTTCGTTGCATCCCTCAAGTCAGCGGTACCACGCCTTCTTGGCAAGTGTTCGTGTCAGCAACGCACGAACGATCTTCGGAGTGGAGTTGACCGTCGTCTGCGAGCCGAACTCCCAGTGCTTTTCGCCCCTTCGTCTACGGTAGTAGCCGAGGCGGATCGTGTAGCTGCCGTCGTAGTCCCACTTGATGCGTTGGGAAAAGAAGCAGTAGCTATCCCAACTTGCCTCTTTCGCGCCGAGGGTCCACACTTCGTCCAGAATCGTTCCGCTCGTACCGCCACCACCCTTCTTCTTGACGTCTCCGGGCGGCCCGAAGTGCACACGCTGACCGATCCTCGACGTCGGCATTTCACCGGTGTGTTTGTGACTCATACTTCCCATCCCGCCGCGGAACCGATCTCGAGTTGATCACGCGACCAAAGTCGCTGAGGAACAACGCCCTTCATGTTGCTGCGGTGACAATTCCAAGAGCCGCATACGGCGCCGCCCCGAAAAACGACAAGAAGGCCACGATTTTACGCTGATCAAGTTGACGCACCCAAAGGTTGGAACGATTCGTGGGACATCAGGCATCGCTTCTTTTTGGAAGCACGAGTTGCGTTTGAACCGTCAGCGCCACGAGCTTTCGTCCTGCGTCGTAATCCGAGTCTGCCAGATCATCGTCGTACGGCCGCGATGGACCGGAGTCGCTTCTCCGATGAGTCGCGCGAATAGTGGCGCAGCAGCCACAAACTTGGTCTTGCTCTCTATCGTCATGGTGCCAATACCCGGCTCCACGTTCGCGATCGTGCCGAGCGCGCCAAGGGTGTCCGAGAACGCCATGATGGCACCGCCATGCAGGACGGCTGGCCGCGTGCAGAGATGCTCGCGGACCGTCAGCTCTGCGACGATGCGATCAGGCACCGCGCTGACCAGATCGATGCCGAGCTATTTGGCGAACGGCAGGGGTTCTTCTTTGAATCGCGCACGCAGGTCCATCGTGTCTCTTCCTCGCGTCCTGCTCAACTCGACCGGCGTCGCCCGTCGCACATGCGCAAGGGGAGCGATGCAGGTTGACCCTTCGATGCTCACCTCCCTTCTTGGTGGAGGTGTCGGGAGCTTCAGAACGCTCCTCCTCGGCCCCACTCGAAGAGGGCGCAGCACGTCACACAATACAGAACCGCCCGCGAGCAGCTATTCTTTACGTGCCTTCTGTTTTGCCCACCGCCGCTTCTGCGCCAGACTGATCTTCTTCCGCGCAGCCGCTGACATCTTGCGCCGCTTCCGACGACCCTGGTCGATCACCGCTGCAGGTTCTGACGACACGTCTATCGTTGTCGGACGACGCGATCGACTACGCGCAGTCAGATGCGGAAACGTCCTGACGAGCGAGGCGATCTCAGCCTTGAGTTCTTCGTAGCGATGTTCGGCGCCCTTCCGAGCGAGTTCAAGGACGTGCGATGAGTGCTTTGCCATAGCCGGCGAGTGTAGCTGGTTGGCACCGAGGGAGTCTATTGAGGACAGTCTACGGTACCAGAGCAGTGCGCTGCCGCGCTCATCTCTGTCACCCATGCGGCCGAGACGCAGCGCCGAGAGCGCCCCTTCCGTCACGTCGAACGTTATCGTAGGCATTGGCTGGGCCTCACCGGCATCAGGATAGCGCGCATTGTTCGGGTCGCCTGGCGCGTTGTCATGCTTCAGCCATCCGCGCGCGGCCCGATGTCTATGGACAAGTCGAACATCAATGGGCGCAACACGTACGTGATCTTCAGGAAGCACAGGTCGATTGTGGCGAGCGACAGTCTCGAGCTCACGTCCCCGTGCTCCGAGGTCGCCGGGAACCCGGCGGGGCGGACGTCGAGGCGGCCGCCGTCGCATCAACTCTCTTGTACCCAAAAGCTTATCGTGCGGCACCTCGGTTGCAAGGTCGCCCTCAGGCTGCCGATTTGTCGGGGGCCCATCCTCTTCGTCAATCAGTTCTGATCGGGGGCTTTCATGGCTCGGCTCCGCTACGCTGTTTGTGCGTTCGCCGCGTTCGCCATCTGCGCGCTCTGGTCGGTCATGGCTGCTGCCCAGGGTAATCCGACCGGGTCGATTCGAGGCGCCATTCTCGATCCAGACGGTCTGGCCCTGCCCGGCGTCACGGTGACGGTATCGTCGCTCGCGATGCAGGGCGTGCGCACCGTCGTCACGTCGGAGCAAGGTGACTTCCTGATTCCCTTCCTGCCGCCGGGTGAATACACGGTGACGTGCGAGCTCTCAGGCTTCCAGCCGCACCAGCAGACGGTCGGTGTCGCGATGGCCGAGACGATCCCGCTGAAAATCACGCTGGCAATCGGGAAGCTCCAGGAGACGTTGACGGTCACCGGCACTGCGTCGACCGAGGTCCTGAAGACCGGCACGATCGCCGAGACCTACAAGGCCTCGAATATCGAGACGCTGCCGATGAATCGCACGCTCGAATCGGCGGTGCTGCTCGCGCCGAGCGTCAACGGCAACGGCCCGAGCGGGAATATCGTGATCGCCGGCGCGCTGTCGTACGAAGGCCTTTACCTCATCAACGGCGCCAACGTCAACGAGAACCTGCGCGGGCAGCCGCGGACCCTCTACGTCGAGGACGCGATCCAGGAGACGAAGATCTCGGTCGGAAACATCTCTGCCGAGTATGGCCGGTTCAACGGCGGCGTCGTAAACATGATCACCAAGTCGGGCGGCAACACCTTCAGCGGTTCGTTCCGAGACTCCTTCACGAACGACGCGTGGCGGGCGCTGCGGCCGCTCAATGACGTGAAGACCGACGCGGTCGTCCCCGCGTACGAGTTCACGGTCGGCGGCCCGATCCTGCACGAGAAACTGTGGTTCTTCACCGACGGCAAGTACACCAACGTCAAGCGGACCAACGTGTTCGACTACACGAACCTCGCTTATCCGTACGAACAGAGCGACAAGCGCTACGAAGGGAAGATCACCTACACGCTGAACCCGAAGAACACGTTCAAGGGCTACTACACGCACCGGTCGATCTGGACGACGAACAACAGCTCGAACGGTCCGATGGACCTGGCGAGCCTGTACAACAACGGCACCGACGACAGCATCACCGTCCTGAACTACACCGGCGTCCCGAAGGACAACCTCTTCATCGAAGGCCAGTACTCGAGCAAGGCGATGCAGACCAACAACACGGGGTCGGTGTATACGGATCTCGTGAAAGGCACGCTGATGCTCGACCGGTCGCGCGGGAGCGCACGCTTCAACTCGCCGACCTTCTGCGCGGTGTGCGGCAACGGCTGGCACGAGAAGCGGCCGAACTGGGATGGCTTCGCGAAGGTCGGCTACTTCCTGTCCACGTCGAACGCCGGCTCGCACAACATGGTGTTCGGCTTCGACAGCTTCAGGGAATCGCGGCAAGTCGACAACTACCAGGAAGGCAGCACGTACCGCGTCTACGTCACGAAGACCATCATTGATCCGGCCGCGGCGAAGGCGATCTACCCGGTGTTCGACGCCAACAGCTACATCGAGTACGATCCGCTCGTGGCGCCGAGCGTCGGCAGCAACATCCGCACCTACTCGTGGTTCGCGAACGATGAGTGGCACTTGAGCAGCAACCTGACGTTCAACCTCGGCTTCCGCTTTGACCTGAACCGGTCGAAAGACCAGGGTGGCGTCCAGGTGCTCCAGGACTCGCAGTGGAGCCCGCGCCTCGGCCTGAGCTGGGACCTCAAAGGCGATCAAAAGTGGATCGCCAGTGCCGGCTTCGCGCGATACGTGATGGGCGTCAACGGCGCCGTCGTCGATTCCGGGTCGCAGGGCGGCCGCACCGCGAGCTACACGTGGACCTACCGCGGGCCGGCGCTGAACGCCAACTGCCCCGCGAGCGGCGTGGGCTGTCTGACGGCCGACCAGGTGCTGCCGGGCGTGTTCGCCTGGTTCGACAGCATCGGCGGGACCACCAACACGTCCTATCGAAACTCGCCGTCGATCCCGGGCGTCACGACGCACGTCGGCGACGCGACGGCGCCGAGCAGCGACGAGATCACGACCGGCCTCGCGCGCGACCTGCGCAGCCGCGGCACCGTTCGCTTGGATTACACGTACCGCAAGTACCACAACATGTACGGGGCGTTCACCGACATGACGACCGGCAGGGCCACCGATCCGACCGGCCGCACCTACGACGCGACCGTCGTGCAGAACACGTTCGACGCGGTCCGCTCGTACCAGGCGGTCACTGCATCGGCCTTCTACCGCATCCACGCGATCGGGATCGGCGGCAACTACACGCTGTCGTATTCGAAGGGCAACAACGACGGCGAAAACGTGGGCAGCGGTCCGATCATGGCGTCGCTCAATCAGTATCCGGAGTACCGGCCAGAGAGCTGGAACTGGCCCACCGGCTACATGAGCAACAATCAGCGCCACAAGACACGCATGTACCTGACGTGGCTGCTGCCGGTGAATCCGGCGGCGGGCAGCCTCACGGCCGGCGTGATCCAGCGCATTGATTCGGGCACGCCGTACGACATGCAGATTGCGGTGAACCCGTCGACTTACGTGGCGAACCCGGGTTATCTCAACCCGCCGACGAACATCAGCTACTACGTGTCGGATCGCGGCGCGTTCGCCACCGACAGCATCTACAACACCGACCTATCTCTGACCTGGTCCAAGAAGATCGTCGGGACGACCGAGCTCTTCTTCCGAGGGCTGGCGCTCAACATCTTCAACAACCAAGGGGTGATGTCGGTCGACACGACAGTGTCGTCGTTCTGGTCGACCGGATCGTATCCGGCGTCGACCTTCATGGCGTTCAACCCGTTCACGACGGTACCGGTCGAAAACGTGAATTACCGGCTCGGCCCGCAGTTTGGTCAGCCAATCGCGCCGAGCAGCTACCAGAACTCGCGGTCGTTCACGTTCTCGGTTGGCGTGCGGTTCTAGACACACGTCGCTGATCGCCGATTCGTTGATCGCTGGAGCCGCGCGCGGCCTCTGAGGCCACCGCGCCAGCGTTGTGAGCGGTCATCGTCGACGTCTCGCGGACGATCGATGCCTATGGCCATGCCAACGGACGTGGTCATGGAAACCTCGAGACGTCCGAGCGGGGAGGTGTGGCGCGAGTTCACCTTCACAGCGGACTGCGGAAGTCGGTTCGCGCCGTCGGAGAATCGTGACGACGTTGTCACCGTGTACTGGAAAAGGAGCCGACTCGCCTGGTCATCCCGCTGCAGGAGATCGGTGGCACGAATTCCGCGCGCTGTGCTTTCTTGAATGAACCGCTCGACTTCGCCGAGTGACATGTGCCCGCCCGTCTGGGCCTGCTCATCGCCGGCATCGCGGCAGCGCATTGAGGGCCAGAACAACAAGAAGCATTTGTCATCGCATGGTCAGGCGTTCGCCCGGCGCTTGCGGCGCCGCACAAGCTACGAACCGACGCATCGCATACGGGAGACATCCTGCGCATTAAGGTATCTACAGTTCGTCAGTCTTTTGATGTTCGCGCGAGGTTTGCTCAGTGCTCCTCTAATTGTCCGGCGCTTAGGTGACGCACGTACTGGGCGGTCTTCTGGTTCGCGCGAGGTTATCTTTGGTTAGCCTTTTGCTCAGTGGATGACGGTTCGCAGTCCAGAAAAGGAAGAGTGCGTGATGCGTTCGAATTGGCTGTACCTGATCGTGCTGACGGCCGCCGCGACGTTTGCCGTGGGATTCACCATCGCGACGGTTCGCGCGCAGGTCGTCGGGCAACCGTTCTTGACAATGAGTCCGGACAAGCTGCGCTTTCGGCTCGTCGGCGACGAGCCCATCGCGGCGCCCGACGGACACTCCGCCGTCAGCGGGTGGAAGGTCGTTGTCCTCCGCGACCTGAAGAGCGACCAGTGCTACGTGACGTTCATCAGCGGCTCGTCGATGGCCGTCACCGGGCCGAGCGTGTGCCCGTGAGCGACGACTTCTGCAAACGGGATCACGCGTCGGCGCCGCCGCGACCGGCCGTACGGCAACCGCCGATTTTCGAGAATAACCAGCGGCTTCAGCGGCCATCGCCCCGTTCGCCGTCAAGAGGAACCCCTCGACGAACCGGCGCTCTCGGTTCGTCAATCGGACGTTCGCTGGCCACGCTGCGACGGGAGCAGTGGCGGGATTCTCGTTACCTGCGTGGCGGCCAGGCCAAGTATGCAACGAACTACTGGAGTCCCCTATGGCGATCTGGCACAGAGCGGTCGTTCTGCTTGTCGTGGCGTCGGCCGCTGCGCCCGCCGCACAGTCGCAGCCCGATATCATGACGCGGCTCGCAGACCGCTGCGTGGACGTGCGTCGGGTCGCCGTGCAGCACACGACGTCTATCAACGGCCGTCCGAACGCCGCGGCGATCGCCCAGCTGCTCGAGTTACTGAAAAGCGACCCGTTTCCCGCCGTCCGCGAGAACGCGGTCGCCTCTCTTGGCTCGGTGAAGCCGCTCGAGCCTTTCGTGTCTCCGCTGATTGCTGCGCTCGACGACCCGTCTCCGGAGGTCGCCTCACGAGCCGCCGGCGTGCTGGGGTTTTTCGTCAACGACCCCCGCAGCGCGCCACGCCTCGTCGAACTCTCGGAAGACCCGAACTATCGCGTCAGATCTGCCGCACAGGCTGGGCTCACCGATCTGATCCGCCGCGGCATCGTCACCGACGAGACGATCACGCGCCGGCTGATCGCGGCGCTGACGAGAGAGTTGCGGGATCCGTCGTACGAAGGTCGGGAGTTGCGCATGGCGGCTATCGACAAAATTGCGAAGATTCAGCATCCCGACACGGTGCCTGCATTGATTGCCATGATGCAGGACCCGTCGGACGCGCGCCGTCGCGTCTGGCCGGGGGTTCGCACGTCGAAGGATCTCCGGCTTGTCGGCCCGCTGATCACGGTGATGCAATCGGCCGCGCCTGGCCAAGAGCCCGCGCGGCTGCTTGATCAAATCGAGGCGGCAGCGGCTCTCGGACGGATGAAGAACTCCGGCGCCGTGGCTCCCTTGGGCGAGGTCCTTCGCAAACAGGATCTCGACCAGAAGGTGGTCGCGGCAATCGTGACCGCGCTTGGCGACATCGGTTCGACCAGCGCGGAACCCTACGTGCGCCCGCTGCTGACCAATCCATCACAGACCGTCCGTGACGCGGCGGCCGCCGCGCTGCCGAAGCTGGTCGACAACACGCCGCCTCGCACGATCCCCGCTGCGGAGCTGCGGATACCGTCCGTGACGGAACTCTTCGGACCGCCTCTCAAGCTGGTGCCGGATTACCGCTACACGCTCTTCATCTACGAGATTCCAGAGAGCTATCACGGCTTTCTGGCGATCGACTACGACACCCCCGGGTGCCCGCCGCTCCGGGAGATCGACGGCCGGACGCTGATCCGTTTCGACAAGACCGGCCACGCGTGCACGAGTACCGGTTTCCGGGAATCGTCGCGCAAAGCTCCCTCGCTGGCCTATCGCGTCGGCGGGCGCGGCCGGGTCGCGATCGAGATCGACACCGAACTCTCAGAGTACGTCTTCGCGCCATTGCCGCCGACGGATCGTCTTCCCTCGCGTACCACGTGGCGTGCGGCGATGTTCGCAGGCACGAAGGCGGAACTCCGCGCCGCGGGCGGATGCACACCCTAGCCGCGGCGCGGCTGGCGCCTGGATCGCCGGGCGGCACCGGCGCCGCGCCTTTGATGAAGACGCGGGAGGCACTCGTCAAGCAGGACGCGCACGGGCGAAGAGCGCTCGACAGCGATGGACTCGACGACCTGTTGATGACGCAGTACGGCATCGAGATGATCGCGGCGAATCGTCTGGGCCGCGCGAAGACGCAGGACGGCCGGCCATTGCGACGCGCGAAGCGCCGCTGGAGAATCGAACGGCTCTTTGCCTGGTTCCACAACTGCCGCCGCGTGGTCACCCGCTGGGAGCGACACGTCGGGAACTACCTGGGCATGGTGCAGCTCGCCTGTGCCCGGATCTTGCTCCGCGCATTTATGAGATAGCTTCTAGCCTCCGGCGGCGCTCCTGACGTCGCCCCTAGCGAAGGAGACTTCACGCTGTCGAAGGGGATTCTGGTACCCGCACGAACGCGGATTTGATCCGCCTGTGTCGTTGTTGTCGTGGCTGATTCGGAACGTCCAGCCCGCTCCCGACGGCGACGTTGATGAACGAGCCGAAATGGCCTCTCTCGTTCGGCAGTTCCCGAGCCTTCGCAACGGGGCGGCCGCGGCTATGAACCGAGGACGTCAAGCGATTCGTGCCGTCACGCATAACGTGGGCTCGGCGCAAATTGCGGACACCGCGACCGTGTCCAGGCGCGCGACGCGGGCTGCTTGCCGAAATTCTCGCTACGAATTCGAGCCGCGCCGACTTTGCGCACGACAGGACCTGTGGTGATGGAATGGACTCCTCTGCCTATGCGGCATCCATCGTGCCAGGCAGAAACGGTCTCAGATCGCGCGTCGTCAATGAACTGAGTGGGGGTCGGCGTCGGCGAGTGTCCGCGGCCGTGCTGTTGACGTTCAGCGTGATCTCACGGTCCCAGTAGGACCGTGAGGGCAAACGGCTCACGGCGCGAGCCCGATTGCCCTCTTCAGCAGCATTCACATCACCAGCACTTTGATATCTGGAAAGCCCATTAGCTTGAGAACGACGTAGGTGGCGGCCGCTTCGGCGGGGTCGTCCGAAAAGCACACGAGTTCCGCGTACCGAAGGACTCCAGCCTTACTCAGGATCTTCCAAATGTCTTTCGCCGGTTTGGGCGTACCATCCGCGCCGATGAGGTCCGTGTACGGCACGTGAATCACCGTTCCGTCCGGCACGTGCGCGGGGACCGACGCGCCGGATGCGATAAACACCTTCGGGTATGCGCCTCGGCTCGCCTTCCAGTCGGCAGCGACGATGCCCGGCCGCGGCTCGCCAGAGTACGACGGCTTGCCCGAGACCGATGTCGTCTCGGTGGTGACCTTCAAACCGCGCGCGCTCCAGCCGTCTGTGGCATCCATCAGGATCGATACCTTCTTCTGCCCAAGCTTCTCAAGCGCGACGAAGGCCAGAGCGGCGTCCTTCGTGAATCCGGCGCCCGACACGAGCACCGCTTCGTGCAACGAGTCGACGCCGGCTGGGCCGAGCACGTCGGCGAGCGTCGCGGGATTCCGGAACGCGGTCTTGAACGTATCGACCGGGACGTTCACGGCAGATGCGATATGTCCCTGATTGAACGCGCTCGCGGGCCGGATGTCGATGACACTGACCTCGCCGCCACCAACCGTCCGGATCATCGCGCCGGCCCAGAACTGCAGCCACTTCGCGTCTCTCATGAGCAGCGGCGCGTCGTACGTCCAGTAGGGCAGACCGCGCTCATCGGACAGCCATCCGAGCTCGGATTCCTTGTACAGCTTCACATGCGGGTACTTCGCCATGAACTTCAGCGCGAAGAACGGCACGCTGGCGGCGACACCGCCGCCGCAGTACGCGTAGACGTTCTAGTCGGGACGAACGCCGAGGTAGGTCGCCATCCGCGTGATCTCTTCCGGCGACTTGAACGTCTTGTCTGGATTGAAGAAGTCGGCGCTCGGCATCAGGATGCCGTTCGGCGGATGGCCGCCCTTTTCAAATGGCGCCACTTCGCCGAAGTGCCACTCGGGTCCGAGGCCTTCGACGAGCGCGTTCCTGGCGGCGTCGCCCGACGCGGTCAGGAATTCCGGCAGCCTGACCCGCACGTCTTCGTTGACCTTCGTAATCTTGAATGAGCCTCGCGTGGGTGGCGCGGCGGCCTCCGCCGTGACGGGCAATCCACGCTCCTGCCATTTCGCAAGGCCGCCATCGAGCACGAGCAGATCCGTTGCGGGAAACGAGTGGTAGTAGAACGAAAAGAACAGTCGCGTCGCCAGAAAAGTGCCGCCCTGGTCGTACATAACAACTTTCTTCCCCGGGCTCACGCCCCACGATTGATAGAGCTTCTCCATCTCCGCGGCCGTCATCTCGTGAATCCCGTACCACGACATGAGGTCGACGGTGATCGCGCCTGGAATGTGTTTGGCCTTGTAGATCGAACCAGGCGAGGCGTCGAGCAAGAGCAGGTCAGGGCTATCGAGGTGCTTCTCGAGCCACGTCACGCTCGCCAGATTGCCGGTGGTGCCGTCCGCAGCCATTGCGTGCGGCGCGGTGACGACGCAGGCGACGGTCAGAAGCGCGATCCACTGCACACGAATTGACATGTAACGCCCCCTTCGATCGGCCCGACGACAGCTGGTCGGTGCGCGCCAACGGTTGTCGTAGACGGTCTACAGCGTAGACGTAGACCGTCTACGGCTTGTTCCCCTGCTGATTGGTATCTGGTGCCTATCTCAAGGACTCCGCTTTGCGCGTGTCGCCTGTAACGCCGCGCGACCACAATTCCACATCAACGATGGCGGCCGGCCTGTCGGACATCGACGCCTGCGGCGGGCGGTAGGTACGACGCAAGCCCGTTGTGTGCGCGTCGCCCGAGGAAACGTGGGACTGCGTTAGGGACAACCGACCCCTTCGGCGCCTTCCCGGCAGGCCTGTCGGGCAACCGCGTCGCGAACGACGGAAATCCGCGATGTGAACCATCTGGATCGCGATCGTCGAAGCCCGAAACGCTGAAATACTCAAGAGAATTCAGTCTTTGATCGCGCGCGCGTCCGGGGCGCTCGGGACCGTGCAACCCGTTCGCGGCACGGCCGTTGCCACCCACCGATCTTCTGCGCGGACGCAGCCGCGAACGCGTTCGAAAGAAGAGGTGGCCAATGGCAGGAGCGCATATAGCGCCGCACCGTGCGCGGTGAGACACGGATTCCCAGCTTCACCGGGAGCTCCGACACAATCCGCTCCCCGCCCCACGTGCGGTTCGCGGCGGCCATCTCGACGATCAACCGCCGAAGATTGATTGGCACACGCGGTCGACCGGGCGGCCTCGACTTCCAGCGCCAGAACAGCCCGAATCCCTTTCGATGCCATCGGATAAGCGTCTCCGGTTTCACGACGATTAGGAGCGGACGCCACTCGATTAACCGGGACAGCGCGACGAGCGCCAGCCGGATCGCGTTATCGGCTCGCCGCGGCCTGACCTGCCGCTCGACGTACAACGCTAACTGCTTGCGGAGGAACAGATTCTCGGCGGCGAGCTCGGCGCGCGGTCGTAACATCGATGACGCGAACCGGACGACGTCCGCCAGAACGCGGACGATGGTGCGGATGTTAAAAGGGCAACGACACAGGGCCATCCAACAAGGATCGCACGGTCAGAGGCGCCGGTATCACGACCGGCAGCCGCTGCTCCCCGACTGCACAAGATCGTCGCTACGCAATTAAATTGGCCGAAACCCGTTGCGGATGGAGTTTTTGCGGATCACAGCCGGACGTTGCCGCATCGTGCGCCATCGCTCATAGAATCGGGCGATTTTCGACCTTCGCTTTGTGTCGCGCCTTGCTGCCGTTTGCCGTTCTTTGTTGCTACGAAAGGGCAAGAAAAAGGCAACGTCTCACGAACGCTTCCCGCAGACGACGATTGAGCATTGGCGCAGGCCTACACGTGCTTCCGTGGACGCCCGCCCAGCCGTCCATTCGCACGCGAGCTCGCGGCCTTCTTGGCGCTGGTCCGGCCACCGACCAATGCGGCGGCACTCACGATCGTGAGCGAAGGGCGACGGGGCGCTTTCCAGCCGCTGCGTAGCGTGGCGACCTTGACCGAGGCTGCGCTGGTTGCCTCTGGATGGGCCACGAGGTACGCCGCTAACGTGTGGTGAATGGCTCGCTCAGCCTGGCGGTGCGTCGCACCCTGCGCGTACACGGGCAAGCCCGCCACGTAGGCGCTAATCGTTCCGCTCTCTTCGGGTTCGAACACAATCGGAAACTGCAGCCTCATCACTCAACCCCCGCATCCCGAAGGATGCGATTCCCGAGCTTGCCGGCATCGTGGCCGTGCATCGTGACCCAGACTTCCTTGCCGGTCCGCGGATTGATGAACAGGACATACGATCCTTTGCCAGTCCGCTTCTCCACGAAGCCGGCCGCCTTCAACTTTCGGATGACTTCCTTCCAAGTCACGCACTGTCATAATAACCTAACGATAGGTTATTGTCAACGCGGCAGAACCGTGGTAGGGTCGGGAACTGGCGTGGTCATAGGCAGCTCCTTGGCCGTGTCGAGGGTTTCCCCTTGGCGGCGCTGAGAAACAGCCGTCAATCGCGGTGATCGTCGGCCGCCGCGTGCTCCGGCGAAGGATAGCGAGTTCGTGCCGCAGTACGACGATCTCGAGGTCCTTCAACTCCGCCGATCGAACGCGCAGCACCACGAGTCCGAGCAGCCAGCGAAGCAACACGTAGCACAACGACACGAGCACGAGGCCTCCTGCGTAGCCGAGCGATGGCCCAATTCTAGGCCGCAGCCTGCTCCGATCGTCGTCGCCGGCCCTGCAGCGGCCCGAATCAAAGTTTCTGCACCCTTCAGCTCGCCCGATGCAGCGGATGGCGCGTCACTCAGACCGTGATACTTGCCCAACTTCGATCGGTCACCAGCGAACAGCTGGCGAAGCGCAGGTGTTTAGATGCGAGATCGATACGGGGATCCGAACACGTTCTGGGTGGTGTAGGATGCGACCGATCAACGGGCATCAAATAAGAGTGTCGGTTGGCGGTGCGCCAGATACGTTCGTCCTCCGCGCCCATCGTCCGACGTCTGCGTAGAAGAGTCATGATGCGGAGAATCGCGATCGCGGCGGTGTTTTGCCTGCTCCCGACAGCGCTGCATGCTCAATGGCTCGACTGGCGAACGCCGGGGATTCCCCGCACCGCCGACGGTCGACCAAACCTGACGGCTCCCGCCCCCAAGACGCCGGACGGCAAACCGGACTTCTCCGGCGTGTGGCAGGCTGAAGTGAGCCCGTACCGTCTTGACCTCATACAAGATCTCAAGGATGAAGCGATCTTCCGGCCGCCCGCGGAAGCGATCTTCCAGGAACGCGTCGCCGACTTCCATAGGGACGATCCGGTTACGAACTGCCTACCGACCGGTCCTTCGGAAATGCTCGGCGCGATATACCGGATCATTCAGTCGCCCGGTCTCGTGGCGCTGCTTTACGAGAGCGGCACGGGCCGTTACCGGCAGATTTACATGGACGGCCGAAAGCTGCCGGAAGACCCAAATCCCACCTGGCTCGGATATTCGATCGGTCATTGGGACGGCGAGACGCTTGTGGTCGAGTCCGCGGGATTCAATGATCGGACATGGCTTGATAGAGCAGGCCACCCTCACTCCGAAACACTACGCGTGAGCGAGAGATTTCGGCGCGTCGATTTCGGACATATGCAGTATCAGATCACCTACGATGACCCTGAAACATTGACGAAGCCCCTCACGATATCGCTGGCGGTGAACTACAAAGCCGATACCGACATGCTCGAAAATGTATGCAACGAAAACAATCGCGACGGGGTGCATATGGTGGGCACGGCGCGCGCAAGCGTGCAACTCGACGCAGGCATTCTCGCAAAGTACATCGGACGGTATGAGTTTCGCGCCGGGTCGAGGGCCGTCCTGAGCTTCATGGGTATGACCCAAAATGTCACGCTACTGAACGGCCGGCTCTACTTGAATGCTCTTCCGCTACTTCCGCTGTCGGAGACCAAGTTTGAGTCGACAGGCGCCATCGCGGAGTTCGTCGTGGACGCCAACGGCAAGGCCACGCGCTTGGTTTTGGGTCAGACAGAAGGCGAGGCGATCTACGAACTCCAACGCTGAGCACACTCTACACCTTCCGATCACGCGGCGGACGACACGCCTTCTTGGGTTCCACCATAGCCATGTAGTTAGTGTGGCTGTCCTTCGCCAAAGTCCATCGCGGCCCTTGACCGTTGATTCAATGGGGGCAGCACGACAGAATCGACCGCGTGCTCGACATGATTCTGTTGTTCGCTCGGGCGCTCGCCCTCGCCTGCCGCGGGCATCACGAGCTGGTTCTTGAGAATATCGCGTTCTGTCCCATCGCTCAGCCGAAGCGATGAGCGGTTGATCATGCTGAGCGCGTGTAGAAGTTAAGCAATCCGCCGAGGCGCGACTGCCGGTGCACTCGCCCGCCAGCGCCCAGTACGGCGCCGTCAATCAACGCGTTCTCCAAACCTTGATGACTCCGCTCGCGGTGGTAGTGTTCGACGAACTCGGTCACCGCTCGTCGGAAATGCCGTTCCCCCAATGGGATCATCCGGTCGAGACACTCTTCCTTGATCGACCGCACAAACCGCTCCGCATACGCATTCGCTTTCGGGGTCTCATACGGTGTCTGCACGACGCGAATCCCAGCTTCCTCGAGCCGTTCCCGCACGGCCGCGCTCCATTTCGCATCGCGATCGCAGATCAACACGCGACACGGCTCCGCATCCGCCATCGTGAGCGTCCGCACGACCTGGCGCATAAAGGCTTCGGCCGGATAAGGTGTGGTCCCAAGCATCTGGACGCGTCTGGTCTGCACCACCGCTACGAGCGCCGAGCCGCGTAACGCTTCAACAGTCGCCGACCGAGAACGAGTCATCGGAACTACGCACGGCCTGTGCGCTCGGCGTCTTCGTGGTCGTTCGACCTCACTGTGTTCACAACGCAAGTCGCTCCGCACCGACTACACAATTTAGCCGACGGCATCGTCGCCGGTTGAGCGCTTTTGTTCATGACCCGACACCTGGTCATCAGAACGAGGCCGAATTGAGTTTTCAATATCCACAACTGTCTGGCGGGTCCTGCCCGGCGCCTCATTGAGCAAGGTCGATCAGGACGATGTCGGAGTTTTCCCGCACTCTGTCGAACACGATCTGCCTGCCGTCGGCGGTCACATCGAAGGACTGCGTGGCGGCGGAGTTGGTCAAGCGGCTCAATTGGCGCGACTTTTTCGTC
>Ga0075425_100001859_pt1 | contig 20758 bp, 15 predicted proteins | sample SoiMethybrSBSTD4_FD_75300 | JGI IMG/M metagenome (GOLD analysis project Ga0075425, IMG submission 75300) | Bulk soil microbial communities from a Populus tree surrounding site in Tennessee, USA - Soil MetaG P. TD hybrid SBSTD4 | ecosystem: Environmental > Terrestrial > Soil > Tree plantation... | reverse complement strand
CCCTCCAACAACAGCAATGGCAATACCTTCGATTTTGAGGGCCGTCAGGTTTCCTGCGAGCACGCCACGCGCCGCGTCGTGCGTTATGAGCACAACGGCGCGGTCACGGTGCTCGCAGAGAAATGGCAAGGCAAGCCGTTCAACGCCCCGAACGATGTGGTTGTGCATCCCGACGGGGGAATATGGTTTACCGATCCGGGCTACGGCAGCCTGATGGCCTACGAAGGCAACAAGGGTGAGCTGTACATCAAGGAAGCAGTTTATCGAATTGATCCTCAGACGGCGAAAACGGACCTCGTGACTGACGAGATCTTCAAACCTAACGGGCTTTGTTTCTCCCAAGACTACAAGAAGCTTTACGTGGTGGACACCGGGGCGTCGCATTATCCGCAAGCGCCGCGAAACATCAAAGTCTGGGACGTAGCCGATGCCAGGAGGTTGAGCAAGGGTGTCGAATTCGCTTCGATGAAGCTCAAGACGAAGGACGGGGAAGTTGTTGGCGGTTCCGATGGAATCCGAGCTGATGTGGATGGCAATATCTGGTCTGCCGCCGGTTGGGCTGGCACAGGCTATGATGGCGTTCACATCTTCGCGCGGGACGGACAGCGGATTGGGCAGATCCTTCTACCGGAGACGTGCAGCAATATCTGCTTCGGCGGCCCGAAACGAAACCGGTTATTCATGACTGCCAGCCAATCGCTTTACGCGGTGTACGTGGAAACTCAGGGCGCGCATATCGCGTGAGTCGAAGAGCATTTTATTTTCCATTTTCCATTTGTCATTTTTCATTTGTCATTGGTTAGACGTGCAGCTCACTCAATGACAAAATGAAAATGAAAATGACAAATGGAAAATGGAAAATGGAAAATGAAAAGTGCTAGAAATGAACTCCACTACAATGTCAGCTACTGTTGCGGATCGGGCCAGGCGACGCGTCATGCTCCGCATAATGCCGTATGTGTTCTTGCTGTACATCATCGCTTTTCTGGATCGCGTTAACGTCGGCTATGCATTTCTGAAGATGAAGGGTGATCTGGGTTTCGCAGACGATGTCCTCGGCCTCGGGGCGGGGATCTTCTTCATCGGTTATTTTCTGCTCGAGATACCGGGGAGCATTCTGGTCGAGAAATGGAGCGCGCGCGGCTGGATTGCTCGCATCATGATCTCGTGGGGGATAGTGGCGATCCTAATGGGTTTTATTCAATCTAAGTCCCAGTTTTATACCGCGCGCTTTGTCCTGGGGGCGGCAGAGGCCGGCTTCTTTCCAGGGATCATTGTCTACTTCAGTCATTGGTTTCGCTATGAAGACAGGGCCAAGGCGGTAGCGCTGTTTATGGCGGCAATCCCTATCGCCAACATCATCGGTTCGCCGGTATCCGGCTTATTGCTTGGCGTGAATTGGCTCGGGCTGGCCGGCTGGCGCTGGCTGTTCATCATTGAAGGGGCTCCTGCCATTATCTTTGGTGTCGTGACGATCTTTTATCTGACTGACCGGCCGCATCAGGCGCGGTGGTTGCCGGATGACGAGCGCGATTGGCTCACCGGTGAGCTGGAACGTGAGAAGCTGGAAAAGCAGGCGACGCGTTCATACAGCATCGTGCAAGCGTTCCGGCACCGCGAGGTGGTGTTGCTAACGCTGGCCTACTTTTTCATGGTCACCGCTGTTTACGGGTTCAATTTCTGGCTGCCAACCATCATCCAGAAACTATCGGGATTATCAAATCTGGTTGTCACCCTTATCTCCGCGCTTCCATATTGTGTGGCCCTTGTCGCCATACTTTTCGTCGGATGGTCCTCTGATCGCACTAAGGAGCGTCGCTGGCACACGGCCTTGTCTATGATCGTTGCCAGCATTGGCCTCTTGCTGAGCGTTGTCGCGCAAGACCAGACCGCGCTGGCAGTGTTGATGTTTTGTGTGGCGGGAGCCGGAATGTATAGCTACCTGCCTGGCTTCTGGGCACTGCCAACGAGCTTTTTGACTGGGACCGCGGCAGCGGCTTCGATTGGACTGATCAACTCTATTGGCAATCTCGGTGGCTTCGTCGGCCCTTACGTCGTCGGCTATTTGAGCCAGGCCACGAATTCATTTCTTGGCGGCGTGCTCTATCTTGCGACATCGGCATTGGTGGCCGCAGGCCTGATTCTCTCTCTTCGTGCTACCAGACAAAGACGGTCACTGGCAGCCCAAGCTTCGAATTGAGTGTTTTACGGCTTATGCCGCGAAACCGGTGTCGAGTCATGACTATGAAGACTCTCCTCTATACGGAATATGAACGATTGGAGATAGCAGATCAATCCAAACCACGCCCCGGCGACGGCGAGGTCCTGCTGCGAATTGCCGCCTGTGGAATTTGCGGCAGCGAACTCGAGGCATTCAAAAACAGGAGCCCGAGACGCGTTCCGCCGCTCGTGATGGGACACGAGTTCTGCGGTGTAGTCGAGGAAGCCGGACCTCGCGTTAGCTCGTTCGCTCTCGGCCAGCATGTCGTCTCACACTCACTGTTTGGCTGCGGGCAGTGCGTGCGCTGCACGCGTGGCGATTCACACCTCTGCGCGCGCCGGCAGTTGTTCGGGATGAACAGAGCGGGCGGCTTCGCCGAGTACGTGAGCGTTCCTGAACAGTGTCTCGTAGCCTGGCCCGAGTCTCTGCCGGCCGATGCGGCGAGCCTCGCTGAACCGCTGGCTAATGGCGTTCACGTGGTGGGCCTTACGCGGCAACTCGACCCTGGCATCGTCGTCATTATCGGCGCCGGTCCGATCGGGCTTCTGTGTCAGCAAGCGTTTCAGTGTTTGTCATCAGCCGAGGTCGTAGTCGCCGATCTGATCCGCGAACGTCTGGATGTAGCAAGCAGGCTCGGCGCGAAGCACATCGTTGATTCGCGACACGAGGACTTCGTTGAAGCGGTGCTAAGTCTGACTGACGGTGAAGGAGCCGATGTCCTGGTGGATGCTGTTGGCAGCAGGCTGTCGAAGCAGCAATCCCTGGCCGCCACGCGTCCCGGCGGAACCACGGTCTGGATCGGCCTGCACGAGAACACCGTGACAATTGATTCGCACGAAGTAACGCTTGCAGAAAGACGAGTGCAAGGGAGCTATGCGGCTTCCCTGGATGAGCTCAAGATGGCTGTGGACCTCCTCGCAAGCGAGCGGATTGACGGGACAAGTTGGATCAAGACCTTTCCTCTCGTGGAGGGAGTGGAGGCTTTCCGCTCGATGCTTGCGGCGCGCGGCGATGATATCAAAGGGGTGTTGATTCCCGCCTGAATATAGGTCCTATGGGTCCAATATGTCCTATATTTCAGATTTTAGAATGCCCAGTCTCCGCCTCGATGGCCGCGTTGCGTTGGTCACTGGAGGGGGTCGTGGGCTGGGGCTTGGAATGGCGCTCGCCCTCGCTCACGCCGGCGCGGACATCGCTTTGGCCGCGCGCACAAAGCATGAGTTGGAAGAGGCCGCCAAGCTGGTTCAAGCAGTGGGCCGGCAGTCATTCATCTTACCTGCCGATGTGAGCGACGTCAGCGCAGTGCAGGCGATGGTCGATGCCGCAGCGGATCACTTCGGCCGGCTTGACATTCTGGTGAACGCCGCAGGCATCAATATCCGCCAACCGGTTGACAGTTTCACCGAAGCGGATTGGGATCGCCTGATGGCGATCAATTTGAAGGGCGCTTTTTTCGCGAGCAGGCAGGCTGCGCGCAGAATGCGTCAACGAGGCAAGGGAAAGATCATCAATGTTGGCTCCGTCGCGTTTGAGATCATCGTTCCCAACATCGCATTGTACGCCATTAGCAAGGGTGGCATGCGCCTGATGACCCGCAGCCTCGCCGTCGAGTGGGCGCGAGACAACATTTGTGTCAATGCCATCGCGCCCGGGCGCTTCTGGACGAAAATGACCGATGCAATCTTTTCCAACGACGCGCTCTATGCTGGCGCCGTCAGCCCGATCCCTCTTGGCCGTCCCGGCACCGCTTCCGATCTGGCGGGTGCGACCGTTTTGTTGGCGTCGGATGCGAGCGATTACATCACCGGGCAGACGATCTTCGTAGATGGTGGCTGGATGGTCAACGGAGGTGTAAAAGCATGAGGCTACACTCAGCACTAACTCCCCGCCTGAGCGGCGCTTTACGAACTTCCACCAAGATGTCTTACTACGAGGCATAAAACTAGAAAGACTGATAATCTATGCTATAGAGCTTGATCCTGTTACCGGTAACAAGTACTATGCTACGGGTGCCGGCTTGCTGTATCTTCTTCAGGCAAGGCAGGCTAAAGCCTGGACTCTGAACTCCATACTCCTAGACGAATGATCGGGAAATTCACAATCGTCTTGATCGTTGTTACGGGCGCGCTGGTTGCCGACAGCGCGTTGCCCGTATCGTCTGCCTCGCAGCCTCAACCGGTTATGTATCAGGAAGCGCGGCGGTTGATGTGGACGAAATTCGAGATCATCGCTTACGGCGCGGACCGCGCTCGACTCGCCGAAGCAGCCGAAGCGGCTTTTGAAGAGATCGATCGCCTTGATCGACAGATGAGTAACTACTCGGAGACGAGCGAGCTGACCTACATCAATCGCAACGCGGCGCGCGAAGACGTGATCGTCGAAAAAGAGCTGTTCGATTTTCTAAAACTGTCCATCGAGTACGGTCGAACGACCGACGGCACCTTTGACATTACAGTCGGTCCGCTGATGAAAGCATGGGGATTCTTCGACAGCAAGGGGCGAGTGCCCGACGCGGCCGAGATCAAGTCAGTGATGGCGCGAGTTGGTTTCAAACATGTCCTGCTCAATGAACGGACGCACACGATTCGCTTCGACCATGAAGGAGTCGAGCTTGATCTGGGCGGCATCGCCAAAGGCTATGCTGTCGATAGAGCGGCAGAGATCCTGCGCGCGAGCGGCGTCACTTCGGCGTTCATCACCTCGGGCTCGAGCAGCATCTGTGCGATCGGCGCGCCGCCTGGTCAAAATGCCTGGCGCGTCGAGGTGAGCGACCCGCTCGATCGCTCTCACCAACTCGAGGCGTTCGAGATCAAGGATCGCTCAATCTCTACATCGGGCTGTCACGAAAAGACATTCGAATCCGCCGGGAAGAGTTACTGTCACATAATGGACCCTCGAGCCGGCCGACCCATCGAGGGGTTGCTTAGCGCGACGGTCATTACGCAAAGTGGTGTTGAAGCCGAAGTGCTCTCAAAAGCGGTGATGGTCCTGGGAATCGAAAAGGCGCGGGAGTTCCTGAGGACTCGCCCTCAGGTTCGCGCTATTCTTTACTACCATCAACCTGAGGGCGGATTGGGGTGTTCTCGGTTGAATTTCTGAGGAGGCGGCTATGACCCCAGCGTCGCCCGGAACGGATGAAAACGCGGGGGCGAGGTCCGACAAACTTCAGTTTGTCGCTGGATGATCGCCGAATTGTTGATCGCGACAAACTGAAGTTTGTCGGACATTTTCTGAGGAGGCGACTATGAGCGAAAGCAAAGCGAGGCTATCAAGGCGAAATTTCCTGGAGGCGACGACGTTGGGCGCCGCGGGTCTGATGCTCGGTTCTTCAAGCGTTCCCGCATTCGCGTTGGGGGCAAACGATCGGGTCAATGTCGGGGTCATCGGAGCAGGCAGTCAGGGCAGCAGCCTGATCCGCTCTCTCGCGACGGTGCCCAACTCGAAGATTACCGGCATGTGTGACATCTTCGAACCGAACCTTAACAAAGGTGTGAATCTTGCCGGCAGCCAGCCGAAAACGTTTATCGAATATAAAAAACTGATCGAGAGCAAAGATATAGACGCTGTAGTGATTGCTACGCCGCTGCACATGCACTACGAGATCGCTCTGGCCGCGCTCGATGCGGGGAAGCACGTGTTCGTCGAGAAGACGATGATGTATTCCATGAAACAGTGCGAGCAGATCGTGATGGCAACCAGGGCTCATGCGTCGCAGGTCTTTCAGGTCGGGCACCAGCACCGCTTCGATCCTGTCATTCATAAAGTAGTGGACATGTCTAAAGACGGCGCAATCGGAAAGGTTACGCACATTCGATGCATGTGGCATCGCAACGGCGATTGGCGCCGGCCAGTTCCAGCTATCAACTTCGATCCGAGCCCGTGGGGTTATCCCGATCTCGAGCACCTGATCAATTGGAGGATGTACAAACGCTACTCGGGCGGGCTGATGTGCGAGCTTGGCTCGCACATGATTGAGATCTGCAATCTGATCATTGGCGCAGCGCCGGCGGCAGTCACGGGAATGGGTGGTATCGATTACTGGAAGGACGGACGCGAGACTTTCGACAACGTGACCGCTGTATACAACTATCCGGCTGGCCAGAAGGTGACGTTCAGCTCGACGACTACGAACGCACACGACGGCGAACACATAGTGATTATGGGCACCGAAGGAACGATCGAGATGGGTTGGGACAAGGCGGTTTACTTTCGCGAGAAGGAGGCGCCCGAACTGGTCAAGGCCGAAGGCGCGACCGTGATTGGCGCGACCGGCGAAACCATGAAAGCCTCCACGCAGAGTCAGAGGGAAGGCGCTCAAGTGGCGCCGCAAGATGCGCAGAAACGAAGCGCCGTTTATCGCGAGCTCGAATCCTATGTCTCGTGTATTCGCGACGGCAAGAAAGCCGTCGTAGACGTTCACGCCGGACGCAACGCGGCGGTTTCGGTGCTGTCCGCGAACCAGGCGATGGAAGAGGGACGAGTCGTCAAAATCTGACCGGAGACGGATGACCGGAGACGGGTGACCGTCGCCTGTCGTCCGTCGCCTGTCTTCTTCACAGGAGATCTCGAAAGTGCGGCTGACGCTAATACTTGTCCTGACTCTGATGGGCGCGGCGGTCCTGATTGAACCGCCTTTAATGTCAGAAACGCCGCAAGCGAACCGGTCTATGCAAGAGGTGAAGATCATCACGCTTGATCCCGGTCATTTCCACGCCGCGCTCGTTCAGAAGCGGATGTACCCCGGCGTGGCAAAGCGAGTGGACATTTATGCGCCGCTGGGGTTCGATCTCACAGAGCATCTCAATCGAATTGCGCGCTTCAATCTGCGCGGGGACGATCCAACGGCGTGGGAGCTGGAAGTTCATACCGGACCTGATTTCTTCGAGCGCATGCTCAGAGAACGTCCCGGGAACGCGGTGGTCATCTCAGGCCGCAATCAAGGCAAGATCGAGCGTATCAAAGCGTGCGTTGAAACCGGGCTTAATGTGCTCGCGGACAAGCCCTGGGTAATCAACTCGCGCGATCTGTCGACACTCGAGGCTGCGCTCAACACCGCCCAGCAGAAAAGCATCGTCGCTTATGACATCATGACCGAGCGCTACGAGATCACGACGATGCTCCAGAGAGAACTTGTCAACGACAGCGGGACGTTCGGATCCATCGTGGCCGGCACTGAGCAGGAGCCCGGGATTTACATGGACGGCGTGCATCACCTGATGAAAGCGGTTGCGGGTGTGCCGAATCTCCGCCCCGCGTGGTTCTTCGATGTCAATCAACAGGGAGAGGGCCTTGCCGATACCGGCACTCACCTTGTTGATCTCGTGCAGTGGATACTCTTCCCCGAGCAGTCGATCGACTATCGCAAAGACATCAAGGTGCTCGCCGCAAAACGATGGGCAACACCGATTGCCAAAGCGCAATTCCGAGGCGTGACCGGTGAGCCCGATTTTCCAGGGTTCCTCTCGGCGAACGTGAAGGGAGATCAGCTTGATTTGTACTGTAACGGGTTCGTTTCTTACACACTGCGCGGGGTTCACGTGAAAGTGAGAGTGGGCTGGGACTATGAATCTGCAGCGGGAGCGGGCGATACGCACTACGCGGCCTTCAAGGGGAGCAAGTCCCGTATCGAGATTCGGCAGGGTAAGGAAGAAAAATACCGGACCGAACTCTACGTCGTGCCCAACAGCCGCGAGAAAAAGGCCGAAGTGCTCGCAGCTTTGAATAAGAAAATCGAATCGCTACAAGCGAAGTTTCCGGGAGTCGCTGTTGAAGACATGGGCGAGCAGATGCGCGTGACGATCCCTGATAAGTATCGTGTGGGCCATGAGGAGCACTTTGCCCAGGTGACCGACCGGTTCCTCGAGTACCTCAAGAACCCGGGAGCAATGCCTTCGTGGGAGAAGGCGAACATGCTGTCGAAGTACTACGTGACAACAAAAGGCGTTGAACTGAGCCGGGCCGACGGAAGATGACCGACGACCGAATGACCGACGACCGACGACCGAATGACCGACGACCGTCGACGGTCACCCGTCCTTCATAGGGGTCCGCTTCATGGTAAGAAAATCACTGAGTTGTGTTGTTCTGCTTTCACTCCTGGTTGTCCCATCCGTGTTCTTACAGGGTTCCGCCGGAGCAATATCCTGGCATCCGTCAGCAGGCAATGAAACAGCAGCCGAGCGCGATCAGCGAATGAAGTGGTGGCGAGAAGCGCGGTTCGGAATGTTCATACACTGGGGACTCTATGCCGTCCCCGCTGGAGAGTACCACGGACAGCGCTCGAAAAGAATCGGCGAGTGGATCATGGATTGGGCCAACATCCCGCGCGCCGAATACGAGAAATTCGCTTCGAGATTCAACCCGGTTAAGTTTGACGCACGAGAGTGGGTCCGAATCGCCAAGGACGCCGGCATGAAGTACATCGTCATTACCTCGAAGCATCACGACGGGTTCTCGATGTTCGACAGCCGCGTCAGCAAGTACGACATAGTCGACGCCACGCCTTACCGAAAAGATCCAATAAGGGCCCTTGCGGATGAAGCGAAGAGGAAAGGTCTCAAATTCTGCTTCTACTATTCGATCCTGGACTGGCATCACCCGTCAGCTTACGTCGACGCCCGCGGAAAAGACCCAACGGCGGGCAACGGGCAAACGTTGTTGAAGCCAGGTACCAAGGAAGAATACGTGAAGTACATGAAAGAGCAGCTTCGCGAACTTGTCACGCGATACGATCCGGCGGTGTTGTGGTTCGACGGCGAATGGCAGGACTGGTGGACCGAAGCAGACGGCAAGGATCTCTATCAGTACGTCCGATCTTTGAAGCCCGACATCATCATCAACAACCGCGTGGGCAAAGGCCGAAAGGGGATGGAAGGTCTGAGCAAAACCGACCAGCAGTACTCGGGAGATTTCGGCACGCCCGAACAGCAGATTCCGCCAAGCGGTTTGCCGGGCATCGATTGGGAAAGTTGCATGACGATGAACGACACGTGGGGCTTCAAATTCTACGACGACAACTGGAAGTCCACCGAGACGATCATCCGCAATCTTATCGACATCGCCTCGAAGGGCGGCAACTATCTGTTGAACGTCGGGCCGACCGCCGAAGGACTCATTCCTCAACCGAGCGTCGAGCGCCTCGCCGAAGTCGGCCGGTGGATGAAGGTCAACGGCGAATCAATCTACGGAACCACCGCGAGTCCATTCGCGAAGCAGCTATCGTTTGGTCGAGCCACGAGCAAAGGCGGCCGGATCTACCTGCACGTTTTTGATTGGCCCGCGGACGGCAGGCTTCAAGTGCCGTCGTGGGGCAAGACTGTTAAGGCAGCATATCTGCTGGCGGCTCCGAAGACCGCGCTCAAGTTCAGCCAGAGCAGCGAAGGCATCGCTGTTCAAACGCCGGCGAAGGCTCCGGACCGAATAGCCTCGGTCATCGTGCTTGAAACCGATGGCAAATAGTTTGAGAAGAGGTGAGAACTTTGACGACTCAACAGTGCGCGCAATTGAGCGTTTGAGCAACTCCGCTACGAGTTGAATGTTTATAGAAGCGAAGTGGTTCGGCGTGGCGCACCCCAGCAGGGTGCCATGTCAGCCGCTCGCTGATTCTACGAGAGTTGATCCGCAACATTGCACCCCGCTGGGGTGCGACTCTCGCACTTACCACGTTTCTATAAACATTTCACCCCTCCGGGGTGACCATCAACCACCACGTGGTTGCCTCTGATAAGCCCAGGGTTGGGTTGTTGATGAAAGGCAATTGACCGAGGTGCGAATTGAAGCGTTTCAGGGCAGGCCCATACTAATGCTGAGGTACTCTTCAATGATACGAACACTCAAGCTCTGTTTCCTCTTCCTCGTGTTCATAGCATCCGCATCGGCGCAAACAGCGTCTCAAGAGTCACCGGAGTGCGCAGACGCGAAAGCCCAGGCTGCAAGGCTTCAGATGCGACTTCAGGACTGGCCCGCGCTTGCTCGCTATCGAGAGGCGAACGCCGGCGTGACCGCACCGGCCAAAGACGAAAAGCGGGTCGTCTTCATGGGCGACTCGATCACCGACTTTTGGAAGCTCGCCAGCTATTTTCCCTCCAAGCCGTACCTCAATCGAGGCATCAGCGGGCAGACGACTCCCCAGATGCTGGTTCGCTTTCGACCTGACGTGATCGCGTTGAAGCCTCAGGTTGTGGTCATTCTGGCGGGTACAAACGACATCGCGGGAAACACCGGACCGATGACACTCGAAGCCATCGAAGGCAATCTTGCTTCAATGTTCGAGCTGGCGCGAGCCAGCGACATCCGCGTCGTAATTGCTTCGGTGCTTCCGGTGAGCGATTACGCAAAGAACACCGAGGGCAAGCCTATCAATCAAACGACTCGCCGCCCACCTGAGAAGATCATCGCTATCAACGACTGGCTCAAGAAACAGGCGGCTCAAAACGGACTGACTTATCTCGATTATTTTTCGGCTATGGTGGACGAGAAAGGCTTCTTGAAACAGGAACTGAGCAACGACGGACTCCATCCGAACGACAAAGGCTATGTCGTCATGCAGCCGCTTGTTGAACAAGCCATAACCACGGCGCTGAAGAAAAAGAAATAACCCGGGAACTCTGAGAGCAGGTTAACAATGAAAACAACACCCCTATCGTCGGAAGATCTGCGCGGAGTGTTTTCGGTCCCGCCATTGGCGCGAAGCGACGATGCGCAACGCTCGCTAGATCTGGAGCAGAACAATCTGATCGTGCGTCACATCGCCAACGGCGGCATCACGCGCTTCATCTACGGTGGCAACGCATTCCTCTATCACGTGCAGCTCGCCGAGTATGAGCAACTGCTGGAATGGCTCAGTGGTTTCAGCGCTGACCTATTGGTGATTCCAGGCGCGGGGCCGTCTTTTGGGCGCGCGATGGATCAAGCGAGCTTGCTGCGCAAGTGTGAATTCCCTTGTGTGATGATGCTGCCCTGCAGTGATCCTCGCGACGCTGCCGGACTCGAGCGCGGATATCGCGAATTTGCGGATGCCGCGAACGCGAAGCTGCTCGTCTATCTCAAAGAGGAAAACAATTTTGGCGCTGACAGAGAGCCAGGGCTCGATGCGGTAGCTCGACTAGTCGATGACGGGGTTTGTGTCGGCATCAAGTATGCCGTCGTGCGACACGATCCCGCACAAGATTCTTATCTCGATGCGTTGCTGAGGCGAGTGGACCGAAGCTTGGTCATCAGCGGCATCGGCGAAAGGCCGGCCGTTATACACATGCGTGATTGGAAGTTGCCTGGGTTTACAACCGGCTCGGGGTGCATAGCTCCGCGCATGAGCCAACTGCTCTTTGACGCTTGTGCTCGGGGTGAATTCGAAGAGGCCGAGAAACGGCGGGCCGCATTTCTCGCGCACGAAGATCTGCGCGATCAGTGGGGTCCGGCGAGGGTGTTGCACTCCGCGATGCAGCTTGCCGGCGTCGCCCGGACGGGACCCGTTCTGCCTTACATCTCTGCGTTGTCTGATGCCGAGGACGCGCAGCTCGGTCCGGTAGCGCGTGAACTAGCCGACTTGAACTCGTCAGCATCAACGAGCTGGAAGGCGAGTTAAAAGGCTGGAAGCGAGCGATGACAACTTCCCAGGCTAGTGTTGTGCTCGAAGACCTGCAGCAACCGGATACCGGGCCATCTCTCCAACAGTCTCCGCGGCGGTGGTGGCTACTACTGCTGTTGTTCACCGCTATGCTAATCAGCTATGCGCATCGTGGTGCGTTGAGCGTGGCCGTGGCCGCCTCGTCGATGACCGAAGACCTGCATCTCTCCGAAGCCGGCATCGGTGTTCTACTTTCAGCGTTCTTCTGGATCTATGCGTTCACTCAGGTGCCGGCCGGCTGGGTGGTCGACCGATTCGGGGTGAGGCGCGCTTATTCGCTGGGCTTCGCCTTCTGGTCGCTGACCTCGGCGCTAACAGGCTTCGCTACAGGCTTCGCGTCTCTCCTCGGTTTGCGTGTGGCGGTAGGGGCAGGACAGGCCATCTCATTTCCAGCAACGTCTCGCGCAGTTGCCAACTGGTTTCAGGAACGCGAGCGCGGCACGGTGACCGGCACTTATCTCACCGGCGTTCGTTTCGGCACAGCGCTTATCAATCTGGTCGGCGTTTACTTCCTGGCCAGGTACGATTGGAAGCTTTTCTTCATCGTGATAGGGCTTGTGCCGTTGATCTGGCTGCTTCCCTGGTCGAAGTTCTTAAGCGAGTGGGAGATTCCTGCTGCCCGCCCGGGACCAGCGACGACCAGCACCGTGTCGTTCTTTCACAGCCTGTCGCTGATCAGGCACCGGAGCGTGCTCGGAGTCTTCCTGGGTTTTTTCGCTTACGACTATGCATGGTTCGTTTTCATCACGTGGCTGCCGCGATATCTGAAAAAGGAGCGCGGTTTCACTGATTCCGAAATGGGCGTCTTCAGCGCAATGCCATTTGTGGCGATGGCGGTGATTATCGTCCTGTCAGGTATGCTGAGCGACTCGCTTGTCAGACGCGGTTATCAGGAGATCAGGACTCGCAAGATTCTCGTGCTGACCGGGCTGGCAATTGGCTGTCTGATCGTGCCCGCCGGAATGGTGGCGGATAAAATGACTGCTGTGTGGCTCTTGACGATTTCGCTGAGCGGGCTTGGTATCGCCTCTCCAAACACATGGACCCTAACGCAGGCCGTCTGTCAAAAGAAGATTATCGGCACGGTCTCCGGCATTCAAAACTTTGGCGGCAACCTCGGCGGTATTCTCGCGCCCGCGCTCACCGGTTTCATCGCTCACGCGACTAACTCGTTCGCGCTGGCGTTGGGGCTCACCGGCGCCGTGCTTGTAGGGGGCATGCTGGCGTACTGGTTTTTGGTTTCGGATAAGGTTGAGGTGAATAGAGCGCCTGCGGCTTGAACGCATCGGAGGAACTGATGAGCGGCAAAAGAAATCCTGATCAACTGCGAAGTCATCGCTGGTTCGGCGCGAATGATCTGCGAGCATTCGGGCACCGGTCGCGCGCTCAGCAGATGGGCTACGACGTCCAGGACTTCGCGGGCAAGCCAGTGATCGCAATCATTAATACGTGGAGCGACCTGAGCCCCTGTCACAGTCACTTTCGCACGCGCGCCGAAGAGGTCAAGCGCGGCGTGTGGCAGGCCGGAGGGTTTCCGGTCGAGCTGCCCGCGATGCCGATCACCGAAACCTACATGAAGCCGAGCCCGATGATGTATCGAAACCTGCTGGCCCTGGAAGTTGAAGAGCTGCTGCGAAGCCAGCCCGTTGACGGCGCGGTGCTGATGGGTGGTTGCGATAAGACAACTCCGGGTTTGCTGATGGGCGCGATCAGCATGAATCTGCCGGCGGTCTATCTGCCGGCAGGACCTATGCTCCGGGGCAACTGGAATGGGAAGGTGCTCGGCAGCGGAAGCGATATGTGGAAGTACTGGGATGAAAAGCGCGCCGGTCACATCAGCGATTGCGAATGGTCGGAAATGGAAGCGGGTATCGCGCGTTCGGCGGGGCATTGCATGACCATGGGTACGGCTTCGACGATGACCGCGATCGCGGAGACGCTTGGGCTAACGCTGCCGGGCGCTTCGTCAATTCCCGCAGTCGATGCGAATCACCCTCGTATGGCCTCGCAATGCGGCAGGCGCATTGTTGAAATGGTCTGGGAAGACCTCAAGCCCTGTGATGTCTTGACTGGAGCCGCATTCGATAACGCAATAACCGTTGATATGGCGATCGGCGGATCGACGAACGCGATCATTCACTTGATCGCAATGGCCGGCCGCGCGGGAATCAAGCTCGATTTGAAGAAGTTCGATCAGATCTCGCAGCGCACGCCGATGATCGCCAACATCCGTCCATCCGGCGAATACCTGATGGAAGATTTCTACTACGCGGGCGGGCTACGCGCACTGCTGAAAGAGATCGGCGAGTTGCTGAATCTCGATTGCCCAACGGTGTCAGGAAACGCCCTTGGCGCAAACATTGAATCCGCTCGCGTGTTCAACTCGAAGGTGATTCGCTCGCTGGCCGATCCCGTTTCGCCGCGCGGAGGCACGGCGATCCTCTACGGTAACCTTGCTCCCAGCGGGGCGGTGATCAAGCCGACGGCCGCCGAACCTCGGCTGCTGCAGCATACGGGGCGAGCTGTTGTGTTCAGAGACTACAATGACCTGGCCGCGCGCATCGACGAGGAAGCCCTGGTCGTCGATGAGGACTCGGTCCTGGTGTTGCAAAACGCGGGACCGATTGGCGCGCCGGGCATGCCGGAGTGGGGCATGCTGCCGATTCCCAGGAAGTTATTGAAGAAGGGCGTGCGAGATATGGTTCGAATTTCTGACGCACGAATGAGCGGAACCGCGTACGGTGCGTGCGTTTTGCACGTCTCGCCGGAGTCGTACGTCGGCGGGCCACTGGCATTTGTCCGCGATGGCGATCTGATCGAGTTGGACGTGCCAGGTCGCAAATTGCATCTCGACGTGAGCGATGCTGAGCTGGCGCGCCGGCGCGAGAAATGGACCACGCCGCCGGTGAGATACGATCGAGGATTCGGCGCCCTGTACGCGGCGCATGTTACGCAGGCCGATAGGGGTTGTGATTTCGATTTTCTCCATGCTGGCGACGAGACTCCCGAACCCGAGATACATTGATCGGCTGGGATTGAAGATGTCCACAAAGACAACGATGCAGATTTCTCTACGTTCCCCCACGACCTGTGCGGTTAACTTTCGGATTAGGACCCTGGGGTCGTAGGGCAAACCAAGGCACAACGATTCGAAAATGAAGAACGGATATACGCGAAAGGAGCTTCTGGACGCCGGTAATTCATTGCCTAAGCGCGGCCGAGCTTGCCATAACTGTGACGCAATCATTCCGGAATTCACCGAACTTGCAGAGACGGATGAGAAACGGGTGTTGTATCTCATACAGCAGAATCGTTCGATGATGGCCATCGAAGAGCTACAACAGGCCACTGGCTGTCCCCTTTCCTGGGCAAAGGTTTGGGTCCAGCACAGAGGCCGACCCAGGCCGCGCGAGAATGGAGACACACCGTGTCCGTTCTGCGGAGAGCCGCTCAGGACATCTCTAGCGAAGCAATGCCCGCATTGCTTCCGCCAGTGGCATGACAGCGATGAATAGGAGATTTGTCTGGCGCTGAAACACCCCCGATGATCCAACTTCTGACAATTTGCATCTTGATTTCGATAACGGGATCGGCGCGCGAACAACCAGGCACGATCGATGTCGCCGCAATTGATCGCGAGCGCATCCTGATGGCGGCGAATCAATACCTGAAAGAAATGCCGCTAACGATCACCTCGATCACTAGCTCGCGCAGCGCGGGTGGGCTGCACGACTACTTCTCCGAAGGCGATTACTGGTGGCCGGATCCTAAGAACCCGAACGGGCCTTACATCCAGCGCGATGGAATCTCCAACCCCGACAACTTCAACGAGCATCGCCGCTGCTTGATGCGATTGAGCGTGCAGGTTCCTGCGTTGGCTGCGGCCTGGAAGCTCACGAAGGACTCGCGGTATGCGAAGCACGCGGCTGAGCATCTTCGTGCGTGGTTTATCGAGGAACGAACGCGAATAAATCCGCACTTGAAGTATGCCCAGGCCGTTCACGGGGTGGTGACTGGACGCGGGGTCGGAATCATCGATACGCTTCACCTCGTCGAAGTCGCACGAGCCATTGAAGTCCTCGAGGGCTCCAGCGTCTTATCGTTGACCGACTTGAAAGCAATCAAGCAGTGGTTTGCTGATTATCTACACTGGATGAACACCGACAAGTACGGACTGGATGAACGCGAGGCGAAGAACAATCACGGCACTTGCTGGATCCTGCAGGTTGCGGCATTCGCGCGGCTGACGGGCAATCGTGAGCTGCTTGCGTATTGCCGCGATCGATTCAAGACGGTTGTCGTGCCCAATCAGATGGCCGCAGACGGAAGTTTTCCCCAGGAGTTGAGGCGCACTAAGCCGTACGGTTATTCGCTGTTCAACCTCGAAGCTATGGCCGCGATCTGTCAGTTGCTGTCGACGGCGGAAGACAATCTATGGACCTTTGAACTGGCGGACGGCCGCGGCATGCGCAAGGCGATGGATTTCATGGCGCCCTACATTCGCAACAAGAAGAGCTGGCCCCATCAGCCCGACGTGATGTATGACGAGTACTGGCCGATGCGCCAGAGCAGCTTGCTGTTTGCGGGACTGGCTCTCGGTCGCGCGGATTACATCGAGCTGTGGAAGAAGCTGCCAGCGGATTCCAGGGTTGAAGAGATCGTTCGCAATTTCTTTATCCGTCAGCCGGTGTTGTGGGTACGTGGCCAGCTCGAGAAGGAGATTGACCCGAGTCCGCGTTCCGATTAGCGCACAACTTCAGTTGGATGTCGAAAGGCGGTCCGACTAGGCTGAGGGTTCCGATTAACGCCCAACTTTTCAGTTGGGTGTCGAGCCGGGTCGCTATTGCAGACGACGAAGCGTGAGTTCGCCATTGCAAACGAGCAAAGAGCTGCGTGTCGCACTAATTACAGGGCCGGCATACGACCCGCTCTATCAATGCTTGCCTGCGTTCATCGAGGCTACGGGCATAACGGTGAACGTCGCCTTCCGAGGCGACCATCCGGCGCTCAACAGGCATCTAGCCTCGCTATCCCAAGTCCCTTACGATCTTGTTTCAACGCACACCAAGTATGCGCCGTCTCAATTCAGCTTTCTTGCGCCGATTGATGGGCTGATCGATGAGGCCTCGCTTCAGGATTTCGTTCCGATGGCCCTTGAGATGGCGCGCGCCAGTGATTCCCTCTACGGGCTGCCGCGCAACATCGATGTCAGATTGCTTCACTATCGGACTGATCTCATCGAATCGCCGCCCCCGACCTGGAATGGGCTCCTGGAGCTGGCTAGAAGGCATAACTCTCCGCCGAAGCTCTACGGTTTCTTGTTTCCAGGTCGAGAGTCCGGGTTGTTTGGAACGTTCTTCGAGCTGGCTGAAATGGCCGGCGCACGACTCTTCCCCGAAGACCTGGTGCCTGACATTGAAAACGAAGCGGGGCGGTGGGCGCTCCGGCTGCTGCGAACGTTTTATGTCGAGGGACTCGTGCCGCCGGAGCTTCCCGAATGGCATTACGACAAGATACACGAATGCTTTCGCGACGGGCGCGCGGCGATGGCAGGAGATTGGCCTGGCTATTACGGTCTCTATCGCGACGCAAGCATTTCCAAGGTTCACGATCGTCTCGGCCTATCCCCTTACCCGATTGGTCCGGCGGGCAAATCGCTTTCTTACGGCGGCGGCCATACGTTCGCCCTGACTCGGCGAGGCGCAAACAAACGGGAGGCTGTCGAGTTGCTGCTTCACCTCACCTCGTTTGATCAGCAACTGCTTGAGGCTCGCAATGGGTGCGTGCCGGTGCGCCGAAGCGTCATGCAGCAAATGCAGAGCGAGGCTGATCCAGCGAACCAAGCGCGGCTGGCGATGCTCGACAACGTCATCGCCGAGCACATTCTGATACCGCCGAAGTTCGCAAGGTATCCGGAAGTCGAAGAAGTGTTGTGGCGCACCGTGCAGCGGGTGATGGTGAACCAACTCGGCGTCGATGAAGGCTTGCGCCTGATGAGAGAGCAGATCAGGGAGATCGTTGAAGGCGACTAGAATGAGCACGAAGAATCAAGAATTCCACCCACGGCAGTGGGTGGATTGTTCAAGTGCAGCCTACAAACGAAGGCGGCTCGCGCGCCTCCCTGAATACCACCCACGGCAGTGGGTGGATTGTTCAAGCGCAGCCTACAAACGAAGGCGGCTCGCGCGCCTCCCTGAATACCACCCACGGCAGTGGGTGGATTGTTCAAGTGCAGCCTACGAACCGAGTAACCCGTCCGCTTCTGTCTTTCATTTTCTCCCTCGCGTCGCGAGGGGAGATAAGGTCAGGGAACGGGAATCCCGGGGGCGCCGCTGGTGTAGGCTGGCCCTGAACAATCCACCCACTGCCGCGGGTGGGATTCCAGGACGCGATCGCAAGAGGCTCCTGTAGGCTGAGTATGAACGATCCACCAACTGCGTTGGTGGGATTTGCGGGAGGGCGGAGCATTGTGAGCGAAGAGCAGGAGAAAAGTTCGGGTCCGGAGAGCGCGACGTTTCTCGTCACCGGGGCGCATGGCTTCATCGGTGCCTGGATCGTAAAGCGGTTGGTCGCAGCCGATGCTCGTGTTGTCATCTTCGATCAAAGCTCGGACCCGCGACGCTTGCGGCTGATCATGGACGATGACGAGATCGCACGAACAACCGTGATCACCGGCGACATCACCGAAGCCGATGTACTCTCGCCGATCATCGAGAAGTTCGGAGTCACTCACATCATTCACCTCGCCGGCTTGCAGGTTCCGATCTGCAAAGCCAACCCGTATCTGGGCGCGACGGTGAATGTCATCGGCACGATCAACGTCTTCGAAGCAGCCCGCCGCGCCGGAGACTCGATTCAGAGAGTTGTCTATGCGAGCTCCGCCGCCGTGTTCGGCATGATGGAAGAAGAGCGCCCGCTGACCGAGCGCGACGCAACCGAGCCTGCGACTCATTACGGCGCCTTCAAGCGCTGCAACGAAGACAATGCGCGAGTTTACTTTCTTGACAACGGCGTCAACAGCATCGGCTTGCGGCCGCTGACGATCTATGGTGTTGGGCGAGACTTCGGACTCACCTCAGATCCAACGAAGGCGATGAAAGCAACAGTCGTCGGGCGCCCGTTTCACATGCGCTTCGGCGGACGCACCGATTTTCAGTACGTAGCCGACACAGCCGACATCTTCATTCGCGCGGCTATGTCCAACCTGACGGGCGCGCACGTCTTCAACCTGCACGGTGAAACGGTGCACGTCACCGACATCGTCGCGGAGATCGAGCGCTCGTGGCCGGAACCGCGAGGCACGATCACTTATGCGGATGAGCCGCTGACGATACCGCCAGAGATGGATGATTCGGCCATTCGCGCTGCGCTCGGGGAGCTTCCGGCGACGCCGCTTGCGGTGGGCATCCGCGCTACGATCGAGCGATTCGCCGAACTGCATCGCGAAGGGCGCCTGGACACCGGCGATCTAGACCAATAACCACGAGGAAACATGAAAAGACTAAAGCTCTCGATGTTGCTGTTAATGACGGTCATTTTTTGTCTCGCGGCGCCAGCCTGCAATCGCAGTGGCAGCGGCAAGCGAGTGATTGCCGTCATTCCCAAAGGCGTCGCTCACTTCTTCTGGCAGAGCGTTCACGCCGGTGCTGAGGCCGCCGGAAAGGAGTTTGGCGTTGAGGTGATGTGGAAAGGCCCCGCCCAGGAGACCGATTACAGCGGCCAGATCAACATCGTCGAGGACGCGATCAATCGTCGGGTGGATGGGATAGTTCTGGCGCCGTCTCACGGCGACGCCCTTGTTCCAATCGTCGAACGCGCGCAGAAGGAAGGGATCCCGGTAACGATTTTCGATTCGGGCATCAGCACCGAGAGTTATCTTTCTTATGTTGCAACCGACAATCGGCAGGGCGGCGTCGTAGCCGCCGAACGGCTCGCCGAGAAACTTGGAGGCAAAGGCAAGGTCGCGATACTCGGCGTCAAAGCCGGATCGGTTTCAACCGATGAACGCGAGCAAGGCTTTCAGGACACGATCAAACAGAAATATCCCGGCATCGCGATAGTCGCTTTTCAATACGGTGACGCTGACCGTGCCAAATCGCTCGACCGCGCGACTGATATCCTGACGGCGCACTCGGACCTCAACGGTATGTTTGCGTCAAACGAATCGTCTACGGTCGGCGCGGTGCAGGCGATAAAGCAGAAGGGGCTCGCTGGCAAGGTGGTGCTGGGCGGATTCGACTCGAGCCCTAATTTGCTCGACGACCTGAAGGCCGGAGCGATTGACTCGCTCGTGTTGCAGAATCCTTTCAAGATGGGATACGAAGGCGTCAAGGCCATCGTCGACAAGCTGAACGGCCAGACCCCGCAGCGGCACCTGGACACCGGTGTGAAGCTGCTTACTAAAGAGAATCTGGATACGCCTGAGATGCAGCAGTTGATTAAGTCTCCGTAGGTCGATTAACACCATCTGAAGGACTGACAATGACTTCAAGCCCCGCGCTCGAAATGCGCGGCATAACGAAATCGTTTGCCGGGAACACTGTGCTCGCCGAAGTCAATCTAACGGCGGCGGCGGGCGAAGTCCACGCGCTGGTTGGCGAGAACGGCGCGGGCAAATCTACATTGATGAAAACTCTCGCAGGTGTCTATCGCCCGGACGCGGGCGAGATACTAATCGAAGGCGAGCCCGCAAAGTTTGCCAGCCCGGCGGATGCGCTCGCACAAGGGATCGCGATGATCTATCAGGAGCTCTCGCTCGCCGGTCACCTCACTGTTGCCGACAACATCTTTCTTGGGCGCGAGCCGCTGGCCTTCGCGCCACTCAAGGTAATCAACCAGCGCGCGATTAACGAACGCGCCGCCCAGGTTCTTGGCGCCTACGGCTTCAGTATCGATCCGCGCAGCCGTGTTTC
>Ga0075425_100001857_pt1 | contig 20778 bp, 21 predicted proteins | sample SoiMethybrSBSTD4_FD_75300 | JGI IMG/M metagenome (GOLD analysis project Ga0075425, IMG submission 75300) | Bulk soil microbial communities from a Populus tree surrounding site in Tennessee, USA - Soil MetaG P. TD hybrid SBSTD4 | ecosystem: Environmental > Terrestrial > Soil > Tree plantation... | reverse complement strand
GGCTCCTCGCCGCCGGGGTACTCGCCGAGGTTCGTAACCACCTCGCGCCCGAGGTCGTACGCGATGATCGCCCCCATCTCGGCGATGACCGTTCCCAGCCCGAGCATCCGCGCGTCGCCCAGCAAGCCGCGCAGCGACCGTCCGGTGGCCGGGACGACATCGATATCGAGCTCCAGCGCTTCGATCAACGTCTTCGTGGGCTCCGACGTGAGCGCGCCGTCGGGGCGGCGAAGGAACGCGCCACCGCGGCCGAGCATCGTCCCGTCGAGGTCGGTGTACACGACCCGCACCCTTCCCTGGAGTCCCAGGTCGGCGGCGTGTTCGTCGAGGAGACGAGGGGCATTCACGCAGGCCATGCTATCGGGCGGGCACTATCAAAAAGCACGTCCCGCCCGATTTCCGTATCCTTCTCAGGCATATGAGCACGGTCCTCGGACTGCGTTGCCGCGAATGCTCGCGCGAGTATCCGGCCGAAGCGCTGCACGTTTGCGAGTTCTGCTTCGCGCCGCTCGAGGTCGTGTACGACTACGACGCGATCGCGAAGACGATCTCGCGAACCTCGATCGCCGAAGGTCCTCGCTCGATCTGGCGGTACGCGCCTCTGCTCCCCGGCGGTGAGGACCGGGTTGACCTCGGTGCCGGTATGACGCCGCTCGTGCGCGCGCCGCGCCTGGCCGCCGAGCTCGGGCTGAAGGAGCTGTGGCTCAAGAACGACACGGCGAACCCCACCCACTCGTTCAAGGATCGCGTCGTCTCGGTCGCGCTGACGGTCGCGAAGGGCTTCGGGTACAAGACCGTCGCGTGCGCGTCGACGGGCAACCTCGCCAACGCGGTGGCGGCGCACGCCGCATCCGCCGGGCTCGAGGCCTACGTCTTCATCCCGGCGGACCTCGAGGCGGGGAAGGTCGTCGCGACCGCGATCTACGGCCCCAACCTGATCGCTGTGAAGGGCACCTACGACGACGTCAACAGGCTGTGCTCGGAGATCGCCGGCGAGTTCGAGTGGGCGTTCGTCAACGTCAACATCCGCCCGTACTACGCCGAAGGTTCGAAGTCTCTCGCGTTCGAGGTCGCCGAGCAGCTCGGCTGGCAGGCGCCGGACCACGTCGTCGTGCCGATGGCGAGCGGATCGCTGCTCACCAAGATCAAGCGGGGCCTCGACGAGCTGGTGAAGGTGGGATTGATCGACGGACACAGCACGCGGATCTCCGGGGCACAGGCAACCGGGTGTTCGCCGATCACGACGGCGTTCAAGTCGGGCGGCGACCACATCCGGCCGGTGAAGCCGCAAACGATCGCCAAGTCGCTCGCGATCGGGAACCCGGCCGACGGCTACTACGCGGTGAAGGCTTCGCGCGAGACCGGCGGCGCGATGGACGACGTCAGCGATGAAGAGGTGGTCGATGGGATCCGGTTGCTCGCCCGCACCGAGGGCATCTTCGCCGAGACCGCCGGCGGCGTGGTGATCGCGACGCTGAAGCGTTTGTGCGAATCCGGCACGATCAACCCGGATGAGCGCACGGTTGCGTTCATCACCGGCGACGGGCTCAAGACGATCGAAGCGGTCGTCGAGCGCGCAACGCCGACGATGACGATCCCGCCGCGCCTCGACGAGTTCCGCACGCAACTCGACCTCCTCTCAGAAGGAAGTGGTTCGTGAGCGTCTCCGTCAAGATTCCTACGCCGCTCAGGAAGGTGACCAACGGCGCGTCGAAGGTCGATGCGGAAGCGTCCAACATCCGCGAGCTGATCGACGCGCTCGAGGCGCAGCACCCGGGCATGCGCGATCGCCTGTGCGACGAAGACGGTTCGTTGCGTCGCTTCGTCAACGTCTTCGTCGGCGACGAAGACATCCGCTTCCTCGAAGGCATCGACACCTCGCTCGAAGACGGTGCGGAAGTTTCGATCGTGCCCGCCGTCGCCGGCGGATAACGCTCCCGCACCGTTCATCCTCGGTCCAGCCATCCCCTGAACCGCGTGTGCGTATCGCGCGTATCCATTGCGGGTAGGTGTTCGGTGAGGAGGTGTTCCTCATGCAAGCCAACCAGACGCAGAACAAGAGCTACGGGCATCGATTCTGGACCCGCTGGCTCCCGATCTACCTCGTCGTCGGAGGGATCATCTATCTGATCGTCTATCTGGCGTTCATGCACCACGGCGGCGGCGGTGGTGGCGGTAGCGGCGGGTATTGATCAGCGCGTTGATTCGCTCTTGAGGTCGCCGTACCCTGGTTGGAGCAGAAAGGGTACGGCGACCTCTTATGTTCAAGTTCTCGCTCCGAACCGAATACGGCCTCCGGGCTTTGATGGAGCTCGCCGCTCGTTGGGGAGACGGCCCCATCCCGGCGCGCGAGGTCGCCGAGTCCCAGAACATCCCGCTGCGTTTCCTCGAGCATCAACTCGCCGCGCTCCACAAGGGCGGCATCGTCGTTTCGCATCGCGGTGTCGGCGGCGGCACCGAGCTCGCGCGCGATCCCGCCGAGGTGCGGCTGTCGGAAGTCATCGAGGTGCTCGAAGGTCCGATCGCAGCGATGTTCTGCTTGGAGCCACACGACGAAGAGGTTTGTCCGCAGAGCCATCAATGCGGTTTGCAAGAGCTTTGGGGCCGCGTCGAAGGAGCGGTGCGCGATGTGTTCGAACGCACAACGCTCGCCGACATCATGACGCGTCACCGCGAGTTGCAGCCGCTGTTGTGGCCGCAGATGGCGAGCGCGCGCACCGATCGCTAAACGATCTCAGACGCATCGCGCGTATCGAACGCCCCTACCATCGCATCCACGTCGATTCACGCGCGTGAAAAAAATCTCCCGATTCCCTTGAACAGGGCGACAACCATGGTTATAGTCGCCGAGGTTCGCGCTCTATAACAGAGGAGCGCATCTCTCCCGAACGGAGGGGGGTGGAACAGGATGCCGGCCAAGAAGAAGAAGGCCGCGAAGAAAGCACCGGCCAAGAAGAAGGCCGCCAAGAAGAAGGGCGGAAAGAAGAAGCGCTAAACGCGATCTAGAGATCGCAAGAGAATTCGCAGGGGGCCTCGAGTGCGAGGCCCTCTTCGCGTCTGTGCTTCTGCGTTGGTCGCTCGATGTTGTGTCGAGCGCGGACCGTTGTCCCGCAGCGTTCCATCGGGACAACGGTCCGCGCTCGGTTCTCGTCCGAGCAGGGTTCGAAAACACTGCGCGAAAGAACCTCGTCCACTTCGGTTCGAGAGGACACTCCGCGTATGCCGCCGATGGATCGAGTTCTGGCGTTCGCGGACACTGCTCCTCGAGGCCCTTCGGCTTGGCTCGGACGGTCGCCCCGGGACGCTCCGGCCGCCCTGGGAGTTGGGGCTGGTGGGGCTTGGCCTCAGGTTGGGCCTTGGGCGCGGGCACGGCCTCTTTTTAGAGCTCCTCGACTTGCGGGGGGGCTTGGGCACCCCCTATAAAGGGGTTAGCACTCTCGGCTAGAGAGTGCTAGGACTCTCCGGGTGAGAGTGCTAACGAGGAGGGGTGTGGATGGCAGCCAAGTTGATCGCCTTCGATGAGGAGGCGCGGCGGGCTCTCGAGCGTGGGATGAACCAGCTCGCAGACGCCGTCAAGATCACGCTCGGCCCGAAAGGCCGCAACGTGGTCATCGAAAAGAAGTGGGGCGCGCCGACGATCACCAACGACGGCGTGTCCATCGCCAAAGAGATCGAGCTCGAGGACCCGCTCGAGAAGATCGGGGCCGAGCTCGTCAAGGAAGTCGCCAAGAAGACCAACGACGTCGCGGGTGACGGAACCACGACCGCGACCGTCCTCGCACAGGCGATGGTCCGCGAGGGTCTTCGCAACGTCGCCGCCGGCGCCAACCCGATGGGCCTGAAGAAGGGCATCGAGAAGGCCGTCGAGCGCGCGGTCGAGGCGATCAAGAACCAGGCGAAGGAGATCGAAGACAAGGACGAGATCGCGCACGTCGCGTCCATCTCGGCCAACAACGACCCGGAGATCGGCGCCATGATCGCCGAGTCGATGGACAAGGTCGGCAAGGACGGCGTCATCACCGTCGAGGAATCGCAGACCTTCGGGCTCGAGCTTGAGCTCGTCGAAGGCATGCGCTTCGACAAGGGCTACATCTCGCCGTACTTCATCACCGACCCCGAGCGGATGGAGGCCGTGCTCGACGAGCCGGTGATCCTGGTTGCCAACTCGAAGATCTCGGCGGTCAAGGACGTGCTGCCGGTGCTCGAGAAGGTCATGCAGTCCGGCAAGCCGCTCGTGATCATCGCCGAGGACCTCGAGGGGGAGGCGCTCGCAACCCTCGTCGTCAACAAGATCCGCGGCACGTTCCGCTCCGTCGCCGTCAAGGCGCCGGGGTTCGGCGACCGCCGCAAGGCGATGCTGCAGGACATCGCGATCCTGACGGGCGGACAGGTCATCTCCGAAGAGGTAGGCCTGAAGCTCGAGAACACGACGCTCGATATGCTCGGCAAGGCCCGCAAGATCGTCGTCACGAAGGACGAGACGACGATCGTCGAGGGCGGGGGCGACGCGGAGCAGATCAAAGGCCGCGTCAACCAGATCAAAGCCGAGATCGAGAAGACCGACTCCGACTACGACCGTGAGAAGCTGCAGGAGCGGCTGGCGAAGCTCGCCGGCGGCGTTGCGGTCATCAAGGTCGGCGCGGCGACCGAGGTCGAGCTCAAGGAGAAGAAGCACCGCATCGAGGACGCCGTTTCGGCGACCAAGGCCGCGGTGGAAGAGGGCATCGTTCCCGGCGGCGGCGTAACCCTGCTGCAGGCGCAGAAGTCCCTCGACAAGCTCGATCTGGAAGGCGACGAGCGCACCGGTTCGTTGATCGTCCGCCGGGCACTCGAAGAGCCGCTCAAGCAGATCGCGCTCAACGCCGGCCTCGAAGGCGGCGTCATCGTGGACAAGGTCCGCCAGCTCGACCCGGGCTTCGGCCTCAACGCCGACACGGGTGACTACGGCGACATGTTCAAGGCTGGGGTCATCGACCCGGCGAAGGTGACCCGGTCCGCGCTGCAGAACGCGGCGTCGATCGCGGCCCTGTTCCTCACGACCGAGGCGGTCGTTGCGGAGAAGCCGGAGAAGACTCCGCCTGCGATGCCGGGCGGCGGCGGCATGGGGCACGACGAGTTCTAGATCGTCGGCGCAGCTACCGAGGGGCGGGCTCGCGAGCCCGCCCCTCGACCTTTTCTTGCACCGTGTGAGGAAGTTCACGGCGCGCGCGGTTCGAGGGTCCTACCATCCGGTCGAAATCGGACATCACCGGAGGTGAGGACATGAGCGAGAGGAACCGCAAGACCGAGATGCTCGCCAAGGTGCTGCTCTTCTCGGGCTGCAACCGCAAAGAGCTGAACCACATCGCGTCGCTGGCGACCGAGGTCGACGTGCCCGAGGGCAAGGTCCTCGCGAAGGAGGGCGCGCCGGGACGCGAGTTCTACGTGATCCTCGACGGCAAGGCCACGGTGTCGATCGGCGGGCGTCAGGTCGCGATGCTCGGCCCGAGCGACTTCTTCGGGGAGATGGCGCTCCTGGATCAGGGCCCGCGCGTGGCGACCGTGACGGCGGAGACGCCGATGGAGGTCGCGGTGCTGGACCCGCGCGAGTTCGCGACGCTCGTCGAAGAGCACCCAGGCGTGGCGCGGAAGATCCTCCGCGTGCTCGCGCAGCGTCTGCGCGAGTCGGAGCACGCACCGACACACTGACTGACCAGCGGGGAGATGTGGCGAGGGGCGCCTCAGGGCGCCTCTCGTGTTTGGTGGTGATCGTTGCTAGCTGACGGTAACCGTTCCGTGCATCTGCTGTGGGTGGTAGTCGCACTGGAAGTAGTACGTCCCCGGGCCCGGCGCCTTGAACGTGTACTCGCCGGTCGCCGGCGCGGTCACCGGGGGGTCGCCGCGGAAGATGTTCTTGGTGTGCGCCTCATCGCTGTACAGCGAGAAGTTGTGCGGGATCCCACTGACGTCCTCATTATGGAAGTCGATCGTAACCTGCTTGTTCGCCTGGAACTGAAGGCCGTCCTTGTCGAACATCGTGTTCTTGGCGGTCAGCGCGATGACGGTGCCGGACGGCGACGGTTGAGGCGCCGGCGCGCTCGCGCTCGGGCCGGGTGAAGGACCGCCCGGCGGACCGCCGGCCGGGCCGGGCTTGCCGGCGCCGGCACGCACTGTGCCGTTCATGAACGGATGCACGTCGCACTGGAAGTAGTAGACGCCCGCGGGGATCGCCTTCACTCCATAAAGCCGTGTGGCCGGCCCGGTGACGAAGTCACCTTTGAAGAGCGAGGTACCGCCGGCCTTGGTGTAGATATCGATGTTGTGGGTCGTTCCTGCGTCCTTGTTGTCGAACTCAAGTCCGAAGAGCTTGCCGGCAGGGATGGCGAGTTCCTTGCTCTCGAAAGCGAAGTCGCTGCCATGGCTCGCGGTCGCGAACTTCACGTCGGCTTGCAGGTGCTTCTCCACGGGCCGCACGCCCAGCGCGGCGCCGGCCGTGACGCCGCCGGCGATGAGCACGAGAGCGAACGCGATCAGCCCTGTGCGCTGCGCCGCCTTGATCTTTCCGCCCTTGGACACCGCGCCGGCGGCGAACAGGATGCACGCGGCCATCACGACGCCGACGATGACCGAGCCGTCCTTGGGCACGGCGAGCAGGATCCGCGAGAACGCGAAGACGAACGCGCCGATGAACACGAACGCGGCGAGCGGGAGCAGCGCCGGGTCGAGGACGCGCTTGCGGAAGTCGCTCACGGCTTCACCCAGCCTGCGCGGTCGAGCTGCCGGTCGACGTCGCGCCACTCCAGAACGTCCACTCCCTCACGGTGTTCGAGCTCGTACCAGCGGAAGAACTGCACGCCGATGCAGCCCCAAAGGATCGCGGCGCCGACGATCTTCATGATCAGGCCGGCGACCAGCTGGTCGGTGTGCGCGCTGATGCCCCACAGGCGTGGGAACGACTCGTACACGTGATACAGGGGTTTGTCGCCCAGCGTCAGGAACGACGCGGGGATCGTCGGCACCAGCGATTGCAGGAACAGGTACAGCATCCGGCCGGCGTAGGACAGGCGTGGCAGCTCGATGATCGGCGAGAGCACGGGCGTCCACATGATCAGCGCCGACAGGAACAGCAAGGTGTGGACCCCGAAGTGCAGCAGCTCGTGGTGAACCGTCGCGGTGACGACGAGCGGCCAGTGGGTGAAAACGAGCACGGTATTGAAAATGATCAGCGCGACCAGCGGCCGGGTGAGGAAGCGTGCCGTCTTCATCAGCCACGGCGGGCGCAGGATCACACGCCACAGCCACGCCGGCGTGCCGAGCATGAGCAGCGGCGCGGCGACGAGCGTGAACATGATGTGCTGGATCATGTGGACGCTGTAGAGCGCGCGCTCCGCGAGGTCGTGGATCGGCCAGTCGGCCGCGACCAGGATCGTCAGACACCCCAGGACGAACAGCGTTTTCTGCTTGCGCGTAGCGCTGAACTCGAACGCCTCGACGTGACGCGGCCCGATCCGGCGGAGCGCCCAGAAGTATCCGATCAGCATCGTCGCCACGAGCAGCCATACGTCGAGGTGCGTGTGCCAGCGTGGGAAGTGTGCGGGGAGCGGCGGCATCAGTGCGCCCGAAACAGTCCGAAGGTCAGCAACACGATCATGTAGACGGCGATCGCGAGGATGATCCCGGTGACCATGAACCGCCGGAAGATCTTCGCGTCGAACTTCAGGTGCATGAAGTAGGCGACCACGAGCGTGAACTTGATGATCATGAAGAACATCAGCAGGCCGATGAACAGGCCGTGCGGCATCTTGAGGTAGTAGAGGCCGATCTCGGCCGCCGTCGCGACCGCGAGGTAGAGCGCGACGGCGATGTAGACGCGCGGGCCGGGATGCGCGTGTTCGAGGCCCGACAGGTGTGCGCTGCTCGGCTGGCTGCTGGTCGTGTCCACGCGGCCCTCTATTTCGTGCTCGGGATCAGGTAGACGATCGTGAAGATCACGATCCACACGATGTCGACGAAGTGCCAGTAGAGGCCGACGTACTCGACCGTCGTCGCGCGCTCGGTCGGGAGTTTTCCGCGCAGCGACATCGACACGAGCGAAAGCAGCATAAGGATGCCCACCGTGACGTGGGCGCCGTGGAAGCTCGTTAAGATGAAGAACGCGCTTCCCGCCGGGCTGGAGCGGACCGTAAAGCCCTCCCTCACGAACACCGTGAACTCGTAGACCTGGCCGGAGACGAACGTCATCCCGAGCAGCGCCGTGGCGAGCAGCCACACGCGAGTGGCGTGGTGGTCGCCGCGCTGGATCGCCGCCAGCGCCAGCACCATCGTGAGCGAGCTCATCAGCAGCACGAAGGAGCTCACGGACGTGAAGGGGATGTCGTAGACCTCGTGCGGCAGCGGACCCTGCCCAGAGTGGTTGCGGTAAAGCAGGTAGGTGGAGATCAGCGCCCCGAACAGCAGACATTCGGAACCGAGGAACGCCCACATCGCGATCTTGGCGTTGTCGAGCCCCGTCGAGGTGTGGTGCTGCGCGGGCGAGGTGGTGTGCTCTGCGGTCGCCACGCTATTCCTCCGCCGCGGGCTCGAACGCCCACGCGTAGAGGCCGCCGAAGACGATGATCGCGCCGGCGATCGCGAGCCACCATTGCCGGAACGCCAGGCCCCAGCCGACGAGTGGCATCCCGATCGCGGCGATCAGCGGCATATACGACGGCGAAGGCATGTGGATCCCGCGGTGGCCGTCTCCATGGCCGGCGCCGTGCGCCTCGGCGGCGTGCCCGGGCGCCGCTTCCTGCGCGCCCGACGGGACCGGGACGATGCGGCCTTCCTTGTCCTCGACGTACTTGCGGTGCCAGAAGTCGTCGAGCGCGTGCACGACGGGGATCTCGTCGAAGTTGTGCTCGGGCGGCGGCGACGTGATCGTCCACTCCAACGTGCGGGCGTCCCATGGGTCGTTCCCCGCGATCTGGCCTTCCTTCCGCGACTTGTAGACGTTGTAGAAGAAGACCAGCATGCTCGCCGCGATCGTGAACGCGCCGATCGTCGAGATCATGTTCCAGAAATCGAAACCGTAGCCCGACGGATATCGGTACGTTCGTCGCACCATCCCTTGCAAGCCGAGGATGTGGAACGGCGCGAACGTGAGGTTGAAGCCCACGATCATGAGCCAGAAGTGGAGCTTGCCGGTGCGCTCGTTGAGGAGCTTCCCGGTGATCTTCGGCCACCAGTAGTACAGCCCGGCGAACAGGCCGAAGATGGCGCCGCCGAACAGGACGTAGTGGAAGTGCGCGACGATGTAATACGTATCGGTCTGTTGGTAGTCCGACGGTACGAGCGCGTGTGTCACCCCGGACAGCCCGCCGATGGTGAACATCGCGATGAAGCCGATCGCGAACAGCATCGGCGTCGTGAACCGTAACGAGCCGCCCCACATCGTCGCCATCCAGTTGAAGATCTTCACGCCCGTTGGGACGGCGATGAACATGGTCGATAAGGCGAACGCGGTGTTCGCGACCGGCCCGAGGCCCACGGCGAACATGTGGTGCGCCCAGACGCCCCAGCCCATGAAGCCGATCGCGATGCCAGAGAACACGACGACGGGATAGCCGAACAACGGCTTGCGCGAGAAGACCGGCAGGATCTCCGACACGATGCCCATCGCCGGCAGGATCAAGACGTACACCTCGGGATGGCCGAACAGCCAGAACAGGTGCTGCCATAAGACGGGATCGCTGGTGCCGTTGGCCGAGGAGAAGAAGTTCGTGCCGAGCGAGCGGTCGAAGAACATCTGGAACAGCGCGACGGTCAGGACCGGCAGTGCGAACACGAGCAGGAACTGCACGACGAAGGTCATCCAGACGAAGACCGGCATCCGCATCAGGCTCATGCCGGGCGCGCGCATGTTGATGATGGTGGTCAAGAAGTTGACCGCCGCGACCGTGGACGAGATACCGAGGATGATCAACCCCAGCGAGTAGAAGGTCATGCCGTGGCCCGGCAACCGGACCGACAGCGGCGCGTACCCGAACCAGCCGCCGTCGGGCGCTTGGTTCATGAAGAAGCTCGAGTACAAGAAGATGCCGCCGAAGAGGAAAACCCAGTAGCTGAAGGCGTTCAGGCGCGGGAACGCGACGTCCCGTGCGCCGATCATGATCGGCATCATGTAGTTGAAGAACGCGGCGCCGAGCGGCATCACGACGAGGAAGATCATGGTGAGGCCGTGCATCGTGAACAGCTCGTTGTACTGGTGCGCCGAAAGCACTGTCCCGTTCGGCCGGGCGAGCTGCAGGCGGATGAACAGCGCCTCGACGCCGCCGATCACGAAGAACGCGATCGCCGTCGCGCCGTACATGATCCCGATGCGCTTGTGATCGACCGTGGTGAGCCAGCTCCACACGCCGGTCTTGGCGGTGGGCCGGCGGAAGAGTCCTGCTCGGGCCGTCACTGCTGCGGACGTCATCGGATCGCTCCCATCGAGGTCACTTGAGGCTGCTCAGGTAGGCGACCAGCGCTTGGATCTCGTCGTTGCTGAGGTGGTAGTTCGGCATCATCGTTCCGTACTTCTCTTTGCCGGTCAGGTCGATCGGCACGCCGGGCTTGATGCCTGGGGGGTCCTTGAGCCAAAGCGCGATGTTCGCCGGAGTCATCTCGAGCATCGACCCTGCGAACGAGGTGCGGCTGGCGAAGTGCGTGAGATCGGGGCCGACCCGCGCCCCGCCGTTACCGGGGACGCCGCCGACGTTGTGACAGGCGAAACAGGTCTGCTGGAGACGCTGCATCACGATCTGATCCGTGGGCGGCGCGGCTGGGCGGATCTCGTTCTGCACCCACGCATCGAAGTCGGCCGGCGACTGCGCGATCACCTTCAGTCGCATGTTGGCGTGCGAAAGCGCGCAGAACTCGGCGCACTGGCCGTTGAACACACCGGGTACGTCGGATCGAAGCTTCAGGTGGGTGATGCGTCCCGGGATCACGTCCTGCTTCCCCGAGAGCTTCGGTACCCAGTAGCTGTGGATCACGTCTGCCGAGGTCATCGTGAGATAGACCCAGCGCCCGGTCGGGATCACCAATTCGTTGGCCGTCTGGATCGTTTGACCCTTGGGATCCTTGAAGTCGGTGTACTCGTACTGCCACCACCACTGGTGTGCGGTGAGGTTGATGTGCACGACGTCGGACCCGACGGGCTTCTGCGCGACGTCGAAGATAGTGAGCACGACTGGGATCGCGATACCGGCGAGCAACGCGGCCGGCAGGATGGTCCAGAGGATCTCGAGGCGCTTGTTACCGTGGATCTGCACCGGCTGATCGGCGTCGGAGCGGCGACGGAACCGCGTGACGATGTAGAGGATGCCGCCCTCGACGAGCACGAATACGCCCGCCGCGATCCAGAAGACGGGGGTGAACAGGTTGTTCTCTTGGCGGGCGACGGGTCCGACCGGCTTCAGCGTGTCCTGCGGCGCCTTCGATGCGCACGCTGCCGCGGCAAGAGCAAGAAGGATGAGCCCGATCCACAGAACGGCGCGACGCTTCCGGCGCGCGTTCAGGTGAGCCAACTCCCCTCCCCGCAGTGCGTCATCGCGTACGTCCGGACGCTTCCGGCACCGCAATGATTACCACACGGACCCCTGCCGGACCAACGTGCGGAGCAACCGCTCGTGCGCTTGTTCGCGCAGGTCAAGGGCGGTGTTGGCCTCGCTCGTCACGCGACCAGACGGTCGATCGCCATCGCCCCGAACAACAGCGCCAGGTAGATGATCGAGAAGCGGAACATGCTCATCGCTGCCGGCATCGAGCGTGACCGCCAGAGGCGAGCGGCGTGCCACACGAACAGCGACCCGAGCGCCGCCGCGCTGGTCAGGTAGATCACGCCCATGCGGCCGATGGGCGCGAACGCCATCGTCGCCGCGAACAGGATCAGCGAGTACAGCAGGATCTGCCGCCGCGTCGATTCGAGACCGGCGACGACCGGCATCATGGGGACGCCGGCCTTGCGGTAGTCGGGCTCGAACCGCAGTGCCAGCGCCCAGAAGTGCGGCGGCGTCCAGATGAAGATGATCGCGAAGAGCATGAGCGCGGGAACCTCGACCCGGCCGGTGACCGCCGCCCAACCCACCAGAACCGGGACCGCGCCTGCCGCGCCGCCGATGACGATGTTCTGCGGCGTGTTCCGCTTCAAGCCGATCGTGTAGACGAAGACGTAGAACAGGATCGCCGAGGTCGACAGCAACGCAGCGAGGATGTTCACCGACCGCGCGAGGAACAGGAACGAGATCACGCCGAGCACGACCCCGAACTCGAGCGCCAGGTCCGGCGAGACGCGGTGCGCCGGCAGCGGGCGCCGCCGGGTGCGCGCCATGCGCTCGTCGATGTCGCGGTCGTAGTAGCAGTTGATGGCGTTCGCGCTCCCGGCGGCCATCGTTCCGCCGAGCAGCGTCGCGAGCACGAGCCATCCCGACGGGACTCCGCGGGCGGCGATCACCATCGCCGGGACGGTTGTGATCAACAGCAGGACGATGATGCGCGGTTTGGTGAGTTGGAAGTAGACGGCGGTGCGCTCGCGAGCCTTGCGCAGGCCGCGCTCGGCGCGGTCGCCCAGCGATCCACGCAGGGCGGGGAAGCACTCGGCTGCCGGTTTCGACAAGTTGCGCGCGACGAAGGCCAGTGTCGCGGCGGCACCCCACGTGAGCGCGCCGAGCGCGACGTGCGCGACGATGGCGGCTTCGGACAGACGCGACCAGACGTTGGCGGCACCCGCCAGAACCTGCGCGACGAAGAGCACACCCAAGGTCGCCGACAACGCGCGGATCGCGCGCTCGCGGGGTTCGCGACGCCACGCCCGCCACACGACCGCGGCGACCATGACCGCGGCTCCGAGCGCGAAAAGCCGGTGCAGGAAATGCGCGGTCGCGTGCTGCCCGAGGTGCGGGATGAGACTGCCGTTCATGAGCGGCCAGTCGGGGAACGCCAGGCCCGCGTTCTCGCCGCGGACGTACGCCCCGACGAGCAGCACGACGAATATGACGAGCGCCGTCCACGTGGTGAAGCGCGCGAAGGACGGGCGCACGACGGCGTCTTCGGCGCCTTTCTCGGCGCGGCGTAAGCAGAAGGTCGAAACGGCGCCGTACAGCAAGGTCGCGAACAGGATCATCGCGGCCGCGAGGTGGACCGTGACCGTGACCGGCGCGAGGCGCTTGCCGACGACGATCGCGCCGAGGATCGATTGCGCGATCACGAGGACCAACGCCAGCGTCGCCGGCCACACGATCCGTGGCACGTCCCGGTAGCGCCGCCAGGCGGCGACCAGGAGCACGCCGATCAAGATCACGACGATCGTGGCGAGCAGCCGGTGAGAGAACTCGATCGCGACGTTGCGGTTCTCGATGCGGGGGATGAAGCGGCCGTTGCAGTGCGGCCAGTCGTCGCCGCACCCAAGGCCCGACTTGGTGGCGCGGACCAAGCCGCCGACGGCGATTAGCGCGAACGTGGAGGCCGCGGTGGCGATGGAGAGCTTCTGGAATCGGGTCACGGTTCCCCCCGCGCTCGGCTCATTCCGGGCGCCGGCGCGGCCCGATGATAGCCGAGCGGGGGAGCGCCGGGCTCGGGCGCCCCGTTACGATGCGAGTGTGGAACGCGGGTCCGAAACGCTCGGAGCAGCGCGCCGGGAAGAGCTCCGCACCCGCGTCGATGCCGTGCTGCGGAACTTCCTCGCCGGGCACCGCCGCGCACTTGCGGAGGCCGATCCCGACGCTGCCACGTTGATCGACGAGCTGGACCGCGTCATCGGTGCCGGCGGCAAGCGCCTGCGTCCGTTGTTCTGCTACTGGGGCTATCGAGCCGGCGGCGGCTCCGATGGCGATGGGATCGTGCGCGCGGCCGCGAGCCTCGAGCTGCTGCATACGTTCGCGATCATCCACGACGACGTCATGGACCGTTCGTCTTTGCGACGAGGACAGCCGGCGACGCACGTCGCGCTCGCGGTGGGGGGCGACGCGCACACCGGTATGTCGGCGGCGATACTCGCCGGCGACCTGGCGGTCGTTTTGTCGGACGAGCTGTTCCGCGACGCCGGATTCCCGCCGGAAGCGTTCATGGCGGGGTCGAGCTGGTACAACCGGATGCGCGCGGAAGTCGTCGCCGGGCAGTACCTCGATCTGATCGCGGCGCGCGGCGCGCCGGACGAAGCGACCGTGCGCCGCGTCGCGCGGTTGAAGTCGGGCGGCTACACGGTCGAGAAGCCGGTGCTGATCGGCGCCGCCCTCGCGGGTGCATCGCCCGATGCGGAGGCCATGCTGTCCTCGTACGGGATCGCGCTCGGTGAGGCGTTCCAGATCCGCGACGACGTGCTGGGCGCGTTCGGCGACCCGGTGACGACGGGTAAGGACGCCGACGGCGATCTGCGTGAAGGGAAGCGGACGTTGCTCGTGGTGCGCGCTTTGGCGGCGGCGGCCCCTTCCGACCGCGCGTTCATGGAAGGGCACCTCGGCCGCGCGGACCTCAGCCCGGACGGCGCGGAGCGCATCCGCGAGATCATCCGCGCATCGGGGGCTTTGGAACAGACGTCTCAGACGATCGACGAGCTGCGCACCCGGGCGCTCGCGTCGCTCGACGGCGCGGCGATCCCAAACGAGGCGCTCGCAGCCCTTCGCGAGCTCGCCGAACGGGCGGTTACGCGCACGTCGTAAGATTGCGGGAGATGGATCCGAAGCTCGAACGCGTGCGCGAGATCATCCGCGCGATGCCGTCGGTGATCGTTGCCTACTCAGGCGGAGCCGATTCTGCGTTCCTGGCCGACGTCGCTCACGAGGTACTCGGCGAAAGGATGCTCGCGATCACCGCGGTGTCGCCGTCGCTGGCGCCGGACGAGCGCCGGGCTGCGGGCGAGCTCGCGGTCGAACGAGGCTGGCGGCACCGCGAGATCCAGACCCACGAGCTCGAGCGTGACGAGTACGCGCGGAACGCGCCCGACCGTTGCTACCACTGCAAGACGGAGCTGTTCGCCGCGCTGGGCGCACTCACCGGAGAAGCGGCGGAGGTTCTCGTCGGGACCAACCTCGACGATCGTTCCGACTTTCGCCCCGGTCAGCGCGCGGCGGCAGAACGGGGCGTCCGCGCGCCCTTGCTCGAAGCCGAGCTCACGAAGAACGAGATCCGCGCGCTTTCGCGCGAGCGGGGCCTGACGACGTGGGACAAGCCGGCGTCGGCGTGCCTCGCCTCGCGGATCGCCTACGGCGTCGAGGTGACGGCCGAGCGGCTCGACCGGGTCGCCCGCGCCGAGGCGTTCCTGCGCGAGCTCGGTCTGACGCAGATTCGCGTCCGCGACCACGGCGAGCTGGCCCGCATCGAAGTCGACCGCGAGGCGATCGAGCTGCTCGCGGCCGAGCCGGCGCGCGGCCGGGTTTCGGCCTTCTTGCGCGAGCTGGGATTCGCATACGTAACGCTCGATCTGGAAGGGTTCCGCTCGGGATCGATGAATACGGTCCTGCTTTCGATCGGCCGGAGGGAGGCCTGATGCCGAAGCAGCGTCTGCACCTAACCTTCCCCGAGCAACTCGTGCAGGAGCCGATCATCTACACGCTCGGCAAGCAGTTCGACATCGTCACGAACATCCGCCGCGCGAACGTCGAAGAGAAAGTTGGGTGGGTGATCCTCGAAGTCGAAGGCAACGAGGACGACCTCGCACGAGGCATCGCGTACGTCGAGGAGCGCGGCGTACAGGTCGACCGGATCGACGGCGACGTCGTCGAAGGGTAAGGCTCGCCCCTTTCGTCCGGCACGCGTGAGACGAGCGCCCCATTCGCTCACTTCCATCCCGCAGATAGCCGCCCGAACCTTCCCCGGTCCGCTCAACCCTGCCCCGGCGACCGCCGAGAGTGAAGGGTGAGTCCTTTCGCGTCCGACGCACGACGCCGCGACGCAAGGTCTGGGGAAGCACACGAGGCGCCGGGGAACCGGCGAGATGGAGATACACGTGGCCCGGGGTCCTGTCTGCACGTTCTGCGATGAGAAGCTTTCGAACGGCCAAGCGTTCTGCGGCAAGTGCGGACAGCCGACCAAGTGGGCGTCCCACGACGAGCGAGTGCTGTGGGATCTCGGGCAGTGGGAGACGTCGCGTAAGCACCAGACCAAGACCGACCGCGCCGTAGCGTCCGCGACCCGTTCGCAAGAGCTCGCCAAAGATGTACGGAGCCGCGCGGCGGCCCCCGCTGCCGAGCAGCTCGCGGCGCCGCAGATGGCCGAGCCGGGACCGCGCCGTTCGATGCTGTCTCGCTTCCGCCGTCCCGCGGAGCCCGCCGCGACGGTGACCACGCAGCCCGCCCGCCCGGCGACTCAACCTTCGGCCGCTCCGTCCGCGACTGCGGCCGCTGCGAAAGCCGCACCGGCGGCTCGCACAGCGACGCCGGAAGTAACGCCGCGACGAACCGTCGCGCCGCAATCAATCACGCCAAAGCCGGTTGCACCGAAACCCGCGGCCGTCGCGCAGCGCCCGGCGCAGGAGCGCCCTTCAACGCCGCTCGCGAAGCCGGCTGCCGTGACGAACGGCCGCCCGCCGGGATCGGCGCCGGTGTCGACCGGCCCGGCACGTCCGAGCCAGGTGGCCCGCGTCGTGCGCACCGCGGCGAGCAATGCCCCGGCGCCGCCTCCGCCCGCGCGTACCGCCACGCCGGCGGCAGCGCGGGTCACGACGGCCGCTCGCATGGCGGCTTCGGCGGCCACAGCGCCGGCGATCGCGCCCCAGCCCGTTGCCGAGGCAGCTGTCGAGCCTGAAGTCGCGCCCGCGCCGCAAGCCATCGAAGCCCCGGTCGAGACGCCGCGATCCGCGCCCGGTACGCCGCTGGTGATCATCCGTCGCTCCGCGACGACGGAGGCTCCGGCTGTAGCCGCGCCCGCCGCCGCGCCTGCCGCCCCGCCCGCCGCGACGGTCGCACCCCCGGCGCCGGCGAAGCCCAAGCGCGAGAAGAAGCAGAAACCGCCGAAGCAGCCGAAGGTCAAGAAGGTCCAGGCGCCCGTCGCCGCGCCGAAGGCCCCCAAGCCAAAGAAGGAAGGACGCAAGGACGCGGAGAAGCGCGAGCGCAAGCACCGCCGCCACTCGAAGCGTGTGAACCGGCGCGCCGCCTCGCTCGATCTCAAAGACGGCGAGCGGGTCAGCTTGTCGATCGAAGGCTGGTCCCGGTTCCGTCGCGCGACGCTCGTCGTCACGAACTACCGCGTCGCTCTGATCACGCAGGTGCCACCGCAGGTCAAGTGGATCCCGCTCGAGGAGGTCGCGACGGTTTCGCGTCGCTGGCGCGGCGCGCACTCGGTCGTCGTGAGCGCGCCGACGGAGGTCCTGACACTCCAGAAGTCCAAGCGCGACATGCTGGCCTCGTTCCAGGAGCTGCTCGAATCGGAGGTGCGCGAAGCACGGCGCCCCGGCAGCCAGCGCCACCACCCGGACATCACCCAGGAGTGGTGTGACATGGCGACGCAGATCTGGGACTCGCGGTTCCACCGCGTGCGTCTCTGGATCCGCCGCCGTCCCGCCGCGACGATCGTCGGCCTGACCGTCATCGGGGTCGCGGGCTTCACCCTCAGCTCGTTCCTCACCAAAGTGTTCGGCGGCTAGACGCGGTTTGACGCCGGACGACGCTCCGGCGAACATCTCGGCCCATGCCGCGGATAGCCATCGTCGGATCGTTCTCGACCGGCAAGACCACGCTCGCCGAGGGACTCGCCGAGCCGCTCGGCCTGCCGTTGTTGCCCGAAGCCGCACGCGAGGTGGCCGCGCTCGGGTTCAAGCTCGACAAGGACGCGACGCCTGAGGTCGAGACCCTGATCTTCCTCAAGCACCTCTACAACGAGATGATCCACGCCGACTTCATCGCGGACCGGTCGCTGATCGACGTGATGGCCTACGCCGGCTGGGTGCTCGACCACCAGGACCGCCGCAAGGAAACGGCGCTCTTCGACGAGTGCCGCAAGATCGCGGAGTACCGGCTCCGCAGCCAGTACACGCACGTGTTCTACCTGCCGATCGAGTTCCCGATCGTGCTCGATGACCTCCGTCCCGACGACCCCGAGTTCCAGAAGGACATCGACCACCGCATCGTTCAGCTGCTGGAGACGAACGACGTTGCGTACGAGACGCTGACCGGCGATGTGCCGACGCGGATGAAGGCGATCCGCGAGCGGATCGGGGACTAGCTCAGCCCTCGGGCGCCGCGAGCGCTTTCGAGATCAGGGGCAGCGACCGGTTGTACCGGTACGGGATGTGCATGTGCCCGGCGTCGAACTCGTCATGGACGACCTCGAGCCCTTGCGCGCGCATCTCCGACGCCATGAGCCGGGTGCCGATGTCGAGGAACCATTCGTCGCGCACGCCGCAGTCGAGGAAGATCAGGTTCTGCGTTCGCAACGCGTCGACATGCTTCGGGATCATCCTGACCGGGTCGTTGTCGAGCCACGTCGCCCAGACTTCGTCCACGAGCGCACCGGTCTTCACGTCGAACGGCGTATCGAACCCTGCTTCGGCCTTCGGGTTGGGCGAGTAGCAGGACGCCATGGCTAGCTCGTTCATCAAAGCCATGTAGTCGCCCGACCGGTCGGTGATCGTCAGATAACTGTCGAGGAACCGTTTCGGCGTCGTGTTCTTGTGCCACAGGTAGCGCAGTGCTTTGGGGAACTCCGGCATGTAGCAGTACTCGAACGCCGAGTCGCCGGAATGGCACGCGAACGCCGAGAACACCTCCGGGTAGTCGACCGCCATCCGGAACGAGCCGTAACCGCCGGATGATTTTCCGAACACGCCGCGCGCCTCACGTTTCGGGATCGTTCGGAACTCGCGGTCGGCCCACGCGATCACTTCTTCGCCTGTGTAGCGGCCATACGGTCCCGTCGCGGCGGAATCGATGTACTGGCTGCCGCCGTAGCGCGTCGCGCCGTCGGGCATGACGACGATCGTCTCGTTCATCTCGCCGGAGTCGATGAGCGTGTCGAGCCGCTCGGCGAGCGTCGGCTCGAACCAGTCTTCGTTCAGCAGCATGCGGCCGGTACCGGTGAAGCCGACGATCGCCAGGATCATCGGGTAGCGACGGTTCGCCTCGTCGTCGTACGACGGCGGGAGATAGACGGGCGTCTCGCGATCGGCCGGATCGCCGAGCGGGTTGTCGCGCAACAGTTCGCTGTGCAGTATCGGGCGGACGACGCGGCCTTTCTTCACGGCGCGCAGCCTACCAGCGAGACCTATACTCCCGACCCGTGACCGGCGCGACGATCGACGACATCGCGGGGTGGATCCGCGAAGCGAACCGCGTCGTCGTCCTCACCGGCGCCGGCATCTCGACCGAGTCGGGGATCCCCGACTTCCGAGGGCCGCAAGGCGTGTGGACCAAGAATCCCGAGGCCGAGAAGATGGCGACGCTTCAGTACTACATGTCCGATCGCGAGATCCGTGTGCGCGCGTGGCGCTCGCGCATCGACCACGAAGCCTGGACCGCACAACCGAACGCCGGACACCATGCGATCGCGGACCTCGAAGCGAAGGGCAAGATGAACACGCTCGTCACGCAGAACGTCGACGGCCTGCATCACATGGCCGGGTCGTCGCCGGGCCGCATCATCGAGATCCACGGCACCATGCGCGAAGTCAATTGCATGTCCTGCGGCGAGCGGGCGCCGATGGAACGCGCGCTCGCGCGTGTGCGCGCCGGCGAGGAGGACCCGCCGTGCCGCACCTGCGGCGGGATCTTGAAGTCGGCGACGATCTCATTCGGGCAACAGCTGATCCAGGAAGACCTTGAACGCGCGTACCTCGCTGCCGAAGGGAGCGATCTCTTCCTCGCCGTGGGGACGTCGCTGGTCGTCTATCCGGTCGCCGATCTGCCGCGTGTGGCCTTGGCCGCCGGCGCCCGTCTGGTGATCGTCAACGCCGAAGAGACGCCCTACGACCGCCTGGCTTCCGCCGTTGTGCGCGAGCGCATCGGCGAGGTGCTGCCGAAGATCGTGGATCTTGTGTAAAGACCAGCTCGCTCTACGAAAGACGGGGACAGATGTCCTCGACGCGACCCGGTCCGGTCAGGAAGGTCAACGTGTTGCTCGCGAAGTCGACAGTCCCGTGGATGCCTCCGGATGTGTACAGGATCTGGTTCGGTAAGTTGGAGAAAGCGAACCAGACGGCGTTGCCGCTGCTGGTGAAGTCCAAGCCGCTCTCCACGAAGTTCAATGTCAGTGGCCCGGAAACGTTCAGCGACACGCTCTTGCCGGTCTCCAGATTCGTGAAGGTCTCTTTCAAGGCTCCGGTGATGCGGGTGCGTACCACGTTGCCGTCTTGGTCGTAGAACGTGTTGGCGTACTCGTTGTTCGTGTCGATATGGATCTGAACGTCGCCGGTTCCGCACGCAGAGTCGGATGACAGAGTGCCGTCGAAGTTGGGGAAGAAGCCCCTATCCGGAGGGTTTGCGTGGGAAGGCATCACTCCCATCCATCCCACCAGTGACATCGCAAGACACGAAACAAAAGCCAGCCGGATCTTCATCTCGACCCCCCGGGCGCCATCACGGCGCACCCCCGCTGATTGACCCAATGCCGACGCTAGCCCTCTTGGGCGTGACAGACAAGGGTCAATTGGACCAGGACGGTCATCTCGTGGGGCTTTCGAGCGACGCGAGCGGATTAGGCGCCGCCCTCGACAATGTTGCAAGCAGATCTAGGCGCTCTGGCGGCGTTTCAGGTAGTCGCGAACGATGAAGTCGCCGAGCTCGTCGCCTTGCACGGCGAACACGCGCCCCTCGACGACGCGCGCGAGCCGGTCGATGAATCGGAACAGCG
>Ga0075425_100001856_pt1 | contig 20791 bp, 19 predicted proteins | sample SoiMethybrSBSTD4_FD_75300 | JGI IMG/M metagenome (GOLD analysis project Ga0075425, IMG submission 75300) | Bulk soil microbial communities from a Populus tree surrounding site in Tennessee, USA - Soil MetaG P. TD hybrid SBSTD4 | ecosystem: Environmental > Terrestrial > Soil > Tree plantation... | reverse complement strand
TGTCGGCGTTTGCCGAGCCGCTGCTGGAGCTTTACACCAAGCATCCAGAGTTCATCCGCCCTGAAACGCGCCGCAATGAAGTGATCGCTTTTGTGCGATCAGGACTGCGCGATCTTTCGGTCAGCCGCTCTAGTTTCTCTTGGGGCATTCCGGTGCCGGACGAGCCCAAGCATGTTGTCTATGTGTGGTTCGATGCGCTGGCCAACTACATTACTGCGCTTGGCTATGGATCCTCCGATACGAGCAAGTTTGAAAAATACTGGCCTGCGGACATACACATGGTTGGGAAAGAAATTGTGCGCTTCCACTCTGTGTACTGGCCCGCGTTTCTGATGGCCGCGAAGCTGCCGCTGCCGAAATCGATCGTTGCGCATGGCTGGTTGTTGTTTGAAGAGAGCAAGATGTCGAAGTCGCGCGGGAACATCGTGCGGAGCGAGACGATTCTCGATGTCTTAGGCGCTGACGCGCTGCGTTATTTCCTCCTGCGAGAAGTGGTTTTTGGCAATGATGGTTCGTTTTCGTTTGACGCGCTAGTGCAGCGCTATAACTCTGATCTCGCGAATGGCTTGGGAAATCTGGCCAGTAGAACCTTGGCGATGATTACGCGCTACTTCAAGGGCGAGGTGCCGTATCCGTCGCACAAAGCTGCGCATACGGCAGAGGAAGACCTGGTTGCGGCGCTTGCGAAGCACACGATTTCGGAATTTCACGAGTTGTTTGAGCAGTATCAGTTCTCGCGAGCCCTGGAGATGGCCTGGGCGCTGGTTGCCGCGGTCGATAAGTACATCGTCGAGAATGAACCCTGGGCCCTGGCAGAGAAGCAGGACGAAAGCAGCCGCGCGCGCTTAGCAACTGTGCTATATACGTCTGCTGAGGCCCTGCGGATTGTGACGGCGCTTGCGCATCCTGTTATGCCGGACGCGACGGCGCGAATTTGGGCGCAACTTGGGCTGGGCGAGATCAAGAAAGTCAACCTTGCAGACTTGCATTGGGGACAGCTTCCGCTCGGAACAAAACTGGGCAAAGTTGAACCGGTATTTCCACGTGCGGACAAGAGCGCGATTGAAAGGATGCAGAGGATGGAGGACCAGCAAAGGCCTGCGGCGCCTGAAACCCCCGCGACGGAGGCCCAGCCCGGACCAGTCGCGGCTGGAGCTTCAGTTGGCGCCTCGCAAGGTTCGGCGGCGCTGAATAAGCCTGCCACACCAGCCAGTGTCTCTAGTGTCTCTCCTGACGGCAAGATCACGATTGATGACTTCGCTAAGGTCGAACTTCGCGTGGCGCAAGTAAAGGTCGCTGAGAGAGTAAAGGGAGCAGACAAACTGTTGCGCCTCGAAGTTGATCTCGGCAACGAGACTCGTCAGATTCTGGCAGGAATCGCGGAGGCTTATGCGCCCGAGACTCTCGTGGGCCGCAAGATTGTGATTGTTGCGAATCTCGCTCCGCGAAAGATGCGCGGACTTGAATCAAACGGCATGCTCCTGGCAGCTTCGCTCGAAGGCGGAAAGCCTGTGCTGGCGGGCTTCTTGGAGGACGTGCCGGTAGGGGCGAGGTTGAAATAGTTTCTCACGATGGACTGCTGGGAGGCTTCTCTGGTACACCTCCGGTTTTTTGCGTGTCTAGGAACTTCTTCAGATTGTCCATTACCAGGACATAATTCTCTTCTCCAGAGATATTCAGAAACGCAAATCCCAATCCCATGCACTTCAGCGTGTCTGGCCAGTCCTTAAGAGCGCGATAATCGTCAACCACATCCCTAACTTCGGCCTTGTCCTCCTGCGACAGATTTTGAAATGAACTCAGAGATGCCAGGAAGTAATTCGCTACGTTCTCGAAATCATGGCAGTTGCTCATGGACTCGAAGACCTGTTCCTGGCGTTCTGTAGCCCTCCTGCGATCAATCTTGCTGTCAATTGTTTTCAGGATGGTATCGAGAACAATTGCAGGTCCGATGGGATAGTCCTTGCCGTCGGCCGAGTGGAAAGTAAAGAACTTGGATCTGAAGACAGCCATAGCTCCAAAACCGGAAACAACTGCTGTGAGGAAATAGTCGTCCTTGAGGGCCGGAAATATCTGCTGTGAATATGTTCTCAATACCACGAAGGCAAGAAGTGAGATGACACCGTTGAGGCATACGTACATCGATCCGGAGAGGTGGCCTGCAGCAAGTAAAGGCTCATCACGATAGCGAGACAGAATTTCAGACAGGCCGACGATTGCGCCGAAAAGAAAACTGGCAAAAGCCCACGCAATGCCTTTTTGATAAGGGTCAGCCGGAATCGCGCGCCCAATCCACACGCCTAAAGCGATCAGACCAGCGACTGCAAGTAGTATGAGAATGCCACTACCCGCCCTTTTCGGTGCTGTCATTATCTTTAGTCTTTACAAATTCATCCGGCGGCTTTCTGGCCAAAGCTGGTCAAACGAAATTCATCATTGCCAACGGGGTCTTCATTGGTTCGTTCAATATAACCTTGGTCAAGCAGAATCCGAGTTACGGGCAAGAGTGCATCCACCCGGGTCTGAAGCTGTTTTGCAATATCAAATAAAGCCATCGTGTGTCCGGGCGCGGCGTTCAGCGCGCCCAGCAGTTTACCCGAGTACGCGATTACGGCGTCACTCAAACCCCTGGGAAGGACAACATCATCGGAGTTGCTTGAGCGCGGCTTTACGATGTCCTCGCCACCGGAACGGCTTGTGCGTGGCTTTACGATGGGCTCGCCACTGGAGCTGCTCGAACGTGGCTTTACGATAGGCTCCCCGCTGGGACTCCGTTTCAGGTAATCCAAGCCAAAACGATCCTTAAAGTCCATGCGACCCTCTGATTATAGGGTAATCGGTTTTTACACCGAGGGAAAGTACTTGATTTACGTGAGCGGGCTGTTCGTTTGCTGTGATCAGCTTTACTGTGATCGCCCTTACAATGATTGCAGCCTCTTAACATGTTCATTGACTCGCATTGCCACCTCGACGGTCGCCGTTTCGATTCCGATCGCGAGCAGGTGATTGCCCGCGCGCGGGAGGCAGGCGTCGCTAACATGCTGGCGGTTGGAACCGGCGACGGCCCGGGCACACTCGATTGCGCGGTCAAAATTGCACAGCAGCACGATTTCATCTCCGCGACGATCGGAATCCATCCCCACGAGGCCAAGCTGGCGAAAGATTCCGATTTTGCCGAACTCCGGCAGCTCGCGCACACTTCCGAGGTGATTGCCTGGGGAGAAATTGGCCTCGATTACTACTACGATCATTCTCCGCGCGACGTGCAGCGGAGCGTATTTATCCGGCAAATGGAAATGGCACATGCGGCCAAGCTGCCGATTGTGATCCACTGCCGTCCCTCTGATAACAGCGACAATGCCTGGCAGGACTGCCTAGATCTCATCGAGCAGCACTGGAAACCGTCGGGCTTGGGAGGTATTTTGCATTGTTTTACCGGTGAATGGACCCATGCGAAACGCGCGCTGGACATGGAATTCATGATTTCATTCGCCGGAAATGTAACGTTTCCCAAAGCACAGCAAATACGAGATTCAGTAAACCAGGTGCCGCTCGATCGCATGTTGATCGAAACCGATTCGCCCTTTCTCGCGCCGATTCCGTATCGAGGAAAGCGAAATGAGCCTGCGTTCGTCAAAGAAGTGGCGCGACAGGTCGGAGCACTGCGAGGGATGTCAACGGAAGAAGTAGGGAATCTGACCTCGCAAAACTTCTGTCGCTTCTTTTCTATGAAGCCTAGAGCCTAGAGCCTGACGCCTGCGATCAAACTACGTTAATCTATAACGTCATGCCAGAGAACACTTTCGACATCGTCAGCAAGATCGACCAGCAAGAGGTCTCGAATGCCATCCAGCAGGCGCTCAAGGAAATTCACACGCGCTTTGACCTGAAGGATTCGAAATCCAATATCACGCTCGATCCCAAGGAAGGAATCGTGCTGACTTCGGTTGACGAATACAAACTCAAGGCGGTGAACGACGTCTTGCAGCAGAAGTTGGTCAAAAGAGGCGTTCCGCTCAAGGGCCTCACCTACGGCGCAGTTGAACCGGCAGCGGGAAGCACCGTCAGGCAGAAGATCACGATGCAGCAAGGAATCCCTATCGAGAAGTCCCGAGACATCGTAAAGCTGATCAAGAATTCCAAGAAGAAAGTTCAGGCGTCGATCCAGGGAGACCTGGTGCGAGTGAGCGGCAAAGACCGCGACACATTGCAGGAGATCATCGCACTAGTCAAGCAGCAGGATTTCGGGATTGATATGCAGTTTACGAATTACCGGACGAACTGATTCACCACAGAGGCACAGAGGCACAGAGAAAACAATTTGGGTTTCAGAACCACGAATCAGGCAGCACTAGAGTCAGGCAGCGGTAGAAGGGAATTTGCTTTTGTTTTCTCTTTGTCTCTGTGTCTCTGTGGTGAAATGAAAACATTGTGAGCACGACAGCAATCACTAACGGCCGTGAAGTCTTCGAGCTTCTGCGCGACGATCTTGCCGCCATCGAGCGCGAGTTCGGCCGCGACACAGTCTCTGGTGTCACCGCCATCACTGAGATCGGCGAATATCTACGTGCTGGCGGCGGCAAGCGGATTCGTCCTGCGCTGCTGTTGCTGTCGTCGAAGCTCTTCAACTACGAAGGGCGGGGCGACGTCAAACTCGGAGCCGTCGTTGAAATCATCCACACCGCCACGCTCGTTCACGACGATATTATCGACGAAGCCAAAACCCGCCGTGGCCGTCCCGCAGCCAACACGCAATGGGGAAACTCGAAGTGCGTACTTGCCGGCGACTGGCTTTACATGCAGGCCTTCAAAGTCGCCGTGCAGGAGCGCAACTTCCGCATTCTCGACACCCTCATCGAGCTCACCCAGCAGATGGTGGAAGGCGAGCTGCTGCAGATGGAGAAACTCGGCAGGCTCATCTCGCTCGATGAGCATTTTGATCTGATCTATCGCAAGACGGCCTGCTTGTTTTCAGTTTGTATGCGGCTCGGCGCAATCCTCGGCGCTGCAACTCCTGAGCAGGAAGAGCAAGTCGCCCGTTATGGCCGCGATCTCGGGATGGCATTTCAGATTGTGGACGATGTCCTCGACCTGACCGCGTCTGAAGAAATTCTCGGCAAGCCCGTGGCCAGCGACTTGCGCGAAGGAAAAGTCACTATGGCGGTCATTCATGCGCTTGAGCGTTGCGCAGCCGGCGAACGCCGGATGATTAAAACGGTCGTTGACGACCGCGCCTTCAATGGCGTGACTCACGCTGACATTCTGCGCATCCTGAACTCTTATGGCTCTCTTGATGCAGCCAGCGCCCTGGCCGCCCAGTATGCCGAGTCCGCCCGCAAGGCGATCTGCACTTTCCCAGACTCCGAGATCAAACGGGCCTTGCTTTGGGCCCCCGAATTCGTCGTGGCACGCGAAAAATAACACTTCTTTTTGGTAACATTTTTCCTTCACTTACATCCAAAGTGCCGCCAGCTTCGTACTAGGGAAGCAGGTTTCTCAATCTATTAGGCTGTCCAAAAGGAGATTGCGCACTATGAAGAGGCTGTTGATTCTCGCATTGGCTGTTTGCGTGTTTGCGAACGTGGCAGCGCTTGCCCAGGAAGGCACCAAGAGCTGCGATATGAGCAAGTCATCTGCTGCATCGGCGCCGCTGAAGAGCCTGAAGGGTACGGTGAAGCAGGATGGCGACAAAGTTTCGTTCGTGAACGACGCCGACCAGAAGAGCTGGGACGTAATGAATCCCGAGACGCTGAAGGACCACGTCGGCCATCACGTGCAGCTCAGCGCGCACGTTTATGCCGACAAGAGCCAGATCCACGTCATGAGCGTTAAGATGCTCAAGGTGGCAAAGGAAAAAACATCGATGTAGTGGTGTAAAGCATCAGTAACAGGGCGGCTACGGCCGCCCTTTTTTTCTATACTGACATCACATGAATAACATCCTCGCCACGGTTTCTCACCATGGATACCTGCTGCTGTTTGTGATGGTATTTGCTGAGGCGGCCGGCTTGCCTGCGCCTGCGGCGATTGCCTTGATTGCAGCAGGAGCGGCGGCGGCGGCCCATATCCTTTCCCTGCCCCAGGTTCTTGGCATAGCCCTCGCCGGAACGATGCTCGGTGACGTGCTCCTGTTTCTGGTCGGACGCTACACAGGCTGGGCGCTGCTCAGCTTCATTTGCAGCTTGTCACTGAATCCGGAAACCTGCATTCTGCGGTCGGCCGAATCGTTCTACAAACGCGGCCGGCTCACGCTGCTTTTTGCGAAATTCATTCCCGGGATCAACACCATGGCGCCACCGCTCGCCGGCAGCATGAAGATGCGAGTGGGGCAATTTTTGCGGCTGGATCTCGCCGGAGCGTGCCTTTACATAACCGCCTACGCCGGTGTCGGCTATGTGTTTCGCGATCTGGTGGGCAAAATCACTCAGGGAGTCGCTAGCGCCAGCCGGGTGTTCACCGAGGCGTTGATTGCTGCCGCGATCGCCTATTTGGTCTATCGGATCGTGCAATATCGGCGTTACAGCATGAGTGGAGTTGTGCCCAGAGTGGAGGCGGCCGAGCTCGCGGAAAGGCTGGCTTCGCAGGAGAACAAAGACATCATCGTGGCAGACGTTCGCAGCCACGGTTATTACGACGCTGGCGCCGCTCGCATTGCGGGTTCTATTCGACTTGAGCCCAATCGACTGGAAGAAGAACTCAAGACTTTGCCCAAAGACAAGGACATTTATCTCTACTGCACTTGAGCGCGCGAAGCGACCAGCGCCCGGGTGGCGCTGTTACTCAGACAGCAAGGATTTCGCGCGTTCGTAATCAACGGAGGCCTGACTGCGTGGCGCAAAGCCGGACAGCCGGTCGAGCAGGTGCCGGAGAGCGATCTGGTAAAGCTTCCGATGTTTAGTTGAGCATTCAGTAGTCAGCACTCAGCCCGATGTTCCGCGTAACGAACCCAAATCAGCTGCCGATTTCGCAGATGAACGCGGGTCAAACTCTTTCAAGATCAGATCCTTGTAGTCATCTCAGATTTCTAAATCCAATGATCCGCGAGATCCGCAATCCGCGGCGAATTGAATTCTCAACACCGGTTAACAGCTTCTGAGAAAAAATACGCAACGACCGCATCGCTATACTGAAATTGAATGTCTTCCATCCATGAGATCGAAATCAAGTTCAAGGTAGCTGAGATTGGCTTTCTGGTCGCGAGACTGCAACAAGTTGGGTTCCAGCCAGTCACTCCCCGTACTCACGAAGTGAACACCCTTTTCGATCTTCCCGGTCAGCCGCTGCGAAAAGGCGGCGATCTCCTGCGATTGCGAAAGTACGGAAGTAACTGGGTGCTCACGCACAAGAGCAAAGGCAAGTTAAAGGAGGGTCCACACAAAATCCGTGTGGAAACCGAAACCCGCGTCGAAGATGGCGTGAAGATGGAAGCGATTCTACGCGCGCTTCAGTTCGAGCCGTCTTTCCGCTATGAAAAGTTTCGCGCAGAATGGAAGCGCGACGAAGGTCACGTTGTGATTGACGAAACGCCGATCGGCAACTTCGGCGAGATAGAAGGTCCGGCTGAGTGGATTGACACCGTCGCGCGGGAGCTCAACATAGACCCGAAGGACTATTTGAAGGAAAACTACGCGGCTCTGTTTTTCTCGTGGAAGAAGCAAACCAGAAACAAAGCGGACGAGATGACGTTTGCCGCAGTGCGGCAAGGTAAATAAGCAACACGAGCGAGACGCTTATGGCGCCCCTTCTGCTGTGTTGCCTGCCCAACATTGTGTTCCATCATCCACGACCGCGTGCGTCTGAATCAGCACTAAGTCTTGAAAAATCAATGAAGAGTCGCTTGGCCGTCATCGTGCCACTCCTCTCAGTGCAGTCCCAACGGAGGGGAATATGGCAACCATCAACACAAAAGGAAATGAAGATCAGACCTTCAAACAGATCGAGGGAGACACTTGGTCGAGCGTCTATTTGCCGGCAATTTGCGCCTGCATCCTGATGACGATCGTTCTGTTCCTGGCAGTCAGTTGTTCGAAGAAGTCCGACAATGAAGCAAGAATAAAAGCGCCCTCGGCGCCGGCCGTTAGTGATCCAGCGCCGAGCACGACCGCTGCCGCAGTTGTTCCAGAAAAGCCGAAGAAGGCGGTGAAGAAGCATCGCCCGGCGAATGCCACATATGTCAACGGCGCGTACGGGGTGTCGTTCAGCTATCCACGGAAGTACAGCCTGCAGACGGGGAACAAGAATTCCAGCGTGCCAGTCCCGGCGAGTTTCCTGAAGCCTGGAATGGTGGACGTTGCTTCAGTTGACATGCCAGATGATTTGTATCCTGAGACGGATTTTTCGTCCGCGCTGCTCAAAGTAAGTGTTAACACGAGCATGACAGAGTTGGAGTGCGCGAACTTCGTCGTGAACGACAAGAGCGGCGATGCTGAGAAGCCAACCAACATCAAACTGGGCTCGAACGAATTCACCGAGCTTGAACGGATGAGCGGGGAACCAACTCATCAGTCCGATCTCAAGTACTTCCATCTGTTCAAAAACGGCGCATGCTACGAGTTTGCGTTGGACGTCGAGACCGCACGCAAGCCCGACGACGCACTGGCGCAGACCGATCGGGGCAAGGTCTTCTCGCAGCTGGAGAAGATTCTCACGACGGCCAAGATCAAGGAAGTGGAAGTTCCCGGAGTCGTGAACGCTCAGAAGCCGGCCACAGCTCCGGTAGCGGATTCGTCAAAGACGGAGAAGGCTCAGGTCGCAATACCGGCAGAGCAGAAGTAAATGTGAGACGTGACAAGGGTTCGGTTGCCCCACTCTTTGAAAATCGGAAAGAGCGGGGCATCCGCCTTTGTAGTGAGAACTGAAACGCTAAAACTGTGGTTAGCCCGCGGCATCCGTTGCGAAAATTGACCTCACATTCCTAAACCACCAAACCAAGTACGGAACTGCCGTGAGAGCGAAATACATAACGATATGCAAGAGGCCATCGCCGTTCCGCAAAGCGGCTCCAACATAGAAGCTCATGCTGACCCCTCCTGGGTTGTCCGCTGCCGGGCGAATGGCATTGACTTGGGCGGATCCGGCGATCAGAGCGATCACCGCCAGGCTGATGACCGGCCACGCGAGTTTCAATCTTTGACGGGCTGCTGTGATTGCAATTGCCCAGCCAATCACAACCGGCGCTAGGAAATAAATCATCCGTCCAACTTGAAAGTAGATGTTCTCAAAGCCGTGAAGTGGGCCCGGTATTTGCCCAACGAAAGGGGTGCTGGCACCGAGAAGAAACATCTTCCAGCCAGACCACAAAATGAAGCACACCACCAAGTAAGCGGCCAGCGAGAAAAGTAACTGGGGCGATCCCAAACGTTACCCGGGGAACGCGGGTCGACCAGGATTGAAACTGGCGTTGCTCAATCATTGCATTGGCAAGATTCTGCATGCCGCCGAGCCGAACGAGTGCCGTCCTTTCTGCTTCCGTCCGAGTTCGTCCGGCGCCTTGCTCTTCTGCGGTCAAGTCGGCGAAATGATCCGAAAGTTCGTTCACGTAACGGCGCACGTGCCGTGGCGCGACGCCAGCTCGCAACAGGCGCTCACGAAGTTCACGAAATGGCTCTGCCATATTCCCCTCCCGCCAAAACTCTTTGAATGACCGTGGCAAGACTGGTCCAACTCTTAGACAGATTCGCTAATCGCTCCATGCCTTGGGGAGTCAAGCCATAGTAGATGCGGCTGCGGCCTCTTACCGTCTTGCGCCGCGACTTGAGCGCTCCGTCACCTTCCAAGCCATGCAGCACTGGATAAACCACCCCTTCTCCGAGCGTGATCGCCTCACCGGTGCGCTCCCGTATTGCTTGGACGATCTCATAGCCGTACATCTCCTCTTGCCGCAGTAGCCGCAAGATGAGGAGTTCCGGAATGCCGTTCATAAAGTTGGGGTTGGTTTCCCGCGCCATGAACGATAATACATCGTGGTTCTAGGTATGTCAAAACGGTCTATAGATAACCGTGTGTGTTACGCCCCTGCGAGTGTGTCGAACCAGCGCGCGGAAGGAGTGTCCGCGGCACATCTCACTGTTTCCTGGATCTGGCGATCGCCTCCCGAGCTTCCTTGTCTGCGGTTCTTCTTCGTTCGGTTTCGCGCTTGTCCCATAGCTGCTTGCCTTTGGCCAGGGCCAGTTCGAGTTTGACGCGCCCGTTTTTGAAGTACATTCGGGTGGGAATGAGGGTTAGGCCCTTCTGCTGGGTTTGGCCAATCAGCTTACGGATCTCTTCCTTATGTACAAGAAGCTTCCGGGTCCGCAACGGGGCATGGTTGTAGATGTTGCCGTGCTCGTAGGCTCCGATATGGCAGTTCAGCAGCCAGAGTTCGCCATCTTTGACGATCCCGTAGGAGTCCTTGAGAGTCACTTTGCCCGCCCGGACGGACTTCACCTCGGTACCAGTCAAGGCAACGCCAGTCTCATATTTTTCCAGCAAGAAATAGTTATGTGAGGCGATCCTATTGACAGCGGCATCTCTCTGCCCGGCGGCGGTTGGGTCGCGGCGCGGGTTCTTCTCCGCGTTGGGCTTCGTCTGGTGCGCGGCTTGCCGGGGCATGGGAATAGGGTAAAGCAGCTGCTAGCTTTCTAGCCACTAGCTCGTAGCAACCTCTGGCTTTAAGGAGAAGATGCGGACATGAGCGGGCGCGGGTTCGTGGTTTTGCTTGCTAGCAGCCAGCAGCTAGCAGCTAGAAGCTTACTTTAGTACCGGTACTAACGTGTAACCTCCGGGAACACAGTAACTTGGGCGGGGTTACCACCGATGCTATAATCCGGCTTTCTCGACAGCTAAATGGGCCCAAGACCATGGTGGTCTGTGGGCTGGAATGTCGCATGAGGATTTCTTAATGAAACGCGCAATTTCCCCGGCGCTCACCCTTTCAATTCTGCTGAGTTTCTCTATTTTCGCTGCGGCCGAGAGCGCGAAGTCGCTCTACAACAAAGGCAAAACTGCCGAGGCGCGCCAAAACTACGAGCAAGCCTACGACTACTACAAACAGGCATACGACCAGAAGCCACAGGACGTTTCTTATCGAGCGGCATATGAACGGTTGCGCTTCCTGGCCGGAGCCTCGCACGTGCACCGCGGGCAGCTTTTGCGGGAAGCCGGCCGGTTGGAAGAAGCCCTGGCTGAATTTCAAAAAGCGGCGGAAATCGATCCCGCCAGCGCAATCGCCAAGCAGGAGCTGCACGTAACAAAGCAGATGATGGATGCGGGGACCAAGTCCCCGGGGCCGCAATCTTCGAACCGAGAGCCCAGCGTACTTGAGAAGCGCTTACAGCAGGCGAGCGGGCCGGTCGAACTGGGCGCGATCCCGAACGTCCCTATCAACCTGAAGGTCACCTTCGATAGCAAGACGGTATACGAAACGATTTGCAAGCTCGCCGGGATCAACGTCCTGTTTGATCCCGATTACACCTCCAGGCAGATTAAGGTGGAACTCAATGGAGTGTCGCTCGAAGAGGCGTTGCAGATCGTGGCTATGGAGTCGAAGACTTTCTGGCGTCCAGTTACGCCGAATACGATTTTTGTTGCTGCGGACAATCCTGCCAAGCGCAAAGACCTTGAACAAAGCGTAATCAAGACCTTTTATCTCTCTAATCTTTCCCAGCCCACGGAACTGCAGGACGTTGTGAACGCCATGCGGCAGATTCTGGAGATCTCTCGTCTGCAGGCGCTGCCTTCGGAAGGCGCGATCGTCGTGCGAGGCACTCCCGACCAAATTGCGCTGGCGCACAAGCTGGTTGGCGACTTAGACCGGGCGAAGCCGGAAATTGTCGTTGATGTTGCGGTTATGCAGATTAACCGCGACAAGAAGCGGACCTTGGGCATCAATCCGCCGCAGAACATGAGCATTGCTCTCCAGCCGAACGTCAACACGACCACGAACAATAACAACAATAACGGTACGAATAACGGGATCACTACGCCGACCACCGGCAGCTCAAATGGATCAATCAACCTGAACTCCCTGGCAAATCTGAATGCCACCGACTTTCAGGTCACGATCGACTCTGCGACCGTCAGCGCGCTGTTTTCCGATAGCAATACCAAGTTGGTCCAGAATCCACAGATTCGCGCGCTAGATGGGCAGAAAGCTTCACTGAAAATCGGAGACAAGGTCCCGGTTGCAACCGGATCATTTCAGCCTGGCATCGGTGGTGTTGGTATCAATCCGCTGGTCAATACGCAGTTTCAGTATCTTGATGTCGGCGTAAACATTGATATCACCCCCAACGTACATGCGAATGGAGAAGTGACGCTCAAGATCGCCATGGACATCTCCTCGGTGACCGGCACTTCGAACATCGGCGGGATTTCCCAGCCTGTGATCGGACAGCGGAAGATCGAACATGTTGTGCGCCTGCGTGAAGGCGAAGCCAACTTAATGGGCGGAATGCTGGAAGACAGCCAGACCAAGAGCCTGAGCGGCATTCCTGGATTGGCGCAGATTCCGATTCTTCGCTACCTGTTTGGTCAAACACAAGTCGACCACTCTGAGACCGAGACTGTATTCGTGCTGATACCGCATATCGTTCGACGTCAGGTATTGAGTACGTTAAACGAGCAACCCATCGACGTGGGTACGGCGAGTGCGCTGGGTCTGCGACGGGTCAGCCAGTCAAGCTCGGCGACAACTCCGACCACGACTCCCTCATCGGGTGCTGGCTCGGTGCCAGTTGCTCAGCCGTCGGCAGCCAGTTCCGCGCCAACTCCAACGCTTACTCCACGTGGTGGCGATGAGGCAAGTTTCGCCTTCGATCCGCCGACAGTCAAGCAAGCGGCTGGATCAACATTCACCGTTAATGTGCTGCTGAACGGCGCCCAGAACGTGCACACAGTCCCGCTGCAACTGTCCTACGACCCCAAGGTTTTGCAGGTTGCGAATGTTTCCAATGGAACCTTCTTGTCGCAGGACGGGCAGATTGTTACCGTCAGCCATCGCGAAGATGACGGCACAATGCAAGTTACCGCAACCCGGCCGCCGGGTGCGTCAGGTATTTCCGGTCAGGGGCCGGTGGTTACGCTGACATTCGTGGCCAAAGCGCCGGGGCAGACTTCCCTGACGATCGCCAAGGGCGGAGCCCGGGATCCTGCGATGCAGGCCTTGCCTGTCGCGGGAGCAACTGCAACGGTTACAATTCAGTAAGGCAGCTTCTAGCTTCCAGCCTCTAGCTATTGCGACTGTGGCTGGCAATCTGCCAGCCAGGAGCTTTCTTTTTGTGCAATTTCTCGTCCCAAAGTCGTTCTACAAGCAGATGGCTTTGCATCGCCGCAGGGACTCCGGCTTTACCCTGATCGAGCTGATCGTAGCTACTACGATCCTGCTGATCCTGACCGGCCTTGCGATTCCTGCCGCCAAGATCACTATCAAGCGCGAAAAAGAACGGCAATTGCACCATGCTCTTTGGGAGATGCGCGACGCAATTGATCGTTATAAAGATGCCGCCGACCGCGGAGCTTTCCGTATTAAGGCCGGAACTGAAGGTTATCCCGCGGACCTGGATACGCTGGTGAACGGCGAGGACGTGAACGGAAAAAAATTGAAGTTCCTGCGCCGCATTCCGATAGACCCGATGACGGACAATACGGATTGGGGTTTCCGTTCACATCAGGATGATCCCAACTCGGACTCCTGGGACGGCAACGACATATTCGACGTTTATACAAAGTCACAAGGAACCGCCCTTGACGGTACGAAATACAAGGACTGGTAAATGAAGCCGGGACGGCAGAAAAATCGCAGCCGTGGATTCACGCTGCTCGAACTCATCATTGTGATGAGCATTATGGCGATTCTGATCTCGATTGCGGTTCCGAACTTCAGGCGCTCGATTATTCAGTCCCGGGAAGCCGTCCTGCGCCAAAATCTGTTCACTCTGCGCGATCTCATTTCGCAATACACGCTTGACAAGCAAAAGGCGCCACAGTCCCTGGATGACCTTAAATCGGCTGGTTACATGAAGGATTTGCCGAGAGATCCCATGACCAACAGCGCCGACTGGCAAGCCGAGCAATGTGCCGACGACACCATCATGTCTCCCGACGAGCAGGACCAGGGAGGCCTCTGCGACGTGCATAGTTCCTCGAGTCAAATCGGAAGCAACGGGGCTGCGTACAATACGTGGTGAGCTTTCAGCCATCAGCCGTCAGCCATCAGGTAAACCCAACCCCGCCATTGTGACTCTGAGCTCAACAGTCGAAAAACCTGTTGTTTGACTGGGTATATTCACGGGGATGGAATGGGAGAACCCCGGCTTTCCGCATCTGCGCTCTCCGCGTAATCCGCGGTGATTGTGAAGTTCCTGATGGCTGATGGCTGACGGCTTAGAGCCGGAAGCCCATTTGAATCGCACTCCCCCTGGCACTACCATCTAATTCATGCCCGTCGAAATAGAAATTTCCACTTACACGCCCATTCGCGCGCCGCGCGGCACCACGCTTTCCTGCAAGGGATGGCAGCAGGAAGCCGCTATGCGCATGCTGATGAACAATCTTGATGAAGAAGTCGGCGAGCGTCCGCGGGATCTGGTGGTGTACGGTGGAACGGGCAAAGCCGCGCGCGATTGGGGTTGCTATCAAGCAATCGTTCGTTCCCTGAAGAACCTCGAGAATGACGAAACCCTGCTCGTGCAGTCCGGCAAGCCCGTAGGAATCTTCAAGACACATGAATACGCGCCGCGAGTGCTGATCGCTAATTCCAATCTCGTCGGTCACTGGTCGAACTGGGAGAAATTCAACGAGCTTGAGCGCGCCGGGCTGATGATGTACGGCCAGATGACCGCGGGTTCGTGGATTTACATCGGCTCGCAGGGCATTGTGCAGGGCACGTTCGAGACCTTCGCGGCGGCAGGCGAAAAGCATTTTGGCGGCGATCTCGCCGGCAAGTTGATCGTCAGCGGCGGCATGGGCGGCATGGGTGGCGCGCAACCGCTCGCGGCCACGATGAATGGCGCCGCGTTTCTCGGGATTGATGTCGATCCCGAGCGGACCAAGAAGCGCCTGAAGACCGGCTACTGTGATTTCATGGTCAACACGCTCGATGAAGCGCTGCGGATTTTGAAGAACGCGGTCCGGAAAAAAGAAAACGTTTCGGTCGGCTTGGCAGGGAACTGCGCTGACATTATTCCCGAACTCGCCGATCGCGGAGTCGTTCCTGATATCCTCACCGATCAGACCTCCGCGCACGATCCCCTGAATGGATACGTTCCGAACGGCATATCTTTGGAAGAAGCGCTCGAACTCCGAAAACGTGATCCCAAGGGCTACGAAGAAAAATCTCTGGACGCGATTGCCCGGCACGTTGAAGGCATGCTGCGTCTGCAGAAGATGGGGTCAGTCACGTTCGACTACGGTAACAATATTCGGACATTTGCGTTCAATCGCGGAGTAAAGAACGCTTACGATTTTCCTGGCTTTGTTCCCGCATATATTCGTCCGCTTTTTTGCGAGGGACGGGGGCCATTCCGATGGGTGGCACTTTCTGGTGAGCCCTCAGACATTCACGTGACTGACGATCTTGTGCTTGAGCTTTTTCCGGACAATCAAATCCTGCGACGCTGGATTGATCTCGCGCGTAAGCGTATCAAGTTTCAGGGACTGCCGGCGCGCATCTGTTGGCTGGGTTACGGCGAGCGCGCGCAATTCGGTCTGGCGATCAACGAATTCGTCAGAAAAGGGAAATTGAAAGCGCCCATCGTGATGGGCCGTGATCATCTCGATTGTGGTTCGGTCGCATCACCATTCCGCGAAACAGAGAGCATGAAAGACGGCAGCGACGCGGTCGCCGACTGGCCGTTGTTGAATGCCTTGTTGAATACCGCGGCCGGAGCGTCATGGGTTTCAATTCACAATGGAGGCGGCGTCGGGATTGGCTACTCGCTTCACGCGGGGCAGGTCACGGTCGCTGATGGTACCGAGGCGATGGCGAAGAGGATCGAGCGCGTGCTGACGACCGATCCGGGTATGGGGATCGTGCGTCACGCTGATGCCGGATACGATAAGGCCAAAACCTTTGCGCACGAAAATGACGTAAAAGTGCCGATGCAGTGACCGCACCAGACTTCATGAAATCTTGATATTATTCAGCGGCGGCGGAACACTCCAAGCCGGTTTGATCGAGCTTTCGGGCTCGATTGAGCCTCTCTGGGGTTACCCCAGGGGGAACGTGAATAACTGACACTCCGGCGCTAGAGCTTAACTGCGCGTTGCGCAGAACTGCTCATGCAAGGTGAGACTTGTTGGAGTGTTCCACCGTTTTCGGGCATGCCGTTTTCGTCCCTCGTTCGCGCCCTCGCCGCCTCGTTGATTGCAGGCGAACCCACCCCTGAACAAATTATTGCCCGGCTCAGCCTCACTTTAGGCCGACCCTGGCGTTGGCTCCGTCCGCTGGCGCAGCGATACGTGAAGGCCGTTTCAGGAAAAACCCGACCTCGCCATCGCGAGGTAGTCCAGTTTCTTCGTCGTGATTCGAGTTTCAGAAGAGCCTGGCGGAAATACGCTCACGAAATTTCCATCGAGCATTGGCTTACCGGTTCCGGGCAGATGCAACCTGTCAGGGTCGCCGAAGGTTGGGACCTTCCTGCCATCGAACCCACAGAAGAGTTGGCAGCTTGGCTGGGACTCACGTTGAGCGAACTCCTGTGGTTCGCAGATCTCAAGGGGCTCGGCCACAGGCAGAGCTCCACGAAGCTGAATCATTATCGCTACCGTATCTTGCCAAAACCCAGCGGCGAAATCAGGTTGATCGAGGCGCCGAAGTCGAGGCTTAGAGAACTTCAACGCCAGGTGCTGTCTCGAATTCTAGGTAGAATACCGCCTCACCCCGCGGTGCATGGGTTCGTCAGGGGACGGTCTGTCAAAACCTTTGTCGCGCCCCACGTGGGACAGCATGTCGTATTGCGCATGGACTTGAGACATTTCTTTCCCTCGTTCCGCGCGGCGCGCGTTCAGACTCTCTTTCGCACTGTGGGTTATCCCGAACCCGTGGCGGATCTGCTCGGGGGTATTTGCACGAACTGCACGCCGCGGGAAACGTGGGAAAGGTACGGCAGCACGGGCGATTACGATTGCAGGTTTCAAGCGCGGATCTTGTATTGCAGGCCACATCTACCACAAGGTGCGCCTACTTCGCCGGCGATCGCCAACCTGTGTGCTTATCGCGCAGATTGCCGACTATCGGGACTGGCCAGGTCGGCTGGGGCACGATATACGCGCTATGCTGATGACCTCGCATTTTCCGGCGACCACAGTTTCGAAAGGAATGTCGAGAGATTTTCCACGCACGTTGCAGCCATTCTGCTCGAGGAAGGCTTCGATGTTCATCATCGTAAGACGCGAGTCATGCGCCAAGGCGCGCGACAACATCTTGCCGGGGTGGTATTGAACCGGCGCATAAATATCATGCGGACTGATTTCGATCGTCTCAAAGCCACCCTCACGAATTGTGTTCGACTTGGCCCGGTGAGCCAGAATCGCGAAGACCATCCCACTTTTCGTTCACACCTGGAGGGTCGCGTGGCGTTCGTGGAGACCATCAACCCAGCGAAAGGAAAAAGGCTCCGAGCGATATTCGATCAGATTGTATGGGAATAGCTCTCGGTTCCAGGGAGCATAAGATTTCGAACCCGAGCAGAGATAGTATTATTCACCTGTCGGTGACTGCCGCACCTGCGTTCCAATATCAATTGAAAATCGCTTCCTCAACTAAAGCCGTCCTTCTGCTCAACATCCAGCAACTTCTTACCCTGCGTTCTTTGACCGCCGGGCCTAGACGCGGCACAGGACTTGATGAGCTCAACATCATTGAGGGCGGGGCCGTGCTTTGCCAGGCGGGAAGGATTATCGCTATCGGCAGAACAAAAGATGCGGTCCGCGATGCATGGATCGGTAAAAGCAAACGCAATGTCGTAGAAATCGACTGCACCGGGAAAGTCGTTTTGCCCGGTTTTGTGGATTCGCATACGCATCCGGCATTTGTTTCTGCCCGGCTGGTCGATTTTGAGAAGAGAACTGCGGGAGCGGCTTACGAGGAGATCGCAGAAGCTGGCGGAGGAATTCGGTCAAGTGTCGAGACCGTGCGGAAGGCGAGCAAGACTGTGCTGGCCGAAAAAGTCCTCTTGGCGCTGAACGAAATGCTCAAGCAAGGTTCGACCACGGTCGAGGCAAAATCCGGATATGGCCTTTCGCTGGAATCGGAATTGAAATCTCTGCAGGCAATTCGAGGAGCTGCATCGGATTGGCCAGGTACGGTCGTTTCCACACTCCTGGGAGCGCATACGATTCCCCTGGAATTCGCCGACAACCGTCAGGAATACGTTTCCATCGTCTGCGAGCAGATGATTCCGCAAGCCGCCAAAAAGCGATTGGCAGAGTTCGTGGACGTTTTCTGTGATCGCGGCGCGTTTACGGAAGAGGAGTCGCTCAGAGTCTTCGAAGCTGCCCGGCAAAGCAAACTCGGTGTGCGCGCGCACATTTCACAGCTTGCTCGCACGCCGCTGCAGCATCTGCTCAGCTTCGAACCCGCTTCTCTCGATCACGTAGATTACGTGGATGACAACGACATACGACTTCTCTCTCACGGCAACACCGTTGCGACGCTAATCCCTGGGGCAAATCACTTTCTGGGGCTCGGCAAATATCCACCCGCGCGCAAACTCATCGATGCAGGCGTTGCTGTGGCCCTGGCCACGGATTACAATCCGGGCTCTTCACCGACCGCAAGCATGCCGTTTGTGATGTCACTCGCATGTACTCAGATGAAAATGTCACCGGCGGAAACAATTGCCGCTGCCACCATCAATGGGGCGTGGGCGTTGCGACTCCAAGAAAGAAAAGGTTCAATCGAGCCCGGGAAAGACGCGGACCTCGCAATATTCAATGTCAGTGATTATCGCGAGATCCCGTACTGGATGACCCGAAACTCCTGCGCAGCCGTGATGGCAAACGGCATCTTTGTCGAAGGCGCCGCCTTTGAGCGAAACTGACGCGGTTGCTATAATCGTGAACGAGTCGCAAGCTCCACTTTTCTCATTCGCATCTTTGCGCGCTGTTTCCAGCGCGTCCCACACGAACGAGGCCGGAGAAGTCGCGAGCGATAACGTGGCCAGGTAGCTCAGGTGGTAGAGCGCAGCCCTGAAAAGGCTGGCGTCGGCGGTTCAACTCCGTCCCTGGCCACCATCATTCTAAAGAACTTCGTGGCGCAGAGCCGAAATTTCCAACCCACGATCCAACCCACGATTCGGAGATCCGATCCACGATTTCTCACTGAACCCTCTCAGTCAGCAGGTGAATCCTGTCGCCCAATAGCTGCTCCAGGAACTTGCCTTGTGCCTCGCGCATCGACTCCATGTCCGACTGTGCGTAGAGTTGCATGGTCGTCCCGAAATCCTCATGACGCAGGATCCCCTGCACCGTCTTCGCATCCACTCTCAGTTTGATCAGCGCCGTTGCCAACGCATGGCGGAAGTTATGAAAGCCGAAACGCACCTTCTCCCCTTCCTTGATCACTCCGGCCTTCACTGCCGCCGGCCTGAGGTATTTCTGGACCATGATGGACGCTGACAGTGGCTTCTTGCCCTTGAGCCTAACGCTCGGGAACACGAAGTCGGTGTCCTTGCTGAAAGGGGTCTTATCGCGCCAGGCGAGGAGAAACCCGGCCAGCAGAGGATGCATGGGGACTGGGGCTTTCGACGCCTTCGACTTCGGCACCTTGAACCTTCCCCACACGTACGCCCGTCTCACGTACATCACGAGATCCGCGAAGTCCAGGTCCGTCCACGTCAAGGCCAGCAACTCCGATACTCGCAGCGCCGTAGCCGCATCGCTCAACGTGAGCGTGCGCCTTGGCTCCGGAATATTGAGGAGAATCTCGAACGCCTGCTTCGGCGTCATGGGGACCGCCGTGTAGTCGCTGGTCGTTCGTTGGCTCACCCAATTCATCGGATTGCCCTCTTGCTGGCGCGGAAGAAACTCGTGCCGCTGTCCGTGCTTGTAGACCAGATGCATGATGCGCCGGACCTTGTCGACTGTCGGGTCGGCAAACGGCTTCACCTCCTTCTGCGGATTTCCACTCCTCAGTTCGAGGAACCATTTCTCGACCTCCGTCGACTTGATCTCCAAGGGCGCCAGATTTCCCCAACGGGGAATGATGCGCTTGATGAGGTGTCGCTCGTAGGTCTCGATGGTGGGAAACTCCTTGGGTCGCGCCGATTTCGACTGGTCGATTCTCAGCTCGTTCTCGATGTAATGCTGGCAGAGCTGGCCAAACGTCCTCGGCTTTCCCTGGAAGGGCTGTAATTGGTTGATGGTTTCGCGCAGCTTTTGACGATCGGCTTCCCTGGACGCGTCAGCTTTTTTGGGACCGATGTCTTTCACAAGACCGATTGCGACTGTGTGTTCGACTCGCTTCCCGTCCGATCGCGTTGTGTAATAGCGAAGCACCCACGTCATACCCTCTGCGCGTCTTATCTGGCGAATACTTCCTTCCTGATACCTGGGCAGTCTCTTATGTCATCGAAGCTCGCAGGAAGGAAGATCCGGCGGTGCCATCGTATCTCTCGCCTGCTTGCTCGGCCATAGGAGATGCAAAGCGGCGACCTGGATTACGAGGACTTCAATGAGCGATCAACACAGTTTCCTGCCAGTGGATTCCTACTCCCGGAGCCAGGCTGCAGAGCACATGTTAAACAGCGCTATCACCCAAGCGAAGATTGGCGAAAGCTTCGAAGAATACCTTGAGATTTTTGACAAATTCTAT
>Ga0075425_100001855_pt1 | contig 20793 bp, 14 predicted proteins | sample SoiMethybrSBSTD4_FD_75300 | JGI IMG/M metagenome (GOLD analysis project Ga0075425, IMG submission 75300) | Bulk soil microbial communities from a Populus tree surrounding site in Tennessee, USA - Soil MetaG P. TD hybrid SBSTD4 | ecosystem: Environmental > Terrestrial > Soil > Tree plantation... | reverse complement strand
GATCAGGAATGCAAGGGTGCGCTTCATGTCTTTTCTTTCTCCGAAATCACTCTCCGAAATTACATGGCTCCGTATTCGTCGTAGCCGATTTGCTTAAGCTTGTACAGCAAAGCCTTGTAGCTGATCTGTAACTCCTGTGCCGCTCGCCGGCGGTTCCAGCGTGTTCGCGTCAATACCTTCAGGATCAGCTCCTTCTCAGCTTCTCGCGACGCGGCGCGTGCCGCGTCTTTCAACGAGATTTTTCCGTTTCCATTGCTGGCGCGCGAGATCATCGACCGCAAGCCGCCCATGGCAACGGTTTCATCTCCCACCGCAACAATCGCCCGCGCGACTACTTCCAGTTCGACCAGATTGCCCGGCCAGGTGTGGTCCTGAAAGAGTTGCCGCGTCTCAGTGCTTAACGGTGGGATGGAGCGCTGAAAAGCTACCGAATATTTCGCGAGGAAGTAATTGATCAACTGAGGCACATCATCTTGCCGTTGTCGGAGTGGCGGAATGCGGAGGCAGACTCCGCTGAGGCGGTAATAAAGGTCTTCGCGAAAGCGACCCGCCCGCACCTCAGCCTCAAGGTTCCTGCAGCTTCCGCAGATGACGTGAACGTCGGAGCCGTTTCCAGTTTGCTGAGAGAGCATTTCCAGCAGCCGTTCCTGGCACGCCGGAGTCAAGTCGCCAATCTCATCAAGATAAAGGGTGATTCCCCGGTTGTACTTGCCGGGCTCGAGTTCCTGGGGAGACAAACCTGCACAAGTGATGTCGAGGAATTCGTGCTGCGGGTCTGAGGCCCGATGAATCCGTTGCGCGATCGTACGTTTGCCGGTCCCTCGTTCGCCGAGAAGCAGCACCGGAACCGAGCTGTGCGCTAGTTCGCGCACCACCGCCTCCACCGCCTTCATGCTCGGGCTGACTGCCTCGAACAGTGATAGGATTCCGGGCGAAGCGGCGCGGGACAAGGTTGAACCCTCGATGGAAGTCTGTTGCATGAAATGCCTGCTTATGGCTGGGGGAAGCGCAAATCGCAGGGATGGTTCGTCCATCATTAAGCACGGGTCGGGCCACACGCTTTCGATCTAATTCACAGGCGTTCCCTGTCACTAGAGTAGCTTCTTTTCAAGTACTTGTAGGCGCGCGGCCATCGCCAATGACCTCAGTCAACCTACACCATGTTGCACAAAAGAGAAAATCTTTTCTCACAAATGCTATAACCAAAGATGGTTACTCTACCCAAGCATCATCGGGGTGGCCAAGTAATCCATTGATAATGAATGTGTTAGCTCCTGACAACAAGTTTTTCTAGCATAGTGGCAACATGGTGGAAACAGATTATCCATTCTCGCGGATCGTATCGGCCAACTCCGGCCATTAGCAATGCAATCAGGTCCTGCAGCAACACCCTGGGATGACTAAATCTCCTTTTCCTACATTCGTTTACGCACACCGCAGCACCACCAACCCTAGCCGCACGTCGGTGTCAGAGGGTTGTCGTAAGACCCGGCCCTCCAATTGCAGCTCAGGCGTCCGGCCTACACGAGGCTTGTCTCTAGGCGCCATGGGTCGAGTCGCGCAGCTCGCCGTTCCACAACCCGAAGCCCATACGTCTCTCTTACAGAGGCTCACGCGCTGGAAAATTGTTGTTTTATTGGCGCTGCTCGCCTGGCTGTACATCCCCATTCTTGTCCCCTTGGTTAAGCAATGGTGGAGGGATCCTAACTTCTCCCATGGCTTCTTCGTTCCACTTTTCGTGGGGTTCGTGCTGTGGCAAAGCCTCGAAAGGCTAGCCGCCATACCGCAACGCCCATCCTCGTGGGGCCTACCCATAATGCTGTTCGGGGTATGTACCCTAATCCTAGGAGTATTCGGCGCCGAGCTGTTTCTTTCTCGCGTCTCCCTGATCCTGCTGATCGGGAGCCTGGTGATCTTCTTTCAGGGCTGGCAGATGCTGAGGGCTGTCCTTTTTCCGCTCATCTTCCTCGCCTTAATGGTCCCAATCCCAGCCATAATCCTGAACCAGATCACCTTGCCGCTTCAGTTTCTCGCCTCGAAGCTCGCCGCGTGGAGCCTTCCACTTTGCGGTGTGCCGGTCCTGCGGGAAGGCAACATTATTAATTTGCCTGCCATGCCGCTCGAAGTAGCCGAGGCGTGCAGCGGCATCCGTTCCCTGCTTTCGCTTACGACTGTGGCGATCATGTATGGGTATTTACTCGAGAGCCGCGTGTGGCTGCGTGTGGTGCTGGCGCTCGCGTCCATACCCATCGCGGTGGCAGCAAATGGATTTCGGATTTTTGGAACAGGGTTGTTAGTGCAGTATTGCGACCCCGAAAAGGCCAAAGGCTTCTTTCACGAATTCTCCGGCTGGCTGATCTTCGTCGTCTCGCTGCTCCTACTCTTCGGGGTGCACTGGTGCATCAAGTCATTTGTCGAGCGCATGGAGGCCGGGCGATGAAGTCACTCTGGCGTTTTGTGGTCACTGTTGCGGTCCTCGCTGCGACTGCATGGTTGCTGCACGCGCGTAACAGTGCAGAAGTTATTCCCGACCCGCCACCCTTGAACTCATTTCCGAAAACCGTGGGCGACTGGACTGCCATACAAGATGTCAAACTTCCAAAGGAAATCCTGGACATTCTTGGCCCGGGAGATTTTCTGACGCGGACCTACTACCAATCATCTACGAACTCGTCCGCCGACCTGTTTATCGCCTATTTCCCCAGCCAGCGTTCGGGCGACACTATTCACTCGCCAAAGAACTGTTTGCCTGGATCTGGCTGGACTCCGATTCAATCCGACCGCATCACCGTGTCTCTGCCGGGACAGGCTCCGTTTTCGGCAAACCGATATGTGATAGCGCAGGGAGAGAACCAAGAGCTGGTGTTGTATTGGTATCTGGCCCACAATCGTGCCGTGGCCAGCGAATATTCGGCCAAGTTTTACCTAGTCGCGGATTCGATCCGGATGCACAGAACCGATGGCTCACTGATTCGGCTTGTAACCGGGATTTCTCGCGGCGAGACAGTTGAGTCGGCACAGTCGCGCTTATTGTCGCTCGCGACTACGATAACGCCGGCGATCAATGACTATGTTCCGCGATAGCAGGCATGACGCTTTCAGTTTTTGTTTGCATTGGTACTTGGATTAATTGTCCAGATTCAGATCTTAAGCGCAAAATGCGCCTTCGGGAGAGTTGGTAATGAAATCTTCTTCGCTGCTTCGAGTTCTGGTCCTCACTGGGTGTTTGGCCGCACTGGTCACGGGTTGTTCACGCGACCCGAATGTCCGTAAGCAAAAATATTTTGAGAGCGGACAGCGATATTACGAGGAGGGCAAGTATCGCGAAGCGATTATTCAGTTCCGCAACGCAACCCAGGTGGACGGCCGATTCACTGAGGCGCACTATCAGTTGGCCCAGGCATACCAGAAAGTCCAGGATTGGCAACACGCCTATGGAGAACTATTCCGTACGTTGGAACTGGACCCGGAAAACTATAAAGCGCACCTCGATATGGCGAATCTTTTAACCGCTAACGGCCAAGTTAAGGAGGCGCAGGAGCATGTTGATTGGCTGATGCAAAAGCATCCCGAGGAAGCAGCCTCTCACCTCGCGGCCGCCAATGTACTCGGCAGAGAACAGCGCTTCAACGACGCGATTGCAGAAATACGCAAGGCCATTGCACTGGCGCCGAACAACGGTGAGGCTTACTTGAATCTTGCGCTGGCACAGAGCGCGGCCAATCTGCCGGACCAAGCTGAACCCAACTACCAGAAAGCGATCGAACTCAAGGCCTCCGGAGCCAGCCCCCGCCTGGCGCTTGCGTCCTTCTATCAACTGCGCGGGCGGTATTCCGATGCAGAACAGCAACTGCAGCAAGTGATCGCCGGGGACCCGAAAAATCCAAATCCGCGCATCGCTCTTGGCAAACTCTACATTGCGCAGGGCAAACGGGACGAGGCCGAGCAGTACATGAAGCAGGTCAAGCGTGAACTTCCCGACGAGCCTGCAATTTACGTGCTGGTGGGGGATTACTACTTCCTCATTGGTGATTATGATCGCGCGCTCGCAGAATATGAGTCCCTGTACAACGACCATCCCAAGGACCTGAAAGTCAAAAAGAATTACATTCAGCTGCTGATCCTGAAAGGGCGCATAGAGGAGGCCAACAAACTCAATGAGCAGATCCTCTCGCCCAAGACGCAAGATGAGGACGCGTTAGTTCTGCGTGGCCAGATACAGATCGAGCAAGGCAAATTCAATGAGGCCGCCCAGACTCTGCAGTCCGTGCTGAGCCGAGAACCGGGAATGGCAGTCGCCCACTATCGCTTGGGTATGGCTTTCAGCGGGTCGGGAGACCTGGAACATGCGGGCACGGAATGGCGGCAAGCGGTCCAATTGATGCCCGACATGATTGATGCCCATCGCGCTCTCGCGAACTTGGCCCTCGTTAAGAACGATTTCGCCGGCCTCGAACACTCGGCTGCCGAAATCATTCGCATTCAACCTCTATCGGCTGACGGGTACGCCTTGCGGGCCAGCTCGCTAATGGCGCGCCGCCAGTTTCCGCCTGCCGAAATGGATGCCCGCAAGGCGATTCAACTCGCGCCACAAGCTGGAGTTGGTTATCTCCAAATGGCGCGCCTGACCATGCTGCAGGGTAAGTTTTCGGATTCCGAAGGCTGGTATAAGCAAGCGCTGAGTCACGAACCATCTTCCGTGGATGCTTTAAGCGGCCTGCAACAGCTTTACATTGTCGAAAAGCAGGTCGACAAAGCAGTCGCGGCCGCCAATGCCCAGATAGCTCTTTCGCCCAACAACAGCATGTTGTACGACCTGTTGGGCGGCGCTCTCATGGAGAAGAAGGACTACCAGAATGCCGAGCCTGCATTAAAGAAGGCCATCGAACTCGACAAGCACAATGGCAATGCCTATGCCCTATTGGGCAAAACGCAGAGTGCTAAAGGCGATGACGATGCGGCCATCGCTACTCTGAACGAGGGAATCAAAGAAAATCCGAGCTTTGCTGGTCTCTACATTCTGCTCGGAGGAGCCTACGAGAAAAAGCACGATCTCGAAAAAGCAAAAAGTGCCTATCAGAGCGCGCTGCAGGTCAGGCGCGAGGATCCGGTGGCCTCGAACAATCTGGCGTATGTGCTGCTCGAAACCGGCGGCAATGCCGACCTGGCGCTGCAACTTGCACGCACCGCACGACGTGGTCTGCCGGAGCTTTCGAACGTCGCGGACACACTCGGGTGGGCTTTCTACCAGAAGGGCGTGTACCGTTCGGCTATTGAGATGTTTCAGCAAGCCATCAAGCTTTCGGCAAAGAACAAAGAGCCGGAGAGCGCGGAGTATCACTATCACTTGGGGCTCGCATATGCCAAATCGGAACAGCCCACGCTGGCAAAGCAGCATTTGGAACGCGTCTTAAAGATCGACCCCAAGTATCCTGAGGCTGATGACGTCCGGAAACAGTTGGCGCAGCTCAGATCGTAAGTTGCTTTGCAGATTTCGGCGGCAGGAAACTGCCGCCTTCGTTTTGTGCGGATGCTTAGGCGCCTGCCGACAGCTTGTGCGTGTTTTTGTTCTGTGCCAGCCCGTATTGTCGGATCTTATACAACAGCGCCTTGTAACTGATTTGCAGCAGTGCTGCCGCCTGCTTTCTGTTCCAGTTGGTTTCGTCCAGAGCTTTCGCAATCGCTTCCGCTTCCGCTTCATCTTTCGCGCTGCGTGCAACCGACTTCAGGCCACCCGCAGGCTCGGAGCCGTTGCGTGGAGAAACCGGATCGAACTGTGCGCCCGAACCATCGGTCCGCGGCTGCAGTTCATTGATTGCCAGCTTCTCGTCTCCGAGTACCAAATAGCGTTTAACAAAGTTCCCCAGCTCGCGAAGGTTGCCAGGCCAGTGGTAGGTTAAGCACGCGCGCAACAACTCCGCAGTGAACGGCAACGGTGGTCGCGCGTATTGCTCGGAAAGCTGCGTCATGAAGTGCTTCAGCAGGATCGGAATTTCTTCCTTGCGTTCCCGCAACGGCGGAATCTGCAGGGTGAATGCATTCAGGCGATAGTAAAGATCTTCGCGTAGCCGCTTAGACGCCAACGCTTCAGGGATATTGATGTTGGTCGCCGCCAGGATTCGAACGTCTGTCTTGATGACCGAGCGGCTGCCGAGACGCGAGAACTGCTGGTCCTGCAAAACGTGCAATAACTTGGCTTGGAGCGAGGGCGGCATCTCGCCGATTTCGTCGAGCAGAATTGTGCCCTTGTTGCAGAACTCAAATTTCCCGGGCTTGGCGTGAGTTGCGCCGGTGAATGCGCCGGCTTCGTAGCCAAACAATTCGCTCTCCAGCAAGTCTGCGGGGACCGCCGCGCAGTTCACTTTCAGAAATGTGCGGTGCGCACGCGGTGACAACTTGTGGATCAGGCGCGCCATCACTTCTTTGCCGGTCCCGCTCTCGCCGAGCATCAGTACAGGAATGTCGACATGCGCCACCAGTGCCGCCTGCGAGCGCAGCTTGCGCATGTTCGGGCTGGCGGCAACAAAAAATATCTCGTCGCCAAGTTCCTCGACTTCGCCGGCATAGTTTTGCTGGTTGGTGCCCAGACACTGATCGATGACGGTATCGAGCTCAGCCTTTTGGAACGGCTTGGTGATGTAGTCAGTTGCGCCCAAGCGAATCGCCTGCACGACTTTCTTGGTGTCGTTCACGCACGAGAGCATCACCACGCGCATGTTGGGCTGCAACTTGCGCAAGCCCTCGAGCGTTTCCAGTCCGTCGATTCCTGGCATGAGCAGGTCCAGCAGGACCAGGTTCGGTTGAAGTCCTTTCTGCACCAGTTCCAACGCTTCTTCGCCCGTAGATGCGGTCTGCACTACGTGGTCATCCACTTCAAGCAGGGTCCGAATGTAACGCAACATCCCCGGTTCGTCGTCCACCAACAAGATTTTGGCTTTTTCGCTCATTTACTGTCGTCCCTCGGAATCGCCTGCTGGAGGCTTCAATGGAATGATGAAAGAAAATTTGCAGCCCGCTGCTGGCTCGCTCTCCACCCAGATCTTTCCACCCATGCCGTGGACCAGTCGGCGCGCAATCGCCAAACCCAGTCCCATGCCTTCGGACTTCACGGAAGTAGGCAGGCGGAAAAAGTCGTCAAAAATTTCCAGGTGATATTCGGGTGGAATGCCCGGCCCGGTATCGGAAACGCTGATCTTTACGGAGTTGGCCTGCATTAGGGGACGACGGCGCCGTTCCTGCCCCATGGGTTTGGCGGTAGTGCGGCGTTCCCACATATAAGGTTCGGCATGGAGCCAGACACTGCCCCCCGAGGGCGTAAATTTCGACGCGTTCTCTAATAAATTCGAAACGATGCGCTCCACCTTGGGGGCATCGAACGAGAATTCAGGCACTTTCTCGTTGGCCAGAAAATAGAGTGCCAGTCCGGTTTCTTGAAAACGCGGCGACCATAGGCGGCAAACTTCCGAAAGGCAAGCGCTGATGTTCCCCGGCTCGAACCGCATTTTCAGTTCGCCGGTTTCGAGCACGCTGAAACTCAGGAAGTCTTGAATGTAGTGCTGCAGACGCTGGCCGTTGGCGCGCATATCACGAAGGACTTCGCGCTGCCGCTCATTGAGCCCGCCAAGTCTCTCGCTCTGCAGGAGCTCCACGTATCCGTTGAGGATGGCCAAGGGGGTCTTTAAATCATGGGCCGCCGAAGCCAGTGCGTTGTTAGTGCGAAGATACCGTTCCCGCAGCTGCGCATATTCCTGCAACTCAGGAACACTGACCGGCGACTGCCGGGTCGCAGGTGCAACCGCAGAGGCAGATTCCTTGGACATAGAAGACACTTCCGCCATGTTCGGGATCGCTTACTTCTAGGGGAGGGAAAATCGCGAGCCTGGGGGCTGGCGACGTACGACCAACCACTGCCCTGAATCCTAGGGTACAAAGCTGTGGGGTGTCAACGAAAAATGCAAAATATTAGTCACTTTCGGTAAATGCTTTCCAATCTTTAACCGCCCCTTAACCTGAAATACCAGGGACGGACTGGCACTAAATGGTAATTCCAAGGGGCGAAACCTAGCCCCGGTGGTGGAATTCCGGCAAATCGTGGCGGAAAGCCGGTTAATGCCTCTGATTTCTGTGATTTGTTTGGCCCAAAAGGTGCGGGAATACAGGCCAAAATCGATTATCGATTCAGGAGCGTCACAGTTTGGATCGCAAGAAGCCGGAAGTCGAACGCCGCACCTGGGATCGTCTTCCGCTTGCCGTTCCCGTTTTCGTCCGTAGTCACGGCGAGAACGGCAAAGACTTCCTGGAGTTCGCCACGGCGGTGAACATTTCCGCCGGGGGAGCGCTGGTTGCCGTAAACCGCCCGCTGCGGCCTCTGGCACAGGTTTCGCTCGAGATCCCCAGCGCCCCACTGGCGGCAACGGCTCCCGTCCCCAAGAGCTCGCGCAATTTGCAGGCAAAAGTCGTTCATGTCACCCATGCAGACGGCTATCATCTCCTCGGAATGAAATTTAGCCAGCCGCTCTCGACGCGGGCTGCGCATCGTCAGGCTGCCCGAAGGAAAGCTGTTTCTTCAGTGTGAAATTCTTTTCCTATTGCTACAACGTATTTCAACTCTCATTTCGGTGACTGTTACTGGCCCTAAGTCCTTCGTAACCATCTGTGTAGTTCGTTGTAATGTAGCTACTTAGCCTCGAATTCCTCTTTTCGGCAAGGACTGCATCCGGTTTGGTTCCTGGGATGCACATTTCTGTTTCAGCTTAAGGAGCCGCACGCCGCAATGTCCTCCACAATGACAAATTCTGTCAGTTCACTGGTGCAGTCAGTTGGTGAAATTCCTCCCGAGTCAGTCGTCTTTGGCCAGTCGGAGGCAATGCTGGCGTTACGCAGCCGCCTCGACAAGGTTGCGGGCGCCAACGTCCCCGTCCTGATTCACGGCGAAAGCGGCACCGGCAAGGACATCATCGCCCGCATGGTTCACGCGCTGTCGCCATGGAAGTCCGGCCCGTTTGTCAAGGTGAACTGCCCGGCGATTCCCGGCACCTTGCTCGAAAGCGAACTCTTCGGATACGAACGGGGCGCATTCACCGGCGCTTATGGCGCGAAGCCCGGCCGCGTCGAAATGGCCCACCGCGGCACATTGTTTTTGGACGAAATCTCCGAACTCGACATGCCGCTGCAGTCGAAGCTGCTTCAGCTTTTGCAGGACGGCCAGTTCTGCCGCATCGGCGCGCAAGCCGACAAGAAAGTCGAAGTCCGCATCGTTTGCGCCACCAACCGCAAGCTTGAAGAAGAGATCGAGAACGGCACGTTCCGTCAGGACCTCTTTTACCGCATCAACGTCGTGAACTTGTACATGCCGCCGCTCCGTGAGCGCCGCGGCGATATCGACGGCCTGGTCACCTACTTCCTCGAGTTCTACAACCGCAAATACAACTGCAAAGCCCATCCGCTCTCACTCGAGCTGATGGAAGTCCTTCGCAAATATCATTGGCCCGGCAACATTCGCGAGCTCGAAAACGTGATCAAGCGTTACGTAATTCTCGGTTCCGAAGACGTCATTAGCAACGATCTTCAGCCCGGCGATCCAGACCTGCTCACCGACGAAATCAACTTCGACGGCCCAATTTCGCTCAAGAAGCTGACTCGCCAGGCGACCCGCGCCCTCGAGCGCAAGATCATCCTCAAGGTCCTGCACAACCATCACTGGAACCGCAAGCAGGCCGCAAAGACTCTCAACATCAGTTACCGCGCTCTTCTCTATAAGATCCGCGACGCCGGCTTGCCTCCTAACCGCGCCCGTAAAGCGCCGGAGACGGCCAAGAGCCAAGTAGCGGCGGACTAGCTTCGCCACCCGGATAAAACGGCTTCTATTGACTGCCGACAGACTCTGTACTATCTTCTAGCAACTTCCCCGCGCAAGATACGTGTGTCTAAATAAAGTTTGCGGAGGATTGCCGTGTCGCTTCGTGGCGTGGCTCTGTCACTTTGCTTTCCCACCTCAATAATTCTTGCATTGGTCAGCTGCAGCTCAGTCCTATCGAATGCAGATGCAATTCCGCCGATCACCCCTGCAGAACTCTCCATGACCAGCGAGCCACTTGCACCTGGCGCCCAGGCCGTCATCTTGTACCGGCAAGTAGATCGCGATGATCGGGGCTTAACCGGGCATGAAGATTGCTTTTTCCGACTCAAGGTCCTGAAGGAAGAAGGAAGAAAACGCGCAGACATCGAAATTCCCTTCTACAAGGAATTTGGCATCAACGTCATAAATATCAAAGCGCGAACTATCCATCCCGATGGTTCGACCGTGAACTTTGACGGGAAGCCATTCGATAAGGCTATAGTCAAGGCCAAAGGCCTGAAGTATATGGCAAAGACGTTCACACTGCCTGACGTCCAGATTGGAAGCATCATCGAGTATTCGTACACAACCAATCTGCCGGAGTACTCGCTTCTCAATTCGCAGTGGATTCTTAGCGATGAGCTCTTTACCAAACACGCAAAATTTTCGCTGAAGCCATACACAAGCGGCTACTCCAATGTGCACCTTCGATGGAGTTGGAATCAGCTACCATCAGGCACCACGCCACCCAAAGAAGGTCCGGATCATATCATCCGGCTGGAGGCAGACAATATTCCTGCCTTTCAAACGGAAGATTTCATGCCGCCACCGGATGAGCTGAAATCGCGTGTGGATTTTACTTACAGCGAAGATTTCGAGAGTAAAGATGCAGCCGAATTTTGGAAGAAACGCGGAAAAAAGTTAAACGGCGAAGTTGAGGGCTTTGTCGGAAAACCAAAGGCGATGGAGCAGGCAGTCGCTCAAATCGTTTCCCCGACCGACTCTCCGATGACTAAGCTCCAGAAAATCTATGCCCGAGTACAACAGCTTCGAAACACCTCTTATGAGGTCGAAAAAACCGAGAAGGAGCAGAAGCGCGCCAAGGAGAAGGAGAACTCAAATGTGGAGGAGGTCTGGAAGCGTGGGTACGGAAATGGGCGGGAGTTGAACTGGCTCTTCCTTGCCCTAGCGCGAGCCGCAGGATTTGAAGCCAATTCCGTGTTCCTTTCTGACCGACGGCATTACTTCTTCAATCCAGCGATGATGGATTCTAATAAGCTTGATGCTGACGTCGTTGCTGTCAAAGTAGATGGCAAAGATGTCTTTTGCGACCCCGGTGCAGCGTTTACGCCCTTTGGATTGCTAGCGTGGCCGGAGACTGCCGTTCCCGGGTTGCGACTGGATAAAGATGGGGGCTCGTGGATTCGGACTGCGATGCCTCAGAGTGCAGATTCGCGCATTACCCGCAAGGCAGACCTGGTTCTCTCAGATACTGGCGATGTTGAGGGAAAGGTTACTGTCACGTTCACCGGTCTGGAAGCGCTCCAATGGCGGGTCGAAGAACGGCATGAGGACGAAGCAGATCGCAAGAAACTTCTTGAGGATCTGTTCAAAGAGTACATACCGGCCGCCTGCGAAGTTGAACTAACTAACAAGCCGGACTGGACTAATTCGTCAGTTCCATTGGTGGCGGAGTTCAAGTTGAAGGTTCCGGGATGGGTTTCTGGAGCTGGAAGAAGAGCGCTCCTGCCGGTCGGAATTTTCAGCGCCAGCGAAAAGCAGGTATTTGAGCACGAACAGCGTGTTCATCAGATTTATTTCGAATTTCCGTTACAGAAGGAAGATGACGTTACACTTAACTTACCAGCGGGTTGGACGGTAAGCAGTATGCCGAAACCACAGAATCACGATGCCAAGGCCGCTCTGTATTCACTGCAAGTAGATGCAGATAAGCAAACACTTCATCTGCAGCGTAAGTTGAACTTTGATCTATTGTTACTCGATGTTAAGTACTATCCCGCGCTGCGGAATTTCTTTCAAGTCGTGAGGACTGGGGATGAAGAGCAGGTCGTTCTACAGCCTGGAAGTGCAAGTGCGAGCAACTAGCTTAAGAATCCTGGCCGCCGCATTGGTGCTCGTCACGATTTGCGTCATTGCCGCGGGCACTGCAAATGCGGCCGACGCGCCTCAGTGGATGCATACACTCGTCAACGCTCCTTTGCCTGGGCACGACGAGAAGACGAATGCTGTACTTCTCTACTCCGAAGAAAACGTAAATGTAATTTCGCCAGACAAAATCAAAACCACGATCCGTCACGCGTACAAGATTCTGAGGCCAGATGGCCGTGACTTAGGAATGGTTTTCATTCCGTTCAGGTCGCCAGGCCAGAAGATTAATGGACTTCACGGTTGGTGCATTCCGGCGCAGGGAAAGGACTACGAGGTTAAGGACAAAGAAGGGGCCGAAATGTCGCTACCAAAAATCGAGGGCAGCGAACTGATAACCGATGTCAAAGCTAAGGCCATTCAGATACCAGCGCCTGATCCAGGCAACATCGTCGGGTACGAATACGAACTGGAGGAACAGCCTTTGGTATTGCAGGAAGGCTGGAGGTTTCAGGGGGAAATGCCAGTCCGTGAAAGCCGCTATCAACTGCAACTCCCGGCTGGATGGGAGTACAAGGCCGCCTGGCTAAACTATGCTGACGTGAAACCAACGCAGTCAGGACCTAACGCGTGGCAATGGACTCTTAACGACGTAAAGGCAATCCGAGAAGAAGAGCAAATGCCGCCTGTGTCGGGCATTGCCGGGGAGATGATTGTGTCTCTTTTCCCGCCGGGGGGCGCTTCTACGAAGCAAATCACTAATTGGTTGGAAATGGGAACCTGGTACCGAGGCCTAGCCGCCGGCAGGCTCGACCCGTCGGCGGAGATCAAGCAGAAAGTCGCTGCCCTGACCGCCTCCTCGCCCACGACGGTTGGGAAAATGAAAGCCATCGCCAATTTTGTGCAGCATGATATTCGATACGTAGCGATTGAACTCGGCATCGGCGGCTTTCAACCCCATCCTGCGGCAGACATATTCACGCACCGTTACGGCGACTGCAAGGACAAAGCAACCTTGATGAGCGCCATGTTGCACGAGATTGGCGTGGACTCCTATTACGTGGTAATAAATTCGGAACGCGGCTCGGTTGCTGCAGACACTCCAGCTAATATCAAAGCATTCGATCACGTCATTCTTGCGATTAAGCTGACTAACGATATTCAGGACCCAACATTTCTTTCCACCACGCTTCATCCGAAATTAGGGCGAATAGTTTTCTTCGACCCGACGAGCGAACTCACACCGCTTGGTGAAATCGGCGGTTACTTGCAAGCCAACTACGGCTTGCTGGTAACACCGAGCGGTGGCGAACTGATTGAATTACCGATGCAGCTCTCAAGTAGCAACGGAATTCGCCGCACTGCGAAGCTAAGCTTAAGTCCGGCCGGCAACCTGCAGGGTGATGTGCAGGAGGTTCGGCTTGGCGACCGAGCGGCATCAGAGCGGTGGAAACTGCGTATCGTGACAAAGGATTCGGATCGAATTAAGTCCATTGAAAGTTTGCTCTCGGGATCGCTGTCTAATTTTGTAATTACCAAGGCAGTCGTGCAGAATTTGTCGCGAACCGATCAGCCCTTCGGTTTCGTGTACTCATTCGAGGCACAGAAGTACGCCAAGAACGCCGGCGACCTCCTGCTGATTAGGCCCAGAGTTCTGGGTGTAAAAGGCAGCGCGATTCTGGAGACCAAAGAGCCGCGACAGTTTCCGGTCGAATTCGAAGCTCCTGTCAGAGACATTGATGACTTCGAGATCACCGTACCCGAAGGCTATGTCGTGGACGACCTGCCTCCGCCGGTTGACGCCGACTTCGGTTTCGCCAGTTATCACTCCAAGACCGAAGCCAAAGGTAACGTAATCGCCTATTCCCGAACATTCGAGGTGAAGGAACTCAGTGTTCCGGTGAGTAAAGCCGGGGAGCTGAAAAAGTTCTACCGCATCATAGCCAGCGATGAAAGGAATACGGCGGTCCTGAAGCCAATGAAGTAGTAATGGAGCGTTTTGTGGAAAAAGTCTGGGCGGGTGGGCGAAGGCTTCAGCCAACCAGATAGTCTTTTGGTTGAGAACCAAGACCGTGGTCGAGGAGAAGCCTTCGCCCTTATCCAATCAACCCTTCGCGGTTTTTCGAAGAGTTGGGATTTCATCTGTGGATAATTCCTGTCAAGCCCCTTTCGCACCCTCATTTCCCCTAAACCCCTGATTCAGCGCCGGAAATAAAGTTTAAAACCATTTTCAGCAAGACCTTGAATATGCAGCAAAACTTGGCAACAAACATCGCGGAGACCTCGCCGAAATGGCTTTTAGGCGTAAGGCGGCCAATCTGGGCTTGTCCGTCTTAAGACCCTGGGCCGACACCGAACGTTACGATTTCGTCATCCGCGCCGGCAGTGTTTTCTGGCGCATCCAGGTCAAGTCTGTGCGCTCCAAGGCTGTTCATAGGGAGCATTACCGCGTGACAATCGTGAATCCGCTGAGGCGTCCTTATGTCGCCGAGGAGATTGACTTCCTCGCCGCTTACACTTTTCCGGAAGACACCTGGTACATTTTTCCGGTCAGCGTTGTCGAAAATCGCAAGACCGTGTGCCTTGTTCCGACATCGAACAGGTCTCGCTTCGAGCAGTACCGTGAAGCCTGGAAGCTAATGGAACGAACAGGCGCTGAACCTGCGGCAATGAAAGCCGAGGCCGGAAGCTAACTAGAAAAGGAAAATGCGTCGCAGGCCACGCTTTCTAGGCACGCACTCGGAGTGTATTACCGCTGATCAATCGGCACCCAATGCTGCGGATACGCCGGCCCGATGTAATCGGCGCGGGGGCGGATCAGGCGATTGTCGTCGAGTTGTTCGATCACGTGCGCAGTCCAGCCGCTGATGCGCGAGACGGCAAAAATCGGAGTGAACAAATCCACATCAATTCCAAGCACGTGGTACGTCGAGGCTGAGTAGAAATCCACGTTGGCGTTTAACTTTTTCTCGGACTTCACGAACTGCTCGATCTTTCGGGACATCTCAAACCACTTGGGCTCGCCGCTCGATCGTCCGAGGTCTTCCGACATTTTGCGCAAATGCGTCGCCCGCGGATCTTCGGTGTGATAAACCCGGTGTCCGAAGCCCGAGATCTTCTTTTTTTGCGCTAACAGCCCGCGAATGTGTTCAACCGGGTCAGCGCCGGCAGCATCAATCTGCGACAGAATTCGAAACACCGCTTCATTTGCTCCGCCATGAAGAGGTCCTTTGAGCGCGCCAATGGCTGACGTAATGGCGGAGTGCATGTCAGAGAGAGTTGCCGCCGTTACGCGGGCGGCAAAGGTCGACGCATTCAGTTCGTGGTCGGCATGAAGGATAAGCGCGATATCGAGCGCACGCTCGGCAGTCTTAGAAGGCGCTGTTCCGTTCAGCAGCAGCAGAAAATTCGCGGCATGGGACAAAGACGGGTTCGGCTGAACAACAGCTTTGCCTTTTCTCAAACGATCGTAGGCCGCAACGATCATGGCAATCTGCGAAGTCAAACGAATCGATTTCCTGACGTTCGCCTCGTGATCGTTATTCTTTTCGTCTACATCGTAGAGCCCGAGCGCTGACACTGCCGTGCGTAGAACATCCATAGGCGCAGCGTTTTTCGGCAGAGTTCGCAGGAATTCGATTATTGCGGGATGCAGTTTCCGTTCGGCCGCCAACTTTTGCTGCAGTTCCTTCAAGTCGCTTCGAGTTGGTAGCGAGCCATTCCAAAGCAGAAAGCAGGTCTCGTCGAAAGTGGAGTTGTCAGCCAGTTCGTGAATGTCAATCCCACGATAAGCGAGGACGCCTTGGTCGCCATCTATGTAACAGATCTTGGAAGTTGTGGCTACGATTCCTTCCAGGCCCCTGGGCGCATTGGTCATCACGGTGGACATTTAACTCCTCACTTGCATTCAGCTCGCACAACGGCCAAGAAGAGGCCAACCAACTTTTATACGCCAAATCCGCGCAAGCTTCCAACCCCGAGGACGTTCCCAAAGGTACTAGGTGTGTGTTGAAAGTCTCTGAAAAATGTGAACGTTCGCGGTTACAATCAGGCCATGCGTTGGTGTGCTCAGCTGGCTCTTCTAATCAGCCTGGTTCAAGTCCCCCTGAGCGCGAAGGAAACTCCCGCGTTGCTTCCCTGCCCTCCAGGCGCGAGCGAGGCACAATGTAATCCCTCGTCACACGAATTGAAGGAAGCGAAAGCCGCGTTTTCGCGCGGACTCAAGATTCAGGAGACGTCTCCAGATGAAGCCTATCGTGAATTCGAACGCGCCTCGAATCTCGCTCCCCGCAACGTTGAATACGTAACTGCGCGGGAGTTGGCGAAGCAGCAGTTGGTGTCGAAATACATCCAGCGCGGAAGCCAGGAACTTGAGGCCGGCAAGCAGATCGAAGCGGTCGCCGATTTTCGCAGCGCAATGAACCTTGATCCCGCAAACCAGTTCGCGCAGCAACGTCTTTTGGACGTCGCGGGTGATTCAGCGCCGAAAATTTCCGCTCCTCCACGGGTGGTTGAGGAATCCACTGAGATAAAGCTATCGCCCAATCAGAACCATGCCAGCTTTCATTTCCGGGGCGACAGCCGTGAGCTGCTCAATTCCATGGCTCAGGCGTATGGCATTTCAGCGCAGATAGACGATTCGGTTACCTCGCGCCGGGTTTCGTTCGACATCGACGACGTGGACTTCTACAAAGCGATCTCAGTTGCTGGGCAAGTCACGAAAGCTTTCTGGACTCCGCTGGGCGACAAACAAATTCTGATCGTCGGTGACACTGCTGAAAACCGCCGGCAGTACGAGCGCATGGCGATGCGCACCTTCTTCATACCGGGAGTTGATACTCCAACCGGGTTGAACGATTTCGTCAACGTATTGCGCAATCTTTTTGAAATCAGATTCATTACAACCAACGCGCCGTCGTCAACCCTGGTCGTACGCGCCCCGCAAAACGTGCTGAATGCCGCAACGCAGTTGTTGGAAAGCCTGGATACGACGCGGCCACAGGTGATGCTCGACGTCAAGGTGTATCAGGTCAGCAACACTCTCACTCGCAATCTGGGCGTGCATGTTCCTAATCAATTCAACCTATTCAATATTCCCGCTGGAGCTCTCGCGGCGCTGGGTGGGCAGAATATTCAAGACCTAATCAATCAACTAATTGCCAGCGGCGGCATTAACCAGGCCAACAACACGGCGATCTCGGCTTTGCTCGCGCAATTGCAAAATCAGCAGAGCCAACAGAATTCCATCTTCAGCCAGCCACTGGCGACTTTCGGTGGCGGCAAAACTTTCACTGGCGTAAGTTTCGATCAGCTGAGTGCGCAGCTTTCGTTGAATCAGGGATGGGTCAGAACGCTTGACCACGCTACACTTCGCGCATCGCAGGCGAACGACACCACATTCCGGATAGGCAGCCGGTTTCCGATCCTCAATGCCAGCTTTGCGCCGATTTTTAACACCCCGTCAATCTCGCAAGTTCTGCAGAACAACAGTTTTCAGGCAGCGTTTCCGTCGTTCAGCTACGAAGACCTCGGATTGACGATTAAAGCCAAGCCGGCGGTCGGGCAAACGGACGTAAGACTCGACCTCGAAATCAATTTGAAAGCGTTGGCAGGACAATCAATCAACGGCGTGCCGATCATCGGCAACCGCGAATACAAAGGAAGCATTTCGTTGCTGGATGGTGAACCCGCGGTGGTTGCGGGAGAGGTCACACATAGCGAGACGCTTGCTCTGAGCGGCATTCCGGGGCTGGGTCAACTGCCGGGTCTGAACAAACTGACCACCAACAGCAAACAGACAGAGGACGATGAGTTATTGGTGGTGATCACTCCGCACGTAGTTAGCCGCGGGACGGGGCAGGCTACGGAAGTGTATTTGGCGAAGTAGGGCGGATCCTGTCGAGTCGAGGGCGGCGTAGCGTTTTTCTCAAGTTGCCAACACGGCGCTGTAAGCGCCGCGCTTCCACGTGAGCACAAGGTTTCGTTATTTCTGTTTTGCCGCGTAATCCACAATCATTTTCAGCAGATCGTAATTGTTGCCCCCCACGCCTATCGGCCTGCCGTTAATAAACAACGTCGGAGTCGAGTTCACGTCAAGCGACTGACCGAGTTTTACCGAGGCCTCCACATGGGCCTGGGTCTCGCTCTGGGTTGAACAGGCGGCCACGTCGGCGCCCTTGACGCCGGCTTTGTCGGCCTGTTCAGTCAGTTTCTGGTCGGCATTCTCAGCGGTAATTTCGGCTTGCGCCTCGTAGACGGAATCGATGAATTTCCAGACGGCATCGTTGGAGAGCTTTGCGGTGCAATCGGCGTAGGCTGCGGCTTTAGCCGCCCAGTTGTGCATGGGCAACGGGAAACTCTGGAGCACGAAATGAATGTTGGGTTCTTCTTTTAACAGGCGCTCTATTGTGGGATTCGCCTCCTTGCAGTGCGGGCATTGCAGGTCGCTGAATTCAACAATCATCACTGGAGCGTCTGCCGGTCCGCGCGATGGGCCGGCTACGCTTTTCTTCAATTCCAGTTTCGTTTCCTCGAAAGGGTGAGGACCGAAGGGAAGAATTTCGCCTACTAGCGCGTGCTTTCCGTCTTCCGAGACGTAAAATTTCTGGCCACCCTGCCCTTGAGGGCCGCTCATTTGCACGTTCACCTCGGCCAGGCCTTCAGCTTTGCTTGGGCGAATGCTGACGATCTTCCACGTGAGCTGGGAATCGTAGCCGAAGGTCTGCTGCAGAAAAGCACTGACAATTTCTTCGGAAGGCAGCGGTGTTTCCTCGTGATGATTTGCCGAGGAGGAAGCGGGTGTGGCCGTCGCCTTCGGCTTGGGTTTGGATTGCTGGGCCGTCGCGATGAGGCAGGCCAAAAAAACTGAGCTGATTGCGAGTGCTCGTACCATAGTTTTCCTCAGACCAAGATTGATTTCATGAGTGCGCATCGCGGCGATATCTCAGCGGCGACGTCTAGCTCGGGCATTCGCCCTCGCGATTGTCAGCGGTTCGTCTACCCAGGGCTTACGCCCTGGGCTATTTTCATCCCGCCCCTCCAGGGCTGGTACCGGAGCGTACGTAAGCTCGAGTCCATCCCACCTAGGTACAGGCGACTTCATCCCATGAGGAATACTCACGCAGATAAAAAGTGGAACTCCGAGTCAGAGTTTCCCAGCATATAAACGGTCGTGCTTCGCCCACACAGCGATTCAGCAAACCAATTCTAGATGTCGGCCTTGGCGGCGATTGGAAAACGGCGTCCGTAGCCGAAGGCCTTGGGAGAAATTTTGATTCCCGGCGCCGCCTGCTGGCGCTTGTATTCATTGCGCTCGACCATGCGAATTACGCTCTTCACCAGTTCGAGATCAAAATTATGCTCACTGGCAATCTGCTCAGCCGAATGCGCCTGCTCGACATAGTCCTCAAGAATAGCATCGAGCACTTCGTAGTCAGGCAAGCTGTCGCTGTCCTTTTGATTGAGGCGCAATTCAGCTGAAGGCGGCTTCTCGATTGTGGCTTCGGGGATAAGCGGGTTTCGCGAATTGACATAGCGGCTGAGTCGATACACCAGCGTTTTCGGAACATCATTGATTACGGCGAGTCCACCGGCCATATCGCCATAAAGCGTGCAGTATCCAACACCCAGTTCGCTTTTGTTTCCGGTGCTCAATACCAGCGCGCCGAATTTGTTCGACAGCGCCATCAACAGCGATCCGCGAATTCGTGACTGAATGTTTTCTTCCGTCACATCTTCTGGAAGCTCCCGGAAAACAGGTTTCAGGGTAGCGCGATAGTCTTCAAAGACTTCCCCGATAGGAAGCCCTTCGAAGCGAATACCTAAGTTCGAGGCCAAAGTGCGCGCGTCATCAATCGAACCCTGCGATGAGTAAGGCCCCGGCATGCCGACGCCGATCACGTTTTCAGCGCCAACCGCATCCACAGCAATGGCGGCTGTGAGCGCGGAATCAATGCCGCCACTTAGCCCGATAATCACCTGCCGAAATCCGCACTTGGAGACGTAATCCCGAGTCCCAAGCACGAGCGCGGCAAAAATGCTCGCCTCCTCGCCTTCGATCTGCTCGTGCATTTCGCCGGTCAGCGAATCGGAGTCGAACAGGACCAAGTCTTCCTCAAACGACTTGCCCTGCGCGATCACATTGCCTTCACCATCGAACACCAGGCTTGATCCGTCGAAGACGAGGCTGTCGTTCCCACCCACCTGGTTGACGAAGGCCACCGGGACTTTGTCGTTCCGCGCAATGGTTGCGAGCATCTCGCGGCGGAACTCACGCTTTCCCGCCCAGAACGGCGAGGCCGAGATATTGAGAACAAAATTTCCGCCCGCGTGGATTAGAGCTTCAACCGGATCGATGCTGTAGAGTCGCCGGTGCCAGAAGTGTTTATCGTTCCAGGCATCCTCGCAGATGGTAAGCGCCATTTGCTTGCCGCAAAACGGAAATAGGAGCTGGCTTCGCGCGGGAGCGAAGTTGCGCACCTCATCGAAGACATCGTAGGTGGGCAGCAGCATCTTCGACTGGACGAACTTAATGCGACCGTCCATCAGCAAAGCAGCGGAATTCATTACCGACTTTCCGGCCTCCGCCTGAGCGGGGGTGACCAGACCACACACCACAGCAATGCCGCGCGTATCAGCCGCGATGTGCTCGGCCGCCTCTTGATTGTGCTGAACGAAGGAGGCGCGCTCGACTAAGTCGCGGGGAGGGTAACCGCAAATGGAAAGCTCGGGAAAAAGTATTAGCCCCGCGCCGAACGACTTTGCGCGATTCGAGAAATCAATGATCTTGGAGGAATTCCCCTCAAAATCGCCCACTGTGGGGTTGATTTGTCCCAGCGCAATCTTCACGA